>Ga0187851_10000010_pt1 | contig 163313 bp, 137 predicted proteins | sample June2016WEW_6_10_FD_132997 | JGI IMG/M metagenome (GOLD analysis project Ga0187851, IMG submission 132997) | Peatland microbial communities from SPRUCE experiment site at the Marcell Experimental Forest, Minnesota, USA - June2016WEW_6_10 | ecosystem: Environmental > Terrestrial > Soil >... | reverse complement strand
TGCAGGCCGACAACGATCTGGCGCTTGGCCGCTTTGTCGACGCCATCAGCCACAGCTCGATTTGGTCCTCTTCGGCGATCTTCGTCACCGAAGACGACGCGCAGACCGGCGTCGACCACGTCGACGGTCACCGCAGCCCTGGCTATGTCATTAGCCCCTACGTCATCCAGAGCACCGGTGGTTCGACCTACGTAGACAGCACCTTCTACACGCAGGTCAACCTGACTCGCACGATTGAGCAGATTCTCGGCATTGAGCCCATGAACCAGAACGACCTTGTGGCCTCGCCGATGAGTACACTCTTCCTCGATACCCCCCCGGCGGACAACTTCCTGCCGTGGACACACGTGGCAGCGGGAGTGCCGCTGACCTATGGTGTTAGCCAGAGTCCAACCCAGACCCTCCCGCCTTCGTGTTCTGCGGCGCCAGCGCTGGCCCCTGCGGTCAAGGCTCAGTCCACGGTGAAAGAGAGCTCCAAGGTTAAGGCTCTGAGGGCTGGCTGGATGCAGAAGAAGGCCGAGGTCTTCGCTGGCAATTACCACAGGCCAGACGTCGAAGACTCGGACACCGTCAACCACCTGAACTGGTACGAATCCACCGCGTTTACTCGCCCCTACCCTGGCGAGAGCAAGGTTCGCCCCGCGAGCGACTTCAACAGACCGGCGCCCGCGAAGGCCGACGACGACGACTAAAACACGTTCCGATGACAACGGCCCTCTCCCTGGCGGGAGAGGGCTTTTTTGTTCGCGTCTGGAGACTCGGTTTAGCAGTTTTATGATCCGTTAATAGTTGACCGCTAGAATCGCCATAAACCTACAACCAACATGAGGTGTGCCATGGACCAAGCCAGTTCATTCGATCATGTCGTAGCAATCCTGGGTATCCGCCCCGACCAATACAAAGATTCCCTGCCATTGAAACAATGGGTCCAGAAGAATAAGGATCAGAAGTATGTGCCGACCGAACTGCTGAAGCATTGGGGTTTGGAGGACGACGAGGCCGCCTGAAGGCCCGGCAATTTATTAGTCCTCTGCTCTCTGCCTGCAGAAAAACGCAACCGAGAGCGGGTCGCAGCATCGCAGGGCGATTCAACGACGTGGTGCCAGCACACGCAGCCTCCGCAGTCCGCCTCTTACGGCTCAATCATGCCGCTGCACAGGTTTGTGCTCGTGCGCGTTGGGAGATCGGCAAACTACCCCGAAGGAGTTACGGATGCGCCAGCCATCCGGGGTAGAAGAAAAACACTACATCTCGTGACGCGCCCAGCGGAGCAACCTGCAAGAGTAACGATCATGCCTCTTCGAGTCTCCTGCGAAAAAATTTTCGGTGCCCGGAGATTTTGCTTGGTTTGCTTCTCCTGGTTGGTTTGCTGGCACATACGCACGATTGGACTGGTGAGCGGGTTCTTCCGGTGACATTCGGACTGGCAATCGAGTCGCACACCGCCGAAGCGGCTGGACTGACGCTGTACTACCACGGCTGGTCATGGATCAGCGGTAATCCTGCTGCATGGCTACGCGTAGACCTCGCGGATGTGGAGGCCAATCATTCCGCACAAAAGGGGGCAAAATCGTTCTGAGGGTAGCGGACGCGACCCAGCGTTCTCCCGCTGTCAAACGATCTTGCCGTTTTATCTGATTCAAAGGAAGAACTCATTCGGAGGAATGAATTGATTGGTAAGTGTGCGAATCCTTCGTGCTCCGCTCCATTCGGGCGGCTAGGACGCGGTAAACTGTTTGTTTTTGAGACCGCCAGTTTCACAGGATTATCGCGGAATATGTCTACCTCGGGAGGCACGAAGGCTGGCGGTACTCCGATGTTTTTGTGGCTTTGCGAGACCTGCAGTTTGACTAAGACGGTAGGACTCGACGGCGCAGGGCATCCGACTATTCAAAGCCTTTCACAACAGGTCGAGATAGCTTTCGTGGAAAGTTCGACGCTGAATCGTGAAAAACATTTCAGGTCGGGTTGAAAAATCAGGTCGGCGTTCTGTCGGCGGCACACGCTGAGTTGCGGGTAGCCCTCCGAAGCTTTCACAGATTTGTAAACCCGCTTGCCGTTGGTCTTCGAATCAGGACAGGGTCACATGCGGAGCATCTAACACCCGAAACTTTCGTTCAATGCACATACTGGCCAGCGAATATTTGAATTTTGCTCCGCAGTCACAACACACCCGGTAAGTTCGCCCGTCGATACTGAAAACCCGGCTCAGGTGACCGTGGTGGCAACCAAATACGAAATCGAGGATGCCAATTAGCCTCTCCATAAAAAACTCCTTCTTCTCTCGCGTCTCATCGCACTCAATTTACGTGCATCCCACTTTCACACGACGCCGCAGGGAACGCATCACGAGATGCAGTACTTTTTTCCTGCCCCAGAAGCCCTGCGGGTCCGTACCACCTTCGGGGTAGAAGTAATGAAGTCAAGCTGCCATCCAGTCTTGCCGTCTGCCGTGCTCGAATTGCTCCTGGCATTGAATGCAGTGCCTGGTCCAAGGGATAGCATGTAGCCGTTTGAGGCCGATCGCACCCTCACAGGTGGCGCAAATGCCAAAACTACCATCGCGAATGCGCTCCAGCGCACGCTGGACCAGTTGCAACTGGTTGCGGTTCCGGCTGCTGTCGGCAAACATTGATTCTTTGGAAGAGCTGAAACACGAGATGTCTACCGCATCTAGAGGTCCAAGATCGGCGAATTCTCGAATTTCCTTCTCGGTTCTTTCAATTAGTTCCTGCAGTTTGTTCTGCAGTTCGCGCAGACCGGTTTTGAACTGCAAAAGGACGGGGCTATCAAACGGAAGTTGTGGTGTCATCTTTTTTCCCTCGAAATGGAATGGCTAAAGCCTGCGAACAATAGCGGACTACAAAATTCCCTACTGTTGTTTCTGTCACTGGATGGTATTCGCAGGTTCACTGAGGGAGTACTTTTGCAGATTTCTCGCAGAAACACATCACGATATGCAGTATTTTTTTTCTACCACGGGAGTTTTGTGGATGGGTACCACGTTCGGGTTAGCGCCACGTAGTCGCTTCTAACGATGGAGAAGAGCCAGCGTGTGATTTCCTCGCCGCTTGCATTCTGAACAATAGACGCAAGAATCGGCCTTCTTGCGAGTTGCCAAGGCCAAAGAATTGGACGATTACCTGGGGGTATTTCCTGGAAGCGAGCTTACAGTTGAATAATGCCGCGCCGGGCGGCAATGGTGACAGCATGCGTGCGGTCGCTTGCGCCGAGCTTCTCCATGATGTGTTTCATGTGCGCTTTTACAGTTTCTTCCGCGATGAAGAGTCTGTCTGCGATGTCGCGGTTACGATTTCCGCCTGCGGTCTGCCGCAAAACGTCAACTTCACGGTCCGTCAGCTTTTCATCACCGAGGTGTTCAGCCATCGTGGCAGCAATTTCTGCGGGCACACGTTTGCTACCGGCATGAACTTGTCGGATGACATCGGCTATCTCTCTCGGTGGCATATTCTTAAGAATGTAGGAACGAGCGCCGGCCTCAAGTGCGTGTTGGACGGGGCCATCGCCCTCAAACGTCGTCATAATAACGATACGGGCGTCTGGGAATTGGGCCTGGATGGCCATCATCGCGTCGATTCCGCTCATGTCTGGCAATCTCAAGTCCATCAGTGTAACGTCCGGTTGAAGTTTTCGGAACTGCTGGATTGCGTCGCGGCAATTCGAAGCTTGTCCAACGAGGAGCATGTCTGGCTGGCTCTGGATTACGGCCGCTAACCCCTCCAGGAGCAAAGGATGATCATCGACGGTCAGGATGCGAATCTGGGCTGGCGTTGTCATTTCGATCTCCTTGCAAACCAATGGTTCGTGCGTTCCCGCTTCAGACAGGCGCACATTCCAATCGGCGATCGTTTGTCTGTGACACAAATGCAATGTGAGCTGGTATTGACAATTCGACTTCCGTCCCTGCTTCGGCTCGACTTAGCAACTTGAGTTTTGCGCCCATTCGTTCCGCTTGATCCCGAATTCCGGAGAGACCACGATGACCACGCCCCGAGCGCAGCAACTCTGGGGCTATGCCTTTCCCATTGTCCCGCACAGCAATGCGGAGTTGCCTTGGAGCGTACTCGAGATCGACTTCGACGCGGGCGGCCTCGGAGTGGAGAAATGCATTGACCAAAGCCTCGCGCCCAATGCGATAGGCTTCGTCTCGGATCAGCGGATCGAGCGCTCGGGACTTACCTCGGATGACCATGCGGAAAACCATCTGTGCTCCGAGACGCATTTCTGCACGAATGCGTGAGAAGGCGATTTCGAGATCATCACCGGCGGCTCTATCTTCAGCGAAACCCGCAGACTCACGGGGACCCTGTTGGGGACGAACAGTCGGTTGCGTAGTGTCTTGGTAAAGACCATTCAATTTCATGGCGATAACTCCTAGGTCGCAGTTTGGCCCGGTGCTAGTAAGCGAGCTGCTCTCGCTTTTTCTCGCGGTCAACCCAGACGCGTATGTAGCCCGGACAATTTTCCAGCGCGATGCTGTCCGATTCGCAGCTTGCAAAAAACTTCACGGCATCCCGATCGATCAGGGTGACTTCTTCTAAATCAAGTGCAAAGCGACGGCCGGCTTCTTCCAAACTAAAAAGCCGCTGCAACTCCGCGATGTCTTCGACCCCGACTCGCCCCGTCAAGGTGAAGACGACCCCTTTATTTGACAACCGCTGAATTCTTAGCATCGATTAATTTCTACGTGAACGTTCAACGTAGAGCATGGGGATTACCATCCGTAAACATTTGAAAATTAAGGATGCTTGTGGAAATCAAGAGTCGCGAAGTTCGCGAATTCGCGAATTTTTCGCGAAAAATTCGCGGCGAGAGACCAGTCCGGGGCTTTCTAAGCGCTCTTGAACCGATACTTATTGATCTTCAGGGTCCGGATCTTGGATTCCAGGGTGGAAGGGGGCATGCCAAGTTGCGCTGCCGCGCCCAAGGGTCCCGAGACTCGGCCGTCGGCTTGCGCCAGCGCCGCCTCGATTATTTCCTTCTCTTCAGCGGGTGACCGCCGGCCTACAGATTTGACTTGGCGTTGTTCTTCCCCGAGAGAAGAAGCAGCGTGAGAGAACCAGCCCTGATCTACGGAAAACGTCTCGGTTTCACAGACGACGACTGAGCGCTCGATCACATTCTGGAGCTCACGGATATTTCCCGGCCAGGAATACGACTGTAATAGCTCCAACGTTTTCTTTTCTATGGTTCGTATTCTCTTTCCGGCTTTTCTTGAATAACGATTAATGAAGTACTCAACCAGGAGAGGGATGTCCTCTTTCCGCTCGCGAAGGGGCGGAATCTGCATGGGGATTACATTTAGCCGATAAAAAAGGTCGCTTCGAAACGCACCAGAGGCAATCGCCGCTTGCAAATCGCGATTGGTCGCCGCAATCACCCGTACGTTCGCGCGAATGGTTTGGTTGCCCCCAACTCGTTCGAACTCCCGCTCCTGCAAAACGCGCAGCAGGGCAATCTGAGTCTCCATAGGGAGTTCGCCGACCTCATCCAAGAAGATTGTGCCCCCCTCGGCGAGCTCAAACCGACCGAGGCGCCGCTGCAGAGCACCGGTGAAGGCTCCCTTCTCGTGACCGAACAACTCCGAGGTAATTAACGATGAGGGTGTAGCCGCACAATTCACCGTGACAAAGGCCCGGGAAGAGCGCCGAGACCGTTTGTGGATGGCTCGCGCGATGAGCTCTTTGCCGGTGCCCGTTTCGCCGGTGATGAGAGCGGTAGCATCCGAGGGCGCGATCTTGCTAACGCGCACCAGGAGGGATTGCAGCGCAGGTGAGTCACCCACGATTTCCTCAAACATGGATGCCTTGTCGACTTCATCCCGGAGGGCAATGTTTTCCTTGTAAAGCTGGTCCCGCAGAGTCCTGATTTCTTCGAAAGCCTTCTTCAATGCTTGGTGGGCATTTCGTTGTTCGGTTATATCCACGACGGTTCCGACAAACTCAACCACCTTTCCATTTTCATCCGTGACCGCGTGTGCAACACTGTGAACATGCTTGATTGAATGGTCAGGAAGAACCAGGCGGAAGCTGCATTCCCCATCGCGCCCCGCGAGAAGATCAGCGCTTACCGCCTCCACGGCCGCCAGATCGTCTGGATGAACTCGCTGCTGGAAAAGTTCTCTGGTTGGGATGGTCGCTGGGTCGAAGCCATAAATTCGAAAGGCTTCCTCCGACCAGTAAACACGATTGGTGACAAAGTTCCATGCCCAGCTTCCCGAATGGCTGAGCCGCTGCGCCTCAGCTAGGCGGGCCTCACTCTCTCGCAGGGCCTCCTCCGCGCGCTTGCTGTCTTCAATGTCAGTCGCCGTTCCGTACCACTTGACTAACTCTCCGCGCTCGTCGCGCAGAGGGACGCCGCGATGCAGGAACCAGCGGTATTGCCCATCCGCAGATCTTCTCAGGCGTGCTTCATTCTCGAACCGCTTCCCGGTGGCCAACGACTCGCGCCACTTTTCAACGTGGGTGGCAGTGTCTGCGGGATGAAGGGCCATTTCCCAACCGGCGCCCGATGTGTCCTGCAAAGATATCCCGGTATATTCCTGCCAACGCTGGTTCGCGAAATCGTTGCCGCCGTCGGGGAGCGCGGTCCACGCCATGATGGGAATCGTTTCGATCACCTCGCGAAGCCGCTGTTCACTTCGCCGCAAGGTTTCTTCGGCGCGCTTGCGCTCGGTGATGTCCTCATGGATGGCGATGACACGTTTAGGACGTCCTTCGGGGTCGCGCAAGAGCGTAAAAACAACATTTGCCCACACGGATCCGCCATCTTTGAGCACGAGATGTTTTTCGTGCCGAAGCGTCTCACGCTTCCCTTCGCAAAGCTCACGGTACAGAATTGCATCTGCTTCTCGGTCCTTTTCGCAGGTTAGCTCGTCGTAGGTCTCGATCCGGCCGAGTTCGTCCTGGGTGCGGCCAAGCATCCGCTGCAGAGCACGGTTGTTCTCAATCGGTCCGCCGGATGCCAGATCGACGAGAGCGATGCCCGTACCTGCCTCATCGAAGATCGTTCGAAAGCGCTGCTCGCTTTCTCGAAGTAAAGACTCCGCCCGCTTGCGCGCGCTGATGTCGCGGATCGCACTTGAGACCAGCGTACCTTCTTCCGTCTCAAGCGGGCTCAGGCTGATCTCCACCGGAAATTCATGACCGTCCTGGTGCAATCCGTATAATTCCAGCCCTGCGCCCATCGGACGTACTCGAGGCTCGCCAAAAAACCCGGCTCGGCTCTCAGGGTGGTGACTCCGGAAGCGCTTGGGCACCAGCACCTCAATTTGCCGGTTCAGCAGCTCCTCGCGGCGGTATCCGAACAACCTCTCCACTTGGGCGTTGATCAATACAATCTTGCCTTCTCGATTCACTACCACCATCGCGTCCGGGGCCGCTTCCAGCAACTCGCGGAACTTAGCTTCCGCCTTCTTCCGGGCGGTAATGTCCGTCGAAATGCCGCTGGCGCGGTACGGCTTGCCGTAGTCGTTGAGACTGAGCACTCCCCGCTCGTGAATCCAGCGGATCTCGCTATTTGGCTTGACGATGCGAAACTCAATGTCGTGATAACTGACATTTTCACCAGCTATCCAGCGGGTGAAAATGTCGACCACGCGGGCGCGGTCATCGGGATGAATCCTCTCCGTCCATTGGCGCGGATTCTCATCGAGATCTGCGACGGGAAAGCCCCAGATGCGCTCAAAGCTTGGGCTCGTATACAGCGGTCTTTCTGGATCCAAGCCAGTGATCCACATGACCTCGGGAAGGGCATCTGCCATGTGGCGAAAGCGCTCTTCGCTTTCCTGCAGCGCCTCCTCAGCGCGCCGACGCTCAATCGCAATGACGGCGATGTGTCCCGCCGCTTCAATCAATTGAAGGTCGCTGCTGTTGGGGCTTCTGGGCTCCGCATAGTACATTGCAAAAGTGCCAAGCACCTGGTTATTTTTTGAAAAAAGAGGCTGCGACCAAGAGGCGCGCAGTCCGTGGCTTAAAGCGAGGTCTCGATAATCGACCCATAAAGGGTCGGTAGTGATATCCGAGGTGATCACGCGTTTCTTCAGGAACGCAGCCGTTCCGCACGAGCCTGCTCGTGGGCCGATTGCCCCACCAGCAATGCCCTGGCTCCAGCCGCGAGGTGCCTTAGGCCCCGCTGCCGGCCACAACCGCTTCCCGTCGGCATCGATCAGCAGAACCGTCGAGATAACCCCGGGAGACTGGTCATCGATGGCATCACACAAATCTTCCAAAATGGCCGTAAGACTCGCACCGCTGGCGATCATCTCCAAAGAACGCTTTTCTGCAGCCAAGAGGGACTCCGCTCGCGTGCGCTCGGTGATGTCCGTTACTGCTCCCACAAATTCAAAGTTGCCGGTTTTGTCCTTGGACGGACGTCCCACGACTAGCAAGTATTTGACGGATCCATCCGGCATCAGCAGCCGATGTTCAAGATCAAACGCCGTCCTTTCGCGCGAAGCACGCTCGAGTAGTTCCTGCAGAGCGGGTCTGTCGTCCGGGTGAGTGCGTTGGCGCACACGTTCCAATGTTGGGATGGAGCTAACTTCGAAATCGAATATGCGAAAGGTTTCCTCGGACCAATAAATCTCGCCGCTTGAAACATGCCAGCCGAAACTGCCTGTGTGGCTTAACCTCTGTGCCTCCGCGAGGTAAGCTTCATTCCGGCGCAGCGCCTCCTCGGCCGTCTTGCGGTCATCAATATTAGTAAACAACTCGTACCAGCGGACGATACGACCTTGTACGTCCCGCAAGGGGAGTCCGCGCACGTGAAACCAACGGTATGTACCATCGGCCCGGCGGATTCGGTGCTCATCGTCGTAGGGTTGCCCGCTCTTAACCGAGCGCTTCCAGGCCGCTATCACGCGGGGAAGGTCATCCGGATGGACGACATCGCTGCTGGTCCAAGCTTTCAATTCATCGAGCGTCTTACCAAAATATTCCAGGAGTCGATGGTTAACCAGTTCGAGCTCACCGGCTGCCGTCTGGACAGCGATGAGGCCCGGAATGGTCTCAAAAATGAGCCGGAAGCTCTGTTCGCTCGTGCGCAGTGCCTCCTCGGCCCGCCTGCGCTCCGCTCTTTCTACGCCCTCCCGCACGGCTCGCTGCACCGAGGGCAGGATTCTGGAGAGGCGCGTTTTGAAAACGTAATCCGTTGCGCCCATCTTGAGCGCCTCAATGGCCACCTCTTCGCCCAGGGTTCCGGAAACGAAAATGAATGGCACGTCAGGGCGGACTTCTTTGGCAATTCTGAGGGCAGAAATGCCATCGAAAGAGGGGAGGGTATAGTCCGCAAGGATTAGATCAAAACTACTTTGCCTCAGAGAGGCGGAGAACTCGGGTTGTGTTTCAACACGAGTGATATGACAGGCAACGCCTTCGGTTTCCAGGGTTGCCTGAAGAAGCTCTGCGTCCTTGAGATCGTCTTCAAGATGAAGAATTTTGATAGGAGAGATCACAGTTGTGTCGATCAGGTCCAAGTTCGATTCACACCGCCGTTAGCCGTTACTGTCTAAAGACGAGAAACTTTAGGCTCCGGTTCTTGAGCCAGCAGGCACAATGCTCTCGTACGTGTTCACGGCCGGCGATTCGTTTATTTCCTCTTTATGCTCCCGGGCGGGGCTTCGTTGATAATGGCCCAGAAAACCCCCAGTTCCTTGATGGCATTCACAAATTCGTGGAAATCCACAGGCTTCACCACGTAGGCGTTTACACCAAGTTTGTAGCTCGCCACCATGTCCCGTTCTTCTCGTGAGGAGGTAAGTACGACCACGGGAATCATTCTTAATTTCTCATCCGACTTAACCTGCTGCAGCACTTCCAATCCGTCGACCTTGGGCAATTTCAAATCCAGCAACAGGACGGCAGGATTCCCATTGGTACGCGTCTGGAACTTTCCGCGGTGATAGAGATAATCCAGGGCCTCCTCGCCGTCACTGGTAACAATAACCTCGTTGGTGAGGTTGTATTCCCCCAGGGCGTTCAAGGCGAGTTCTACGTCTTTGGGGTCGTCTTCAACCATCAAGATGCGTCCCAATAATTCCATAATGTTTATCTCCTCTGGCTCGGAACTGAGAAAAAAAAGGTTGCACCTTTGTCCACGAACCCCTCAGCCCAGACCTCGCCCCCATGACGACGAATAATGCGCTGAACCGTGGCCAGCCCTATGCCTGTACCTTCAAACTCTTCCGCGCGATGAAGACGCTGAAACACGCCAAAGAGTTTGTTGGCATACTTCATATCGAAGCCAACTCCATTATCTCGAACAAACATAACGATCCTGTCGTTTTGTTTCTCGGCGCAACCGACCTCGATCTCGGGTTGTGGGCGGGGGCGCGTGAATTTTATCGCATTGGAAAGAAGATTGACGAGCGCAAGCTTAAGCATCGAACGATCGCCGTACAGATCGGGCAGCGGGGTGAGTTTCCAGGTAATATTCCGCCCCTCCGCCTCCTGTGCTACTTCGCTCTGAACCTCCTTTACCAGTTCTTCCAAATTGACCACGCTCTCCCGGGCCTCGGCGCGCCCTATTCGGGAAAAGGCGAGAAGATCATCGATCAGAGTCCCCATCCGTTTTGCCGATTCCAGGATCGTCGACATGTAACGGCGGCCCTTTTCATCCACAACTGAAGAAGCATTCTTCTGAAGTAGCTCTGTAAAGCCAACCATATGGCGAAGAGGGGCGCGCAGATCGTGCGATATGGAATACGCGAACGCTTCCAGTTCCTTATTGATGGCCTCAAGATCGATGGTTCGTTTGCCGAGCTCCTGGTTGAGTTTGCGTACTTCTTCTTCGCCTCGTTTACGCTCGGTAATGTCGTTGTTAGTCTCCAGAATCGCGATCGGGATCCGTTGGTCATTTCGCTGCAAAGACCATCGGCTGGCCACCACCACGCGGGTTCCGTCAGATTTGGTTTTCTCGAGTTCGCCTTCCCAGCGGCCCGTCCGCAGCAGATCGGCGGCTATGTCGTCGAGAGGTGCCGGGAAAACGGTCCGCAAGAGATCGTGAGAACGCTTTCCGATCGCTTCCACCGCCGTCCACCCGTACAATTCCTGAGCGCCGCGATTCCAGTATGTGATGACGTCGCTCATGTCACGAACAAAAATTGTGTCATGCGTGAGATTAAGCAGGCTGGCCTGTTGCGTTCGTATGGCCACTTCTTGTTCGAGTTCGTCGCGGGACTGCAGAAGGTCTCGCTCGGCGCGGCGGCGGACGGCGCTGAACCAGGTCAGAAGCAACGCGAAGAGTATGAAAACGACGTAGTACGGGAGTTCCGACCTGCTGACGTAGAGACTGTAAATGGGCTCGGTAAAGAAAAAGTCGAAAGCCAAACTGGAGAGTACGACTGCAAGAATCCCGGGCCCGACCCCGGCATACCATACCGTTACGACGATGGCCAAAAGGAAGAGCGGGAATTCCACATCGTGGAAGTGCGAGCGTTCGAGAAGAAGACCGATCCCCAGAGCAATCGCAACGGACAAAACTGCAAGACCGTAGCGCTGAATCACGGACGGGATGTTCGGCGATGAGAGCTTCCACCCCGGCATAGGACACTCACGATAACGATTGGGTCATCATAACGCATTGCATATTGTCCCGCTTCCCTCCCGGCGGCTGTCAGGAAGGGCAGGCAAGCCATCCTTTCCTGCGCCCTACCACAAAAGAGGTATCTCTTGCGCAGCCTTCAGTGGTAGTAAAAAACCCCTGCATCTCGTGATGCCTTTCCACCCGTCATAGCGCACATTGTCAGGCGAGGGTATTACTTTACGTGCGCTATGAACCCAGATTTCACAAGCGCATAGTCCACTGAGAACCATCACGGGCCGGAACCATCTACCGGAGCAAAACGAAAAGGTTGCGAGCGTAGGGGGTGCGGGAGCTGCCGCATCCGAAGTCGAAAATCGGAATTCCAGCCCGGGAAAGGGTGATTACCATGTCGGAAAAAGTGGCAGACGTCCTGTGGACGATGCTAAAGAACGCCGGAGTCAAACGCTGCTATGGCATCGTAGGGGACGCCCTTAATCCTGTAATCGACGCGTTGCGTCGCAACGGCAAGATCGAGTTCGTTCATGTCAGGCATGAAGAATACGGAGTTTTCGCCGCTGTGGCAGAGGCTTATCTGAGCGGCAATCCCGTGGCGGTGTGCGGAACCGCCGGCCCCGGCGTGGTCCACCTGTTCAATGGGCTCATGGATGCACGCAAGGAGGGAGCCCCAATTATCGCCATTGCGGGCGATGTCGAGACCAACGTCTTAGATACAGCTGCGCTGGAAGAACTTAATCCCTACAAGTTCTTCGAGACTGCGTCCCTTTATACCGCCCGCGTCGTCAATCCTGAGCAGGCGTTCACCGTTTTCAGCACCGCCATTCGTACTGCGCTCCTGGAAAAAGGCCCGACAGTAATTTCGCTTCCGGGCGATATCGCCTCGGCTGAGATGACCGATCGGACCACGCGCTCGACCGAGATCACGATTCCGTGTACGCCCATGTTGCGCCCTTCCGACGCTGACCTAGGTCGGCTCGTAGAGATGATCGACCGCGCGAAAACGGTTGCAATCTTTGGCGGCGACGGCTGCAGGGATGCTCGCGAGGAGGTGCTCCAATTGGCGGACAAACTGAAGGCGCCTGTCGGCTACGCCTTCCGCGGCAAGCAGTGGCTGGAACACGACAATCCTAACGCAGTGGGCATGACCGGACTGCTGGGTTATGGCGGAGCCTATCGTGCAATTAACGAAGCCGAGCTCCTGCTTATGCTGGGTACGGATTTTCCCTTTTCTGAATTTCTGCCCGGCGATGGTGTGAAGAAAGTCCAGATCGATAAAAACCCCAAGCACATAGGCCGCCGCACGGCGGTTGATCTTGGGCTGGTCGGCGACATCAAGACAACCGTCGCGGCGTTACTTGGTAACGTCACTGAGAAAACCGATCGCCGCTTTCTCGACAAGCAGCTGGCGGAAACCAACTCTTTCCACGATTTGTTGCAGCACTATGTTGACAAAGGACCTGACATCAAGCCCATCCGTCCGGAGTTCCTGGCTGCGACTCTGAATGACGTGGCTTCCGATGACGCGATGTTTTTCGCCGACACCGGCACGGCAGTAATTTGGCTGGCAAGGTATATCAAGGGAGGCAGAGATCGCAGACTTTTCGGTTCGTTTTCATGGGCGTCCATGGCCAATGCCGCGCCCAATGCGTTCGGTGCGCAGTTGGCATACCCTGGCCGCCAAACGATCGCTCTGTGCGGAGACGGGGGTTATACGATGCTCGCCCTGGGCGACCTGTTGACGCAAGTAGAGCGGAAGACTCCAGTCGTCCAAATCATTCTCAATAACGACTCCTTGGACTTCGTCAAGATCGAGCAGCAAGAGGCCGGCTTCGTCCCCTTCGGAGTTGAGTTCAAGAATCCAAACTTCGCCAAGGTCGCCGAAGCAATGGGCGCGAAGGGTATCCGCATCGAGGAACCCGGCGATGTTCGAGAGGCGCTTGCCGAGGCACTCGCGTACGAGGGCGGTCCAGTCGTTGTCGATGCTGTCGTGGATCCGTTTGCGCTGTCGCTGCCGTCGCATGTGCCCTTTCATGCGGCCAAAGGCTTTACCTTGAGCCTCGCCAAGCAGGTGCTCTCCGGCCGCATGGACTCGGTGATCAAGACTATGGAACGCAACGTTCGTCTGGTTTGAATGGCTGAACGAGCGCAAACCACTGGAGGAAGTACATCTGGCAACTGACGAGAATTAGTCGATAAACCTGACAAGTCGATCCTGGCGTGAAGGCACGCTGCTGAGGAAGAATATGAACACGCTTTCGAAGTACAAAGTCTGGATAGGCGGGGCGGTCTGTTTACTCGTCATCGGCCTCATTGTTGGAGCGATATACCCAAGGCATGTATCGGGGGCGCAGCCGGGCGCTCCGACGGAAGTTCAAGTCGTGCAGGTTGAACAGAAGGATGTTCCGATTTTTGGCGAGTGGATCGGGACGCTCGATGGATTCGTAAATGCCGATGTCCGGGCGCAGGTGACGGGCTACCTGATGCGGCAGGGGTACCAGGAAGGTGCTTACGTCAGGAAGGGCCAGTTACTCTTCGAGATCGACCCGCGGCCATTTCAAGCAGCGCTCGACCAAGCCCAAGGACAATTGGCGCAGGCTAGAGCGCAGCTCGCCACTGCCCAGGCCGTTCAAGTCAGAACCCAGCTTGACGTAGAGAAATATACTCCGCTCGCCAAACAACAGGCCGCGAGCCAGCAGGATCTCGACAATTCCGTTCAGAATAACTTGGCCGCCAAGGCCACGGTGGAGACAGCCCAGGCTCTGATCAAAACGGATGAGGCTGCGGTCGAAACGGCGAAGATCAATCTCGATTTTACCCGGCTCGTGGCTCCCATCGACGGTATCGCCGGGCAGGCTCAACTGCAGGTGGGTGCCCTGGTCAATTTGAGTAGCGGGCCCGTTACGTCGGTATCAACGGTCGACCCAATCAAGGTCTACTTTACTGTCGGAGAGCCGCAGTACCTCGGATGGAGGAAACGATTCCCAACAGAAACTTCTCGCGAAGCCGCGGACAAAGGTCTGCACCTGCAACTTATTTTGGCTGACGGCTCAACTTATCCACACGAGGGCAGATTCTATTTTGCCGATCGTCAGGTAAGTGTGAGCACGGGGGCAATTCGCATCGCCGGTCTATTTCCCAACCCTGGAAACATCCTGCGTCCCGGCGGCTACGGTAAGGTTCGCGCGGTGATCCGGGTCGAGCCGAACGCGTTGCTGGTACCTCAGCGTGCAGTGACAGAGCTGCAGGGCGGTTATCAAGTCGCGACCGTGGACGATCAGAACAAAGTGAACATCCTGACGGTTGAAGTCGGCGACCGTGTAGGCAGCGACTGGGTTATCGATGACGGACTCAAGCCCGGCGACCGCGTCGTCGCCGAGGGCGTGCAGAAGGTGCGTCCAGGCATGCACGTCAATCCCAAGCCGTTCGCCGCGGCCAACCAGGGAAGGTAATCCAATGTCAAAGTTTTTTATCAACCGTCCCATCGTGGCCATGGTGATCTCCATCGTCTTGGTGCTGGTTGGCACTCTTACCATTCTGAGCTTGCCGGTCGCGCAGTTTCCCAGCATCGCTCCGCCCGAGGTTCAAATTCTAGCGACCTACATTGGGGCCGACGCGCAAACCCTGGAACAGGCTGTTGCCACGCCCATCGAACAGCAGATGAGCGGCGTGGACAACATGAACTACATGTATTCGCTGAATGCAACCGCTAACAATACCACCAGCCTGATCGTGGATTTCGACGCAAAAACCGATCCGAATAACGATTACATTCTTGCCCAAAGCCGTGAAACCCAGGCTGCGTCTCAGCTTCCCGTGGACGTTAACAATTACGGAATCACCGTTCGAAAGTCCGTCACCGCTCCCCTGACGTTGACTGCCGTGTACTCGCCTCATGGAACGTACGACGCGACCTTTCTAGCGAACTACGCCTACATCAATCTTGTTGACCCCATTCTGCGTTCACCAGGTATCGGCAACGTTCAGGTGTTCGGCTCCGGCCAATACGCGATGCGGATGTGGGTAAAGCCCGACACGTTGGCCAAGCTGGGCGTCACTGTTCCGGAAATCATCAACGCCATTCAGGCGCAAAATACAGTGAACCCAGCTGGGAAAGCAGGGGGCGAGCCGGCGCCCAAGGGCCAGGAATTTACCTATACGGTCCTGGCGCAGGGCCGGCTCATCTCCCCGGAAGAATTCGGACGGATCGTTGTCCGCGAGACCCCCGACGGCGGGACCGTCCGGGTCCGCGATGTTGCTCGAATTGAGCTCGGTTCGCAGGACTATAGCATTGCTGGACGCTATAACGGAAAGCCGAGCGCCGTCATTGCCACCTACCAACTGCCGGGGTCGAACGCCGTGGATGCGGCCGCCGCAGTCAATAAGCTGATGGCCAAGATGAAAGAGCGCTTCCCGGAGGATCTGGATTATGTAGTTGCTCTGGATACGACGCGCTCGGTCACGGAGGGCATGAAGGAAATCGTTGTGACGCTCTTGATTGCTCTCGCGCTCGTGATCCTTGTGGTCTACATCTTCCTGCAGAGCTTGCGCGCCACGTTGATTCCGCTTCTTGCCGTGCCCGTCTCGCTGGTCGGCACGTTCGTATTGTTCCCGATTTTCGGGTTCTCCATCAACACGCTCTCGCTCTTTGGTCTGGTGCTCGCGATCGGACTAGTGGTGGACGACGCCATCGTCGTGGTCGAAGGCGTCGAACGCCACATTGAAGAGGGGATGACGCCGAAGGCCGCAGCCCTGAAAGCCATGGAAGAGCTTTCTGGTCCCGTGGTCGGCATCGCTCTGGTCCTCTCCGCGGTTTTTGTGCCCACCGCCTTCATTCCTGGAATCACCGGCAAGCTCTACCAACAATTTGCGGTCACGATCGCGATCTCCGTTTTACTTTCTGCGTTCAATGCCCTCACCCTCAGCCCGGCGCTTGCCGCACTGTTGCTCAAGCCAAAGACCGAGAGCCATGGACTCCTGAGGAGGTTTTTCGATTGGTTCAATCGCGTCTTTGAGCGAGCCACTGAGGGGTACGTGAGTTGGAGCGCAGTATTGGTACAGAAGAGCGTCGTCGTGATCGTGTTGCTCGTTGGTTTCTCCGTAGCCGGATTCTTTTTTTCCACCCGGATCCCATCGAGCTTCCTGCCTGACGAAGATCAAGGTTACGCCTACGTCAATCTGCAGCTACCGAATGGGTCATCGCTCGAACGCACCACGGCAGTATCGGCTGATGTGGAAAAAATCCTGATGAATACTCCGGGGGTTCAACAGGTTACCGGCTTCGTTGGCTTCAGTTTGCTCAGTTTTGTTCGTACCAGTTACAACTCAACCTTCTTTGTGAACTTCAAGCCCTGGGACCAACGCAAGACAAGGGATGAGCAATTTCAATCGCTCAAGGCACATCTTAACCAGCAGTTGAGCAAGTTGCCGCAAGGAGTTGCCTTCGCTTTCTCTCCGCCCGCTATTCCAGGCGTCGGCACTGCCGGCGGATTTACCTTCATGCTCGAGGACCGCTCGGGCAGCGATATTCAGTTCCTGTCCAGGAACCTCAACACCTTTCTTGAGGCTGCCCGAAAGCGGCCGGAAATCGCCAGCCTCAGCACCACTTTCCTGGCGACCGTGCCCCAGGAATTTGTGGAAGTAGACCGCGACAAAGTGCTGAAGCAGGGCGTGTCCCTTAGCGACGTGTACCATACGATCCAAGCCTTCATGGGCGGCTACTTCATCAACTATTTCAATCGCTTCGGCCGCCAGTGGCAGGTCTATATCGAAGCGGAAGGCGATGAGCGCGCCAAGGCCGAGAACGTCGGGGAGTTCTATGTCCGCAACAACAGGGGAGACGACGTTCCCCTCTCCACACTTACTTCCATCAAGGCGCGGCTGGGTCCGGAGTTCACTTTGCGCTTCAACGAATATCGTTCCGCGCAAATCAACGGAAGTGCCGCGCCGGGCTACAGCGCGGATCAGGCAACGGCAGCCCTGGAAGACGTCTTTAAAGAGACGATGCCCAGTGAGATGGGCTTCGATTATTCGGGCATGTCTTTTCAGGAGCAGAAAGCACGGCAGGGAGTGCCGCCAGCGGTGATCTTCGGGCTCTCCCTGCTGTTCGTTTTTCTGATTCTGGCGGCATTGTACGAAAGTTGGTCGCTGCCGTTCAGCGTGTTGCTGAGCACGCCTGTAGCGATCTTCGGAGCATTTGGAATCCTCTGGTTGCGGCGCGTACTGCTCAATGTCTTTTTGCCACCTTATCTCGTCCAGATCGAGAGCGATGTTTATTCGCAAATTGGGTTGGTCATGCTCATTGGCCTGGCAGCCAAGAACGCGATTCTGATTGTCGAGTTTGCCAAGGACGAATACGAGAAAGGAAAGCCTCTGGCGGATGCTGCTCTCGAGGGCGCCAAGCTTCGCCTGCGACCGATCCTGATGACATCCTTTGCATTCATCCTCGGTTGCGTGCCGCTGTGGACGGCGAGTGGTGCCGGTTCGGTTGCCCGCCAGATCATGGGGACCACAGTGATCGGAGGCATGCTCGCGGCTAGCTTCATCGGAATCTTCTTCGTGCCGGCGATCTTCTACCTGGTGGAGAAGTGGTCCGGCGCTGGCAAGGAGCCGGTAACCACCGCGCTGCCAGGAACGCCTGCACCAGCGGAGGGAGACTGAAATGGTCAGCTCCCAAATATACAAATAAGGGATGAGCTGCGGAGATAGTCATGAAAAAGTTGGCGTCGCTGATGTCCGGGGTTTTGTCTGTGATCTTCGCCTCGCTCGTATTAACCGGGTGCATGGTCGGGCCGAATTATCACCGGCCCGTCGTTCAGACTCCTGGCGTGTATCGTGATCTAAACGAAAACTCACAGGCCCAGGCTCAAGCAGCGTCGTTTGCCGACCTTCCCTGGTGGCAGGTTTTCCAGGATCCGCAGCTGCAAGAACTGATCCGGACCGCACTGAAAGAAAACTATGACCTGCAATTGGCGACGGAGCGCATCGCCGCTGCGCGGGCTCAGGTCACCATCACGCGTTCCAGTTTATTTCCGCAAGTGCAAGCAGGCGGCAATTTCGCTGGCGGGAAGGATCCAAATACTCAGGCGAAATACAACATTCTGGCGCTCACGGCCGACGCGGCATTCCAGTTGGATCTCTTCGGTCGCCTGAGACGTGCGACGGAAGCGTCGCGTGCCGAGCTGCTGGCTACGGAAGATGCGCGTGATACGGTCATACTTACGCTCGTCAGCGATGTGGCGAGTGACTATTTCACGCTGCTGCAACTCGATCTCGAACTCCAGATTACGCGCGACACGGTCTTGACGCAGGAAGATTCCGTAAAGCTGACGCGGTTGCGGCTCGACCATGGCGTTGCCACCAAGCTGGATGTGCTGCAGGCTGAGCAGGTGCTCGATACCGCCAATGCGCAGATTCCTGACCTGGAGAGGCAGATCGGCCAAGAAGAAGATGCGATCAGCATTCTGCTTGGTCATTATCCCGACAGTGTGCGACGTGGGCGTCGGTTAGCCGAACAGCCCCTTCCTCCGGAAGTGCCGCCGGGCATGCCGTCGACGTTGCTTGAACGCCGGCCGGATATTCGCCAGGTCGAGCAAGAGCTGATCGCCGCCAACGCTCAGATCGGCGTCGCCAAAGCTGCATTCTTCCCGCAGATTTCTCTCACTGGCTCCGGAGGAGGCGCGTTCGGTCGGAGCACTCTCTTAACCGGAATGATGAGTTCGCAAACTGGAATCTGGTCCTACGGCGCCCAGGTCACTCAGCCTATTTTCACGGGAGGCGCTCTGCGCGGAAATCTAAGGCTGGCCGAGTCGCAACAGCGCCAGGAGCTGATCGCTTACAAGCAAGTCATCCAGCTGGCGTTCCGCGATGTCTCCGATGCTCTGATCGGCTATCAGAAACTTCATCAGGTCCGCGTTGCGCAGGAGACGACGGTCAAGGATCTGCAGGATACCGTCGACACGTCTCTCCTACGCTATCGGGGAGGCATCACTACGTATCTTGAAGTCCTCGATGGACAGCGATCGCTATTTGAGGCTGAGCTTACTCTCGCCCAGGCTCGAGGCAACGAATACCAAAGCCTGGTGCAACTCTACAAGGCTCTTGGCGGAGGCTGGCAGCAGGATTCCCAGACACCCACTGGTCCTTCACTTCACTCACAAAATCTAACCCCGAATTAGGGTCAAGACCTTGGCAGATGCCAAACCTTGGACCCGCTAAGAATATTGCGGCTCCCCTCCACCTTCTGTTTACAAAAGTTTAGCGGTGCAGTTCTCTCCCAACGTTGGCAAATGACTTGCATTTTCTATCGAGAAGCGGTGTGAAGGAGGTTTGCGCTGCTGGCGGTTTTATCTCTCAGCCAAAACGACGGAACAACCGCTTCCAATCAACCATTTTACGAGGTAGATCTTCATGGCCACGGCCGCGAAATTCCGAATCGACGTAGCGATCCACCACCTTTTAATGAACTCCGCCCAGCGCTCACCGGCGCCGGCGAGTGCTCGGGGGCTGACCCTTCCGGAGCCTGAGTTTCCGCAGTACCCCGAGCGCCTGAGCGATCCCGGTCCTGAGACCCCGCCTGAGAAACGGCAGTGGGGTGTGAGAGATGTTTACCGCTACTCGCGCGGGTGGCTATTCCCCTACATGCGCTCGCGAGTTCTGCCGGGCGAGTTCCACCCCATCACCGCGTACCTGTTTGTCGAGTACAAGTGCAACCTCGATTGCTGGTATTGCTGGTCCTACAACAACAAGGTGAAGGGCATGACCGAGGACGTGGCCCGCCGTTCGATCGACTGGCTGCACGACAACGGTTGCCGAGTGCTGGCACTGATGGGCGGCGAACCGCTGCTGCGGCCGGATTTCATCCATAAAGTTGTCTACTACGCTGCTAAGAAGGTCTTCTGGGTTTATATCGCAACCAACGGGCGTTTGCTGCGCCCCGATGTCGCAGACCGCCTGGGCGACGCTGGCGTCGCGGTATTCAACTTCGCGCTGGATTCCTGGGATTTGCAGCCGAGCCTTCCCAAGGCTTTCGTGCCCGCGCAGAAGAATCTGGAACATATCTTGCGCAAGCAATATGCACATCGATACCTGGTCTTTTTCAACATCAACATCTGCCGCAACAACACGGAAGACGTCAGAAAACTAACCGAATACGCCCACGACCATCGCATTGCCACGGACTATCACATCAATGAAACTCCGATGCTCGAACAGGATGACCACTTCAAGCACCTTTACGATAATCCCACATACATCCGCCCGGAAGATTGGTGCAGGATCGACGCTCTGGTCGATTGGCTGACTGAGAAAAACAAAGCGGGCTACCAGATGGTGAACTCAGTGCAACGGCTGCAAGAGATCAAGGCCTTCTTGCGGATGTCCTCTGGGCTTGACTTGAAGGAATACGGCTGGAACGGCGACGGAACCGGCGGAAACGGTCACAAAGCGGAGTTGCTCGCCTCGTTGCCGGGAATCGAACAGGGGGAAGACGGCCAACTGCGTTTTGCGAAGTGGAACTGTCGCGCCGGTCAGAACAATGTGATTATTCGCACTGACGGCACCGTCGCTCCCTGTTTCCCGATGTATGGCGCAACCTTCGACTGGGGGAATATCGACCAGCCGAGATTCGATCAGGGGCAGCTCTCTGCGATGAAGTCGACGTGCCAGCAACACTGCTTCTCCACCCTCAACCATAACCTGGCGTACTGCTACAACGATGCGCGAGTGATCAAGTGGCTGTGGTCCAACGCGAAGAACAGATTCCAGGGTGGTGTACGCAGCTTCGAGGATTGAAGAGGACAACCAGATGCACCAGGGAGGAAACCAATGAAGAATCAGGACACGAGAAAGTGCGCACACCTACCATGCCTTTGCAATGTCCCGGATGGACAGGAGTACCGCGGAGAAGTGTGTAGGGACGCGGGAAGCCAAGAGGTGGACATCGCCTGTCAATGCGACCACCCGGCATGTCCGCTGACGACCTAGACCACACTGCGGTTCTTTGCGGGTTGTCTGCCGACAAAGGGCGGGGGATTTGAGCATCCTGAGAAGAGAGACTACATGAGCGAAGGGCTTCCACAGATCTATCTGGCACGGCACGGTAACACCGCTTGGACGATCACGGGCCAGCATACCGGCCTTACCGATTTACCTCTCACTCCAAGTGGTGAGTGCAATGCCCGCAGGCTTGGAGAACGGCTGAAGGGCATGACATTCGCCAAGGTGTTTACCAGCCCGTTGCAGCGCGCTGCTCGAACCTGCGAACTGGCTGGGTTTGGGGCTGTGGCCCGGATCGATCCTGACTTGGTGGAATGGAACTACGGCCAATATGAAGGGTTGCGCTCGGATGAGATCCTTCGAAAACGCCCCGGATGGCAGTTGTTCCGCGACGGCGCACCGGAGGGCGAGTCGCCAGAACAAATTGGCGCGAGGGCAGATCGGGTGGTGGAGCGGGTGCGCGCAGTTCGGGGAAATGTGCTGCTCTTTTCCAGCGGGCACTTTATTCGAGTTTTGACCGCCCGTTGGCTGGCACTCGGTCTTGGATCGGCCGGTAGGTATTTTCTACTGAACCCGGCGAGCCTGAGTGCGCTCAGTTACGAGCATAATCTCTCCCAGCCGGTGATCCGGCTTTGGAATGACGATCATCATGTGGCCGCGTAAATAGACGATGGTCCGCGGGAACGTGTTGATTCTTGGATGTCGAACTCTAACAATTTCAGATACTCCGAAGATAAAGGATCATCAATGAGCACAAAGAGTGTGGCACGGCCCGGCTCCGCGAAAGTTGTTCCGATGACGACGAGTGTACCCAAAGCCTCAGACCTACTGCAGCAATATGGCAGTCCGATTCCGCTTGCCGGGACGGACAGCGCGCTCTACGAACGGCATTTAGTGTTTGACCGGGCGATCGACCCGAAGGTAGCCAGTGCGCGAGAGCGCTTTGAGGCTTTCTCTCATTCCGTCCGGGATATTCTCGCGAAGCGCTGGGTGCAGACCAAGACCACGTATGAACAACAGAACGCCAAACGCATTTACTACCTTTCCATGGAGTTTCTAATCGGGCGTTCGTTGACCAACAACGTTTCTAACCTATTGCTCGATCCAGTTGTGCAACTTGTGGTTCAAGAGAAAGATATCGACTGGCTGGAATTGATTGAGCAGGAACCGGATGCAGGACTGGGTAACGGTGGACTGGGCCGTCTGGCTGCGTGCTTCATCGACTCGATGGCGACGATGCAGCTTCCAGCCACAGGCTACGGTCTGCGCTATGAGTATGGCATGTTCAAGCAAACGATCGTGGATGGCTGGCAGAAAGAGAATCCCGACAACTGGCTCCGCGATAGCGATCCCTGGGAGATCGCCCGCCCTCACGAGCAGGTTGAGATTAAGCTGAACGTCTCATTCCGGTTGCAAGCCGGCAAGCTTGAGGTCGTCCGAGACAGGCCGTCGAGCCTGATCGGTATTCCATTTGATCGTCCCGTGGTGGGCTATGGCGGAAAGACGATCAACACCCTGCGGCTTTGGGCCGCGGCGGCGCCTGAATATTTCGATCTTGCGAAGTTTGACACTGGAGACTTCGTGGGTGCGTTGGGCGAGACTCTCCAAGCGGAGTCACTCACCCGCGTGCTGTATCCGGACGATTCCACGACGCAGGGGCAGGCACTTCGCTTCCTGCAAGAATATTTTCTGGTTGCCTGCTCGATGGCCGACCTGATCCGCCGTTTCCTGCGCCACAACACCGATTGGGACAAGTTGCCGGAGAAGGTCGCAATTCAACTGAATGACACGCATCCCTCCATGTCGGTGGCTGAGTTGATGCGAATTTTGTTGGATGATGCTCACCTGGGATGGGACCAGGCCTGGGATCTGACGAAGAAGACGCTAGCGTACACAAATCATACCTTGCTGCCGGAAGCTCTGGAGAAATGGCCCGTGGCGTGGTTTGAAGTACTTTTTCCCCGGAATCTGGAGATCATTTACGAGATCAACCGGCGACTGCTGGACGAAGTTCGGGTTCGTTTCCCGGGCGACGAGGGACGCGTGCAGCGCATCAGCCTGGTGGAAGAGGGGAACCAGCGGAAGATTCGCATGGCGAACCTTGCGATCGTCGGCACTCACAGCACGAATGGAGTGGCTGCCGTTCACTCGAAGCTGCTGCGGACTACGACGGTCAAGGATCTTGCTGAAATGTTCCCCGAACGGTTTAACAACAAAACGAATGGGGTAACACCGCGGCGCTGGTTGCTGCAAGCCAATCCTGTGATGGCAAGCGCAATTACGGAGGTGATCGGCGAGCGTTGGATTACTGACCTGAGCCAACTCAACGAACTCAAATCATTTGCTGCAGATCACAGCTTTCGTGAAGTGTTTCTGAAATCGAAGAAAGAGGCGAAGGTGCAGTTTGCCAACTGGCTCAAGACGACGTCCGGTCAGATCGTCGATCCGAATACGATCTTCGATTGTCAGATCAAGCGCATCCACGAATACAAAAGGCAATTATTGAATGCGCTGCGAATTGTGGTTGTTTATAACCGGCTGCGGGAGAATCCCGACTTGAACATGGTGCCGCGCACATTTTTCTTTGCCGGTAAAGCGGCACCAGCTTATACGTTGGCGAAGCTGATCATAAAATTCATCAATAACCTTGCGGGTACGATTGATGGTGACCCTGCCGTGCGGGGACGACTCAACGTTCTCTTTCTCCCTGAGTACAATGTTTCGCTGGCGGAAAGGCTCATTCCGGCCAGCGATGTTTCCAACCAGATTTCGACCGCCGGCTACGAGGCCAGCGGAACGAGTAACATGAAATTCATGATGAACGGGGCCCTGACGGTGGGAACTCGAGACGGAGCTACCATCGAAATGGCGGAGGAGACCGGGGAAGAGAACATGTTCCTGTTCGGTCTCACCGTGGAGCAAGTGGAGAACAGTCGCGGCTGGTACAACCCGTACTGGCACTATGACCACGAGCCGGAGACTCGAGCCGCTCTGGACCTGATTTTCTCCGACCACTTCAGCCGTAACGAACCGGGAGTGTTCGCTCCTTTGCGCGAGACGCTGCTGACCGGCGGCGATCCTTACATGCACTTGGCCGACCTGACCTCTTATTGCCAGGCGCAGGAACGCGTAAGCGCCCTTTACGCTGACCCGGGCGCGTGGGCGCACAAAGCGATCCTGAACCTGGCCAGCTCCGGGAAGTTTTCGAGCGACCGCACCATTGCGGAATACGCATCTGACATTTGGAAGGTGGAACCATGCCCAGTAGTTTAGAAACACACCCGGCAGCAAGTGAGGCTAACGGAATGACAATTTCGCCGCTTGCGGGCAAACCGGCTCCCAAAGAGCTGTTGGTGGACGTAGCTCACTTGGAGAAAGAATATTTCGAGCGTCGTCCCGACGTGCAGGATCCCACTCAGCTAGTCAGCTTCGGCACCAGCGGGCACCGGGGCTCCCCACTGAATGGAACGTTCACTGAGGCGCACATCCTGGCCATTACCCAGGCGATCTGCGACTACCGCCGGCGGCAGGGAACGGACGGCCCACTTTATATGGGGAAGGACACGCACGCTGTGTCGGGACCAGCGCAGCGCACCGCCCTCGAGGTGTTGGCGGCGAATAACGTAGAGACGATCATCCAGGAAAAGGACGGCATCACTCCAACGCCCGTAATCTCGCGAGCCATTCTGGTTTACAACCGCGGCCGCAAGGAACACCTCGCGGATGGCATTGTCGTGACGCCTTCGCACAATCCGCCGGAGGACGGAGGCTTCAAGTACAACCCGACGAACGGCGGCCCGGCCGATACGGACGTGACTCGTTGGGTCGAGGATCGTGCGAACGATTTATTGCGCGCGGGAAATGCTGGGGTCAAGCGTGTTGCGTTTGCGAAAGCAATTCAGGCCGCAACGACGCACCAGGAAGACTTCGTTTTTCCGTACGTTCGCGATCTCAAGAATGTGGTTGACATGGATGCGATCCGTGGCGCCCGCCTCAAGCTTGGAGTCGACCCACTGGGCGGGGCATCGCAGCCTTATTGGGAACCGATCAACTCCGTTTACGGGCTGGACATCACCGTCGTTAATCCCATCATCGATCCGACCTTTTCGTTCATGACCGTCGATCACGACGGCAAAATTCGCATGGACTGTTCGAGCCCTTATGCGATGGCCAGGTTAGTGGGGCTCAAAGATCAGTACCAGGTCGCTTTCGCCAACGATACCGACGCAGACCGGCACGGCATCGTAACTCCGGTCGCCGGACTGATGAACCCTAACCATTATCTTGCCGTTGCTATCCGATATTTGCTCACGCACCGCCCACAGTGGCGTCACGAAGTTGCAGTGGGGAAGACTCTGGTGAGCAGCAGCATGATCGATCGAGTCGTGCAAAAGCTCGGCCGCGAGCTTCTTGAGGTGCCGGTCGGGTTCAAGTGGTTTGTGCCGGGCCTGGTCGACGGCTCGTGTTGTTTCGGCGGAGAAGAGAGCGCGGGAGCGAGTTTCCTTCGTCTTGACGGTACAGTGTGGACGACCGACAAAGACGGACTAATCATGGACCTGCTGGCGGCGGAGATTACCGCGCGCACCGGCAACAATCCCGGAGAGCACTATCGTGAACTGACGACGGAGTTTGGCACTCCGTACTACACGCGTATCGACGCCCCGGCCACGCCCGAGCAGAAAGCGAAGTTGCAGAAGCTATCTCCGGATGCAGTGAAGGAGTTGGATCTCGCGGGCGAGCCGATCACAGCCAAGCTGACCAAAGCGCCGGGCAACAATGCTCCGATCGGCGGCCTGAAAGTTGTGGCACAGACTGGGTGGTTTGCGGCCCGGCCCTCCGGCACCGAGAACATCTACAAAATCTATGCGGAGAGTTTCAAGAGCCAAGCGCATCTCGCCGCGATTGTGAGCGAGGCCCAGCAGATGGTGAACAATGCACTGGGTTCCTCCACGGTCGTTTCTCAGGATGGAGCGCGATAATGAGCGAAGCCCCGCGCATGTGGGGATGGGCGCCTTCGCCTGTTCCGCCGTTTCCGTCCGTCTATCGCGCTTCTGGCTTGCTGCTGCACGTTACGTCTCTGTCCTCTCCGTATGGCATCGGCGATCTGGGATCGTCGGCGTTCTCGTGGGTTGATCGCCTCCATAACGCCGGCCAAAGATGGTGGCAGGCGTTACCGCTCGGCCCGACGGGTTACGGAAATTCGCCTTATCAATCGCTCTCGTCTTTTGCCGGGAATGCGCTGCTGATCAGCCCGGAGTCGCTCATTACGGACGGATTGCTGCAGGCAAGGGATTGTGAGTCTCACTTCTCCGCCGACGTGGTCGAGTACGAGTCCGTTATCCCGTTCAAACTGCGGCTGCTCCAAAAGGCGCGGACAAACTTCAAAGTCGATGAGCGCGGAGGCGATGGCTTGGCGCCTGCTTACGACGAGTTCTGCGACAAACAGGCGAGTTGGCTGGAGGACTACGCTCTATTCCGAGCGCTGAAAACCAAGTATCACGATGCTTATTATCTGGAATGGCCAGCCGAGTTGGCTCAGCGAAGCCCCGGTGCTCTCGCCGAGGCGCGGCGAGAGTTAGCAAGTGACATCGATCAAGTTCGCTTTGCGCAATTCTTGCTATTCCGCCAGGCTGATCAACTCAAAGAGTACGCCCATGCCAACGGCGTGGGCTTGATTGGCGACCTGCCTTTTTTTGTTTCCGCCGATTCGAGTGATGTTTGGGCTAACCCGGATTTTTTTCTGCTGGACGAGCAACGTCGGCCGCGCTTCGTTGCCGGGGTTCCTCCTGATTATTTCAGCGCCGAAGGACAGTTGTGGGGCAATCCCGTTTACAACTGGGACGCCCTTCGCTCGACCGGTTACCAATGGTGCATCGATCGGGTGCGCGCGCTACTCAACCATGTGGACGTAATTCGACTGGATCATTTCCGCGGTTTCGCGGCTGCGTGGCACGTTCCAGCCAATGCGCCAACCGCTCAATCTGGGCAATGGGTGTCAGGTCCGGGCGCCAGTTTCTTTCAAGCAGTGCAAACGGAACTCGGTCATCTTCCGTTTATCGCCGAAGATTTGGGTCTGATTACGCCGGACGTTTACGCACTGCGCGACCAATTTCAAGTGCCGGGAACCAGAGTGCTGCAATTTGCATTTGATGGACATGCGGATAATCCGTATCTTCCAAACAACTTTGTTCCCAATACCGTTGTCTACACCGGTACCCATGACAACGCCACAACTCGGCAATGGTACGAAGAGCTGCCTGAGTACCAGCGACAGAATCTGTGGAACTATCTGAAGCGCCCGCCGGGTGAGAGTGCTGAAGCCGCGTCGGTGCTAATTCGCATAGCGTGGTCGTCAAAAGCGGCGCTCGCCATTGCTCCGTTGCAGGACCTGCTCAATTTAGGCAGTGAAGCGCGCATGAATGTGCCTGGGCGTCCCGATGGAAATTGGCGTTGGCGAGTCCGAGAAGACATGCTGTCGCCCCAAGCGTTTCAATGGTTGACGGAGTTGACAGAAAGTTCAAAGCGCTCGACCAGCCCCATGACATCCGATACGGTGCAACGAGGCCTTGAACCAGCTCTGAGCTCCAAGTCTAGAAAGTAGAACGAAATGGGTTCGGTGATTCAAGTTGTCAAGGGTATTCTGCTCGTTGTGAGCGCGCTCTTCCCGATCGTCGATCCAATCGGAGGGAGTCCGATCTTTCTGTCGCTCACGAGAGACTACACAACGCAGACGCGAAGACTACTCTCCCGCCGCATCGCAGTCGACAGTTTCATTCTGCTAATTGCCTCCTTCGCCGTCGGTTCTCACGTGCTCTCGTTCTTTGGCATTTCTCTTCCGGTGGTGCAGGTGGGTGGGGGTCTCATCGTGATTTCGACGGGCTGGTCGATGTTGAACCAGAAGGATGGGGATGATCGAAACGCGGTACGGCGTACAGTCAACTGCACGGATGCTCTAAGCGATGCGTTCTACCCGCTAACACTGCCCTTGACGGTTGGTCCAGGTTCAATCTCGGTTGCGGTCACACTTGGCGCGAATGAAACGCACCATTTAGGGGCTAACCTGCTCGCGCTTCTTGCTGCGGCTATCGGTTCAGCGTTTGTTGCGGTTACCATTTATGTTTGCTATGGCTTCGCCGACCGACTGGCGGACGTTATGGGCCAGACCGGTATGAACGTAATTCTAAGGCTCTCCTCGTTCCTGCTGGTGTGCATTGGAGTGCAGATCCTATGGAACGGCGCGAGCAAGTTGCTCAGTTCACTGCCGCAGGTGGCCAGTTTTGTCGTGCCGCGTTGAGGGGAAGGAAGGGGCGGATCCGATATCTGACGCCGTCATTTGTCAAACTGTTGACACTCTCTCCGATTTCACCTCGGAACGTCGTGACGAGTTCGTTAAGATTAGACCTTTAAGTCCTTCTGTTGGAGAATGCGGCTCTCCGGCGTGACCAGCAGCTTGGACTGGAATTGCGAATGCTTGAATACAACTACTCCGAAGTGGGCTAAACGTTTCCGGTGCTAGAGAACTCCGCGCGGCATCCGAGCTCATAAAATAAGTCAGAGACGCACGAGTTGGTCTAAAGCACTGGAGGACCCGAAAGGATAACGGAAATGGCAGCGAGAGTTGAAGCGATCACGAAGCGCCCCACAGTTAAACACCAAGCCTGGAAGGATCTGCAAACTCATTATAAGGAGGTCAAGGACTTACACCTGCGGCAGCTCTTTGCTGAGGATCCGAAACGCGGCGAGAGTATGACTGCCGAGGCTGTCGGCCTTTTTCTGGACTACTCGAAGAATCGGGTTACGGGCGAAACCCTCAGACTGTTGATCCAGCTCGCCGAGGAATCTCAGCTGAAAGAACGAGTCGACGCTATGTTTCGGGGGGAGAAGATCAACCTCACCGAGAAGCGTGCGGTCTTGCACACCGCCCTGCGCGCGCCGCGCGACGCTTCCGTCATGGTGGACGGAGAGAACGTCGTGCCCAAAGTACATGCAGTGCTCGACCAGATGGCCAATTTTGCTAACCGAGTCCGAAGCGGCGAGTGGAAAGGTCACACCGGCAAACGGATTCGGAATGTGATCAACGTTGGCATCGGTGGCTCCGACCTCGGCCCGGTAATGGCGTACGAGGCGCTCAAGCACTACACAGACAGAGCAATGACGTTTCGCTTTGTGTCGAACATCGACGGCACGGATTTCGCGGAAGCCGTTCGCGATCTCGATCCGTCGGAGACGCTCTTCATCATCTCTTCGAAAACCTTCACGACGCTCGAAACGATGACGAACGCCCAAACGGCGCGCGCGTGGGCACTTGCTGGTTTGGGGGGAGACGAGAAGTCGATCGCGAAACACTTTGTCGCGGTATCGACCAACGCGGCAGAGGTTGAAAAATTCGGGATCGATACGGCCAACATGTTCGAGTTCTGGGACTGGGTCGGGGGGCGCTACTCGATGGATTCAGCCATTGGCCTCTCTACAATGGTCGCCGTCGGACCGGAGAAGTTCCGCGCTATGCTGAGCGGCTTCCATCAAATGGACGAGCACTTCCGCACCACTCCCTTCGAGCGCAACCTCCCGGTACTGATGGGTCTTCTATCGATCTGGTACAACGATTTTTTTGGCGCGCAAACCGTGGCGGTGTTGCCTTACGAACAATATCTCAAACGGTTCCCAGCTTATCTTCAGCAGCTAACGATGGAGAGCAACGGAAAACATGTCACGCTCGATGGGAAGAAAGTGGCTCATGACACCGGTCCAATTTACTGGGGCGAACCGGGAACCAACGGGCAACACTCTTTCTACCAGTTGATTCACCAGGGAACACGGTTGATTCCCTGCGACTTCATCGCTTTTGCGCAGCCGCTTAATCCACTGGGCCGTCACCACGACATGCTGATTGCCAACGTCTGCGCGCAAACTGAAGCGCTGGCGTTCGGCAAAACTCCCGAGCAGGTCCACGCCGAGGGCACTCCGAAGTGGCTGGTTCCGCACCGGGTGTTCGAGGGCAATCGTCCATCGAACACGATCTTGGTGGAACGACTAACACCAGAAGCTCTGGGCAAACTCGTAGCACTCTATGAACATTCTGTGTTTACCCAAGGGGCAATCTGGAATATCGATTCATTTGATCAGTGGGGCGTCGAGCTGGGCAAGGTGCTGGCGCAGCGCATTATTCCCGAGATCGAAAGCAAGACGGAACCAACGCTCGCGCACGACAGCTCAACTAACAATTTGATCAGGTATTACCGGAAATCGAAGGGGACCGCCTGACAGACCCGCTGCGCGCCACGTAGCAAATCGCAGCGGAAGCTCTGTAAAACCTGCGCTTTCAAATTAAGGAGACAGCCATGCAACTCGGGATGATCGGTTTGGGAAGGATGGGCGCCAACATGGTGCGGAGACTCCTCCGTAAAGGGCACAGCTGCGTGGTGTTCAATCGAACGCCGCAAGCGGTGAACGAACTGGTGAAAGAGAAGGCGATCGGAGCGGCATCGCTCGAGGAATTCGTAAAGAAACTCGAGAGGCCACGAGCGATCTGGTTGATGGTGCCGGCGGCGGTTGTCGACAATACCATCGCCGACCTCATGCCGCACCTTGACGCGGAGGACATCGTTATTGACGGGGGCAACTCGTATTACATCGACGATATCCGGCGGGCGAAACAACTCGCTCCGCAGAACATCCACTATGTGGATGTGGGCACCAGCGGAGGAGTGTGGGGCCTGGAACGCGGATACTGCATGATGATCGGTGGCGAGACCGAAGTCGTCAAACGACTCGATCCAATTTTCGCTGCGCTCGCCCCTGGAATGGGCGACATTCCGCGCACCATCGGCCGGGACAAGATCGATGGCACCGCCGAGCAGGGTTATCTGCACTGCGGCCAAAATGGAGCCGGCCACTTCGTCAAGATGGTCCACAATGGAATGGAGTACGGAATTATGGCGGCTTACGCGGAGGGGTTGTCGATCCTGCGCTCGGCTAACATTGGCAAGCGCGCAAACACTGCAGTCGACGCGGAGACCACGCCGCTACGCGATCCAGAACATTACCAGTATGACCTGAACCTGCGCGATGTCGCGGAGGTTTGGCGCCGTGGAAGCGTGATCGCGTCCTGGCTGCTGGATCTGACTGCTAACGCGCTGATGCAGGATCCGAATCTTTCGAAGTTTGCCGGCCGTGTTTCCGACTCTGGCGAAGGGCGCTGGACCATCAAGGCCGCGATCGACGAGGCCGTGCCGGCGCCGGTTCTCACCTGCGCGCTCTACGAGCGATTCAGCTCGCGGGGCGAGGCCGAGTTTGCCGACAAACTTTTGTCCGCGATGCGATATCAGTTCGGCGGACACCTGGAAAAATCCGAAGACAAATCCAAAGTAGCTTAAGGAGAGCTTGTGAGCAATCCCCATTCCGACGCGCTGGTTTTCTTCGGGGCGACAGGCGACCTGGCGTATAAGAAAATCTTTCCCGCGTTGCAGGCAATGATCAAACGCGGGCATCTGGATGTGCCAGTCATCGGCGTTGCCAAAGCTGGGTGGACGCTCGATCAGCTCAAGGATCGTGCTCACGATAGCCTAGAAAAACATGGCGGAGTCGATTCCGCAGCCTTCGAGAAGCTCTCTTCTTTACTCCGCTATGTCGATGGAGATTACAACGATCCTGGTACCTTTCAGGCTCTCGGCAAAGAATTGAAAGGAAGCCTACGGCCGGCGCACTATCTGGCGATCCCACCGATCATGTTCGAAGCGGTGCTCGAAAAACTGGAATATTGCGGCTGCACCTCGAATGCCCGGATCATTGTCGAGAAGCCGTTCGGCCATGACCTGGAATCCGCGCAGCATCTCAACAAGGTCCTTCTGCGAAAGTTCGATGAGTCGTCGATTTTCCGGATCGACCATTACCTGGGTAAACGACCGGTGCAAAATATGGTCGTATTCCGCTTCACAAACGCGTTCATGGAGGCGTTCTGGAACCGCCATTATGTGGAGAGTGTGCAGATCACGATGGCGGAGGACTTTGGTGTCCAAGGCCGCGGGGCTTTCTACGATGAAACCGGAACGCTCCGCGATGTCGTCCAGAACCATCTGTTCCAGATCCTTTGCAATCTGGCGATGGAAGCGCCGGTAAGACTGGACAGCGAATCCGTTCGTGATGAGAAGGTCAAAGTGCTGAAGGCAATCCCGGCGTTGGGCGAGAAAGGCGTAGTTCGCGGCCAGTTTCGCGGATATCTGCAGGAAAAAGGAGTCGCGCCGGACTCGAAGGTTGAAACCTTCGCTGCACTTAAGCTGGAGGTCAACTCCTGGCGCTGGCAGGGAGTTCCGTTCTACATCCGCGCCGGGAAGTGTTTGCCGGTCACGTCCACGGAGGTCGTATGTCGGCTACGAAAGCCACCCAGTGTAATCCCATCGGATGGTCTGCACTCGAATTATCTCCGCTTCCGAATCAGTCCGGACGTGTCCATTGCCATGGGCATGACGGTGATGTCTCCGGACGAGATGGCCGGTGAACCTACGGAGATGATCGCGAGTGAACAACCCAGCGCGGAGGAGATGGACGCCTACGAACGAGTGCTGGGAGATGCGATGGCCGGAGACGCTACGCTATTCGCGCGCGAAGACTACGTGGAAGAAGCATGGCGAATCGTCGATCCACTCCTGAAAAAAGCTACGCCAGTCTATCCCTACGAGCCAAAAAGCTGGGGGCCGAACGAGATCGACCGAGTGACGCCGCCGGGAGGCTGGAAGAACCCGATTGTTGGAGACGAGACATCGGCGGCTGAGGGTAAAGCTGCTTGATAAAAAAAGGCCCTTCCCGTGATGACGCTCGACGCGCTGGAAATCGAAGCGGAGAAACCGGAATGAACGTTGAAGTATTTGCCGATGACGAATCTGCCGCCCAAGCGGCGGCTAAGTTTATTGCCGCGGCGGCGCGGGCTACGGTCGGTGCGCGCGGTCGGTTCGTGATGGCCGTCAGCGGCGGGCGTACTCCTTGGATCATGCTACGCGCGCTGGCGCAGGAAGAGCTCCCGTGGGAGAACATCCATGTCGTGCAAGTGGACGAGCGCGTGGCGCCTGCAGGAAATCCAGACAGGAATCTCACGCATCTTCGAGAAAGTCTGCTCGATCACTCCCCAATTCCACCCGGGAATATCCATCCGATGCCAGTGGAATCGCCGGACTTGGAAGCCGCGCCCGGGCAGTATGCATTGACGCTCCAGGAGTTGGCGGGTTCGCCGCCCACGCTGGACCTGGTTCACCTCGGCCTGGGACCGGACGGCCACACTGCCTCTCTTGTTCCGGATGATCCCGTACTTAACGTGACTGACAGTGATGTGGCTCTGACCGGCAGCTACCAGGGGAGACGGCGAATGACATTAACCTATCCGGTCATTAACCGCGCCAGGCATATCCTCTGGTTGGTGACGGGCAAAGAGAAGATAGATGCACTCGTGCGCTTGCGCAAGGCCGATGCCTCAATCCCTGCCGGACGGATTCGACAGGATCGGGCGGTGATTTTCGCTGACCGGGCGGCCTCCGAGGCCTGACACCTGATTGACATCTGACGAAGTGCTGTCACCGCCGAATGACAGGGTTCCTGCTTTTGGCGCTCCGCTCTTACGACTAACTGATTGATCCAGCGTGCGTGCCTCTCGAAGCCGACTTCGGTCGAGCTTGGAAGGACAAGTGCATGCAACCAAGTACCCGCCGGATGCGACCGGCGCCAGCCTTGTAACAAGCTGTATTTTTTCCAGACTGAGGTCAGCTGGCGAAACTAGTCAAGGTTCAGAGAGGCTAAGTGAACAGGTCAACCCTCGATGTGCTTGCTAATGTAGATTCTCCAGCCGAGGCTGCCCTCCCCGAGCCGGCCGCATTCTCCAAACGCCCGACGTGGGCCCAGGCTGAGGGAAGTCCCTTACCCCTTGGGGTCGCGTGGATCGAGGCGGAGCAGGCGTTCAACTTCGCCGTTCACTCTGAGCACGCGGAGGGTGTCACTCTACTACTGTATTCCGCCAACGATTTGGTGAACCCCCTCCTGACCTTTCGCTTCGATTTTCTGCGGAACAAGTCAGGGCGGATCTGGCACTGCCGGATTCCGATCACAAAGATAACTGAAGCTCGCTACTACGCATACTCCGTGTCGGGAGAGAGCATACCTCAACTGCATAGCTTTGACCCGCAGAAGGTTCTCCTCGACCCCTACGCGAAATGCATTTTCTTTCCTCCCGGTTTTGATCGCAAGCTGGCTATGCGCGAAGGGGGAAACGCGGGCCGTGCGCCGTTAGGAGTTTTGGTTGCTCATCGCCCGACATTCGACTGGGCAGCGGATCGGTCGCCGCTTCATCAGTCGGATGCCATCATCTATGAACTTCACGTGAGGGGGTTTACGAAGAACTCCAACTCCGGCGTGGATCCTGCTCGTGCCGGAACATATGCCGGTCTGGTGGAAAAGATCCCGTATCTGAGGGAGCTCGGGGTCACGGTTGTCGAACTGATGCCGGTGTTTCAACGTGATCCGCAAGAAGGCGACTACTGGGGCTACATGCCTCTGAATTTCTTCGCACCGCACGCCCAGTATGCAAGCAGCTGCGGTGCTGATGAACAACATATTGAATTCAAAAAGATGGTGAAGGCGCTTCATGAGGCTGATATCGGCGTGGTGCTCGACGTCGTGTACAACCACACGTGCGAGGGCGACCGCAGGGGGCCAATTTACAGCTTCAAGGGCTTCGACAGCGCAGGTTATTACATGCTGTCTTCTGATCCGGCAAACCCTTACGCGAATTACTCAGGAACCGGCAATACTTTGAATTTCAGCCAGCCGCATGTGCGCAAGATGGTGATGGACAGCTTGCGTTACTGGAAACGAGAAATGCATATCGACGGATTCCGCTTCGATCTGGCGTCCGTGTTCAGCCGCAATGCGGATGGATCTCTCAACTGGGGAGAAGCTCCCATCTTTAGTCAAATTTCCGCTGATCCGGAGCTTAGTCGGTTGCGTTTAATCGCAGAACCTTGGGACACAGGCGCTTATCAGCTTGGACGCGGCTTCCCAGGCATAACCTGGCTGCAGTGGAACGCGCGGTATCGCGACGACATCCGCCGTTTCGTTAAGAGCGATCCGGGGTTGGTCCCCGACCTGATGCGTCGCGTTTATGGCAGCGATGATTTGTTTCCCGACAGCCGCGCCGATGCGTATCACGCCTACCAGACTGTGAACTTTGTAACTTCCCACGACGGCTTCACTCTGTACGATCTCGTCTCCTACGATCACAAGCACAATTGGAAAAACGGGAACAATAACCAGGACGGCACGGACGACAACCATAGTTGGAACTGCGGCAACGAAGGAGATGAAGGCGCGGCGGCGGAGGTGCTGGAACTACGTCGAAGACAGATTAAGAACTTCTGCTGCCTGCTGCTGTTGTCGAACGGAACCCCGATGTTCCGGGCAGGAGACGAATTTATGAACACGCAGTTCGGCAACAACAACCCGTACAACCAGGACAACGAAACGGGATGGCTGGACTGGAGCCAACTCCGGGCAAACGACGATATTTTCCGTTTTTTCCGAGGCGTGATTGCATTCCGGAAAAATCATCCCGCCCTGGGACGCAGCAGGTTCTGGCGGGAGGATATTTCCTGGTACGGCGCGGGTCCAACGGTCGACCTCTCCTACGACTCTCATAGCCTGGCGTTTTGCCTGCACGGCGCCTCTCAGGACGATGACGATATCTATGCCATGATCAACGCGTATTGGGGAGAGGTGAAATTCCAAGTGCAGGAAGGGATTCCGCTGGAGTGGAAAAGAATTGTGGACACAGCATTGCCGAGTCCCAACGATTTCTCGGAGAGCGGCATTGCCTTGCAGCGGATGGACTACGCGGTGGCTCCCAGGTCGATTGTTGTGCTCCTTCGACCGCGCAGGGAAGGTACCAGAACGAAGAAGCAGTCGTAACGAGAGCGTATATGAGCGGACGATCGAAAGTGATTATCGTGGGCGGCGGATTTGGAGGCTTACTCGCCGCGGAAGCGCTCAAGTCTGCGCCCGTCGATGTGACTCTGATCGATCGGCGCAACTATCACTTATTCCAGCCGTTGCTCTACCAGGTTGCCACCGGGTCGCTATCTCCCGGAGAAATCGCGGCGCCATTGCGCAGCGTCTTGAGCCACCAGAAGAACACCCGCGTTCTGCTCGGCGATGTAATCGATATCGATCCGGCGGCCAAGCACGTTCTACTCGAGGATGGGGCCAGCCTGGAGTTTGACTCACTGATTGTGGCATCGGGCTCGCAGAGCTCTTACTACGGCCACGAAGCCTGGCGAGAATGGGCTCCAAGCCTGAAGAGCGTAGAAGAAGCCACAAACGTCCGGCACAAGATTCTGTATGCGTTCGAGGTCGCCGAACGGATGCCTGATCAGGCGCAACGGCGCGCTTGGCTTACGTTCGTCATTGTAGGTGGAGGCGCAACAGGAGTAGAGCTTGCCGGAGCCATCGCCGAGATCGCTCGACAGACACTCAAGAATGACTTCCGCTCGATCCATCCACAAGAGGCACAAATCATTTTGATAGATGGGGCGTCGCGGGTGCTTCCCACCTTCCCGGAAGACTTGTCGGAGAAGGCGGCACAGTTGCTGGCGAAACTCGGGGTGCAGGTGAGGACCAGCCTGATGGTGAAAGACATTGATAAGGAAGGCGTGAACATCCAGGCTCATGACGGTGTCGATCGTTTGGAGGCCAGAACCGTAATCTGGGCGGGCGGCGTAGCAGTTGGCAGATTGGGTAAGACTTTGGCACAGCGGACAAAGGTGGAAACAAATAAAGGCGGCCAGATCAAAGTAGGTCCAAATCTCGCCATTGCCGGATATCCAGATATCTATGTGGTCGGAGACCTCGCTCTGTCGGTTGATGCCAACGGAAAACCGTTGCCGGGAGTAGCTCAAGTAGCCATGCAGCAAGGAGCCTACGCCGCAACGGCAATCGTCCGGAAACTCCAGGGCGAGAAGGATCTTCCTCCCTTCAAGTATTTCGATAAGGGCAGCCTGGCAGTGATTGGCCGGTGGGCCGCAGTGGCGGATGCCTTCGGCATCCATCTGTCCGGATTCCTGGCTTGGTTTGTATGGGCGTTCATCCACCTGCTGTACCTCGTCCAGTTCCAGAGCCGCATTTTGGTTCTTATTCAGTGGGCTTTCCAGGATTTGACCTTCAGTCGCGGGGCGCGGCTTATTACCGGGGACGCCGCTACTGACTTCAACTTCAACCAAGAGATGGCCTCCGTCGAGAAGAGATCCTCGGAGTCCGACAGAATCGCCGCGAGTGTGTAACTGATCTACGAACTTCTGCATCACTGATTTTGAGAGATTCAAAACCTAGGGATTCGAGTAAGTTCCAAATGAGCGGCGCACACACATCGAAGAGATTGAGCGCGCTTCAGGGGCTTGTGGTTGTCCTCTGGTTTGTGGCGGCAGCTGGCGCCACCGAGCCGGCGACTCCAGCCCTGAGTCCGACAAATATCTTTGCGCCCGCCTCGACGCCAGCCAAGTCGATCTTCGGACTATCCCTCTTTGTTCTATCGGTCACAGCATCCATCTTCGTGGTTGTCTTTAGCTTGCTCGCTTACTGTGTCGTAAAGTTCAGGAAAAGGGGCAACGACGATGGCCGCGAGCCTCCTCAGGTCTACGGCAGCAATCAGGTTGAACTTGCCTGGACGGTCATCCCGGTGCTGATTGTGGTGGCTTTATTCATGGCAACGGTGCGAGTGATCGCAGACGTCCAGAAGGCATCGCGACCCGACGGGGCGATCGAGGTTGTCGCAATTGGCCACCAGTTCTGGTGGGAGTACCGCTACCCGGGTCTGAAGGTTATAACCGCAAATGAATTGCATGTGCCGGTCAGCGATCCGATCCATCCGACGCCGACCTTCATTCAGTTGCTGTCCGCGGATACCGACCACAGTTTCTGGATTCCGCGTCTGGCGGGTAAAACTGACCTCATTCCCAACCATCCGAACAGCATATGGATTGATCCACAGCAGACGGGCCTCTATCTGGGCCAGTGTGCCCAGTATTGCGGGACACAACACGCCAAGATGCTTCTGCGCGTTTATGTTCAGTCGCGGGAGGACTTCGATCGCTGGATTGAAGAGCAGCGCCAACCCGCAGCCGTAGGTGATGCTGTTACGCAAGGGCAACGAATATTCGAAACCACCGCCTGCATCAACTGCCACACCATTGCGGGAACGGTGGCCAACGGGCGCTTCGGCCCAGATCTTACTCACTTGATGAGTCGCGACACGATCGCAGCCGGCGCTGCCCTTAATACAGCGGAAAATCTTCGACTCTGGATTAAAAATCCCAACGCGATCAAGCCAGGATCCTTGATGCCCGCAATGGAATTGAACGATGGAGAAGTGGACGCATTGACCGCTTATCTGGAGACACTTCGTTGAAGACGTTCTTGAGCCCATTGCCGAACCTCACGAGGAGAGTGGCTGATGTCGACTGAATCCATCGCCTGGCCGAGCAGCGAAAGCCTTTCGCGTCCATTCGTCGATCAACTGCATGAATGGATTACGACGGTTGATCACAAGCGGCTGGGCATTCTGTATATCGTCTATGCCCTGATTTTTCTTGTGGTCGGCGGAATCGAGGCGACGATCATCCGCATTCAGCTGATTCGTCCGCATAACGATTTTGTCTCCCCGCAGGTTTTCAACCGGATGTTTACCATGCACGGAACCACAATGATTTTCTTCGTGGTCATGCCTCTGGTGTTTGGATTTGCCAACTATTTAGTTCCGCTGATGATTGGGGCGCGGGATATGGCGTTTCCGCGTTTGAATGCTTTCAGTTTCTGGCTCACCGCATTCGGAGGTCTTCTGCTTTATTTCAGCCTGGTCGGAGCGAACGGGCTGTACGGGGCAGGAAACGCGCCGGACGTGGGATGGTTTGCCTATGCGCCCCTGACTTCGCGAACGTTCTCGGTCGGACACAGCACGGATTTCTGGACGCTCGCTTTGCTGGTCTCGGGATTCGGCAGCATCGGTACGGCGATCAATATCATGACGACGATTTTATGCATGCGCTGCCCGGGGATGAGCTTAGGGAAAATGCCGCTGTTAGCGTGGCTCAACCTGGTCATGTCCGGCTTGGTAATCCTTGCCGTGAGCCCTCTGACCGCCGCGCAAGTAATGCTGGTGATCGACCGCTATCTGGGCGGACACTTCTTCGACACGCAGGCCGGAGGTTCCGCCGTGATCTGGATGCACTTCTTCTGGGTTTTTGGCCATCCGGAAGTTTACGTCCTGGTGATCCCCGCGTTCGCATTCATCTCCGAAATTGTTCCGGTATTTTCCCGCAAAGCGATGTTCGGCTATCCGATCATGGTGGCGGCCACCGTAGCGATCGGTTTCATAAGCATGTCGGTTTGGGCCCACCACATGTTCACGGTGGGCATGAGTGCCAACGCGAACACGTTCTTCGTGTTTTCGACCATGGCGATCGCGGTTCCTACGGGAATCAAAATCTTCAACTGGCTGGCCACAATGTGGGGCGGCAAGATCCTGTTCAAGACGCCGATGCTGTTCGCGATTGGATTTCTATTCCAATTCCTGATTGCTGGTCTTACCGGAATCATGTTGGGTTGCGCGCCGTTCAATTGGCAACTGAGCAATTCGTATTTCGTAGTCGCGCACTTTCACTACGTGATCGTGGGTGCGATTCTTTTCGCAATCTTCGGTGCCTTCTATTACTGGTTCCCGAAGGTGTCGGGAAAAATGTACAGCGAAACTATGGGCCGGTGGCACTTCTGGTTGTTCCTGATTGGATTTCATCTGACGTTCGATTTCATGCATATTCCCGGCTTGCTCGGGATGCCACGAAGAATCTACACCTATGAACCGGGCCGCGGCTGGGATACCTGGAATCTCATTGTGACGGTCGGCGTTTTCTTCCAGGCGCTGGGCGTTCTGGTTTTCGGTTACAACCTGCTGTGGTCGTACTTCCGAGGTGAGACTGCCGGAAGCGATCCATGGGATGCCTGGACCCTCGAGTGGTCCACGAGTTCACCACCGCCTGCCTACAACTTCAGCGCGATTCCAACGGTGAGAAGCCGCCGCCCTCTTTGGGACCTTAAGCATCCCGAAGATCCGGACTGGAAGTATGAGTGAGTGAAACGTTATGAACGCGACTTCCATAACCGTGGCAAGGCCGATTGAGTGGGATCGTCCCCAACGTGGGCGCGTCGGGATGTTGGGCCTGATCGCCGCGGAGTCTGCGATTTTCACGATTTTTGTAGTTGCATACCTTTTCTATGTGGGCAAGAGTCTGACGGGACCGACACCAAAGGACGTTCTCAGTGTCCCGATCCTTTATACGATTTGCTTGCTGTCCAGCAGTCTGACGATTCACCTGGCTGTGAAAGCGCTTCGCCAGGGTAGCGTGCGAGTTTTCGGGGCGTGGTGGTTCGCCACCATCGCGTTGGGTGCCGCTTTCATGTTCGGGACCGCTAGCGAATGGCACCGGCTGATTTACCACGAAGGATTGACGATCAGCACGAATCTATTTGGAACGACTTACTACTCATTGGTCGGACTGCACGCGTTCCACGTGGTTGTGGGTCTCACGGGCCTCTCCATAGTTATGGTGTTCGCGCTGGTGGGGAGGCTGAGAGCAGAACACGCTGGGCGTGTCGATGTCTTGTCTTTCTACTGGCACTTTGTCGATGCGGTGTGGGTTGTCGTTTTCACGGTCGTGTACTTGATTGGACGATAAAGGAAGGACTGCGAAATGGCTTCGGAAATACTGGAACTCCCTAGTGAGATGCAGCAGCCAACGCGCACAATTGAACTACCGGCGCCGACAGCGTGGCCGATCATCCTGGCCTTCGGCTTGACACTGGTGTTCGCAGGATTGGTCACTAGCGCCTCGGTGAGCATTCTCGGTGCGATCTTTGCCGTAGCGGGCTGTGTCGGGTGGTTTCGCGACGTGCTGCCAAACGAAAAACATGAGTCCGTACCAGTGATGGGGAAACCGCCGGCTGTGGCTACTCTGCGACCGCAGGTCGCTCGAGTTGAATGGATGACGGAAGAACTCAACCGCGCGCGTCTGCCGCTGGAGATTTACCCGATTTCGGCGGGGGTCAAAGGTGGGTTGGCCGGGAGCGTTGCCATGGCTGTTCTGGCAGTGTTGTATGGAATTGTCAGTGGCCATGGCATGTGGTATCCCATCAACCTTTTATCCGCTGGATTATTTCCGGCGCGGTCTACGGTGGCTGAAATCGCGGCCTTTCATTGGGACGCTTTGATCATTGCCGCAATTATCCACAGTGTCTGTTCTGTACTCGTCGGGCTTCTTTATGGCGTGACGCTTCCGATGTTTCCGCGCCGCCCGATTCTGCTCGGAGGGGTGATCGCTCCGGTTCTCTGGACGGGGCTGATCCATAGCATGCTCGAAGCGCTGGATCCCGTGCTCAACCAGCGCATTGACTGGCTCTGGTTTGTTGTTTCTCAGATCGGATTCGGCATCGTCGCCGGCATCGTGGTTTCGAGGCAGGAGCGCATAAGCACCTGGCAATATCTTCCGTTCCAAGTCCGCGCCGGGATTGAAGCCCCGGGAGCGATGGACGAGAAGAACAGTGAGAGTCCCCGGCAATGATTCGTCGATCGATTCACGTTGCTTTTCACACTGTTGCGCTCCTGCTTTGTGCAGCATGCGCAGGTTCTCCTGGTGTTCCCCGAGCGGACTCAGAGGTAGTCGCGCCGAACGAGATCGTCGATTTCGAGCTCCTCTATAGTCAGAACTGTGCAGGATGTCACGGCTCGGACGGTAAAGGAGGAGCCGCCATCGCCTTGGCAAGTCCAGTTTTTCTCGCAATTGCCGACGACACAGTGATTCGGCGCATCGCAGCGAACGGAGAACCGGGCTCGCCGATGCCCGCGTTCGCGCAGAGCGCGGGGGGAATGCTCACTAACCAGCAAATTGATGCGCTCGTTCGAGGAATTCGATCTTGGGCGAAACCGGATGTTCTCGGCGATCAGACTCCGCCGCCATATGCGGCCGAGGCTCCTGGCGATCCGCGACGTGGCGCCGATGTCTATCGAACTTACTGCGCTTCCTGTCACGGAGCCAACGGACGCGGCGGAAGCAAGGCTAGTTCGATTGTAAATGGCTCGTTCCTCGCGTTGATCAGCGACCAGCAACTTCGAACCATCGTGATCGCAGGTCGACCGGAACTGGGTGCTCCGGACTGGCGCGGTGACCTCGTGGGCCGCCCCATGTCAGCCCGAGAAATTTCTGATGTGGTGGCGTGGCTTTCCAGCCAGCGGACAAAGTTCCCCGGCCAGCCTTATTCCACCGCTTCGATGAACTCGGCCGGCGGAGGATCTCGATGAATGCAGAAAATGGTATCTCCAGACGAGCGGCGCTCGTCAAACTTGGCTTGGTTCTGAACGGTATCGTCGGTGCTTTTTTGGCAGTCCCGATCGTGCGCTATCTCCTGTCGCCAGTGATTCGTGAAAAAAAGTTTGGATACGAGTCGTGGCTCTCGCTTGGCGGACTGGAACAGTTTCCCGCCGGCCAGACGAGGCTTGCCACTTACAAGAATCCTGTCGTCAATGTCTGGGATGGCGAAACCGGCGACATCGCCTGCTGGGTGCGGAATGTGGATGATCAAACTTTCCAGGTCTTTGCCGTCAATTGTGCGCATCTGGGATGCCCGGTTCGCTGGTTTCCTCAATCAAGTCTCTTCATGTGTCCGTGCCACGGCGGAGCTTATTACCAGGATGGATCTCGCGCTTCGGGACCTCCAGAGCGAGGATTGTTTCAGTATCACTACAAAATCGAAGGCGGAAAGCTTCTCATCAAGGCTGGCGAAATGCCGACTCCCGGTCAGCCCGTAGCAAAGAAGGTGGGAGGAAATATGACATGCGCGTGATCCAAAAACTCGCCGACTGGCTTGATCTGCGGCTGCAGTTGGGCACGCCGATTCGAGAAACGCTGGAGCACCCCGTTCCTCGCGAGACGGCGAGCTGGTTCTACGTTTTCGGCAGTGCCGCACTCACCTGTTTCATGCTCCAGATTGTCACCGGCATCCTGCTCGCTCTCATCTATGTCCCCTCTGCAGGAGAAGCGTGGAGCAGCCTCCAGACCATCAATCACGGTATTTCTCTCGGTTGGTTCATACGTGCGCTGCACGGTTGGGGCTCGAATTTCATGGTAGCGATCGTCCTGATCCACATGGTGCAGGTTTTCCTCTTTGGAGCCTATAAATTTCCCAGAGAACTGACCTGGATGGTTGGTGTCCTTCTTTTGCTTGTGACGCTGGGCATGGCCTTTACCGGACAGGTTCTGCGCTTTGACCAGGACGCCTACTGGGGATTAGGCATCGGAGCATCGATCGCGAGTCGTGTTCCGGTGATTGGGCCTTGGGCCGTCAATCTCATGCTTGGCGGCCCGATCATTGCGGGAGCAACGCTCTCGCGATTCTTCGCGCTCCACGTTTTCGTCATTCCTGGACTACTCATTGCCTTTGTGAGCGTGCACCTGCTCATGGTTCTGAAATTAGGTATCAACGAATGGCCGATGCCCGGCCGCATCGTCCGCCGCGCCACATACCTGCACGAGTATCACGAGTTAACGCACAAGGAGGGTGTGCCGTTCGTGCCGAACGCGGTGTGGAAGGACATACTATTCTCCGCTTTCATTCTCCTTTCGATCGCAGCCTGCGCAGTCTATTTCGGCCCATTCGGTCCTGGCGGCCAGCCTGATCCGACGGTGATTCAGACCTCGCCGCGACCTGACTTTTTTTTCTTGTGGCTGTATGCACTGCTCTCCTTTTTGCCCCCGTCAGCCGAGACTCCGATTCTTCTGATCGGTCCCGCCATCGGAATCATTGTCCTGCTGGCTCTTCCGCTCGTGGCAGGCGAGGGAGAGAAGAGTTGGAAGCGCAGGCCGATTGCTGTACTTGCCATGCTGCTGATCGCGGTAGCCCTCGGCACGCTGACTCATCTAGCCGAGCACACTCCATGGAGCCCGGTGATGAATGCCTGGAGCGCCGAGCCGATCCCTCAAGAGTATTTACAACGTCGGACTGCCTTGGAGCGTCGGGGCGCACTCGTTTTTCAGGTGAAGCAATGTCACAACTGCCATTCGCTGGATGACCAAGGAGGTCAGCGTGGGCCTGCGCTCGATACGGTCGCCCTGCGCTTAACAGAAGATCAACTGATCCGACAAGTGATCCAAGGTGGGGGGAATATGCCGGCCTACGGAAAAAATCTGAGTCCGGCGGAAACAACTGCGCTGGTGGCGTTCCTGGAAACATTGCACCCGGCAAATCAAGAACCGGCTCGCAATGCTTCTCAAGCGGTGGCACTCGGTGCAGGCGAGGTATCACCAAGGTAGGGCTAGCTATGTTCGAGTCCCATGCACACATGCAGTCCTGGCCGGTCGCGCTCGGCATCACAGCCGCCTTGGTGGTCGTGGCTTTGGTTTACCTGCGAGGCTGGCTCTGCCTCCGAAATGCTTTCCCAGGGCTGATCGCTGGATGGCGGCTCGCAGCATTTATCGGTGGACTCTTATTAGTGTGGGCCACGACGGCATCTCCGCTCGGCACTCTTGACCATCAGTCGCTCACAGCTCACATGATGAAGCATCTTTTGCTCATGACGGTTGCTGCTCCGTCAATTCTCGCGGGCGCGCCGGTGTTTCTGCTGGTTTCCGGGTTTCCGAAACTCTTCATCAAGAGCGATCCTCTACTCGTCAACTGGTCCGCGCGATGGCTCGAGCGTGCTCCTACCCATCTTGTATCGTGCTGGCTGGCAGGCACAGTCGCGGTTATTGGATGGCACCTTCCCATCCCATTTCAGCTGGGCATGCGATCTCATTGGGTGCATACGATGGAGGACGCGTGCTTTCTTTTGGCGGGGTTGTTGTTCTGGTGCCCCATCGTGCAGCCGTCGCGGAGCGCGACGAGATCTCCTCGCTGGTCAGTGGCGTTATATCTTTTTCTGGCCACACTGCCTTGCGACGTTCTTTCGGCATTCCTGGTCTTTTGTAACCGGCTTGTTTATCCCTATTACCGATCCACGACGCCATTGTTCATTCTGACTCCCATCCAGGACCAGGAGAGAGCAGGTGCCCTAATGTGGGTTTGGATAACGTTTGCGTACCTGATTCCTGCAGTCGTCCTCACCACACAGATACTTTCGCCGTCAAACGGGAACGCGAACGTAGCAATGCCAGCTGCACCGGAGAGACAGGTGGGGCGGTTGAGGAACGGCTCCGAGGCAGAGGTGCTCTAGACGTGGCAAGCGAACCCATCATTGTCATTGGCACTCCCGCTGCGCCCATACACGCAAGGGAAACCATCGCCGTTCGCCCCTACGCCAAGGTGGCAGATTACTGGGCGCTCACCAAGCCTGAAATCAATTTTCTGATCGCGGTCGCAACCTTTACCGGCTTCTACCTGGGGCTCCCAACGCGGTACCACACTTTTCCTTATTCGTTGCTGACTCACACCTTGTGTGGGACCCTGCTGGTTGCCAGCGGCACCGGTACTCTAAACCAGTACATGGAACGCCGTTTTGATGCCCAGATGCGGCGCACGGCGAGACGCCCATTGGCGGCCGGACGGATCGAACCTTTAAGTGCTCTGTGGTTCGGGATTGTTCTCTCAGCCGCAGGAGCCATCTACCTGGCTGTCGCCGTGAACGTCCTTGCCAGCGCGCTTGCGGTTCTCACGCTCACGAGCTACCTCTTCGTTTACACGCCGTTGAAGCGAAAGACACCTTTATGTACGGCAGTCGGAGCGTTGCCGGGGGCGATGCCGCCCCTGATTGGCTGGGCGGCCGCAACGGGGCGGTTGAGCTTCGAGGCATTGATACTCTGCGCAGTGCTGTACCTGTGGCAGTTTCCACATTTCATGGCGATCGCATGGATGTATCGCGAAGACTACGATCGCGCGGGCTACTTCGTGCTTCCTCGCGGACAGGCAAGAGATGGTCTTGTTGGCCTACAAACCGTATTGCCGCTTCTGGCTCTGTTCCCCGTGACTCTGCTGCCAGCCCGGGCAGGCCAGCCCAGTGTTCTCTGTTGTACGGGAGCTTTGCTCCTGACTCTAGGGTTTTTCTACTGCGGGTCACATTTCATAGCTCACAGGTCGAGGACGAACGCCCGCTGGCTCCTAATGGCATCCATCGTCTATCTTCCGCTGCTATTTGTGCTACTCGTTTCTTGCGGATGATTTCTCCAGGTCAAAGAGAAGAGTGGATCACTGCTGACCTCACCGGGATTGCGGGCCCAGAAGTGTCAAAGTCATAGCACGTGACAAACCCTTGGCAGGAGGGTTTCGGATCGACATAACCTGAATGTAAAAGGCCGTCCTGCACAGTTCGCCATTTAACCGCTGTGGTTCGCAGCTTTCTCCTAGCATTCTTGTTCTTCCCCTCCTTCCATGCACTGGTATCAGACGTGCTCTTGAAGCCAGTGACGGGAGACAAGACATATGCGCGTGACAGAAGCCTCGATGGAGGGTGGGCCGGAAATTGGATCTGGTTTGCTGAGTGACCGTATGAGAGAACTTGACGATGTTGTCTCACGAAACCTGCGTGCCCTTTACAAGAGTGCCTTTCGATATTTGGGCAACGCACCGGATGCGGAAGATGCGGTTCAGGATGCGCTCCTCTCGGCGTACAAACACTTGGCGCAGTTCAGGGGACAGGCCCGAATCTCAACGTGGTTAACAGCAATCGTCATCAACGCTGCACGGATGAAATTACGCCGGCGACGCGGCGTTTCTCCGCTGTCACTGGAGCATAGACAAGGGGAAGACGGTCTCGCCTTGCTGGAGCGGATCCCTGACCCGAAGCCGAGTCCGGAGGAAATCTGCGTCAGCTCCCGAGCACACGAACGGTTGCTCGAGGTCGCCAACCAGCTTTCACCGACACTCCGTAGAACATTTCAGCTCCGCGACATAGAGGGCCTTTCCACAAAAGAAACTGCGCGCCGGTTGGGGGTGCCCGAGGGAACAGTGAAGGCGCAGGTGGCACGTGCACGCGGCAAGTTGGCTCAGATCATGGGGGCGAAACCTCGAAGGCAAGTCTGGCGGGCCGTTTCTGTTGATTCGTCGGCATTTCGGGCGGAGTCGGTGTGTCCGTGAAACACGCGGCCTGATTCACGGCCAGTCACATATAACGGCCGCCGACCCATCCCGAACAACAATCCTCGGCAATTTCCATATGAATTACAACGAAGAGCCCGCGGAATGTCGTGAGTTTCCCTGGCATGCCCGCCTTTTGACCACAGGGCACACCGAGATCGAATGCGACCCCAAAGTGTGGTCTGCAGTGAAGACGTTGATCCTTCGCCGCTTGCAGAATTCACTGGCCACTGCGACTGACCCCGGCGAGCCGGATCTCCGAGCCTCAGGCACCGGCGGCGGCGCCTCTCAGCAGAGGTAGTTGCTACTGAATCGGACCGGCAGACCGCACAAGCCACTCTTCTATACGGGCATCTCCGTAACCCTATGGTGGTATCCGGGCATGAGCCGTTGGAAGTAGCAAAAAAGCCCTCCATTCCGTGATGTATTCCTTCCGCGCAATCTGCATGATGCACTCGTGACAATACAGAAGTGATTACACAATCACGCCGGGATATCGGTTGCCAGCTTTTGTTGGTCCCGGGACCGTTCCGTCAGAAAGCGAGGAGTACAAAATGAGCGTCGCACAATTTGGACTAACGCCGCAGACATCTTTTATCAGCACGCTACCCCGGTTGCGAGTCGAGCAGCCTCTGCTGGACGCCGAGGTCCTTGAGAGATCACTCCGCGCGCAGTCAGAGGCGGATGCGAAGGCTGCCCGGTTGAGACTCCTACTCGATTTGGCGAACAGCGTGGCTTCCCGCATGGAGATCGATGATCTCTTAAGAGAAATTGCGGTGAGCGCCCGGGGAGTCGGGCGTTCGGATTTTGCCCTGGCAGGACTGCTCGATTCGGAAAGCGGGCGGCTGCACATAAAGGCGTTCGATTTGCCAGCGCATATCAGGTTCGACGAGGAAGTGGAGAGTTCCCTCGCAGAAGTTCTTGGGGACCGCATTTTCTCCACTGGCAAACCTTGGGTGGGCAAGGCCGAAGAGTTCGCCGAGACGGATACGGAGGAGTATCCGAAGTGGGCGGCGGGGTTCAGGAACATCTGCGCTTTGCCGCTCGTAAGCCGCGACAAAGTCCTGGGCATTCTCGCCCTTGGCAAGCGAGATGAGAAATCCTACACCCAGGACGACTTGGATTTCCTGAAGCATGCGTCGAGCCTGGTAGCCCTGGCTATCGAGAACGGACTGGTAAACAGCGAACTGCGGAATCTAAAGGACAATTCCGGCGAGGAAAGCGTCCGCTCGGACGATCCCGTCCGCAGCGAGCATAACTTCACGGAGATTGTGGGAAGGAGTGCAGCCCTGCAGCGCGTGCTCCAAGAGGTCGAGGTGGTGTCGCCGACCGATTCCGGCGTTTTGATCCGAGGTGAGACCGGGACCGGAAAAGAACTCATTGCCCGCGCCATTCATAATATGAGCGCTCGCCGTGACCGTCCTTTTGTCAAGCTGAACTGTGCCGCCATCCCCTCAGGCTTACTGGAAAGTGAGCTCTTCGGGCACGAGAAGGGCGCATTCACCGGCGCCATCATGCGGAAGGCCGGACGATTCGAGGTGGCCGATAAGGGCACTCTGTTTTTGGACGAAGTCGGCGACATTCCACTCGACGTGCAGTCCAAATTGTTGCGTGTTTTGCAGGAACAGGAGTTTGAGAGGCTAGGCAGCACGCGGACGCAGCAGGTGGATGTACGGGTGATCGCGGCTACTCACCGCGACCTGAAGCAGATGGTCAAAGACGGCCAGTTCAGGAGCGACTTGTTTTACCGTTTACACGTCTTCCCTCTACTCGTCCCTCCCTTGAGAGATCGCCGCGAAGACATCCCGATGCTGGTGCGCCACTATGTCGACAAGTACGCGACGCGAATGAACCGGCATATTGAAACGATTCCTTCCCGCGCGATGGAGGTCTTTGCGAGCTATCCGTGGCCAGGCAACGTGCGCGAGTTGCAAAACTTCATCGAGCGTGCGGTGATCTTGTCACCCGGGAGTGCGCTCCGGCCTCCGCTCGACGAACTGCGAAGAACAAGCGTCCCGAATCCGAGCCCGAGTTCGAAGATGTGTACTCTCGAAGAGATGGAACGCGAACATGTGCTCCAGGCAATTCGAGATTCCAACTGGGTCATCGGAGGACCGAACGGAGCGGCAGCGAGGCTCGGGATGAAACGCACAACCTTGACCTATCGGATTCGGAAGCTGAAAATTCCATGCCGTCCGCTTTAGGACAAACATTCGAGATATGTGCGCCAGTGAAAAAAGGCTGTACCCCGAAAGTGGTATCTAAATATGCCTAAGCCGTGGGATTCGGTGACAAATTTGCGCCTCTAATCTAAGTCCGAAAGTGATCGGGAGCAGACTCTCCAATCAAGTGCCGAGAAATCCGAACATGAGGAATGCTTCGGCCTCGTTTCGAAGGAAGGACGTGCGATTTTGTTCACTGGCACCATTTATTCTTTTCTTCGCCGGGGGTCTGCTGGCCGGTTCGCAGCAGCACGCCGACCCGACGTCATCGGCTTCGAAACCGCGCTGGTTTCTGACGTGGAGCGACGAGTTCGATGGCCCCGCCGGTTCGACACCGGACCCGGCCAAGTGGGTGGTTGAGAGTGGGGGAAATGGCTGGGGCAACGATGAGCTGGAATACTACACAGCCCGCAGCCAAAACGTTCGCCAGGAAAACGGGAACCTAGTGATCGAGGCCATCAAGGAGAAATTCACTGCCGCTGACGGAACTCAGCGCCGCTATACCTCGGCGCGCCTTAAGACACAGGGACGATTCGCCCAAAGATACGGGCGATTCGAAGCGCGGATTAAAGTTCCATACGGACGGGGCACATGGCCAGCCTTTTGGTTGTTGGGCGATAACTTTCCTGCTGTTGGGTGGCCGGCATGTGGGGAAATCGACATCATGGAGAGCCTAGGCTCGCAACCCTCGACGATTCACAGCACCGTGCACGGCCCTGGGTACTCAGGAGAGAGCGCGTTGACCGGAAGCTTTTCGTTTGCGAGTGGAAACGTCGGCGACAATTTCCACGTCTTCGCCGCCGAGTGGGAGCCGCAAGCCGTGCGCTTTTATGTGGACGGGCAGCTTTACGAAACTAAAACGCCTGCGGATCTTCCGCCTGGCAAGCGTTGGGTGTTCGATCATCCGTTTTTTGTCATTCTGAATCTGGCGATCGGCGGAGGCTTGCCGGGGAGTCCCGAAGACTCTACAGTGTTTCCGCAGCGACTGCTGGTGGACTACGTTCGCGTGTATTCGCGTCGATAGGGTCGGTTGCTGGGCTTGTAGATCGCCGTAGACGCGATCTCAGCAAGAGTGCAAGTCAGCTTTGATTCGTTCTTTGTGCTTTTCGAAGGGCATGGGTCCCTCGGAATGTTTTAACGCGTCTTCCCGTTGACCAAGCGCTGTGGGGTCGCATGAAGATTGAGGTCATGGTTCTCTCGGTGTTGCTACTCACCGCCGGGGAAATCCTCGCCCAATCTGACCTTGCCTCGATCACCGGAACTGTAAAAGACTCGAGCGGCGCGGTCGTTGCCGGTGCGGAGGTGTCCGTGACCAATGCAAGCGATGACCTTCGGGCAAGCGCGGCCACGAATCCTGCAGGAGTTTATACATTGCTGAATCTGCCCATCGGACGGTACAGGCTCGTATGTTCCAAAGAGGGGTTCAAGAAATACGAGCGCTCCGAGATCGACCTGACGATCAGTCAAGCGGCTGAGATCGACGCGGTGTTGACGGTTGGCCCAAGCACCGAAACTCTCGCGGTTACCAGAGATGCTCAACTTCTTCAGACGCAGACCTCCTCGATCTCGACAAGTCTGGGCAATGCGGCAATTACCGAACTCCCGCTGAATGTGCAAGGAGGACGAAATCTGGCGGCCTTTATGTTTGCGTATGTTCCCGGCGTGGAAGGCAGCGGGAATAACCCGCAGAGCAATGACTACACTTCGCACATAAATGGGAGCTTAAGTCAGAACAAGGAAGTGATGATCGATGGAACGTCGGCGGTGTCGCAAATTGGCGGTTATCTCAGTGAATCAAGCCCTCCGATGGAGGCAGTTGAGGAATTCCAGGTAACCAGCGCAGGAGTTCGGGCTGACGACGGACGTACTGGTGGCGGCGTGTTCCGCTATGAGATGAAATCAGGCACTAACGCCTGGCATGGAAGCGGTTTTTATTACATGCACAACGAAGCATTCGATGCTCGATCCTGGGGCAACAAGTACAACGAGGTCGTGTGTTTGAACGACGACAATGGCGACCCTGCTCAGGCCGCGAGTTGCCAGCGTGCGTTCGGCAAACCAGCCGATTCTCTTTACACCTATGGCGCGAGCTTGGGTGGTCCCATCAAGAAGGGCAGGCTATTTTTCTACGCAGCGTGGGAGCGATACACATTTGCCAATTACGGTATCGGCGGGCTCACCTCGACCGTCCCTACTACAGCCTTCCTGAACGGCAATTTCAGCGCACTGTTGAACCCGGCAGTGGTCCTCGGGACGGACAGTGCCGGTCAGACCGTACATCAGGGCGCCATCATCGACCCCCTGACGGGGAATGCATTCCCGGGAAACATCATTCCCACGGCACGCATCAGCGCGGTATCGCAGAAGATCGTCGGTCTTTACGAGAAGTACTATCAGCCGCTATCGTCGACCCTTACGAACAACAATGCATTGCCGCTCAGCAGCCCGGCGACATGGTACCAAAGCAATCAGTACAGCATGAAGCTGGATTACAAGCTGGCGCGCAATCACTTTTTGGATGGATCAATCCTTTATGCCTACATACCGCGTGTGCTATCGGATCAGGGTGGGATCTGGTCGGCCGGTTCACAGGATGGTGGACCTATGGCGAACGCGTACGACCACAATACGACTGCGCCGTCAGTGCGCTCCCGGGATTCGTGGACGATTTCGAACACGCTCTTGAATGTGGTCAGCGTCACGTTCAATCGATTCCGCAATCCGAGCGATGCGCGTTCACGGGAAGGAAACTGGCCCTCGACTTTAGGACTCGGAGACTTCGGCGCGGGGAATTTTCCCATCATCAAGTTTCAGGGGGTAAACAGCGACCAACACCGTTATGTGGCCGGCCTGCCGGTCGATGAGACGCTCCTGGGGAGCCAATTTAACGACTTCTATGCTGCCAACACTTTTATCTACGACGACAATCTATCCTGGGTCAGAGGTCGCCAAACCTACAAGTTTGGTGCCGAATTTCGTGCCCAGCAATTCAACTCTCATGGAGATTATGGAGTTCCAACCTTCGTCTTTGATCCCGCCCAAACGGCGGGCACCTTCGGTGCAAACGCCGGCTTTGGATTTGCCAGCTTCTTATTAGGCGACGTCAATCAGGCTTCGGTCAGCGAACCGGACAATACATACGGCCGCCGAAAATCTGTCTCCCTATATGCACAGGATGACATCAAGCTTACGGCGAAGTTCACTTTGAATCTGGATTTGCGCTGGGATTTCAACGGGCGCTACCACGAAAAATACGGTCACTGGTCGAATTTCGACACGACTGCGGTCAACCCGGTCACCGGGCAGCCGGGCACTTTGGAATTCGCAACAAACGGCGGCGACTCGTTTGAGACAAGACAGTATTACCATAATTTTTCAGGACATGCGGGTGGAGCATACCGGCTCACACCAAGAACGGTTGCACGAGCATCGTTCGGCATCTTTTACGTACCACTCAACTTGAACACCTTTAGCGGGATTCCATACGAATTCAATCCCGGATTTGTATTGAACAACCAGGTGCTGACGCCGTTCAACTGGGACAGCGCTTATCCTGGTGAGGCAGTAAATATCGGGATGAACCCGAATTTTACTCGCTATGGCATGGTATCGATCGATCCTCGCATGTTGGAGCTCGGCAGCGTTCAAGAGTTAACCGTGGGAATTCAGCATGAGATCAGCCGCGACCTTGTGCTTGACATGACCTTCATTGAGAACCACGGCTATCACCTCGAGAGTGGATATGTAGCCGCAAACCAACCCCGGCTATCGGCCTACACCGCACTCGTTCAGGCGGGTCAACAATACAGTTGGGTTACAGAGCCCGGTTTCGCCGGATTTGGCTGGGCATCCGTGGCCCCGTTTCCGAATGTCGCGATGACCTATGGGCCTCTCTACTATGTCGGTTCGCCTCTTGGTAACACCGACTTCCGATCGTTGCAGTTCACGGTGAAGAAGCGCGCGGCGCACGGGCTTTCGATGCTGGCCAGCTACAACCTTTCCTCCTCTCACGGAGACGTGGACGACAGTTTCGAGGACCTCTATGCGACTGGGCCACTACAGGATGTCTACAATTTGCAGCAAGAGCGCCATACGATTTCCGATTTCGACCAGACACATATCGTAAAGGGATATGTCCTATACCAACTGCCGCTTGGTCAAGGCAAGGCGTTGTTTTCCGGCAGGGGACCAGCCGTGAACGCTTTCGTAAGTGGATGGACGGTCAGCGGGGGCTTCCACTACAACACCGGAATCCCGATGCGAATACCAGCCAACGTGTATTACCCCGGAATCAACAATGTGTATTCGGACATCGTGCCGGCTTGCGACTTCAGAGATCACTTTAATGGACAGGTCGGGAGCACCTACTTCAACCCAACTTGCTTCACCAATCCTGCAAACGGAGAATTTGGCAATGCGCCCGGTTACCTGGCGAACCTTCGCAATCCGGGCTTCGCGTCGGAGGATGTTGGGGTAAGAAAGTCCCTGGGACTTGGCGAGCGTTCCAGGGTCAGTTTGTGCTTTCAGGCATTCAATGTGTTCAATCGACACGGCTTCAATGGCCCTAACACGCAGATTGGAACGGCGGACTTTGCTAAGGTCCTGCCGGAAGATCTCAATGGCCTTCCTGGACCTCGCGTTGGTCAATTCGGTGCAAGGCTCGTCTTCTAATGGAGCATGCGATCAATCCCGGCGTCTCGACTTGCAAGCACAGTACGACTGCGCGTTGTCGTTGGATCGCAAGGCTCTGTTGTTGTGGGTCCCCAACTCGGGCAAATGGCACGGCCTTTGCGGTGGTTATTTGTATTCTGTTGAGTGGTTGTCAGGCACGAGAGAACCGCAACAATCTTGCACATCCAACCCTAGAATTCACTACTGTTCCCTTGGCAGGCGCGGGTGACCCCGACAAACTCAGCACGATTAAGGGACGTGTGATCGGCGCCCAGCCTGGACAGAAGATAGTTCTATACGCCAAGGGGGAGACGGCCTGGTGGGTCCAGCCGTTCGCGAACCAACCTTTTACGAGCATTCGCCCAAGTTCGAAATGGAGCAATTTCACTCACCCCGGAACAGAGTATGCTGCGCTTCTCGTCGGCCCCGATTTTCAGCCGCCGCTCACTTCCAACGAACTGCCCACCGCGGGCGTAGTGACTTTCGCCGTAACGCGCGGCGAGCCGGCATTCTGGCAGCGATGGTGGTTTCCGTTCGTATGCGTCATTGCCGGCGTAATTGCGATATTTGGTTTCCATCACTTGCGGCTTCGCCAGACCACCAGGAAGCTCAGTGTCCGTTTTGAGGAACGTCTCGCCGAACGCATGCGCGTCGCGCAGGAATTGCACGATACGTTTTTGCAAGGTGTGCTCAGTGCGTCCATGCAACTTCACGTCGCCGTGGACCAAATGCCCGCCGATTCCCCCGCGCAACCCGCACTCAACCATGTTTTGAAGTTGATGGGGCAAGTCGTGGAAGAAGGCCGGACTACTCTTCGAGGGCTGCGGTCGTCCGTGGGAAGTGCTCACGATTTGGAGTATTCATTTTCAAGGGTTCCGCAGGAGCTGAGCGTACAGCAAGAAATCGGCTTTCGAGTTCTCGTCGAAGGTCCAGCCTTGCCAGTGAAATCGGCGATCCGTAACGATATCTATAGTATCGGCCGCGAAGCACTGGTCAATGCATTTCGCCACTCCCGGGCGAACAATATCGAAGTGGAACTGGAATATGCTCCCAACGAATTTCGGGTTCTTGTTCGCGACAACGGCTGTGGAATCGATCCTGAAGTGCTGCATTCAGGGCGCGACGGTCACTGGGGACTTTCCGGAATGCGCGAGCGCGCGGAAAAAATTGGGGCAAGACTGAAAGTGTCAACCAGCGGCTCCAGTGGAACAGAAGTTGAACTGATTGTCCCAAGCCGGCTTGCTTTCGAATCCGATGCTTCGAATCGTGCGTCTAACTGGATCACAAGGATCTATACGCGAGACAAAGACGTGTTCAAGTCAGAGAGTCTGAGAAGCGGGAAGGGCAAATGAGCGAAGCCGCCAAGATCCGTATCTTCAGCGTCGATGATCATCCTCTTATGCATGAGGGCCTTGCCACGGTTATCAAGAATCAGCCGGACATGATGATGGTGGCAGAAGCATCCAATGGCCAGGAGGCCCTTCAGCGCTTTCGCGAGCACATTCCGGACGTAACTCTCATGGATCTTCGATTACCCGATATGAGCGGCGTCGACGCGATGATCGCGATACGGGCGGAGTTCCCGGAGGCTCGCGTCATTATTCTGACAACATTTTCCGGCGATGTGGAAATTCAGAACGCTCTCGCGGCTGGGGCTCGCGCCTACGTTTTGAAAAGCATGCCTCCCAAAGAGTTGGTGGAAGTGATCCGCCAGGTTCACGCCGGCAAAAGGCGTATTCCTCCCGAGATTGCGGCAAATCTAGCCGAACATTACAGCGACGAAGCTCTCACCAGTCGCGAAGTTGAAGTCCTTTGTCAAATCGCGGGCGGAAATCGTAACCGGGATATCGCGGATAAGCTCTTCATCACCGAAGAGACTGTGAAGGTCCACATCAAACACATTATGGAAAAGTTGGGCGCAAGTGATCGCACTCAAGCGGTTGCTATCGGAGTGCGCAGGGGGATCATCCAACTGTAAGGCCCATCTTAAAACCGAATTTCCGGGATACCACAAAAGTGGTACGAAAAGATTCCACGCGCTAGGGATTCCCTTGATAAGTGAAACCTTTACTCTAACCACGGTCTATTGAGGAGGCCGATTGCAGAGGGCATTTTCTACGTTCCCGGACGGCTTACCCGGAGCGGGCCTTCTTTTACTGCGAGCGGCGGCGGGAGCGGCGCTATTTGTACAAGGCGGGGCCTACCTTGTCGATTGGAATACCCTGGGATTTCTGATCTTTCTCGTCGCCCTACTGACGGTGGCGAGCGGCCTCTCGCTCATAGTCGGTTATCTAACTCCGGTCGCGGGCATCTTTGGCGGGTTGTTCTGCGTGGGCAGCGCGTTTTCCTGGTTCCCAGTACCGAACGTGGAATTGTTTGAAGCCAAGCCCACGGCCGCTTTGGCGACTGTGATTGCAATTGCGCTCGTTTGCCTCGGTCCGGGAGCGTTTTCACTGGATGCCCGCTTATTCGGGCGCCGCGAGATTATCATTCCTGGCGCTTCTGCTCCACCGCACTCCTGACCTTCTGTTACCCCGCGGTTCAGCGTGCGGCTCGTTCATGTTCAGAAGCAAATTCGCCTAACGTGGCATCCATGCTTCCATGAGACCGCCCTGCGACGAGTCCGTGATCCGGTCAGGGCGTCCCGAACCTCCCTGTGCTGCGGAATCGAGAATTTGGATAGTCGCCGCGACCATCATCGGTTCGAGCATGGTCTTCATCGACAGCACTGTAGTGAATGTCGCTCTGCCCGCCCTCCAAGCTAGCTTTCATGCAACGGTAGTCGATGTGCAATGGGTGATTGAGTCTTACGGGCTTTTGTTGGGAGCGTTAATTCTCGTCGGAGGCTCGCTTGGCGATTTGTTTGGCCGCCGCCTTATGTTCTTGCTGGGCGTGGCGATCTTCGCCATGGCTTCCATAGGCTGCGGACTCGCTCCGAATATACATTGGCTGATCATTGCGAGGAGTATTCAAGGTGTGGGAGGTGCACTCCTGGTGCCCGGCAGCCTGGCCATTATCAGCACATCGTTCGACGAGAAAAGCCGCGGTCGGGCGATCGGCACCTGGTCCGGCTTCACGGCGATCACTACTGCGGTCGGACCCGTTCTCGGCGGCTGGTTGGTTGAGTACGCTTCCTGGCGCTGGATATTTTTCGTCAATCTCCCCCTGGCGGCAGCTGTAATCGCGATTTCGCTGTGGCGTATTCCCGAGAGCCGCAACTCATCGGGAGGCCATATCGATTGGCGCGGGGCCCTGGCTGTAACTCTCGGACTAGGAGGTTTGGTTTATGGTTTTATCGAATCAGTGAATTTAGGCTGGGAGGATCCGTTGGTGCTGGCCAGCTTGATTTTGGGTTGTGGCTGTCTGATTTTATTTCTGTTCCTTGAAACAAGGGTCACTTCACCCATGGTCCCCCTAACGCTATTCGCATCTCCCGACTTTAGCGGCACCAACCTGCTTACGCTGTTTCTCTATGGCGCGACTGGGATTTTCTTCTTCTTATTTCCGTTGAATCTGATCCAAGTCCAGGGATACTCCGCAACTGCCGCGGGTGCGGCTGTTCTGCCACTGATTCTTCTGATTTTCCTTCTTTCACGCTGGTCGGGAGGTCTCGTGACACGCTACGGCGCAAGACTTCCGTTGATTGTCGGCCCGATGGTCACTGCGTTAGGCTTTGTTCTGTTTACCGTGCCTTCGGTTGGCGGCAGCTACTGGGAGGCGTTTTTTCCTCCGGTGATGGCCCTTGGTTTTGGCATGGCGATTACCGTGGCGCCGCTCACTACGGTTGTCATGAATTCAGTGGGCCAGGATCGCGTCGGGGCTGCTTCAGGAATCAACAATGCGGTTGCGCGGGTCGCAGGAGTGCTGGCGATCGCAGTTTTGGGGATTGTGATGGTCCGCGCATTCAGTTACAGGCTGGATCGGCAGTTGGCGAACGTCTCCCTACCACCGAACGTTTTGCTTGCTATAAAGGCGGATGAGGTGAGGCTTGCCGGCCTTCGCTTGCCCGCCAGTGCCGACGACAGCATGAGAGCAGTGGTCGGAGAGTTCGTCCGAGAGGCGTTTGTGTTCGGATTCCGAGTGGTCGCGTTGATTTGCGCTGGTCTGTCGATGGCAAGTGCCGCCGTGGCTGCGCTTGTGATTCCGAAGAAGCGGTAAGTTTCAATTGACGCATTCTCCCCTTTGGAATCTCTGCGTGCTTCCCTGGGCTTGTTTGAGGCCGTTCCGGATTTGCACGTCGAACACCCGGTATACTGGTTCCCAAAAGTGGGAATGCGTTGCAACGCATTTGGCGGCTTGCGACTAAGCTAGGCCTTTTCTTATCGGAGGTCGCGTCTAATCGGCGGTAGCGAAACCGCGTCAGCCGCAAAAAGCCGATTCTTGCGGATTGGTTTTCGGCTGGACCGGGCACCTAAGGATAGCTTTGAGTTCCGCACGAAAAGATCGCAGTCGCGGCCTAACCGCGCGAGTCCACATTTCGTGGCTGGGCTTTTGGGCCTTCCTCATGATTGGTCTAGCGCTGGCCGTCCCGGCTGCGGCACTTGACCCGCAGAGGGCAATCAGCCAGTACGCACACACGGCCTGGCGCGTCCAGGATGGAGTCTTCGGCGGTACCCCCAACGCGATTGCGCAAACTACCGATGGCTACATATGGATCGGAACACAAACTGAATTGGTACGCTTTGATGGCGTCCGATTTGTTCCCTGGAACCCGCCAGAAGGGAGGTCTTTACCCAGCTCCAGCATCTACTCGCTTCTCGGCGCCCACGATGGCAGTCTGTGGATTGGCAGCGGAAACACTCTCAGCCGATGGAAGAACAATGACCTGATCAACTATGCGGATACGAACGGGCGGGTCAATAGCGTTCTGGAAGACTCGAGAGGGTCGATCTGGATTGCTCGGTCCAGGGTTTCTGATGGAAACGGCCCAGTCTGCCGAGTTGAGGACAAAAAGCTTCGCTGCTACGGCAGCAGCGATGGCATCCCGTTTTCCTATGGCGGTTTGATAGTTCAAGACAAGTTCGAAAATCTGTGGGTAGAGACCAATGGTGCGTTGTGTCGCTGGAAACCAGGTTCGACCTGCGCTAATTACTTTGTGAATCAAGCTGCCCTTGCGGGTGGAGGCATCGGATTATGGCAACTTGCGTCCGGCCCGGACGGCTCTATATGGAGCAGTGTTGATTCGCCGGGCGCGGGGCCAAGCGTGCAGCAATTTGCCGACGGAGTTTGGAAGCACCAAGTCCTTCCCCGGTCACCTGGCATTGATTCGGGCGTCAGTGCTCTCTTCGTTGACCGCGATAATGTGTTGTGGATCGGAACCGTATCGGGAGGGATTTATCGAATTTTGAACGGCAACACCGATCATTTTGGCAGCGGGGACGGACTATCGAGTGATTCTGTGCAAAGCTTCTATCAGGATCGCGAGGGCAACCTGTGGGTGGTGACGTCCGCCGGAATCGACCGCTTTCATAATCTTCCGGTCGTGAGCTTTTCCATCCGTCAGGGGTTGACCGCCGAGGATGTCGGTTCCGTTCTCAGTTCACATGACGGAACATTGTGGATTGGGAACCGGGGCGGCCTGGATTTTCTTCCTGGCGGCAAGTCTTCTGCATTTCGAACCGTGAGTCGATTGCCTGGACGAAGAGTGACTTCGCTTCTTGAAGATCACCAGGGTCGGTTATGGGTGGGCGTAGACGGCGGATTGAACCTTTATGAGGCGGGCGCCTTTCATCCCATTAACAGGTCGGACGGTAGTGCGCTCGGGGGAATTATTGCGATCACCGAGGATACCGACCACGTGATCTGGGCCGAAGCCATCGGCAACCCAAGCCGACTGGTGCGGATTCAGGATGGGCGGGTGCGAGAGGAAATTGCACCGCCGCGTATCCCACGCGCCAAATCACTAGCGGCCGATCTCAAGGGTGGCGTCTGGTTAGGTCTCACGAACGGAGATCTTGCCCGATATCGGGAAGGCCGGCTAGAGACCTTCCCCAGGAAGCAGGGTGCGAACAATCAGGCCGTGCAAAATCTTTTGGCTGATTCGGATGGTTCCATCTGGGCCGCAACTTCAGACGGACTGATGCGGTGGAAAAACGGGAAAGAGGAAACCCTCGATTCGCGAAATGATCTGCCGTGCGATTCCGTTCTCTCCGTGTTGAGGGATCCGAGGGGATCGATTTGGCTTTACACCGGTTGCGGTGTGGTTGCGATCTCTGATTCCGAGCTAGGAAGGTGGTGGGAGCATCCAGACGCCAAAGTGAAGCTGACGCTCTTTGACGCGGTTGATGGCGCACAACCTGCGTTTTCGGACTTTCGACCATCAGCTGCGAGATCACGTGACGGACGGTTATGGTTCGTAAACGGGTCGGTGGCGCAAATGGTTGATCCTGACCGTCTGTACGAGAACCGCACGGCCCCGCCAATCCAGATCGAAAAGATCGTCGCCGATCGCAAGAGCTACGCGCCACGGGAAGATCTTCGCCTGCCTTCTCTCACTCGTGATCTTGAAATTGACTACACGGCCCTTAGTTTCGTGGCGCCGCAAAAGGTCCGCTTCCGCTACAGACTGGATGGCCGAGATGCGAACTGGCAGGACCCTCAGGGGCGGAGACAAGCTTTTTATAGTGATCTTCGGCCCGGCAGGTATCGGTTTCGCGTGATCGCCTGCAACGATAATGGGGTCTGGAATGAGGTCGGAGCCTCGCTAAGCTTCACGCTGCTCCCGGCTTTTTATCAGACAAACTGGTTCCTTCTCATCTGCCTGGCGGCATTCGGGGGCGTTGTCTGGGCGGCGTATCAGCAGCACGTTCGTCAGTTAGCGGCTCGACTGGATTCGCAATTTGAGGAGCGGCTGGCGGAACGAACGCGAATCGCGCAGGAACTGCACGATACGCTGCTGCAGGGATTTCTTAGCGCCACCATGCAACTTCATGTCGCGAATGATCAGTTACCGGAGGACTGGCCGGCAAAACCCATCATAGGCCGTGTTCTCGAACTGATGGGCCGCGTAATTGATGATGGCCGGAAGGCCGTTCGCGGGCTCCGTTCGTCTGCGGACGAGTCTGACGATCTCCAACAGGCATTTTCCCGGACTCACCAGGAGTTCTTTCTTCAGCAGTCCGTCGATTTTCGGGTGATTGTCGAGGGGCAAGTCCGGCCATTGCATCCGGTCATTCGCGACGAGGTCTATCGCATAGGCCACGAGGCTTTGGCCAATGCTTTTCGGCATTCGCAAGCTAGCTGCGTCGAAGTTGAAATGGAGTACGCGGAAGACCAGTTGCGGGTTCTAGTGCGCGACAATGGCTGCGGCATTGACCCGCAGGTGTTGCGGGCGGGCCGCGAAGGACACTGGGGACTGTCAGGCATGCGCGAGCGGGCGGAGAGGATTGGCGCGAAGGTCAAAGTTTGGAGCCGTCCGGCAGGTGGAACGGAAGTTGAGCTGTCTGTCCCAGGCCATGTCGCTTTCCGTCATTATGCTTCGGGCCGCGGGGTACGATGGTTCAACCGATCGCGTCCGCGTGATGTCCAAAAGCAGGGAAGTGAGCGAGAAAAATGAGTGGCACGGCTCGGATTCAGGTGTGCTGCGCGCAGGATCATCGTATCTCGCGATCATCGGAACCGTGATTTCCCAGGGGGCTCCCTTTCCTTCCGCACGAAGGGCTTTAACCGCCCTTCGCAATGCAGCGGACTCTTGCCCGCCTACCACCAAGGAGGTATCAACATGCCCCACCTTTTGAGGTAGCAAAGAAACACTGTATCTCGTGATGCGTCCCCGCCCGTAATTCGGCAAGCTATCGTTGTCAGGCGTAAACAGTCCCTCACTTACCTGTGGCACGACAGAATGTCGCATCTGTGTTTCTAAGAAATCAAGACTTCCAAAACTAAGGAGAAAAGGCGATGCCCACGATAAGCACAAAAGATGGAACCACGATTTTCTACAAGGATTGGGGCAAAGGACAGCCCATCGTGTTCAGTCACGGGTGGCCGTTAAGCGCCGACGACTGGGACGGACAGATGTTGTTCTTCGGCCAGCGTGGCTATCGAGTCATCGCGCATGACCGGCGAGGTCACGGTCGCTCCACGCAAACCTGGGATGGCAACGACATGGACACCTACGCTGATGATCTCGCGGCTCTCACCGAAAAGCTCGACCTGAAGAACGCAATCCATGTCGGTCATTCCACCGGCGGCGGAGAAGTTGCACGTTACATTGGACGCCATGGCTCAAAGCGTGTCGCTATGGCAGTGCTTATCAGCTCAGTGCCACCGCTGATGGTGAAGACGGAAAAGAATCCGGCGGGCGCACCTCTCTCGGTCTTCGACGGCCTGCGGGCGGCGTACGTGGAGAATCGGCCTCAGTTTTACCGGGACATTACTCTCCCGTTTTACGGCTACAACCGGCCAGGCGCCAAGATTTCCGAGGGCATCCGTGAGCACTGGTGGTTCCAGGGAATGATGGGAGGCATGAAGGCTCACTATGACTGCATCAAAGCCTTCTCGGAGACGGATTTTACCGAGGACCTCAAGAAGTTCGATGTACCCACGCTCGTTATGCATGGCGATGACGATCAGATCGTGCCAATTGCGGCGGCAGGTTTGCTGTCCGCGAAGATCATAAAGAACGCGACGCTGAAGGTGTACCCGGGTTTTCCACATGGCATGCCCGCAACCAACGCCGATCAGATCAATGCGGATCTGCTTGCATTCTTACAGCAAAGTAAGCAGGCGGCCGCATAATTTGTTGCTGCGGGATCGTCCACGCTAGAAAAGGGGACTCATGTTTCGACCCAAGAAAACAACGATCGCGGACTTCCGCGCTGACTACGCGACCCGCGCCGACTTCTGCGAGGTACTTGAGCAGGATTTGCAGCCCCTGTACCTGCTGGCTTTCCTATTGACAGGAAATCACGAAAAGGCCGAGCAGTGTTTTGCTATGACCGTCGAGGAAGCGCAGAAGGAACAAACCGTGTTCAAGGACTGGACGCGATACTGGATCAAGCGCCGCCTGGTTGAGAATGCGGTTCGTATCGTATCGCCCATGTCCGGCAAGAGTAGCGAAAGACGCGAAATCTGGACCCTGGGCCAACAGGGTGGAAGCACAGGGGACGAAATCAACGCTGTGACGCAGTTCCCTCCGTTGGAGCGCTTCGTGTTTGTCCTTTCAATTCTGGAGCGCTATTCCCATTGGGAGTGCTCCGTGCTGCTGGCCTGCAGCACGAAGAATGTAATCCAGCTCCAAGCCCTTGCCTTACGCCGACTTTCGCGGGCCGCGTTCTTTCCGCGAGTTGAGGCGCGACCATCAGATCTTGTGGAGATCCCAGCGTAAGACTCCGCGAATGTATCGCAAGAGCCAACAGATAGGTCCATGGTTTTGAAAGGAGCGAATCATGATTCTCGGCATGTCCACCGCAACATACACTTTCTTGCATGTATTGATCAGCTTGATAGGAATCGGCTCAGGCTTAATCGTCATGGTGGGGTTGCTCACAGGGAAGCGCCTTGACGGCCTCACCGCGGTATTTTTGACCGCGACAGTGTTGACCAGCGTCTCCGGCTTCGGTTTTCCGTTTGATCACCTCCTGCCCTCACACATTCTCGGAATCATCTCGCTCGTTGTGCTGGCGGTCACGATTCCGGCACGCTACGTCTTTCATTTCGCTGGCGCATGGCGGGGCACCTATGTGGTCGGAGCTGCTATTGCCCTGTACTTCAATGTCTTCGTTTTGATCGCGCAGCTATTCATGAAGGTGCCGGCGCTCAAGGCGCTCGCACCGACGGGGAAAGAGCCGCCATTCCTGATCGCCCAGCTCACCGTGATGGCGATTTTCATTGCGCTTACGATCCTTGCGGCGAAGAGGTTCCACCTCGATCCGGCGCATGCGGCTTGATCGGCGATCGGGGGCTGGTGCGCGATGTTGCGGAGTATCGATCGGATGTTCGAGTATTGAATGTAGTCGTCTTGACAATAGTCGTTACCACATGTAATATCGATTGTCGATGGCGAAATCGGTCGGGCTAGTTAAAGGTAAGGGAAGCGTCGGCTGTCCTGAGGAGGCGATGTTCCTCGACCTGCTGCGTACCACCGATATGTTGTCCCGGGGACCGGCGCAGGTTCTCAAGACGCAGGCCCTGTCTTCGACGCAGTACAACGTGCTCAGAATCCTTCGCGGTTCGCCGGAAGGGCTGCCCTGTGGGGAAGTCGCGAACCGAATGATTACCCGAGACCCGGACGTTACCCGGCTGCTGGATCGGCTGGAGAAGCGCGGACTGATCGCGCGGTCCCGCGAAGCCAAGGACCGGCGAACGGTGATGGCCCGTATCACAACGGAAGGTCTGAAGGTTCTGACGCGGCTGGATGAACCCGTGCAGGCCGCCCACCGCAAACAATTGGGCCACTTGGGGCGAGAGAGACTGCGGGCTCTGACCCAACTCCTGCAGGTTTCCCGTAGCCAAATGGAATGATTTATTGGTTTCAATAGTTGTTGCAACGATTATCGGTATAACGCATCAAATGAATAGAAAGGGGATTACGATGAGCACTCCCGCTACTCTGCTAACCGCCACCACCACCTGGAACATCGATCCGGTCCACTCCGTGGCTGAGTTCAAGGTGAAACACATGATGATTTCCAACGTGAAGGGCCAATTCGCGCGCCTTAATGGTGCCCTCTCTCTGGACGAGACCGATATCACGAATTCGCGTGTCGAGGCCTCGATCGAGGCAGCTTCCATCACCACGCGTGATGAACAGCGCGATGGGCATCTGAAAAGCGCTGACTTCTTCGACGTCGAGAAGTTTCCGACGCTGTCCTTCAAGTCGACCGGCGTAAGCCGCACCGGCGACGAGGAAGTGGCTGTAACCGGAGATCTGACCATTCACGGTGTTACGCGACTTGTGGTGTTCAACGTCGAAGGACCGACCGTGCCAGCCAAAGATCCCTGGGGCAACACTCGCAGGGGTTTGTCGGCGACAACCAAGATCAACCGGCGAGACTTTGGCCTAACTTGGAACTCAGCTCTTGAAACCGGCGGCATTCTGGTCGGCGACGAAGTCACTATCACTCTAGATGTGCAGTTCATAAAGGCGTAAAGCTAAACCATTCGCCGCGCGCACCGAACCGGGCGTTGCGCGGCGCAAGAAAGAGAGAGGAGGAGTCATGTCACTCCGCCCAGTAAAACAGATTATTCAAACGAAGCCGACGATCGAAGGCGCCGGCGTTAAACTGCAACGCGCCTTCGGTTTCGGCAAAACCAAGGATTTCGATCCCTTCCTGCTGCTGGATGATTTTCGCAATGAGCATCCGGAAGATTATGTTGCGGGATTTCCCTGGCATCCGCATCGCGGCATCGAGACCATCACTTATGTACTTGCCGGCTCGATCGAGCACGGAGACAGCCTGGGCAACAAAGGCAAAATGACCGCCGGCGATGTGCAGTGGATGACAGCGGGCAGCGGTATTCTCCATCAGGAAATGCCCAAGGGTGATCAGCAGGGTCGCATGCATGGTTTTCAGTTATGGTCGAACCTCCCCGCGTCCCTGAAGATGACCGACCCGCGCTATCAGGATATTCCGTCGAGTGCTATCCCCGAGATCACCGACGACGACGGCACCCGCGTGCGCGTTATCTGCGGCGAGTTCTGGGGTAAGAGAGGACCGGTGGAAGGCGTGGCCTCCGATCCGAACTACCTCGACATTTCGGTTGCCCCGGGCCAGCGGAAGCGGCTCAAAGTGGAGACTACGCGCAATGCGTTTGCCTACGTTTTCGCCGGCTCTGGCACGTTTCGCGATGCTTCGGACCCTCGCGCGGTCCTGACGGAACAGGCCGCAAGCCCTAATGCACCAGCCAAGTACGACGTGAGCAATCACTCGCTGGTGCTGTTCGATCGTGGAGACGAGTTGACGGTGCAGGCCGGGCCCGAAGGAATTCGCTTCCTGCTGGTTTCCGGCAAACCGATCGAGGAGCCCGTGGCTTGGTACGGACCAATCGTGATGAACACCCAGGAGCAACTGCGCCAGGCGGTAGACGAACTGCAGAACGGAAGCTTCATCAAGCACCGTTGAACGAACGCCGAGCTTTGCGATCAGGTTTCGTGGCGGGCGAAATCTTGGAAGGAGGTGCGATGAAAGGAATTTCGGCTTATGGGTCTTTTGTCGTAGTTTTGACGGTGTTGTCAGTTCCTTGCCTGATCCAGAGCACTCCGGCTCAAGCCCAGACAACGATGGCCGCGACCCAATCAAAACCGGCCGGAATCCAGATTCCGAACGCGCCAATTCCAACCCGCGTGTTGATACAAAGTCCTGCCGAGACGGACACGGACTTGCAGATCATCTGTCTGTTCGAGTCCGTCCCGGAAAACACACTTCATGGATCGCTCGTCGAGACGAACGAAAAGTTGAAAGGCCTGCTCGATAAAATCCGCAGCTCATCTTTGTTTCGTGGAGAACTCGGTGAAACGGTTTTGATCGTTCCCCCAGTGGGGAGTCTGACTGCGAGGAACCTGTTGATCATCGGCCTCGGGGATGCTCAGACGTTTACACCGCAGCGACTGGAGCTTGTAGGGTCGATTGCCTACAACGAATCCAATCGTCTGAGAGTGACGCATCCTTTCTTCGCTCCAACGGTTCTCGACGGTGGCGTGAGCAAGTACACCACTGGCCAGGAGTCGGAAGAATTCATTACCGGCTTCCTGCGCGCCGCGCGTACAGAAAAAATTCTTCAAGCTGCTGGTGCTGACAAGGGACCAGTCATCCAGGACCTCACCTATCTTGCCGGTCCGACCCGCGCAACCGATACCCAACAGGGAATTGAAAGAGGTCTTGCGGCTGCAGGTCGTTAAGCTCGTCATCGTCTCCGGAACTGACATCCAAGAACCCGTCCACAGTAAGTTGGCGGGACTCCGCGAAATGCGAGGCAAGCTCCAAATGGAGTTTCATCCTGCTATCATCGCGGTGCAAACGGAGCAACCATGCGCAATCTGATTTTCTTTCTCCTTCTTCTCCCGCTATCAAACCCGATTGTGGCGGCTCAACAGTTCGATCTCGTGCTGGAAGGCGGCAGAGTCATGGATCCCGAAACCGGGATGGATGCGGTGCGCAACGTGGGCATCCGCGACGGCAGGATTGTCCGCATCTCCTCCGAAGCGCTAAACGGGCGTCGTGTCGTCCATGCCGCCGGGCTGGTGGTCGCCCCTGGGTTCATTGATCTGCACCAGCACGCCCAGGATCCCGCGAGCCAGCGTGTTAAGGCGCTTGATGGCGTGACTACTGCGCTGGAGTTAGAAATCGGTGCGCCCGACGTCGCTCAGTTTTTGAAAGCGAAAGAAGGCCATTCGCTCATTCACTACGGTACCTCGGCCAGCCACGTCGCGGCGCGAGCTTTGGTGTTCGGATCCCCACTGCCGCCCGGAGAAATCCTGCCCAGGAGCGGACCCGCGACCGATCAACACGCGACTCCCGAACAAATCGAAGCCATACAGGAGCGGCTGCGGGGAGAGTTGGATGCGGGCGGATTGGCCGTAGGGATGGGCATTCAGTACACACCGGGAGCAACCCGGCTGGAAGTGATTGACATGTTCCGTCTCGCCGCCGAACGGGGATTACCCGTTTACACGCACATGCGCAGTGCGGGCCGCGTCGAGCCCGGTTCGGCCATCGAGGCGACCAGCGAGGTCATTGGAGCGGCCGCTATCACAGGCGCTTCGTTGCACATCGTGCACATCAACAGTACCTGTGCGCGCGACGCGATGGAGTGTCTCTCCATGGTCGAAGGAGCGCGGGCCCGGGGCCTGGATGTCACCACCGAGGCCTACCCTTACACCGCGGGGATGACCTCAATCAACTCAGCGCTGTTCAATCCCGGTTGGCAGGAAAAGTTTGGCATCAGCTATGGCGACCTCGTGCTTCCCGATACTGGTGAGCACCTCACCAAGGAGCGCTTTGACGAGTTGCACAATTCGAGCACCACGCACCTGGTATTGGTTTTCTCCAATACACAGGAAATGGTGGACAAAGTGATTCCTCATCCCCTGGTGATGATCGCCAGCGACGGTGAGAAAGGCCATCCCCGCAATGCCGGAACCTATTCGCGCGTGCTGGCGCAATATGTTCGCGAAAAGGGGACAATCACGCTGATGGATGCTATTCGAAAGATGAGCCTAATGCCGGCGGAAATGCTGGAGCGTTCGACTCCCGCGGCACGGCAAAAAGGCAGATTGCGGGAGGGCGCCGACGCCGACATCGTTGTGTTCGATGCTGGAACCATCAACGACCGCTCCACCTTCGAGAAGCCGATGGAGCCGAGCGTGGGCGTGCGCTATTTGGTGGTAGCGGGAACCTTGGTCGTCGACGAAGGCAAAACTGTGCCGGATGTTTTCCCGGGCCGTCCGTTGCTGGGATCGAGCGAGCGCTCAGCATCGCACGACTAGTTACTGTGTAAGCGAGATATCTCTTTCGCCACCTCAATCCTTGAGACCTGCTACCTTCCCTCGCAAAATAGTGATGGAAGCCTTTGGTAGAGTGAAGGTCGTTTCCGCACCTGCTGCCAGAGTAGTCGCGATGGGAGGGTGATCCGGATCCGCATGGCTAGTCGGGCCGTCGTCAATCCAGAGATACTGTTCGCTCCCGAAGGTCACGAAGGCGACTGGCCCGGAGAATCTCGCATTCTGTTTTTTCTGGGAATCCTCGAATTGCACGCGCAGGGTGTGCGGATTGCTCTGGTCTCGATTCACCAGCATCACGGACCAGTTCCCGTCGGGCCGATGCACCGCATACGACGTAACCAGTAGATTGCCTTCAGCGTCTTTGATATCAGTGGAAGAAGGGAACATCTGATGCACACCAGAGCGATGCTGCACCCACTCTAAATTAATCATGTGAGCCGCGAAGTAGGGCGATGTGTATCCCTTGATGTCGTAGTTTTCGTCAGAGACAAAATTCGACCATGATGACCAGCCGAGGCAAGTGTTCTGAATGCCCTGCGGCTGAATCGGCGAGTGATAGAAAGCTGCGCCTCCACCTTCGAAGAAGGAGCCAACGTTATCGGCGAGCCACAGCGCGGCGAAGATCGTGGTCATCGGACCGGTGAGTTCGCTGGCTAGATGATTCTCGGTCACCATCAGCGGCACTTCTTCGGGGACGCCGTCGTCTCTCCACACTTGCAGAATGTGCTTCATCAACTTCGGCTCGGTGTACAAAGTTTTCCAGGTGATGGTGCAAGGCTCGAACGGATAGTGCTCAAACGAGACGAAAGCCAGGTCGGAGATACGGCCTTGCGTCTTCAGGTAGTCGACGAAGCGGCCCATCCATGAGGTTCGTCCCTGATCGTCCGGCCACACTCGAATATCTTCGTTGACTCCTTCGAAGATCGGTCCTCCCAACTTGAGTTTAGGATCAACCTTGTGGATGGCAGCGGCCCACTGAATGTACAGGGCTGCGTAATCCTCCGGCATCGCATGCTTGCCATCGGGTTCTTCGCCCATTTCGATGTAACCGATGCGGTAGCCACGTCTCTCAATGTAGGAGATCTGAGAGGCAGCATCGTCCGGTGTTCCATAAAGCAGGGTGACGGGAATCATGGCCGGAAGATTGTTTGTAAGTCCGCTGGTGAAGAACAGGTCGAAGCCACTGTGCTGGTAGCCACCCGTAGCGTCCACATCAGCGGCGGAATGCCAGGGATCAATCGATGACGTGCAATAGGTGGTTGGCTTATCGCTGAAATTCTTTTGAACCTCGGCAAAGGCGCCGCTGGAATCGATCGCACCGACGCGAATTTCCTGAATGGCGTACCCCACGCAGTTGCGGACGTCGTCCCCTCCATGCAGATCGCAGGTGTTCGAAGATTCCGTCATCAAGATACGCACGTACCGAGTGTTGATCGGAGCATCGGCAAGTTTTAGATTTGCGGTTCCACCTTGAGCGTTCTTGATTGAGCCGGCGGAGAAGGTTTTCCATTCTCCCAGCGGGCCCTCATCAAAGTCGAGCGCGCGAGTTCCTATCCAATACTCCACTTCGTATGTGGTGGCATACGGAGTCGCCCAGGCGATGCGAATCGCGTTGACCGGCTTTTCAGTTTGCAGATCCACGACCACCCATTGCGGGTGCAGTGCGTCGCTCTCCCCGGTGAACTTGCTGGTGAGATACGGATTGCTCTTCCAAAAGCTGAGATTGGGACCTTGCAACGGGCGGTCGCCACTCGTTGAGAAACCACGGTGCGGTAACGCGTAGGAAAGGATGTAACGAATCGGTTCCTTCAGATCAGTGCTGCCGGTAAAGTACCCACTCTTGTGCACCGGATCGCTCCACGTTCCATTTTCGGTCCAGTGCCAGGCTGCCATGCGCAGCTCGGAATTATTGCGGTAAGTAATTGGTCCCCATCCCGCCGAAAGCGATTCCTGAATGATATGTGGGGTATAAACCTTGTCGATGTCGGCATGAGACAAAACATCAATCGAACTGCCGAGAGCGCTGTCGGGATCGAAGGAGTTGATGACATGTCCCGGAGTCGCATCCACGTGAACGGTCGCAGCCTGCGATTCGGGGGCGGATACCGATTGGGCAGTGGCGGCTGCGCCGTGCAGGAGAAGCGCAAAAACGACGATGGCGATGGCAGATCCACTTCGCAGTTTGCTGGCATCCTCTGACTGAGCCGAGAGTTGTCGCGAAGGATCTACCACCAGCCAAGTCACCGCACCAACGATGCACAATCCAGACGCCGCCAGAAACGAGGTCGTCCAACCGAACCGAGTAGCAATCCAGGGCGTCAAAGTAGCCGTGAGCGCCGCTCCGAGTTGGTTCCCCATATTCATAAAGCCTGACACTGATCCCGAGGACGCACCGGCGATATCGGCCGTCACGGACCAGAAGGAACTCTGTGATAAGTAAAGCGCCCCTGCTCCGCCTGCAAGTACAACGCTAGCCAGTCGAGCGCTTGGAACTTGGGAACCGAAGGCGATAAATACTCCTGCCGCGGCGATTGCGAATGCCGCAAGACCGCAGCGTCCCACGCGGGGTCCCCGCCATTTTGTAAGCCGATCGTTGATGGCTCCTCCTAACAGGCAGCACACCAGCATGGCCAGAAAGGGCAACATGGTGTAGAAGGCGCTGGCCTTCAAGTCCAGACCGCGCACTTTTGCGAGATAGCGATAGAACCAGCTAAAGAAAATCCACGCGACATAGCCGTAGCAGAAATAGCTGATCGTAACGGCCCAGACTTCTTTGCTTCGCATGACGCGTCCCCACGACACGAGCGCCGTGGCGTCGCTCTTCGGCTCAGCTTGCGTCAGCCCGGCGCGAATCAAATTCAGCTCGGAAGCAGATACACCTCTATGCTCGGCGGGTGTGTCGCGAGCACTGAGGAACCAGACCGCCCCTGCGGCGAATCCGATGATCGAGCACACCCAGAATGACGACCGCCAACCGTATTGAACCATGATGTAGGTGATGATCAATGGCGTAAGGCCGGCGCCTGCTCCCACACCGGCAAAAATCCAACCGTTCGCAATGCCGCGCTCCGTAGTCGGAATCCAGCGTGCGATGAACTGATTCGCTGAGGGGTAGATCACAGCTTCTCCGGCGCCCAAGAGAAAGCGAACCGCAACAAAAACGACAACCGCGCCTGCAATATTCGCAGGGACCAGCGCAGTCAGGGCAGTGAAGACTCCCCACCACACCACGCCCCCAGTTAGTACACGACGCGGCCCGTAACGGTCCGCAAGTCTCCCGCCCACAGTTTGGAAGAGCGCGTAACCGAGCAGCATGGCGCTGAACACTTTGCCGAGTTGCACATCGCTAAGATGGTAAGCCTCAGCAATGGACCCGCCGGCAATGGAAATGTTTACCCGGTCGAGATAAGAAACCGCGCTGAGAACGAACAGCCAGAAGACCAGAAACCATCGCACATGGCTCGTGGTAGCACTGGTCATGGCGGACACCGGTTACGCCGCGTGTTCGCGCAGAAGGCGCGAAAGCTGCTCGGCAACAATTTTGTCTTCGCCGGGTTGCAGCATGAATGAGTTCATAGCCAGCCCTGGTCGTCCTTCTCCGGCTCCCATCACAATGCTCGGCTTCGCACCCCGCAGCAGCTTGGAAGCCTGTTCGGGCGTCAACGAAATGCGGGCCGTGTCCCACGTGATGCTCATGTGCGGCACGTGATTGGCAATGTCCGGCACGAAGAACGACGTGTTCACGCCAGGAACTCTTGTGATTTCGTTCGAGATCAATTCCAGCCGGGCCTGCCATTCTTTGGCCAGTGCGTCATGGTCCTCCGCGAGAAAGAGTTCGAGTGCCTTGACCATGCCAACGATTTCTTCTTTCCCCACTTTTTGGCTGCGGCCCAACGTATCTTCGTGGGGGCTGTTGTTGAGCAGTGCATTCGCTACCATCTGGCTGCGGCCAATCAACATACCCGCGCACTGTGGCCCGCGAATCGCTTTTCCGCCGCTGAAAGTCACCAGGTCGTAACCCATCCTGGCGTAGTCCCACAGATGAGACACCGGGGGCGTATCGGCCGCGGCGTCATTCATGCAGGGAATGTCGTACTGCTTCGCCAGCCTGACCCACTCGTCCACTTTGATCTGTCCGGCGGCATTGGCGAAATTGGAGAAGTGCATCATCGCCGTGCGATCGTTGACTGCGGCTCGCAATTGATCCACCGTTTCGATTTCAATGAGCTTGATCCCCGTCGATCGAAGCTGGTGATCGAATGGATTGCGATGCGACTTTTGGATGATCACCTCCGACTTCATGCCGGTCAGGTCCGGCAATTGGCGAATCAAGGCTTCGCTGCCGCCAGTCAGAATCCCGGCCAGTCCTGACTGAATGGCCGCCGCCGCGCCCGAAGTCACCAACGCGGTGTAACCATCCGGCAACCTCAGCATCTCGGCGATACGTTTTCCGGCAGCCACTTCCAACTCCGGGACGCTGACAAAGTGGCGCCCGGCCATCGTCATCACGGCTTCAAGTTCTGGATGGGGAAGGGAACCGCCCAACATGGTCATGGTTCCCTCGCAGTTAATCACCGTCGTAACCCCAAGTTCTTCGTAGGGATTTCCGGTCTGCCCGAAGCCACTGACTCGCGCGCTCACGCCCGCTGTAGGCCGATTCCACGAGAATAATTTACGCGGCGCTAGAATCGAGCCTGCAATCACTCCCAGGCTGCCGAGAAAACCACGCCGGTTCCATTTTGAGTTCAGACGCATGAACGAAGCTCCTTTGGCGCTCACTTACGGGCGACGGCTGCGATGCAGTTGATTTCTACCAGTGAATCTCCCGGCAAGGCAGCTACTGCGACAGTCGTGCGCGATGGGCCGCCATGGGGAAAATATGTTGCAAAAACTTTGTGCATTCCGTCCCAGTGTTCAATCTTTACCAGGAACACATTCGCTTGAAGAATTGTGTCCATGTCTCCGCCGCCAATTTCCACGTGTTTCTTGATCTTATCCATGACCATGCTGGTGTGGGATTCGATCGTCCATTCCTTGGGATCGCGCGTATCGTGGGCGCCCTGCCCCGCAACGTAAATCAATCCGTTGTGAACAATTACCGGCATGATGACGTCTTTTTCGGTGCCCGGTTTACCTTCGCTATTCAGCTTGCGGATTCCGCCCGCGTCTAGTGCCGCCGAAGTCTGAGCCAACGCACGATTGGGCAACGCGGCTGTAGTGAATCCTAAAGCGGAAAGTACGGAAGCGAACCGCATGGCAAAGGTTCTGCGAGTGTAATTCGAGTTCATATATCCCTCCTTCAAATTTAACCTCCTACGTCCGCGTGCGAATCAAGGCAACGCGAAGCTGAAAACGTTACTACCTGCGGCAATCACCACATACTGTTTGCCGGCGATCGCATAGCTCATGGGAGACGCGCTCATGTTTTGTCCGGTATCGAAGTGCCAGAGCGGTCTGCCGGTTCGCGCGTCCGCAGCCTCAAAGGAACCGGCATCGTCCCCGAAAAATAATAAGCCGCCGGCCGTTGCCATGGTTCCCCCCGAAGATCGCCCTGCGCCTGTTTGCGGATCCTTCCAAGCGATCGAATTTGTATCCAGATTGAACGCGACCAAAATCTTTTGCGAAGTCTCGCTGGGAATGCGTTTTACTCCGGTTGAGTAATAGCCTTGACCTTCTTGAAAAGCCTGCGGTTTAAAAAAATAGGTCTCGCATTCCTCCAGGGCCATAAAATAAACGGAATGAGTAGTCTCGCTGTACGACGGAGCGAACCAGTTGGTTGCTCCCGAGTAGCCGGGACAAACTCGCGTCCCCGCTGTGGTCGGCTCCACGCCGGTACGCAGCGGCCTTCCCTGCGCATCAATTCCCTTCGCCCAGTTTAGCTTTTCCACAAACGGCGTTGCGGATAGAAACTTTCCGTCGGTGCGATCGAGCACGTAGACGTATCCATTCCGGTTCGCCTGTACGAGCAGTTTCCGTGCCGCGCCCTGATACACCGCGTCGATCAGAATCGGAGTCTCAACTGCGTCGTAGTCGAACAAATCGTGGGGCGTGAATTGAAAATACCATTTCAGTTTTCCAGTATCCGGATCGAGGGCCAGCACACAGTCGGTGTAAAGATCGTCTCCCGGCCGCACGCCGCCCTCGAAGTCAGGTGCGGGATTGCTGGTACCCCAGTAAATCAGGTTGAGCTGTGGATCATAAGTTCCCGGCATCCACGTAGTTCCGCCGCCGTGCAGGTACAGTTTTCCGGGCCAGCTTGCAGAACCGAATTCGCCCGGACCCGGGATCGTCCAGAACCGCCAGGCCAGCTTCCCCGTCAACGCGTCGTAAGCGGCGACAAAACCCCGGACTCCGTCATCGCCGCCTGAGGTCCCAACCAGAACCTTGTCCCTGACCACGAGCGGCGCGCTGGTTGCCCCATAATTCTTATTCCAATTTGCGTAAGCGACGTCCCAGATCAAATTGCCGGAGCGCGCGTCCAGGCAAAGGAGATGCGCGTTATCCGTTTCCATATAGACGCGGTTATGCCATACCGCGACGCCGCGATTGATATGCCCGGACGCGTCGTCGATCAACCCTTCCGAAGTCGGCCACGCATGATGCCACACCGCTCGCCCCGTGCGCGCGTCAAGCGCAGAGGCATCGTTTGCAGCGGTCACGAACATCATTCCATTTACCACAACGGGAGTGACCTCAAGCCGGCTGGTATTGTGCGCATGAAAAACCCATTCCGCGCGAAGTTCCGCAAGATTGCCCGCATTGATTTCAGAAAGCCCGCTGAAGCGCCGTCCTGAGTAGTCTCCGTTGTACGAGACCCAGTTAGTTGCCGGAGGCTGAACCAAAAGGTCGTCGGAGCGCACATCGACTGCTGCCGATATAGCAGCAGGGGCGTTATCACCAGCCAGAGCTGCCAGGCAAATGAAAATGACAACGATGAGTATTGCGACCCGCACCTACGAATCCTTCCTTATGCCACCGAGTTGGGGAACAACTCCGTAATCGCTCTCGTCATTCCGCTCAGAGAGGTTTCGCCAGCGGCGCCTCTCCGGCGATATTCTTCCTCACTGTCGAACGGCCATTAGTCCCCTGGTATCCCAGTTCACGCGAGATTTGCAATCCAGCGGTCTGAATCAGCGGCGCCAGTTGCCGCAGACGGGTGACTGCCATGCGTACCATGGGCGCAGTGATACTCAGGCTTGCGCTTACGCCTCCGGCATGATCCCAGATGGGAGCTGCGACGCATCGAATGTGCAGCTCGTGTTCTTCCAGATCGCAGGCGTAGCCGTTTTTTCGGACGCGATACAGTTCCGCCTTCAACTCCTGAAGGCTTCCCACCGTGTTCGGCGTCAGGTGCTTTAGTGCCAACTGGGGCAGAACTCTGTCCCGCTCGTCGTCAGGCATGTAAGCCAACATGACTTTACCCACGGCCGTGCAATACAGCGGAACCGCGGCGCCGATGCGAGAGTAAATGCGCAGCTGCTCGGGTGAATCCAGCTTTTCAACGTAAACGGCTGAGAGGCCGTGCCGCACGGTCAGGTGAATGGTTTCGCGTGTCTGCCGATTCAATTCCTGAAGGTACGGCAGGCTCACCTGGCGAATGTCAAGTTGTCCCAAAGCCGCCTGGCCGATCGCGAAACAGGCAATTCCCAGGTGGTACACGCCGTCCCCACCGCAGTTCAAAAAGCCCGCACTCTCCAGATTCACCAGGAACCGATGAACCGTACTTACAGGTAGCCGAGAGCGCGCCGCGACTTGCTTTGCGGTGAGTCCATGGGGCGACTCGCTGAAGAGGTGGAGGAGGCGCAATCCGCGCTGCAGGGCGGTGATGTTGTAGCTTCGATTGGAGGTGACAGCCATGAGTACCGAGCTCAGTTGATAATTCGCAGAGTGAAAGTGCGGATTATCTGATGAAAATCAATTTAATGCAAGCAGATATCTCGGGCGGCTTATAATCTTCCAAACTTTTTGACCGCCTCGACGATCGATTTCATCTGCTCAATCACCGCATACATGGAATGTTCCTTGAAATCCATTTGTTGCGCAAGGGATAGCACTTCCTGAGCCTTGGCCCTCGGAACGACCACAACCCCATCACTGTCCGCTGCGACAATGTCACCCGCATTCACGGTCACGCCGTCGCAGGTCACGGGAATCTGGGATCCCCCGAAGCGATAATGATGCACAGAAGTCGAAGGCACGATGCCAGTCGCATACACTGGGAATCCGATTTTACGCAGATAGGCCACGTCGCGCACTCCTCCGTCGATGACAGCGCCGGCGTAGCCGCGCGCTGCCATGGCCGTGCCCATTAATCCACCCATGCCGGCAATATCCTCGCCGTCCTCGACTGCCATCACGTAAACGGAATTGGTTGATCCCTGATCAATGGCTTCCAGCATTCCGTTCAGCGCGGTGGGGTCAGCGTTGCCTTCGTCTTTCTTAAGCAGAACGGTACGCGCAAATCCGGCAAACTTTGTGGTGAAAATGGGATGCATGCGGTGACTCATGTACATGCGTTTGCCAGTCAACTGCTCGAGCGCATCCGATACCGAGGCCACTTCGACTCGTCGAAAGTCTGCAATCAACGCAGTGTCTGCTCCCGATCCAGTTGGCTCGGAAACACCTTGTGCCCTCAACACTCTGGCTCCGCACAAGACGGCAGCCAAAAAGGCGGCGGATAGGACACATGTGGCGACGGCGTGGGACTTGGCAAAGACGTGAAACTTGTTCATTTCGTACTCCTCAATGTATATATGTGCGCGGACTCTAACATGGTTTTTCGCCGCGTGGTAGAGCCAATCTTTTATCACGAAGGGAAACGGAAATGAAAATTGCAATCCACACGAAGCCTGCTCAACTATTCTTTTGTGCTTTCGCTGTCGCCTTAGCCGTGGGCGTTGTTGCGCAGAGCGCTAACGGCCAGGAAAAGAAAGCGGTGAATCTCTCCGACGCGCGTGGACTTCCTTTCAGCGACGGGATCATCGTAGGAAATACTCTGTACATCGCGGGCCAGGAGGGTGCGGATGATTCTGGGAAACTGGCCGCAGGGGGGATTGGTCCCGAGACGACCGCGGCACTTGAGAATATTCAAAAGGTCGTGAAGGCCGCTGGCTTTGAGATGAAGGACATTGTCAATGTAACGGTCTATCTGGCCGATATTCATGAATTCCCCGACATGAACAAGGTTTACAAGAGCGTGATGCCCGATCCCAAGCCGGCCCGCGCCACGATTCAGGCGGCCGCCCTGGTCAACAACGCGCGCATTGAGATTTCCGCAATTGCGGTGAAGCAGAAGTGAGTTGTCTTTGGCCGTGACGTTGACATGTCTACTGCGATTGAGATAAACGCTCATTCCAAGGTGCGGTAGACTTTCATAATCCGGCGCCAGTTTTCGCCAGATGAAAGTTTGAGTAGGGACTTTGCAAATAGGAGAACCGTTTTTATGAACCGCCGCATGAAAATCCTGAACAGCTTCATCGTCGTAATCGTCGTGCTCCTTGCGGCTCGAGCATCAGGCTTCCTATCTGCACGTCCCGCATCCCAAGAGTTTCGCTTGGACGGAAAATCACCGCAGTTCTGGAATCTGGTGGATCGCGACGCTAAGCTCAGCGTGGTAGGCGCCGGTTTCGGATTTACCGAAGGCCCAGTGTGGGATGAGGCGGGATTCCTCTATGTAAGCGACGAAACTATCAACAAGATCTATCGACTTCATCTCGACGGCAAGAAGGACGAGGTGATTTCGCTGGGCGACCCAGACGGCAATACCTTCGACCGCCAGCATCGGCTGATTGACTGCGCCAGCGTATTGCGCGCCATCATTGAGGTAAGTCCCGACGGAAAATACAAAATCCTGGCCGACCGTTATGACGGTAAGAAATTTAACAGCCCGAATGATGTGATCGTTGGTCCGGATGGGGCGTTGTATTTCACGGACCCGACTCTGGATCTCGTTGCTGGCGAGAAGCAGGAAATTCCGTTTCAGGGCGTCTATCGGCTGGACGCCAACGGAAACGTGCAGTTGCTCACCAAGGATCTAACCCAGCCGAATGGTCTTGCCTTTTCGCCGGATGGCAAACACTTCTATGTCGGCGACAGCGAATTAAGAAATATCCGCGTCTACGACGTTGCACCTGACGGATCTCTCCGGAACGGACGCATCTTCGGCGACGAGCCGGGAGCTAAGGGCGATGGTGTACCCGACGGGATGAAGGTAGACAAGAACGGCAACCTCTTTGTCACCGGACCGGAAGGCATCTGGATCTGGGACGCCAAAGGCAACCATCTCGGCACAATTGTGATGCCGGAGCAGCCGGCGAATCTGACTTGGGGCGGCAAGGATTTTAAAACCCTCTACATTACGGCCACCACCTCGGTGTACCGACTGGAGATGAAGACGCAAGGCTTCGTGCCCTACCTGCGATGAGGGGGTGTTAGTACGCCTGCAAAGCGCGACAGAAACTAATTAGACCTCATTGATTCACGCCGCTGGCGAGATAGCCGCCATCCACGGCCAGCAGAGTGCCGGTCACAAAGCTGGCAGCATCCGATGCGAGAAAGACCGCTGCTCCAATCAGTTCTTCCAGTTCGCCATAGCGCCTCATCGGAGTACGGATCAACACTTCTTGTCCCCGGGGCGTGCCTGTCAGCAACTTCTCCGTCAGCGGCGTGCTGAAGTATCCCGGCGCAATCGCATTGACGCAGACTCCATGCCGCGCCCATTCGATCGCGAGCGATTTGGTCAAAGACGCCACGCCTGCCTTACTCGCGCAATACGCCGTCACTTCGTAGAGAGCCAGGAACGAACCCATGGAAGCGACGTTGATGATGCGTCCATAGCCGCGTTCGATCATGTGACGCCCGAAAACCTGGCAAGCCCGTAACGTACCAGTGAGGTTCGTATCGATGAGGCGATCCCAGTCGGCGTCAGGAAAATCGAGAGTCGGAGCTCGCTGGTTGAAACCGGCGGCGTTGATCAGGATGTCCACTTTCCCGAGCGTCTGGACAGAGGCCTGCAACACTTGTACCAACGATTCGCGGTCGGTCACGTCACAACTGACACGCAGCGACCGGCGACCGAGAGATTCGATTTCATCGGCCGCCGTGTTGACGAGTTCCAGGCGTCGCGCACTCGGTACGACATCAGCGCCAGCTTCCGCCAACCCGCGTGCGAGGGTCCGGCCAATTCCAGAGCTGCCCCCGATCACGACTGCCACCTTGCCGTCGAGTTCCAGGCGCTTATGTCCCATGGTTCCTCAAAAGTGTATCCGAGGTCATATCCGGCGAACCAGTCCTTCATTGGTCGCTCGCGTGTTGCGAACCAAGAGCAGGACCAGAATCATGCCAAATAAAGGCACCAACCCCGCAATGATTACAATCGGATCGAAGGAATGAGTGCCCGTGGCCTGGCGCGCATCGGAAAAATAGCCGATGAGTTTGAAGGCAATGATCGTTCCAATGCCTGCCCCCGTGCCGCTGAGCCCGCTGACCGATGCTACTGATTCGCTGTTATACAGGTCCGATGGCAACACATTCGCCATCGTGGTGAAACCCGCATAAGTAAAGGTCGCGACTGCAAACAAGAGGGCGATCAAGTAAAGGTTGGTCGTGAAGATTGTGGGAATGAGCATGGTCATGCCGATCCCCCCAAAGATAATCAGCGCCTTGCGCGCCGCACCTAAAGGCCATCCCCGCTTGATCAAATAACCGGATACATAACCTCCGAAAAAGCTGCCCAGATCGGCGGAGATGAATGGGATCCATACGGCAATCAACCCGTTCTTGAGGTCAATGCCTTTTGCGACCAGGTAAATTGGAAACCATTCCGTGACGAAGAAAAAAACCGGGTCGGTGCAAGCTTTCGCAATGATCACGCCCCACGTCTGCGGAAGGCGCAACAGTTCACTCCACCGCAACCGCGGTTTGCCTCGCCGGGGGTTATCCGATTCCTGCTTATCCGCAACCAGCATTTCAAGTTCAGTTTGGCTAATTCGGCTGTGCGCCTCCGGCGGAAAATACAGCCATCGCCAGACGATCAGCCAGAGAAATCCAAGAATGCCCGGGAGCATGAAAGCGGGGCGCCAGCCCCAGCGAAAATAAATCCATAGCACAATGAAAGGAGCGATGGCTCCCCCGATTGAAGAACCGCTATCAAAAAGGGCCGTCGCAAGTGCGCGTTCGCGTTTGGGGAACCATTCCGAGACCGCCTTGGTTGCTGCCGGCCAGTTGGCCGATTCCCCCGCACCCAATAGAAATCGGAAGGTGGCGAAGCTGTAAAACCCGCTCGCCAGCGACGTCAGCATCGAAACCGCGGAATACCAGATCACCGTTAGAGTCAGACCACGGCGCGTGCCAATGCGATCCATGAGTCTTCCGAAAACTGTCTGCCCGATCGAATAAGCTACCCGGAAGGCGATGGCGAGATTTGCGTAGTCTGAGTTCGTCCAGTGGTACTGGAGCTTGAGGTAAGGAGCGAGAAGCGAGAGAGTTTGCCGGTCGATGTAGTTGATGACCGTGGATGCAAACAGAAGGCCACCGATCCACCAGCGCAACGAAGCAATCGGCTTGCTGGCAGTTACCATGTGTGATGAGTCGCGAACCAGGAGTTAAGCGCCAACCGTGACGTGCGATTTTTCATCGAGCGTATTCCGCAGGGCTGGGCCCAGAAGCGAAGCCGATTGGTTGTCGAGATAAACAGTGGCATTCGGATGCGTGCGCAGAATCGACGCCGGCGCCATAGGGCTGATTGCACCCTCAAAGCAAGCTTTCACCGCTTCTGCCTTGCGCGGGCCGGGCACGACTGCCAGGATTTCCTTGGCCTTGAGAATCTGTCGAGCCGACATCGAGATGGCCCGCTTCGGCACTTGTGAAATGTCGGCGAACCAGGCCTCTCCTACTTGCTGCTGGCGGCACACCTCATCCAGGTTCACGATGATGTAAGGTTCCTCTGTATTAAAGTCAGCGGGTGGATCGTTGAACGCGATGTGACCGTTCTCGCCAACCCCCAGAAATGCGATATCTACCGGTAGGGATGCCAGCTGTCCACCCACCCGGCTTACGACTTCCAACGGATCAGCGGCGTCGCCGTCGAGCAGATGATAATTAGTGATTCCGGTTTTCTGGACCAACTGCTCCAGTAGCATCTTGCGGAAGCTTCCCGGATGAGTAACCGGCAAGCCGATGTATTCGTCGAGGTGAAAGGCTTCTACCTTCGACCAGTCGATTCCCGGCGCGTTCGTCAAAGCTTCCAGAAATTCCAGCTGTGAGGCAGCTGTTGCGGCAATGATCCGTGCGCGGCCGCGCTCCGCGATGGCTCGGCGAATGGCTGCCGCGGCCTGCTCGGCGGCTGCCTGCCCGAGCGTCGTCCGATCGTTGAACATTTTGAGAAGCATGAATCTCGTTCCTTGCGAGGCTCGGGATGTCCGTCTTGGAGTCGGCAAATTATACAAAAGAGCACGGCCGCGAAGATGCAATCATGAATCTCGGTTTCACTACGTGAAAGCCGACAGTGGTGAGCGTAGCAGCGGGGCGGCGAGTTGATGTATGACTTTCATGCGGGATTACAATCAGATTCTCCGAGGCCTCGGATGCACCTGTCGTCCTTTTCGCAGTCGATTCTGCGCAAAATGCTGCGCGCAATTATTTTTCTGGGCGCTGCGCTTGCCGGGCCAAACTACGGAATGGCGCAGACCGTTGTCGTCGATGCAACCCCCGGCCATGTCGTAAACACATTCAGTCCTCTCTATGCGCTCGGTTCGACCGTGGACCGCGTGCCCAGCAACGCCACCGACATGTTCTTTCAGCCCGATCAGATCAAGCAGGTCCTTTCCGCCGGGTGGGGAGTCATCAGTTATCGTCAGAACACCGATTTATTTGTGCAAGCCTGGCATTGGAATCCCAAGGGCGTCTGGAGCGACCCCGCAGGCAAGGGATATTTCACCGGCGACGCCGCTCCCACAAAGGAAATGATCCGCCACTCTTATGGCTACTCGCTTCGCCACCGCGGCTTTACTCGCAACGGCGGAACGGAGTTTGACGGCTTCTCGCGCCTCGATGATGGAGATCCGCAGTCTTATTGGAAGAGCAATCCATATCTCACGAAGGCCTTCACCGGAGAGGACGATTCGCTGCATCCGCAATGGGTTGTGATCGCTTTCGACAAGCAGGAGAGCATCAACGCAATTCGCGTTGATTGGTCAGAGCCTTACGCTCAGGCCTACGAGGTGCAGTACTGGGTTGGAGATGGCGATGCCATGGATGAGCAAGACAAAGGAGCGTGGAAGACCTTCGTGTCAGGAAACGTGACGGACGGAAAAGGAGGCACCGCGACGCTGCGTCTCGATTCTTCACCGGTTACCACAAAATACGTGCGTGTATGGATGACCCGCTCGTCGAATATCTGCGATACCCATGGTTCAAGCGATCGCAGAAATTGTGTTGGTTACGCCATCCGCGAGCTTTACCTCGGAACCGTCGATGCGAACAACGAATTCAAAGATATTCTTCATCATTCGCCCGACCAGAAGCAGACGTTGACGCTGTGCTCATCGGTTGATCCATGGCACGATCCTTCTGATCTTTACGTGGCGCCGGACCGCATGGAGTCGGGAGATCAACCGGGCTTTGACCTGTTCTTCAAGAGTGGAATCACGCGCGGCCTGCCTGCCATTGTTCCTGTAGCCATGTTGTACAGCACGCCCGAGGATGCCGCCGCGCAGATGACCTACATCAAGAAGCGCGGCTATCCTGTGTCATACATCGAGATGGGTGAAGAACCGGACGGCCAATACATGCTGCCCGAAGACTATGCGACCCTATATTTGCAATTTGCGACTGCTCTCCATCGTGTCGATCCGAATTTCAAGCTGGGCGGCCCTGTCTTTGAAGGAGTTACTGAGGACATCAAAGCCTGGCCTGATGCCCAAGGCCGGACTTCCTGGCTCGGGCGCTTCCTCGATTATCTGAGGGCTCATGATCGTCTTCAGGATCTCGCTTTCATGTCGTTCGAGCACTATCCGTACGATGGATGCGATACGCCCTGGGAGAACCTTTATCAAGAACCCGAATTGATCACGCACATCATGAAGGTCTGGCGCGACGACGGCTTGCCTCCCGAAATTCCTTTGCTCGATACCGAAACCAATGATCACGGTGGTGAGGCCGCGATCGATATCTTCGGTGCTCTTTGGCTGGCCGATTCCTTCGCGGGATTTCTCACCGCGGGCGGCAAGTCTACGCATTATTATCACGACCTATCCTACTCACCACCTCATCCCGCCTGCTCTAATAGTTGGGGAACCTACCATATGTTCATGGTTGACGAGCACTACAAGATACAGCAGAAGACTGCGCAATTTTTCGCAGCGCAGCTCCTTACGCAGGAGTGGGCAGAACCGAAAGATGCCGAGCACAAGCTCTACGCTGCTTCCAGCGATGTCAAAGACGCCAAAGGACGCACGCTGGTGACGGCCTATCCCTTGCATCGCCCAGATGGTCAATGGGCGCTCATGCTCATTAACAAGGATCACGAGCACGTGCATCAAGTCCGGATCGAATTCCACGATGCAAGCAGCAACCGTGGCGCGTTCTTTGCGGGGCCGATCGCCATGATCACGTTCGGCAAGGCGCAATATCAGTGGCACGCCGCCAGAAAGAAAGGCTATGCCGATCCCGACGGGCCGCCGGCCACGTCGCAACTCTCAGGTGATCAAAACGCCCTGTATGAGTTGCCTGCCGCTTCTGTCACCGTTCTTCGTGGCTCAGTATCGTCGTCTGAGAGTTCCGGAGTCGCTAAGTAAAATCGCGTCAAGTGCCCGCCGGGGAGACATCATCCTCACTTGTTACGCAGCTTGCCCCTCTACCCCGAACGGGGTATTTCACGCCCAGCCTAGAGTGGTAGCAAAAAAACACCGCATCTCGTGATGTATTCGTCTCGGTGATCGTGCAGATTGTAGCTTGCTGGGCGGAAAGAGTTAGCATCCAAAGGGGATGAGGCCTCCCCGACTCAATGGGGCGGATTCGGAGTGCAGGAGGTGGATTATGAAACTATGGCACTTGCTTCTACTGATCGGTGGATTTGTCCTGCCGGTGCCGGCGGCCGATACTCCAGTCCAAAAGAAGAACGGAATCGTCGACGCTCCCAGTAATCACTCTGTGGATGAGACGGTTGCGCGACTCAAGAATATTCTGCAATCGAAGGGGATCACTCTGTTTGCCCTGATTGACCACAGTGGCGAGGCGAAAAAGGTCGGAATGCAAATGCCTCCCACCAAGCTGTTGATCTTCGGGAATCCCAAAGGCGGCACGCCTCTGATGCTGGCTGCACCCAGCGTTGCCATCGACCTTCCTCTGAAGATTCTAGTGTGGGAAGACGGCCAGGGAAAGGTCTGGCTTTCCTACAACAGCCCGGAGTACTTGCAGGAGCGGCACGGTCTGCCGCAGGATCTGCTGCAAAATATCGCCGTCGTCGGGACCTTGGCGGCCAAGGCTGGAGAGTAAATCGCCAAAGGTTACTCTAGACGTCACTTGGATAGCGGGTGGGAGTCCTTGCGGAGCACCTCAAGGCGCTAGGCGAAAGGAAATTGTTATGAATGCACAGCCGAAAACGATTGTAGCCCTGATACCGCCCTTCACCCGGGAGACAGCCATTCTGAAGGTGCGCGCTGTCGAAGACAACTGGAATTCATGCGACCCGGAGCGGGTTGCTCGCGGTTATTCGTTGGATTGCTATTGGCGCAATCGCTCTGAATTTCTCCGCGGGAGAGCAGAGGTCATCGAGTTTCTAAAGAGGAAGTGGAGCGAAGAGCTGGAATACCGCCTCATCAAGGAGATCTGGGCCTTCGATGAGAACCGGATTGCGGTCCGGTTCGCGTATGAATCACACGACAAGTCGGGCCAATGGCACCGTTCGTACGGGAATGAAAACTGGGAGTTCGATTCCACAGGGCTCTCGAAAATTCGGCACGCCAGCATCAACGATCTTCCCATCAAGGAGTACGACCGGCTCTTTCGCTGGCCGTTGGGTCGTCGGCCAGACGAGCATCCAGGATTGACAGAGCTGGGTCTCTAGATCCGGAGAGCGGGCGAAACGCCAATACTCCGTGACAGATATCCTCGAGCATGTTTGCAGGGACCGGAGGAATGGTGATCGTTTTCACTATCCACTTTCCAGTATCTAGAAAAATTGAGGACAGCAACCCCTCGCCAGCAGCTGGACGCAATACGTCGAACACTCCGTAACAGTAATGGTTGAGAAAGGGTGACTCGTACCTGCGGGCGTTTAGCCGTTCACCTCCATCCATGCCGCGCTCTTTCTGTTCTGATCTCCTCGCAAGAGTAGCTAACTCCAACGATCTCCAAGCATCGTGCTCCTCTATCGGGGTTGGGAGTGGTAAGTTTGGTAGGTTTGCTTTGAAGAAACCCAGATCTCACTGAAGGGCCCGTGCACACCCCCTGTGAGAAGGGAGGTCCGCAACAGCATCCATTCGAAAATGAAGAAAGAAACATATTGGAATCGTGTTCGCTTGCAGACGGCAAAACGCGTCGCGATCAACTTGTTCTTAGGCTTTCACATTTTGTTCATAGCTTGCTGGTGCTTGCCGCTGTACGCGCCGATGTTCACGTTATGCAGAAATCTGGTCCGGCCGTATTTCCTGTGGTCGGGACTGTTTCAGTCGTGGGATACATTCGCCCCAACACCCTGGTCGGCGAACAGCTACGTCGAAGCAATCGTTATCTACCAGGACGGATCCAGAAAGATCTGGCCGTTCCCCAGAATGGAGCAACTCACTCTTCACGATCGCTACTTCAAAGAGCGGTACCGTAAATTCGAGGAAAACCTTCAAAACGACAAGAACGATGCTCTGTGGCCCGATGTCGCTCGTTACATTGCACGCGCGAACGGCACTGCCGCAAACCCAGCGAAGACCGTCATATTGGTTCAAGAGTTGTCAGTCCTAACGCCAGGTGCGCAGGGCTCGTATCGCCCTGAGCCTTGGGACCAGCATGTACTTTACGGCTATGGCGTTAAGCCCAAGGACTTGCAATGATCGTGAAATCCTTGACGGCGGCATGGAATAGATTTTTTTTCGCGAAGCAATCCCCGACGCCAATTGCGCTCTTTCGCATCGCGTATGGCACATCGGTGATCGCGACCCTTTTGTTATTGTGCCCCGATTGGCTGGCATGGTATGGGCCACATGCCTGGATCAGTTTGCCGACCATGCAAGCGCTCGAGCCGGGTCGGCGGCTAAACCTGTTCACGGTTATTCCGCAAACGGATGCCTGGATCAATGGCCTCTTCTGGGCATTCCTGGGCTCGGCAATCCTCCTCACGGTCGGATTTCTCACTCGCATTAACAGCGCAATCGTATTTCTGTGTCTTACGTCGATTCAGCAAAGGAACCTGTTCATTACGCACGGAGGCGACACGTTCCTGCGCGTGGCCGGGTTCTTTCTGATCTTTGCTCCGGCCGGTGCTGCCTTTTCCGTGGATAGGCTAATCCGAATCTGGCGGAGGAAGGAAGGTCCGCAGGTCAGGCCGCGGAGTCCCTGGGCTCAGCGGATGATCCAGATTCAGCTGGCGCTTCTCTACTTCGCGTCATTTTGCTGGAAACTGAAGGGCCCGGCATGGCTTCAGGGAACGGCGCTATTTTACATCGATCATCTCGATGCGCTTAAGCGATTCCCGGTTCCGGCTTGGCTTCTCCATCCAACGGCGCTGAAGATGGGGAGTTGGTCGGCGATGGCCCTTGAATTCTCGTTAGGTGTTTTGATCTGGGTGAAGGATCTTAGGTATATTCTGCTCGCATTGGGACTGCTCTTTCATCTCTCTCTGGAATACTCCCTTAACATTCCGATGTTCCAGTGGGACATCTTGTCGGCCTATATTCTCTTCGTGGATCCCGCTGATATCACGCGGGCTTGGCAGTGGATCAGGTGCCGCGCATTCGTCAAGAGCAGGAAGCCGTTAGCCTCGGAGCAGCTCTAGTAACTCTAAGGATGACGGATGGGGCGCTCCGATCAGCCTCCTACATGCGCGTCGAACACGCCGGTTTCGACTTCACCATGCCGCTTAACCTGTATGAACAAACGATAGTCGCCGGGTTGGGGAAAAGCGTAGGGAAACGAAACCTCGTCCGTAAGCGCCTGCATCGAGTTGTGCTGCATGGCCATTCCGAAATCCCTCTGCGCAACCATGAGGGAGGCCATCGGCACCGACCCGGCCGGATGGATGTGTGCGAACACAGAAAAATCCGATCTCACGAATTCTGCATGACCTGCGGGAAAGCCTGCTATTTTTGTCGCTGAAGCCGTGAAAATGCGTGGCTCACGGGAGATTATGCGGAATTGCACAGTGGCGGGCGTTGCTACCTATTGCGTGAGACGATGAGTTCCCTGGAAGAAAAACTCGATCCTCCACAGTTTCTTCGCATTCATCGTTCCCGGATCTTGCGAGTCGGATGCATCCGGGAACTTCGAGCCATCGACAATCGGGAGTATCTTGTGAAGCTGGGCATACGCCGATCGGCTGGAAGACTGGCTATCCTCCAGAAAACATTGACAGTAACAAGAACGCGTGCGTCCCAATTGTCCCCGTTAGTTGATGGGGTCGAAACGTAAAGGAGCGCGCTCGGGCGAGTTCGATTAAAAGCCTACAATATTTCGCTCGCTCGTTCGTCTACATGAATAGATGGACGAGGCGCTGAGAAAACAGTGGATCATGGGGCAGCAAGACCAGCGGATCTCTGAGGCGATCGAGCGGGAAAGGCCCCGGCTTCGCAACTTCATCCTCAAACGAGTGGCTGATCAGAGCGACGCGGAAGACATTCTGCAGGAAGTCTTCTACGAGCTCGTCGAGGCCTACCGGATGATGAAGCCGGTGGAGCAGATGACGGCCTGGCTATTTCGGGTGGCCCGCAATCGGATCACGGATCTGTTCCGCAGCAAGAAGCGGACGGCGTCAAGCGAACCGGCGGTCCGAACTGAGGATGGCGATGAAATCCAGTGGGAAGATCTGCTGCCCTCGCCGGATGGCGGGCCTGAGTCGTCCTACGCGCGAAGCGTGTTGCTGGAGGAGTTAGACGCGGCACTCGACGAATTGCCCGAAGAGCAGCGCGAAGTGTTCCTGGCTCACGAGTTCCTGGGTTACAGCTTCAAAGAACTCGCCGAACAGACGGGCGTCAGTGTGAACACTCTGCTCTCCCGGAAGCGCTATGCGGTCTTGCACCTTCGCGAACGCCTCCAAACCATCTACAACGACTTTAGAAAAGCAGGGGGTCAATAAACATGAAAAGGTTAGCGCGGGGACTGAAGTTCGTACTATTCGCCGTGTTGTTCGTCACCGTGTTTGGCTTTGTGGTGAGGGCGCTGTGGAACTGGCTTATGCCGGGTCTTTTTGGTTGGCATTTGATCAACTTCTGGCAAGCTGTGGGGATTCTGGTTCTGAGCAAGATCCTCTTCGGCGGATTCCGGGGCAGCCCCGGCCGGCATCTTTACTGGCGTCGCCGCATGATCGAGCGGTGGGAACAGATGACGCCCGAGGAACGCGATAAGTTCCGTCAGGGCATGCGTGGTCGCTGCGGATCCTTCGGATCGCCGGCAACAGAGCCGAAGGCTTGAGCGGAGGAGGCTCTTATTTTGTTAGTTGATGTTCGCTTTTGATTCGCCTATAATGGCCGCTGCCATGGGCTGGAGTACCGGAGAATTGAAGCATGTTGACGATAGCTACCGAAACCCTCGATGACGTTGTGATTTTGCATTGCCTGGGCAGAATTGTATGCGCTTATGAAAGCATTCTCTTGTGCTCGGCCCTCCATCAGGCGGGGCGCAATATCATTCTTGATTTGGCGCAGGTTGATGTAATCGACGCGGCAGGAATCGGAGCTTTGGTTTCGCTCCAAGCCGCTGGTATCTATCTCAGACTAGTGAACCCCACCCAGCCAGTGCGGGAGATATTGAGAGTCACCAACCTGGACTCGGTCTTCGAGATTTGCGAATCTCGCGGGATTTGCGAAATGGTGGAATCCGCGACAACGGTGGACCGAACAAGGACTACGAGAAGTTTCATAGGGCTCTAGTCTGAGATAGCGAAGAGGCGCGGGGTTCGCGGCATCCGACATCCGCGACTGAATCGCCCAAACATGCTCAGGCATCGAAGAATTGCAGCGGCGAGGATTTAGGAATATGGCGTATTTGAAGGGTTTGGAAGACGAGCTTTCTGCATGGCCGCACATTTCCGTTCACTCGCACCGTTTTGGCGGCAGGGAATTCCGCTTCGGAAGCGCCGAGCTTGGGCATATGCACAATGGTGGCATTCTTGATATACCTTTTCCGCGTTCGCTTCGCGATGCGCTTTTAGCGGAAGGCCTTGCCGGGGAGCACCATTGGGTTCCTGACTCTGGCTGGATCACTTTTCACGTCCGCACCGAAGACGACTTCAAACATGCGGTGTGGCTTATGCGGCTTTCGTACCTGCGGTATGCCCTGAAAACCGCCCCTAACCCTCGCGAACTGCTCAACCGGCAAAGTGAGGAACTGCATCTGAGCGCGCGGCTCAGCTCACTGCTCGAACCCTTCTTTCCTGCAAACACGGAGCCTATTCTGACCGAGCGGATCGCGATGTAGGCGCTCTCGCACCATCATTGATTACTAGCAAAATTTCTCCATAAAGGAAGCCTTCATGAATCGTCAATCCCTTGGGAAGAATGGCCCGCAAGTCTCGGTCCTCGGACTCGGCTGTATGGGTATGTCTGACCTATATGGTCCGGCTGATGAAACCGAAAGTATCGCTACCATTCACGCCGCAATCGATGCCGGTATCAACTTGCTCGACACAGGCGATTTCTACGGCATGGGCCACAACGAAATGCTCCTTCGCAAAGCCATCGAAGGCCGCCGCGATAATATTTTTATCGCAGTCAAGTTCGGCGCCCTGCGCGGACCCGACAACTCGTTCAACGGCCTCGACATGCGGCCGGTTGCGGTCAAGAACTTCGTTGCCTACAGCCTGAGGCGCCTCGGCACCGACTACATCGACCTCTACCAACCGTGCCGCATCGATTCGAAAATTCCAATCGAAGACACAATCGGTGCCATCGCCGACCTGGTGAAAGCAGGCTACGTGCGGCACATCGGCGTATCCGAAGCTTCAGCCGAGAGTCTTCGCCGTGGCTATGCCACGCATCCGCTTGCCGCTCTGCAGATTGAGTACTCCATCGTGACGCGCGGCATAGAAGCCGAAATTCTGCCCACCGTGCGCGAGTTAGGAATGAGCGTGACTGCGTATGGCGTGCTCTCCCGCGGTCTACTCAGCGGATCTCGCCCTTCTGGTCCCCGCGATTTCCGTACTCACTTGCCTCGTTTCACGGGAGAGAACTTCGAGAAAAATCAGAAGGTGTTCGCGACGCTTCAAGAGATTGCTGCCGGGAAGAATGCGACGCCGGCTCAGATCGCGATCGCCTGGGTGCTATCGCGCGGTGCAGATGTTATTCCGCTGGTAGGCGCCCGCCGCCGAACGCAACTTGCAGACGCCGTACGAGCGCTCGACCTCAAACTCTCGCCGCAGGAACTGGCTGAACTCGAAAAAGCAATACCGCCCGATGCCATCGCCGGAACGCGCTATGACGAGAATCAAATGCGCTGGCTGGACAGCGAAAGGAAAGCCGGATAAGGCTTCCTGAAGTTACGACAGTCTTGCCGATTGGCTGGTTGCCGGTTCGCTATGTCAGAAGCTGACGCGCTGAGCCAACCTCCAGGACCACATGAGGAACGACGTGGCTGTGAGATCGATACCCGGCTCCGTTGTACTGTACGACTGCATGTTGTCCCGATACACCGCGACTTGTGACGCATCGAACGCGCCATCGTTTCCATTGAATTTCCTGAAGGTGTCTGCCCCGTTTGCCGGGCACAAGATCATGCCGTCGACCACCCCGGAAGTGGCGGAACTGGCCGGACCCTCCACAGCCGCTCCCCAGAGGACCGGCGTGCCCGCGGAAGTTCCATCCAGCACCCCCGCCAGATTCGCCACCTGGTGCTGGATACAATTTGGGAACGTACTCCCGTCACCTACGATGAACGACGAGCCCCACGGATTCGTTCCCAGGACATTGGCGAGCCATCTCTGCGCGTAGGAATCATAGCGTTTGCTCTGCGTTAGGGAATACGCTTCACTAGCCATCACCGATAAACCGGCGCCGTGGGAAGTTGTATCCCCGAAACTCCATTGATACCCGAAGCCCCAAGCGTCCGTGCCAGCTTGAGTAATTGCGTCATCAACTTGCCGCAGGAGCTGCTTGCGAATGCTCCCTGCGGATACAGCCATGCCCCTGGGATTTCCCGCCATTTCCAATGCCCGGTACAGCTCAAAATGCGCAAGTCCGCTGACATCGTACAGATTCAGCGTATCGGTGTAACCGGCGTCGTAAATGTTCGTGATGTAATTACCGGCAAACTCCGCCCCTTTCCGGAGGTAGTACTCCGGATTCGTATGCGGTAGACCGGTGGGCAGCTCCTGGTTCCTTAGTTTGGAATGCAGCGCGAGGTATAACTCGGTTGCGCCAAGTTCCATGTCATCTTCCCAAACGTTCTCGGGATAGCCATCAAACGGAGAAATAGTAAGCAGGCATGTACCGCACGAGCCCGAACCTACCGAAGGGGCAGGGTCTGGGTACGATGTGTCAGCGAGCGCAAAAATGTCCTCCGCATTCCTGAGACACCGATTGGCGAGAGAAGGGTTCGTGCTGTGATTGAGCTGGTAGCACAAGGCAAAATCCGCCGCCAGGCGACCCGCTAGATTGGGGCTGATCGGCGATCCCGCCGGCCCTGCCACGTACACCGGACGATTGCAGATAAAGAAAGTCGTATACGGATCGCAAGGGCGGGGATCTCCGGATTGTTCGAAATGGTCGGCCGCCTGGGGCAGCGTCCAGATGTCGTACTCGGTGATCAAGCAGTAGGGGGTCACATAGGTTCCGCCGCAGTTTCCGGTGGCTGAACTGGGATCGCCCTCTCCGTAGTAATCCCAGTCTTGAGTGTTATCTACTTGGTAATACAGGGTTTGCGTCTTCTCATCCCACATCTTCATCAGCCAGTCGACACCAAACCTTGCTTCGTCGGTGAAGTCAGAGGACGCTGGCGCTCCCGGCCCGCTGCTGCCTGCATAAGAAATGGAGCCTGGCGGAGCGGGAGGATTCACTCGAGCGTTCGCTCCCATCCGGTCGGGAAAGTCTCGGATCCCAATCTGCATCAGCGCCGCTGTGTAGCTGGTGGTTTCGACGTATTTCTCATAGTCGCCTGCGTCCCACCATCCGCCGGAGGCGTCAATGTTTGGGAGGGCTGCGGATACTAGGGGCGGCGTCGGTGGCAGGTTGTCGATAAAATCGTTGCCGTCAAGCTGTGGCGTCTGATAAACGTGTGCGTTCTCGTCTTTCAGGTGTCCGGGTTCGGTGCGCAACGGGTTACGGATAAAGTTCGGTCCGTCACGTTGTGTTTCGTAGAAAAACAGGGTGTTCAAGAGCAGGCCGGAATAAAGCCCGTCCGGACTGTCCACCGCAAAACTGGGTGAAACGGCATCTTCCGGCCCGGATACTGAAATCGTGTAAAGATCGCCTCCCGGAACCTTGAAGTCCAACGCGTATACGTTGTAGCTCACTATCTTGCTGTGACTCCAAGTGCCCAGCAAACTGCCAACGTGGCCCGAAAACGCGGTGACGCCCTCCGAATTGATTACCTTGAAGCTGGCTGCGTTTTCCGCCGCAGACGACATCAGATATGCACGAAGAGATGTCTCACCAGCCTCGTAGCCAGCTTGATTTACCCGCACGTAAGCAGACTCCGCCTGCCCAGGCCGAGTGTATGCCAAAAGCGAGAGTAAGACGCTGGTAATGGGAACAAGTCGAAAGCGGATCGAAGGAGAGAGGCTAAAAGGCAACATGACTTGCTCCTTGCGGCGGGCGTATTAAATGCATTTAATACAGGCAGAATATTGCTTGTTTTGATATCGGGCTGTCAAGGGGAGACGCAGACTGACCTCGATGGCACAATAAAACGGGAGGGAACACATCTTTGCTCGCGAAACGAGTCCTTAACGAATTAAACTGCGCAGGATCCAGAATGAGAACCCACCAATGACCCTAAGACCCGCTATCTCCGGCGATACGAAGTTGGGCATGAACGATTCCATCACCCGACGTGACTTCCTCGGTTCTACGCTGTTGGCCTCCGGGGCTCTGTTGCTCGAATCCATTACGCCCGCGCAACTCCTTGCGGCTGGAGACGAATTTACTGGGTATGGCGGCGTCGGCGAGTACAGTATGTCCAACGGCAACACCCTGGCAGTGCTCGAGGCCGGACATACCATCCGCGATGGAGTCTATGTGCCGCTTCCCAAGGACGTTATCGATACTGGGGAGATTTACGATTGTGTGATCGTCGGCGGCGGAATCAGCGGACTCGCCGCCGCATTGTTCTTTCAGCGGCAAGCGCGCCCGGGAGCAAAGTGCCTGGTCCTTGAGAACCATCCTATTTTCGGTGGGGAAGCGAAGCAAAATGAGTTCCTGGTAGATGGCAAGCGGCTGATCGCGCACCAAGGCTCGGCGATTTACCAGCTTCACCCTCCAGATAGCTTCATCGCCCAGTTCTACGACAGCATAGGTCTGAAAGCACAAAAGCTCGATTATCAAAAATGGGGAGGGCCGGGGCCGGAGATGCCGCTTTCGCAAACTCCCTATGAAGCCATCGGCCTAGAGCATGGGCAATACGGATTCTGGTTCGCAGCGAAGTTCGGACAGAAGGCGGGCCTGTGGTTAATCGACCCCATCGGGAAGAATCTCAAAGGCGCTCCCATACCCGAGGCAACTCGAACGGAGTGGCTTCGTTGGCTGAAGAGCACGCCGGCGCAAGGCGATCGATTCGTTCATCCTAAGGTAGAGGGGGATGAGACTTCCCGATACCTTGACTCGATCACGCTGGAGCAGCACTACATGGAGCGCTTCGACCTGAGCCGGGAGACGGTCCGTACATTTCTCTCTCCCGTGGAAGGCGGCGGCGCTGGCCTTGGCCCCGACGCTCTGTCGGCCTACTCAGACTATGCATTCGAAATGTTGCATCCCTTAACCGGCGAAGGCACCAGAGATCAGATGTTCCCGGGCGGCAACACGACCATCGCAAGATTGATCGTGAAGGCCTTAATTCCAGCGGCGATCGATAGTAGAGCCGCGGGGCCAGACGCCGTGACGGCGGTTACCGCCAACCACGTCAACTTCGCCGCGCTCGACACTCCACAAACCAGCGCCAGAGTGCGGTTATCGTCAACTGCGATTTCTGTGCAGCATGACCGTGAAGCAGGCAAATCAGATTCTGTCGTTATCTCCTACCTCAAGGACGGCAAGCTGTATCGAGTCAAAGCCCGCTCTGCCATCCTGGCGGGAGGAAGCTGGACGACCAAGCACATCGTGCAAGACCTTCCGGAATCCCACCGCACCGCGTACGCGGAGTTCCACCGCTCTCCCTGCATGATGGCCAACATTGCATTGAGGAATTGGCGATTTTTATACACGATGGGCATGAGCGGCTGTCGCTGGTTCGAAGGAATCGGCAACTATGTCGAGGTACGCAAACTCGCACTCACCGGCATCGCGGATTCCAAAATCGGTCCCGACTCTCCCATCGTTCTGTCTATGAAGATTCTGTATTCCTATCCGGGCTACTCCACCGAAGAACAAGGAAACCTAGGCCGTACGGAATTGCTCGGGACGTCTTTCCGGCAATACGAAAGACGAATCCGCGAACAATTCACCGAAATGTTTGCGGCCTCCGGATTTGATGCGCAACGGGATATCGCCGGGATCATCCTGAACCGATGGGGTCATGCCTATCTAAGCCCGCAACCCGGATTCTTTTTTGGGCGGGAGGGTCGTCCTGCGCCGCGAGAGATCCTGCGCAATGCGCCGTTTGGCAGGATCGCATTTGCCAACACCGATCTCGCCGGAGCGATGGATCACCGCTATTCCATACTGGAAGCCCAGAGAGCGGTCCGGCAGCTTCTGGAGAGCACCCCGGGTGCTTCAAAAGCTGCATAACCGACCCTTCTCGTCTCGATTGTGCTTGAAATTAATGCTCATTGTGCCGCGGCGAGAATCTTTTTGCGTGCTTCTGGAATCTGGTATTAGAGACTGTGGAGGGGAACGCAAGGTGACGCTGGTCCTGACCGCTATTTGTGTCACGGTGGTGTGCCTGTTGACCGTCATTTGGATCAGGCGCACAACCGGCCGAGATGAGATGGAGCATCACAGCATCACCCCGGAGGGACTCCAAGCCTTGTTAGCCGGAAATCAAGAGGTACTCTTGTTCGATGTTCGCCAGCCGCTCGACCTGTTGGCCAATTCCGAGATCATTCCGGGCGCAAAAAGGATTCCCCCCAAGGAGGTGCTTGAGAACCCTTCGCTTATCCCTAAAGAGAAAGACTCGATCGTCTACTGCACCTGCCCAAGCGACAAAACCAGTCGAGAAATCTTGCATCGAGCTCGTTCACTTCAGTTCTTACGGATCAAGTTCCTTAAGGGTGGATTGGCGGCCTGGAAAGCGAAAGGCTATCCAGTCGAGCCATACAACAAACCTTTTCACCTCTGACATCGCGGCGTGCATCCTCGGCGATCAGGGGATGAATTCAATCAACCGGAAGGTCCGAAACGAGATCAAGCATGGCCAAGCCTATTTTGCTAAGCGTAGATGACGACTCTGACGTTCTGCGTGCGATCGAGCGCGATCTGCGCTCGCAGTACGGTGCTGAATACCGGGTGATCGGAAGCGATTCGCCCGAGGGGGCGCTTGACCTTCTGAAGCAGTTGAAGTTGCGCAATGATAGCGTGGCCTTGCTGCTGGCCGACCAGCGCATGCCCCGGATGGATGGGGTGGAATTCCTCCAGCAGGCGATCGGAATTTTCCCAGGCGCGAAGCGGGCATTGCTTACCGCCTACGCGGACACCAACGCCGCGATCAGCGCCATCAATCACGCCAGCATCAACTATTTTTTCTTGAAGCCCTGGGATCCCCCCGCGGAGCACCTTTATCCGCAATTAGATGACCTGCTCGATGACTGGCAAGCTTCCTTCCGTCCAACATTTCAAGGAATCCGGTTGTTGGGCACTCGCTGGTCGCCTCGATCCTACGAGTTGCGAGATTTTCTCGCGCGCAACCACGTTCCTTATCAGTGGATCGATGTGGAGCTTTCCGCGAATGATCCGGAGACCAAACGTCTTTTGGAAGCTCTTGGTCCAGAGGCAGCCAATCTTCCCGTGGTGCTCTTCCCGGACGGCACGAAGCTTCTGGAAGGGATACCCGCAGACGTGGCGCAAAAGGTCGGGCTGCGAACGCGCGCCCAAACCAGTTTCTATGATTTGGCGATTGTGGGTGGGGGACCGGCCGGGCTTGCAGCTGCCGTTTATGGAGCCTCGGAAGGTCTGCATACCGTGATGGTCGAGCGGGAGGCCCCGGGTGGTCAGGCCGGGATGAGCTCCCGCATCGAAAATTATCTTGGATTTCCGACCGGGCTGAGTGGCGCAGATCTCGCCCGGCGAGCCGTAGTGCAGGCCCAGCGTTTCGGTGTGGAAATTCTGGCGCCGCAGGAAGTGGTTGGCGTCCGAACCGAGGGGCCTTACCGAATCATCAAGCTGGCGGATGGAAACGAGATATCGTGCCATGCCCTGATGGTCGCGACCGGAGTCCAGTGGAGGCGGCTGGATGCTCCCGGGATCGACAGATTGCAGGGTGCGGGGATTTATTATGGAGGCGGCGCCACCGAGGCTCTCTCCTGCAAGGGTGAGGTCGTCTATGTAGTCGGCGGAGCGAACTCCGCGGGTCAGGCAGCGATGAACTTCGCTCGATACGCGGAGCGCGTCATTATACTTGTCCGCGGGGAATCGCTCTCCAGCACCATGTCTCGATACTTGATCGACCAGATTCAAGAGACGCCTAACATTCAGCTGTGGACACACGCCGGGGTGGTCGAGGCGCATGGGGAAACGCACCTGGAAGAAATTTCGGTGCTTTGTTCCGACACCAAGAAGATTGAGCGCGTGCCGGCGAGTGCCATGTTTATCTTTATTGGAGCGTTGCCGCGGACGGACTTTCTGGCCGATGTCGTCGAGCGGGATGAGCGTGGTTTCCTGTTGACCGGTCCTGACCTTATTCGTGACGGGCAACGTCCGAAAGGCTGGGCGCTCGACCGGGATCCGTTCTTGCTCGAGACCAATGTTCCCGGCATCTTTGCCGTCGGCGACGTGCGCCACGGTTCCATAAAACGAGTGGCTTCTGGCGTCGGTGAGGGATCGGTCGCGGTACAGTTTATTCATCAATATCTGAGCAAGGTATAAATGGTCGACAAATCTGAATTAGTTCGCGTCCCCGAATTCGCTGATCTGCCCGACGATCAGCTCAACTGGTTCATCAGTCAATCACAAGAGCTGAATCTCAAGGCGGGTGATGTGTACTCGCGCCAAGGCGACCCAGCCGATTCCATGTTTGTAGTTCTTGAAGGGCACCTTCAAGGGCGGGGCGAGCTTCGCGGAGAAACCTTCGTTTTCGATCTGGAGCCGGGCGACGTTACCGGAATACTCCCGTTTTCGCGGATGAAGACATTTACCGTGGGTGGTCGCGCTATAACGGATAGCCGCGCACTCCGCTTTCCTGCCTCGCTGTTTCCTGATCTTGTGCAGAAAATGCCCGAGCTCACCAAACGTCTCGTGGGCCTGATGTCCGACCGCATCCGGGAAACTACCCGCCTCGAGCAACAACGAGACCGGTTGGCTTCGTTAGGAAAACTTTCGGCGGGACTTGCGCATGAACTCAATAATCCAGCATCTGCTGCGAAACGCGCGGCCAGCCAACTGCGCCACATGCTGACGAAAATCAGGAACGCGAGCCTCGAACTGGGAAAGCGCGATCTCTCCCCTGCTCAGAAATCGGAGATCGAAAAACTGGAAGCGTCCTTTACACAACCGGATATAGTTCCGCCGGACGCGCTAACCATCAGCGACCTCGAAGACCAGATTGATTCCTTGTTGCGCAGTCATGGGCAGAACGACTTATGGATGTTGGCGGCTGGCCTTGCGCAACGGAACATAAAGCCAGCGGTGGTCGAATCGTTGTTCGCGAATCTCGAGGGGGATACCGCTCGTGCCGCTCTGGTCAGGATCGCCGCATCAGTGGAGGTTGCGAGTCTGTTACACGAAATCGAGAGCAGCACCTCAAGGATTTCGGACTTGGTCGGCGCCATCAAGGAATATACCCACATGGACCAGGCTCCGGTACAAAACGTAGACGTTGTAAAGAGCCTGGAAACCACGCTTACGATCCTGAATCACAAATTGAAACAGGGAGTCGCGGTGCAGCGCGATTACCAAAAAGTTCCGCTGCTCGTGAATTCTTTTGGCAGCGAGCTCAACCAGGTCTGGACCAATATTATTGACAACGCCATTGATGCGATGCACGGAAAGGGTCAGCTTCGCATCCGAACTTATCAAGAAGACGGTTGCGTTGTGGTTGAAATTGGCGATAATGGTCCCGGAATTCCGGACGAGGTGCAGCCCCACATCTTCGAGCCTTTCTTCACCACCAAAGGAGTTGGAGAAGGCACGGGACTTGGCCTGGATACCGTCCAGCGAATTGTGAAGAAGCACCGGGGAAATGTTCAGGTCAATTCCAAACCCGGCGACACCCGTTTTCAAGTTTGGCTTCCGTTAGCTGGCGCGCTCACATAATCGGTTCGCGCCCCGATTCGTCTTAACGATGAAGTCAAACTAGGTTTACCTGACGCGAGGAGCGTGATGGATGTTTGAGAGTATTCTCTGCGAAGTAACGGAATACAATCCGGAGGTTCTTGAGCCTCTGATTGGTCTCGCGGTCGAGATTGCTCGCGAGGGGCGAGAGGGAAGACGCATTGGCACTCTGTTCACTTTGGGAGATGAGGACGCTGTGCTCGCCAGATCCCGGGCGTTGATTTTGGATCCGCTGTTCGGGCACCCCAAGTCCTCGCGCCACCTCACGAATCTCAATCTCCGCGGGACCATCAAGGAACTGGCGCAACTGGATGGTGGGTTTGTGGTGAGTCACGACGGAATTGTTATCTCTGCTTGCCGCTACCTGGATGCCGTGGCCGCACAAGTGGATGTGCCGCTAGGTCTTGGCAGCCGTCACATTGCGGCTGCCAACATGAGTGCCGTGACCAAGGCTGTGGGCATCGTGGTTTCTGAGAGCTCGGTGGTGCGACTTTTCTGTCACGGACAACTGGTCGCCGAAATTATTCCTGAACTTTGGATGATGGATCATGCCGCACATCTTCGTGGTACCGTGAAGCGGGAGCAAGTCGGCGAGTTAACGGTGCTGACGCCAAATCCGCGACAAGCCTCTACCGTAAAGTAACTGCGACCAGCCGCTTATTACGGAGCGAAAACATGACGGAGCTGCGGGAATTCAGATGTGAAGTCTGTGGAACTGTGACCAGTAAGCCGATCCACTGGTTCGTGATTCGATGTGGAGACTCTGAGCTTACGGTCCAGCGATGGAATTCTGATGCTGCCACAGCAGCCGGAGCCCGGCATTACTGCGGCGAAGCCCACGCCGAGGTTTACATCAGCCGCTGGTTTGATTCGGTGTGCGCGCCGCCGAAGCCGAGTTTCAAGTAGCTCCGCGACGCAGCGGAAGTCCGTAATCAGGTTATGACCAGTGCCGAATCTTTTTTGGAAGCCTCACGGCCGAACTCCCGCCGTCTCAGTTCTTTCTCACCGAGATCACTGAAGCTGTGTAGCGATCGCCGCGCAGCAATGAGAGGCTATATTCAATGGCCACGTTTTGCGCGTCATAAGTTGTCTCCCGGATGATGAGAAGAGCGCTGCCCACAGAAGTTCCAAGTATTTCCGCTTCTTCTTGCCCAGCGATCACAGCTCCGATCACTTCTTCCGCCCATTGCAGCGTGCGCTTGTAGCTATGCTCGAAAATAAAATAGAGCGACTGTTTCTCCAGGTCCTGTTTGTCGATCCCCGCGAAGATTCGCGCCGGAAGATAGCTGGTAACAACCGCTACCGGCTCGCCGTTGACGGAGCGTAGCCGCCTGACACGGTACACGCGCTCTCCCGGAGTTAGTTTGAGCGCCTGCGCTACTTCCAGATCCGGATCTTCCAGACCCATGTTGAGCAGCCGGGCTGAAGGGTTGAGGCCTCGTCTTCTCATCTCCTCGCTGAAGCCGCGAAGCTGCTGAAAATTCCAAGGAACACGTCCCGAGCCGATCACAGGCCGCTTGCCTTTTGCAATCATCAGTAGCCCTTCCGATCGCAATTTCTGAAAGGCTTGCCGGACCGGCATCTTGCTGATCTTCAGAGCTAGTGCAATCTCGCCCTCGGAGCAAAACGTCTGCCCTTGGCTCAACTTGTTCTTTTTGATCAGCTCGCGAACATGATCGACAATCTGCATGTAGTAGGGCACGAAGCTGTTGCTGTCGATCGTGAGACCCAGGCGTTCTACGGAAACGGAGTCAGGTTGCGTCACGGCAAACCCCTTTCAAAGTTAAACCAGAGTACATAGTATACAACGTATATATCACGAGAACTATCTACCTTGACTCCACTGGTTATTGATCAACCATCGCGCGAAATTAACAAGCCATAACTAGTTGTAAATAAACGTATTAATATGAAACAGTAGAAGAAACTGGCGACCGTGGTGGGCAGAAGATGCTATTCGTCTCTAAGAATGTGCTTGACATCATGTATGCATACGAGGTTCATATACGTCTGTACCGGAGATCCCGCTATGGTTGCCAACATCTTCATTCGCAAATCTCAAGCATGCCGGCCCAACCGTTTTTCTCAAAACATCCCGCGCGTCACAGCGATCATCTTCTTATTGTGCGGGTCCCTCGCTGTCCACGCCCAAGTGGAATCGGGAAAGATTGTGGGAACGGTCAAGGACGCCTCCGGAGCTGTCGTGGCTGGCGCGGCGGTCGCCGTGACGGAAACTCAGACGAACGCCCAGCGAAAAACAAAAACCGACAGCAACGGCGAATATGTTGTCACCGAACTGAAGTCTGACGAGTACACCGTGGCTGTGGAGCATGAAGGCTTCAAGAAGGCACTGCAAGCTCCTTTTAAGTTGGACGTAAATCAAGTCGTGCGTGTGGATATCACACTAGCGGTGGGCTCCATCAGCGAGCAGATGGTGGTTACGGCGGCCGCGCCGTTAATCGAGTCTGAGACCTCTTCGCTCGGGCAAGTAATCGGCCAGAGCCAGGTACACGATCTTCCGCTGGATGGGAGAGACTTCGTGGAGTTGGCGTACCTGACGCCAGGAGTCAACCAGGGACCAAGCGCAGGTTACACCGTACAGCAGGGTGGCATCCCGGAAGATCAGCGTGGCAACGCTTCCATTCAGGTGAACGGCCTTACGGCGACCAACAACAATTTTCTTCTCAACGGCTTCGACAACAACGAGCAGCAGATCGGAATTGAAGTAATCCAACCCTCCATCGATGCCATCCAGGAATTCAAAGTACAAACCAACAGCTTCGGCGCGGACATTGGACGAGGCGGCGCCGTGGTGAATGTGGTGTTGAAGTCCGGAACCAATCAATTTCACGGCAGCGTGTTCGAGTTCCTGCGCAATTCAGCCTTCGACGCCAAGAACTATTTCGACAGTGCTAGCCAGCCCATCGCTCCTTTCAAGCAAAATCAGTTTGGTGGTACTTTCGGCGGCCGGATCATCAAGGACAAAACGTTTTTCTTCGTCGATTACCAGGGAACTCGCATCCGGCAGGCGCAGACTTTCGTCTCCATTGTCCCATCGCTTTCCGAGCGCGGCGGAAACTTTACGGATTTGCTGACCGGACAGACGTTCTCTCCCTGCCCCACTCCCTCCCCCGCCGATACCTTCGATACCGGGACCATTTTCGATCCGTTCTCGAACCGTTCCTATACCTGCGCGGACGGAACGAACCTGACTCTGCGTAGTCCGGTTCAGTCCAACGGACAGATCAACGTGATTCCTCCTTGCTCCTCCGCCACTGACGGTGCATGTCTTGACTCCGCCGCGCTAAAACTCGTGCAACTCTATCCTGCTCCCAATCGCTCGCTAGCGGCGGGCAATTACTTGTCCAATCCAGTGGCTCGCAACAATCAGGATTCCTTCGACGTGCGAGGCGATCATCAGCTCACGGGCAAAGACAGCCTCTCGTTGACCTTCAGCTTCAACAATGTGCAAGCCTTCGCGCCTGACCCTTTTCCTGGCGAAGCCGGGGGAGGGAATTTCACGGGCAATATCACAAACCTGGCGAGATCCGCGGGAGTCAGCGATGTGCACACCTTCAGCCCAAACAAGATCAACGAATTCAAAATCGGTTACTCGCGCTACGTGGTACGAGCTGTGCAGAACTTCGCTGGCGAGCCGATCTCGCAGCAATTCGGCATTCCTGGGATTTTTAATCCCGCTAACGCATCGGCAACCGGGGGCCTGCCCAATCTCCAGTTTTCCAGCCTGAGCCCGCTGGGAAGTACAGACTGGTTTCCCGAGTACCTAAACGAGAACAATTACCAATACGTGGATTCCTTCACCTACGTGCACGGCCGGCACTCGCTCAAGTTTGGAGCAGACGTTCGCCGGCGTCTGCATGGATTTTTCCAGACCCAAAACGCACGCGGGGATATGTCGTTCAACGAGCTGTTCACTTCAGACCTGACGACTGACACAGGAGGCAGTGCGCTGGCCAGCTTCCTGATGGGCTACCCGATCTCTGCGTATCGCGACGGCCAAAAAGGATCCTTTGGCATGCGTTGGACCGAGTTCAGCGTATACGTCATGGACGATTTCAAAGTCAGTCCAAAACTGACGCTCAACCTTGGCCTGCGCTACGATCTCTTTACTCCGCCGGTCGAGCAGGAGAATCGCCTGGCTAATCTTGATTTTTCGACTGGCCAGTTTGTTTCACCGCAGATGCCGGGCGTCAGCGCTTCTGGAAACGTCGACACGGATCACAACAATTTCGCTCCCCGCGTAGGATTCGCCTGGACTCCTTGGAACGACAAAACTGTAGTTCGCGGAGGATTCGGAATTTTCTACGACGTACAAGCCGACCAGAGCGATGCCGAGCTCGCCTATAATCCGACCGGGCTGTTTTTCAGTCAGAACATCTATAGTCCTGCCACCACGCCCAGCATGCGAATCTCGACGGGCTATCCCGCGGCAGTCTATCCGACGATACAGAACCCCGCAGGACGCGCGAGCGCCTCGCTGTTCAACAACCGCACAACCTATATTGAAGAGTGGAACCTGGATATCGAGCGAGCGCTATCCAGCACCATGGCGCTCCAGGTTGCTTATGTTGGGACGCGCGGCGTCAAACTCGCATTTCTGAGCAATCGCAATCAACCACCTCAGCCATTGGACACGAATTTCGAGTCTTGTCCAACCCCCGCTGATCCATCGTGTACAACCGGCGCGCCAACAAATTTCGGCCGATTCTATTACGCTACGGTGCCGAACGTCGGAGAAATTCGCACTCTCGCCAATGAGGCCTGGTCCGTCTCCCATGGATTGCAGGTCAAGTTGGAGAAGAGGTTCTCTGCCAACTGGAGCATGCTGAACTCTTACACGTGGCAGCACACAATTGGTCAGACGGAAGAAGACGAATATCTGGAACCGCAGGACACATATAACCTGGCAGCGGAGCGTGGCGATAACGCCCCCGATTTTCGCCATCAGTTTTCTTCCGCTTGGTCGTATAGCCTTCCCATCGGTCCGAACCAGCGATTTTGGGCCGGCAGCGGACCGAGTCGCTGGCTGACGGATGGTTGGCAGCTCAACGGAATCGTCGCCATACACTCTGGAGAGGCCTTCACACCGCTGCTCTCCTCCGATTACACGAACACGGATTCCGGAGCGCCGCGGCCGGATATCATCGGAAATCCTTACGATTTTTCGAACGCTACCAGCGTAGGCTGCCCTTCCAACAAACAGACGATTGCGTGCTGGTACAATCCCGCAGCGTTCGCGATTCCGGCTCTTGCTCCTGGGCAAACTTTTGCGCATGAGTATGGGGATGCGCGACGCGGTTCCCTGCGCGGGCCCGCGGAATATAACTTGGACGCTTCGTTGTTCAAGAATTTCAGCCTCACCGAGAATTCGAAGCTGCAATTCCGCGTGGAAGCCTTCAACTTGTTTAATACGGCCGAGTTCGGACTGCCCTATACTGCCGTCGATCAAACCGGATCCCCTGCAAGCTCTGGCACACCGCTGGTTCCCAGCCTTTCCGGTTCGATCACGAGTACCGTGCACGCTTCGCGGGAAATTCAGCTGGCACTCAAGTTCATGTTCTAGAAAATTCGCGACTCCAGTTCTGCATTAGAAAGAATGCACCCCGATGAACATGGCCAGCTACAAAAGATGCTTTCGTAAGTGCGTGCCGGCGATTGTGTTGATGCTGGCGTGTGCGTGCGCAACCATTACGATAGGCGACGACCGAGCACACCCACCAAACTCCACTCCGCGAGCCACAACAGCCGCCACTCCGAACGCAGCCGAACTGCCAGCCGTGCGTCTCGATGGCAATTATTTCTCGCAAAACGGTCACCGCTTTATTCCGGTGGGCGCAAACTGGGTACCTGCGAAGACCGCCATGCAATGGCCCACGCAGTGGGATCCGAAAGCCATTGAAGCTGACTTCGCGCGGATGCACGAACTCGGCTTCAACACCATTCGTCTCGATTTTGTTTGGGCGTGGATCGAGCCGCGCCCCGGCGATTACAACCCAGAAGCATTTCGGGAGCTGGATTTCCTGATTGCGCTAGCTCACAAATATCAGATCTATTTGCACCCAAGTCTCTTGATCGGCGGCGAGGTGGGCGAGGCCTACTGGGACGTTCCGTACCGGCAGGGTCGGCATCCTCATTCTGATCCCGACATGCTCCGCATCGAGACCGACCACGTCGCCGAGTTGGCGCGCCGTTATGGAAAAGAAAGCGCAATTCTCAGCTGGGATTTAACCGACGAGCCTCCATTTTGGATTGCTGCCGACAGCACCACGGATGCAATGGCCATCAACTGGACGCGCCTGCTTTCCTGGTCGATCCGCCGCCATGATTCGCTGCATCCGATCGTTGTTGGGACCAGCATGGAGGACGTCGAGCGCGGTCCATTCCGTCCCGACAACCTTCGCCAAGAAGCGGATTTTTTCAGTGTTCATCCTTATTCCATCTATGCGTCCAAGCTCTTTCCGGATGCCATGCTTTCCGAACGAGGAACTTACGGATCGGCTTTCGAGACTGCTTTGTCCGGTGGCGCTGGACGTCCAGTGATGGTGCAGGAGATCGGAGCTTCCTCGGCGCAATATGATCCCGAGGAGATCGCCAAGTTTCTGCGCGCGAGCCTCTATTCGGGTCTGGGCGCGGGAGCAAACGGATTTCTTCTCTGGTGCTATACCGATGCCGCGCCGGAGCAGTTTCACAAAGTGCCGTATCTTCGCTCTCCCCATGAAACTCAGTTTGGCCTGACCACCTGGAATGGTAAGGATCGGCCATCCGCGAAAATGTTCAAAGACTTTGAGGACATTGTTGCCAAGCTGGATCTCACCGGCATTGAGCCGGCTCCGGCGGAGGCCGGCATCATCGTTCCCTATGAGTGGTCAAAGCCGCATGGCGACTTTTCTCACTTTGGCCTCTCTGGACTCGAGGTCGTCCCTTACACCACAACCGACGAAGGCGCGAATGTGGCCGGGCAACCGCAGCCGAATTTCAGCGAAGAAAACCTCTGGATCACTGGGGCGTGGTTGTCATCTTTTGTGCTCGCGCGCCGTGCCGGTCTCAAGGCGGATTTCCCGAGAGAGTATGACGACTGGCAAAAACGCCCACTTGTGCTCATGCCGGCACCATTGACCAGCACCGATAGCTTCCTGGTTCATGTGCATTCAGATTTCTGGGAGAAAGCGAAGCAATACATATCGAACGGAGGCTCGCTGTACGCGTCGGTTGCCGCGGATGCGGCGATTCCTGAGATGGAGTCCTTGTTCGGCGCAAGGATGGTTGATGCCAACCCGAAAGATGACATCACATTAAAAATCGTTGCCCCGTTCGGCGACCTGAAAGTGGGGGAGACTTTCCACTACTCAGTGCCTTCCGCAGCCCCTCGTTCCTGGGGGGCGATCCTGGAGGTCAAGGGAGGCACGGTGATCGCGGTTGATCAGGACAACCGGCCCGCCCTGGTCGCAAATACTCTGGGGGCAGGGAAGACGTTGCTGAGCGCGTACCCATTGGAAAACTATCTCGCAAATACACCCGCGGCTTTTGACAAGGTCGAGACCACGTATCGAATCTACCAAGGGTTTCGCGAATGGTCAGGCCTGAAGCCGCTTTTCCATAGCGACCAGCCCTCGATCGAAGTCTGTGCTTTGAGCGGCGGGGCCCACGGCTACGTAGTTGTGACCAATCACGGTTCTGTACCACAAAGCGTGACCATCACTGCGGCCAGCCCGTTACATTCGGTTGCGAGAATCACTCCACAAGGGAAGACGCCACTTCAGATTGCAGGCGGCACGTTCAAAATCGATATTGGCGCTTATGAGGGCGAAGTCTTCGAGTGGAAATAGCTTAAGGAACTAGTACTTGAGGTTGGAGGCGCGATTGATCGCAGCGGTGGACATTGGTGGCACGAAGATAGCGGTTGGGATGATTGACAATGATGGCAAGGTCTTAGCGCGTCTGGAGTGCCCGACAGACGCCGATCGCGGCTATCACGAAGCGCTGTTGCGCATCGTGGGAATGCTCCAAGCCACCGCACATACCGCCAACGCGCAAATCTCTGGCATTGGGATCGGATCTACGGGACCGGTTTATCCGCTGACTGGCGAGATCGGGGATGTCAACTTCTTTCCCCGTTGGAAAGGCGAGAATCCGGTTCGAGATCTTGTGCAGACCTTTCAAGTGAAAGTGGCCATGGAGAATGACGCAGACGCAGCCGCCCTGGGAGAAGCAGGCTGGGGCGCTGGCCGGAACAAAAGCAGATTGGTTTACGTGACGGTCGGGACCGGCATCGGTACAGGTTTCATTCTCGACGGGCAGCTCTACCGTGGAGTCGATCAATCTCATCCAGAAATCGGCCATCATCTTATCGATCCCTCTGGACCGCCCTGTTTATGCGGCTTTCGAGGATGTTGGGAATCTTTGGCGGCCGGGCCAGCCATGGTGACGTGGCTTGAGACAAACGCACCTTCAGACTATCCCCACCGCGCGGACCTCACAGCCAAGAAAATTTGCCAACTCGCCCAGCAGGGCGATGATTGGGCGTCGCGTGCGGTTGACCGTGAAAGCCGCTACCTCGGCTTAGGTCTCGCCAACCTGGTCACGATGTTTGTTCCCGAAGTCATCGTGCTCGGGGGCAGCGTCATGAAAAGTGCCGTCCTGTTTCTGGAGGGGATTCGCAAGGTCATAACTGCCAGTTGCCGATTGGTTCCCTTCGAAAGGACGGAGTTGGCTCTGGCCTCGCTGGGCGAAGATTCGAACCTGATTGGAGCCGCCAGGGTCTGGTACCACCGCTTCGGCTCGGAGAGCGGGACCAGTGCAATCTGACTTCTCCGTCATCGAAGGCGCATATCTGCGCGATATTCTCGATCAACCCCACGCGCTCGACGAAACACTCGCTGGATTGAAGGTCTCGGAGAATTTGCATCAACTTGCGGTTCGCCTGCAAGAAGGCAAATTCAAGACCGTTGTCCTCACCGGCATGGGCTCTTCTTTTCACGCCCTCCATCCCCTTAACATCGAGCTCATCAATCACGGTCTGACCGCCATCATGGTGGAGACCTCGGAGCTGCTGCACTACCGGAACCGCCTCTTCGATCCGACGACGCTGATCGTCGCGGTTTCTCAATCCGGGCAGAGCGCCGAAGTTGTCCGCCTGCTGGAAATCAATCGTGGTAAGTCATCTGTAATCGCGATTACCAACACACCCGGTAGTCCGCTGGCGGAACACTCCGACGCTACCATTCTGAGCCGTGCCGGTGAAGAGTTTTCGGTTTCCTGTAAGACCTACCTGACCGCTCTGATGGCTTTGCAGTGGCTTGGCGATGTGCTTTGCGACCGTGATTTGCGACATACGCAGCAGGAACTCAAAGCTGCCAGCCCGGCGGTGCGAGACTATTTGGCGCACTGGAAAGAACATGTACAAAGTTTGGCGCAGATGCTTCGAGGGACCCGACACCTTTTCCTTGTTGGCCGCGGGGCTTCGCTGGCGGCGGTTGGAACGGGAGCGCTGATCGTCAAAGAATCCGATCATTTCCACGCGGAAGGGATGAGCAGCGCAGCATTTCGCCATGGTCCATTTGAAATGCTCAGCGACGAGACATTTGTTCTTGTCTTCGCCGGCGAACATAAAACTCGCGAGCTTAATCGACGCCTCTTCGAAGATGTTCGTGGCCAACGGGGCCGGGCCGAGTTTGTTGGGGAAGGCGCTGCGTTCCCGCCTTGCAACCTGCCTTCCGCTCCGCGCTCCATCCATCCGATTCTTGAGATCCTCCCCGTACAGATGGTCACCCTCGCTCTGGCGGCTCAAGTGGGACGTGAACCTGGCCGTTTTGAACTCGCATCGAAAGTGACCACGAAGGAATAGCACACAATGTCTCGCTCCATGCCCAGAAACCGATACATGGTCACCATCGTCTTCCTGACGTTTTTCGTCATGTCATTGCTGACCAATATTCTCGGGCCCCTCGTGCCCGACATCATTAACAGCTTCAAAATAAGCTTAGCGGCTGCCGCTTTCTTGCCTTTCTCTTTCTTCATTGCTTACGGAGTAATGTCCATCCCCGCCGGCTTTCTGGTGGAACGATTTGGCGAAAAGCCTGTCATGATTGCTGCATTCCTGGTCGGCACGGCTGGATCACTGAGTTTCGCGTTTCACCCGAGTTACGGAGTCGCAGTCATCTCGCTATTCGTAATGGGATCGGGCATGGCCACACTGCAGACTGCGATTAACCCGCTGTTGCGCGTTGCCGGCGGGGAAGAGCATTTTGCTTTCAATTCCGCTTTCGCCCAGCTGATATTCGGTAGCGCTTCTTTTCTGAGTCCCTACATGTACTCGTATTTGGTCTTGAATCTGGGTACCGAGCACGCCGACAAAAATCGATTGCTCGAGGTTCTGGCCAAGATCACGCCTCCAGGCCTTCCCTGGGCCTCCATGTACTGGATTTTCGCTGTGTTTACCCTGGCGATGGTTGCGCTCCTCTCCGTCAGCCGCTTCCCCCACGTCGAGCTAACCCTCGACGAGCAAGCGGGCTCTCTGGAGACCTACGGTAGTCTCTTTCGCAGGCCAATGGTCTGGGCTTTCTTCTTTTGCATTTTTGCCTACGTCGGTTCAGAGCAGGGAACGGCGGACTGGATCTCGAAATTTCTTTCGCAATACCACGGCTACGATCCGCACACCACCGGCGCAACTGCAGTCTCATGGTTCTGGGGCTTGCTCACAGCCGGATGCTTCATCGGCATGTTGCTCCTAAAGATATTTGACAGCCGCCACGTCCTGATCGGAACTTGCCTGGGAGCACTTCTGTGCTTGACCGCCGCTTTGTTTGGTCCCGCAAATGTTTCGGTTATCGCATTTCCCGCGATTGGCCTTTTCGCATCCGTGATGTGGCCGATCTTAGTTTCGCTCGCACTCAATTCTGTGTCAGAGCACCACGGTTCCTTCGCGGGGATCTTGAGCACTGGAATCATGGGTGGGGCCGTGGTACCTGTAATCATTGGGCGCATCGGCGATCACTTTGGCCTCAGGACAGGAGTCTCATTCCTTTACTTCACGTTCGCGTGTGTTCTCAGTGTCGGTTTCTGGGCCAAACCGCTGATCACCAATGCAACCGTCAGCTTCAAGAAGGCTGAAGTTCAGCCTGGCTAGACGTTCTTTCGTGGAGGAAGTCATGAATGTTTTGCATCGGATTTCCGGTGGCGGACTCTTGGTGTTGATGATTACGGGCTCGGCCTTAGGCCAGACGAAAGCCGAAACCAGCAATGTCGCGTCGATCCCTTATTTGAAGTTGACCGCACCTACGCACGTCATGGCCGACGCTCAATCATGGGAAGGCGACCAGTATCCCCATACCCTGAGCGTCCTGGAACTCAAGAAAGGCGGATTCCGCTACTGGGGCTGGTACGGGCTGAATGAGGGACGTGGGATCGGGCTGGCTCGAAGCAATGATCTGGTGAACTGGACCAAGTACGAGAAAAATCCATTGTGGACGGACGCACGCTGGCCCTCCGTCCTAGCCAAAGCCGACCCCAAGCACAAAGACACGCTCTATCTCGCCATTACTCGAGAGTATGACACTACGAGCAGTCACATCGTATTGGCTTCGTCGTTAGATGGAATCCACCTGAAGGAAGAAAAAGTGTTGGTACAAGGTGTTCCCAACCAGCGGAACCAGAATCCGAATCTTTTTCGCGATCCGCGCTCACGGCGTTTCTACCTGACGTTTTATCGCGGCAACGATCGCGATCACTTCGAAATCATCAGCAAAAATGCAATAACCATTCAAGATCTCGATAAGGCGCCGGAAAAAATCTTGATGACAACGACTGACACCGTCGCCGCGCCGACCCTGCTCTATGCCAGGAACGCTCGGAGTATCCACGGGAAAAAGTCCGGAGTCTATTATCTGGCAACCGAAGTCTATCCGCACCGCTACACATCGGATCCGGAAGGCGAGTGGCAGGTTAAAGTTTTCGCCGCAGACTCACCCGACGGCAATTTTGAGCCCGTCCAGGGCAACCCAATCATGCGTGGACAGCGTGCCTGCCTGATCCAGCATATCTTCAATGGTCAATTTTACGGATATGACTGCCATCTCGAGACGCCCGACAAATGGGTTCTCGAGGAAGTGGAGGCAGTCTTGCCGTAAGCGCGATTCCTGCGAATCTAAATGAGGAATTTCGAAGCTCAGTTCTTAATCGGCTGCCATGTCCTGTGCTACGCGGTCGAGGTCGGGATCGAGAGTTACATCCGGCGACGGTTGCCCCCTCAGTTCAGCCTCTAACGCCGCCAGTTGAGCCTCAATATCCTCCCTGGCTTTGCGTTTGCGAATAACTTCTTCGCGATATCGCCGCAGGAAGTAATCGATGGTTTCGACGCGAATCCTGATCGAGCCGGAAGGCTTGTTCTCGTCCAGATCCTTAAAGCAGAAATACGGTGTCCCGGACTGCTCGATGATTCCCTCAATTACGCCATAGATCGGAGCATCATGGCCGCATTTGAAGCTAGATATCTCCAGTGCAACCAAATTTGGATGCCGCGCCGTGAATTTTGCCGCCCACACCTTATGGTTAGTGCTGCAGGAATAAGAATTCTTCCAGGCATCCCCGATGTCGAGCGGATGGCTGATCACGCCCGCGCGAACTTCCTCGCCGAACAAGCGCTCCAGCATGTCCTCATCGAGTGGCAGCGTGTTCTGCGAAAAGATCGGATAGCCCAGTTTCTGGAACTCCTCCATAATTTCGTGATTCAGACCGGGATCGTGATGATACGGCCTGCCCAGCATCACAATGCCGATGCGATCTTCACGCTCCAACTGGTCGAGCACCTGGCGCGCGCGCTCGCGAATGCTCTTTTCGTAATCTTCCAGCGCTTTGTAGCCGATTTCAACGGCGCGGTCGTTTTCGTCTTGGGACAAGCCCAAAATCGGCTGCCAAGCCTGCAGCATCTGGTGTGCAAATAGTTTGCGGTCCGCAAAATTCAGAACCGGAGCGAGATACTTCACATTGTGCTCGGCAAAGACGTCGTTTTCCTTCGTGAATGCGGCCTTGACCGTTTCCGGCGTCGCGGTCACTGTCGGGCAGGCGTTAGCGCCCACTATTTTCACCAGCGGAGAAGTGAGTACGTCATACATCGGGAAGAAAATCACGTTAAGGGGCTTCTTGCGGTGCTTCTCCTGGATCAAGTTGTAAACGTGGGAAATGCCGATCTTCGCCGGGAAGCAGGGATCGATGGCTCCACGACTCGCGCCGGCCCGATAGAGATCGGAACTGGTGTAGTCGGAATAAACAATATTCTCGGGCTGTACTCCAAGGCTTTCCAGGTACCCGTTGAAGAGCGGTGCGTAAGTATAGATGTTCAGCACGCGCGGAATGCCGACGCGAAGCTTCTTGCGACCTTCGATTAGAGGAATGCGTTCTTTGGCTGCCTTGTTCCAGAATGTCGTGACCGGAACCGGATCAGCAACATTCCTCGCATTGACTGGACGAAAAACCTCATGGGCGGCGAAGTCCACGAAGTTGGGATACTTATCTTTGATCTGGTCAATGCCCGCCTTGATGTCCTTCATGTCGTTGATGTCTTCGACCAGACCCTTTTCGCAGGTGGCAATGATGAGGCGCTGCTCTCCATGCATCAGCGGAACCTTGGTGACTTTCTGAATCGGCACAAATGCCAAGTCGTCTTTGGGTACCGTGCGAATGTCGATGAACGTGCGCAGGCAATTGTTCTTGCAGAAATTGCAACGCGTGCTTTCGTTGCGCGTGGTGCGGTATTCAATTTTGCGAACCGCTTCCAATCCAACGAAGCTAGTCTGCAGTCCGTTGCGCCACAAGCGAAGAGACTCAACCGCGGCCCCGATCGCACCGGATTCACCACAGAATTCGTGGACGATAATCTCCGGCTTCTTGCCCGCCGCGCGGAAGCTGTTGTGGATGAAGTCCACTTCCGCCTTTACAACCGCCATGTTGTTCTGCGTGCCGCCCTGCAGAACGAAGCGCGTACCCAGCGCTGCGAGATTCGGAATGCTGGCCACGTAAAGAAAAACGTTCTTGGGAAGCACGGCCGCAAGCCCCGCAAGAATTTCCTCCGCGCGCCAGCCTTGCCGCTGAAAATTCACGATGTCCGACTGCATGAAGACAGCGCAGCCGTATCCGAAAACGGGCATCGATCGCGCAGAGAACGCGAGATCGGCGTATTGTTCCACGCCCAATCCAAAGCCTTCCGCAGTGGATTGCAGGAAATATCCGTTACCCGCTGAGCATTGCGTATTCAGCTTGAAGTCCTTCACGCGGCCCTTGTGCAGAATGATGATCTTGATATCCTGCCCGCCCACATCAACAATGACGTGCGGATCTTCGTAGAACTTCAGCGCCGACTCGGTGTGGGCGACCGTCTCTACCAGCGCCACATCGGCGTGCAGAACTTCTTTCAGAATATCCTTCGCGTACCCTGTGGTTGCGACTCCCAAAACCTCCAGCTTGGCTTTCTGCGCTTCCACTTGTCCGCGCAGGTTCTCGAACATCTCAATCGTGTCCTGGATAGGATTGCCATTCGAGAGTTGATAAGCCTTGCACAGGATGTCGCCGTTTTCATCGAGCAGCACGGCTTTGGTCGAGGTCGAGCCACCGTCGATGCCGATAAAGCCTCCGACCGTTTGATTCGTGTGAAAGGTTGCCGGAGTGAACTTCTTGCGCCGGTACGAGACTTTGAACTCATCAAGCTCTGCGTCGGTTGTGGCCAGTCCTTTAGCGCCCGATTTAGTCTTCTCCTCTTGCCGGCCATAGTCGATGTAATGCACCAGCTTTTCGTATCCCTGGTAGCAGCCGACGCAGTCCTCCTCGCTTTTGCCGAATTCAATGGCGCCCATGGCGGCAAAATACTGCGCGTTCTGCGGAACCTTGATGAGATCCTCTGGCTTTGCGCCATCGGGGATCGCGACCTTACGCTCTACCCACATGCGCGGAATATTCGCCTGCCAGGCTTCGCGCATGCCTTTGATGAAGCTGTTCGGGCCGCCGAGAAGTAGCACGTGCGGCCGCAGCGTGTGGCCGCGAGTGAGCACACTTAGATTTTGCAAAACGATGGCTTCAAATAGTGACGCCATCAATTCATCTGGCGGTGTACCAACTTTTTGCAGGCCGTTGATGTCGGTCTCGGCGAAGACGCCGCACTTCCCCGCAACTTTGTGGAGCTTGATTCCGTGGTATCCCTGTTCGCAGAGTTCCGCAACCGGAATTTTCAGTTTCGCATTGATCTTGTCGATGACCGCCCCGGTCCCTCCAGCGCACTTATCGTTCATGGAAGGAATTTTTTTCTTCCGCCCGGTCTCCTCGTCATCTTTGAAGACGATGATCTTGGCATCCTGTCCACCCAGTTCTATCACCGAATAGACTTCGGGATGCATCTTCTCGACGGCGAGTGAAACTGCGGTGACTTCCTGCACGAACTTGGCGCCAATCTGATCGGCGATCGCTCCCCCGCCAGAGCCGGTCATGAACACGCGAGTGTTGTGACGATTGATGCCGACCTCTTTCTCCACGCGGCGCAGAAATTCCAGCGTTTTCTCCGGTTGCTTCGTCTCGTGGCGCTGGTAGTCCTGCCACAGCACGCCGTCCGTAGCCGCATCCACGACCGTCGCTTTGACCGTGGTTGAACCCACGTCGAGCCCCACCATGAATTGCGTGTGATGATCGTGCGGCTTCTGCGGAGGCAGGGGAGCAATGCTAAAGAGCTGTGGCTTCTTGTCGTGTTCCAGATGATCGTGCATCTCGTCTCCGATGGTAGGCCCAAAAAGTTGTGAAGTGTCGGGAACAGTTGTCTGCGCCATCTTGTCGGGAAGCAAGTCTCTCCAAACAAGATGGCGGCTCACTGCTGTGTTAGGCGGCGTTCGGCAGGACGATTCCTGGAACGCGCGATCGCTTCCTCCACAGAGTGGTCTTATCTATGCGATCGCTCACATGCAGAACGAATTGGGCCGCGGTCCCTGCGACCCCTTCACGGTAAGGCACATGGTAGAAAGGTCGGCGCAGTTCGGGATGCTCGGCAATGTAATCCCGGATCTGGTCCAGACTCTTTCCGGTTGACTTGAGACACTGCTCAAACTCGGTCTTGGCCTTGACCTTCGCTTCGCCCAACGCCATTTGCACGCGGCTATGAGCGTTTACTTCGCCTTCGCCGGAAGTTTCAACCGGCAGGAAGATCATGTCTTTGAATTTATTGACGACCGCCGATTGCACTCCATCCGATTGTGAAGAGGGCATGCAGCCGAACGGTTTCAACGCCAGCACCATGTGGCACAGCTTGTGCACGGTGTAATACACGTTCTTGCCCACTTCGAGATGGCCTTCTCCACCGCGCGCGAACTGGTTGTAGAAGGGATGCGCCATCTCGGCAAGCTCGGCTTGAGGCACCAGGTGATGCGTAATGCCGCCCATGTTCTTGATGGTGCGGTGGTAGAAGAACTGCCACGCCTTCTCTCCAAAGCCGATGCCCCACAGCTTCTTATGCAGTCCAAAATAATTCGCTAGATTCTTCTTGGGTTCATACCATTCTGGATTTCGGTGCGGGCGGTTCACCGGCCATTTCGCAATTGCGTGCGCCTTCGCCTGATACATCAGGTAAGCCACCCAGGTTGCAATTGGTTCCACAATCACTTGTGCGCCCTCTCGCTCGAGAAAATCGAACATGTGGAAGTTGCCGTCGCCCTCGGTGATCTGCGCCCAGAACTCGCCCGTGATCTTCACCACCGGCTTGACCTTGGTACGGTCCACTTCGATGCGATCCATACGCTCCTGCGCGGTGTGCAAAGCGTTGAGATAGTCCTTACCCCACATGTGTTCGTGCATTTTGCCAAACACATTCGCGGTGTTTCTCAGCACTTTGTTGGTCTTGAACTTTGGCTTGAGCCAATTGGGAGCGCGCTGCTCAATCTCGAATGAGTCGCGATTCCTGAGATCATCGCATAGGCCAGCCACCATTTCCCGGAACACGCGATCAGTCTCGCCTTTACTCACTTCGAATGGCCGAATCTGATAGATCAAATCATTGATCACGTCGCCGAGATGCATGGCATTCAACATTCCAAATCCGAAGTCGATGGTGAATTTCAGTCCCGGCTCACCGGAAGCCGCTTTGATCCCATCGCTGTCTTTGAAGAGCAGAACGCGGAAGCCGTCGAAGCCGGCGTTCTTCAAAGCGAATCGATATTCCGCCTCGTACATGCCGAAGCGGCACGGACCGCACGATCCCGCCGTAAAGAAGACGTAGTTATTCAGAATCTTGTCGCGCGACAGCCCTTCTTTTTCCAGAAACTGCAAATACTGCACCAGATTTCCCACAGTAAAGTAGGTCGGATTACATTGTCCGTTGTTGCCAAATTCTTTGCCGGTCTGGAAGGCCGCGACATTGGGGACAGGCAGCTTCTCGCAGCGGTAACCGCAGCCCTGGAAGACGGCGCGGATTAAATCCTCATGCTTCCACGTAAATCCGCCAAACAGAATCGTGACGCGATCTCTCTCCTCAGCTTTGAACGCCCGCTCCACAGGGCGGTGAAAATGTGTGGGCTGGTCCAAACCAGCGATCTTGCGCAGCCGAGCGCGTTCCGCCTCCAGGCGCTGTTTGATTTCCTCATCGTTGTCAATTCGTACGAGATGGGTAGCCATTATCTTCCTCCGGCATATGCGGTGTTTTGATGTTGAGGTTTGAAATTGCAGACGAGCGGATGGCGGCACGAAGAGACGCTGGTGCAGAAACAAAAAGAATGGAAGGAAACAAAACTTTGATTGGAGTTGAGGCGCGCAGGTCTCCGCGGAAACCGAGCAAATTACCCTTAAACCTGCGATCTAAGATCACCGGAAACTCCTATAGCGTGTTACAGGAGGCTCAAGTTTTACACCAGCGAGAAACGTCTACAAACGAGTCTCGGGGCGCCGGATAAGCGATAAAACCCGCACCATTCGCCAACTTCCGCCAGCTTTTATTACCCCAACTTGCAAGACCTCAGGCAAGGTCTCGACCCGGTCAAGCGAAGCTGCCACTCACGCCTTGGAATCCGCGGGCAGCCTGTTTGAGCACCCACTTAACAACCCTTGAGTCGTTGTAGCAGAAACCGAGGTTATGATTCAAGGTGGAAAAGCAATGGGTCTGGCACGATTTTTTCATTTCGTCCAATTGCGGAACTTCGAACTTATGATTTTCGATGACTCCCCAATCGTGGGTCGCCGAATACATCGGGAAGCAAGGGGCCAAGCTGCCGTCCGGCGGATGATGATTGAGTTTTGTCCGGCGCCGCAGTTCCGGGGTTCTACCTTGCCTCGCATAAAGTCTCGAATCCTCGGGTACAACCTTCGATGTGTTTCTCGAGGATAGGTTGCAGAGAAATTTAACAATTTAGAACTGTGGTAGTTCCGAGCGAGCCAGGCTGCGGTAGGGTTTGTCCGGTTCCAACAGGTCTGTGGGTGTCGAGGGATGTGATTGAAAAATCTGGTGAGCGCGGCAGGATTCGAACCTGCGACCCATGCCTTAAAAGGGCATTGCTCTACTAACTGAGCTACGCGCCCTCACCTTAGAATCAAGCACTTGCGGAAATTGCGTGGGTCCACGTGGGTCCAATCATCGCAATTACCTTTCGCTGTGCTTCCCGTTTCACTGGCATCAGCCCTTGCGTGTACGTGTCCAGCGTGACTTTGCTGTCCGCGTGTCGCAATGACTCTTGTACCGTCTTCACGTCTTCACCATTCCCCTTGAGGAGCGTTGCAAACGAGTGTCTGAATACGTGCCAGCGAACGTGCTTCGCAATCCCCGCCAGTTTTGCAGCGGGACGGATGTGCTTTGACATTGCCGAGCTTGGCCATAGCGGTTGCTTGCCTTTCATCTCGGCGGATGCGAAAACATAATCCGAGTCTTGATTGTAAAGACACTTTCCACGCCAGTCCAGCAGCGCCGCTGCTAGGCCAGCATCCATCGGAATGGGCTTTTCTGATGCTGCTGTCTTCAACGAGCCGACGTGCTGACATACGATTGCGCGGGTGAGATGAATCTCTCCGGCTTCGTAATCTACGTCTTCCCATTTCAACGCCAGCAATTCAGAGACGCGCAGTCCTGTGACAGCAGCAAGAAACGTCATCATGTGATACACGCCGTCAAGCTTTCCTAGCAGCCTTCCGATTTCCTCAGCGGTGAGAACGTCGGGAGTACTCAAGCGCTTTGCACTTTGGCGTACTAAGCGCATCGGGTTTCTGTCCGTCCACTCGTAACGCATCGCATGATTGAAAAGAGTGGACATGAGATTCCTGATTTTTGCTCTGCTACCTGGGGCCAGCGGTACGGTTTTTAACCAGTCCTCAACCGCGACCGTGCGTATATCGGACAGGGAAGACTCGCCCCACTTCGGCACAATCCAGCCATCAAGATAAAATCCGTAGGCTTTACGTGTCGCGAAAGACTTGGCACCATCCTCTGACATTTCTTTTTGCTTGTAGTGGGTCACAAGTTCCGCCATCGTGCGCGGGGTTCCTGTGTCCTTGTTAATCGTTTGACGCTGTGACTCGCAAGCCTTCCACGCGGCTGCTCTGGTCGGATATTCCGTGACTGTGCCTACCAAAACTTTGCGCCGTGTTGTGCTTCCGTTTTTCACTTCGCGCCATCGCAGGGTCCATACTGCTGGGCCTTGCTTGCGTGGTTCCTTCCGCAGACTTCCATGCTGATAACCTGCCCGTGTGCTCATTGTTTCCTTTCGACACACGGAGCGGATTGGCGAGTCGATTGTAAATCAACCCACTGGTTAAGTGTTGAGGCTCTGAAACGCCAATAGCGACCGATGCGAACCGCTGGCAACTGTCCCAGCCTTGCCATGCGTGCAACTGTTTTTTCATGCAACTGCAAAAGCTCTCCGGCTTGCACCTGTGAGAGCAGGGGTTCAAATTGTGGGGTGTTCATAAAGATCACCCACAGCGGGGGGCTGCTGTGGGCTTCGTGCTAGATGACGCTGGGATGTGAGCAGAAAGGCTTTTCACACGCGCACGCCAAAGTGCCGTCGTCTTTCGGGGCAGGGTGAGCGCTGCGCCAACGCGACGCCTTGTCTGGGTTTCGCGTGAACTGCATACGTACAGTCTTTAGAATTTTTCGTTCGAGTTGCTTCACGCTCGTATTGTGAAATTTTGACTTCATGTATCGGAATGCCTCTGGATCGACACAATAGGAACCTTGCTCTAGCGGATTCACTTTGATAACTCCATCCTTTTCCAGTTTTTTTAGAACGCGGGCGACTGTCTTCCAATCAAGGTTTGTATGGAATGCCCACTTTGAGATTGGTAATGCGCGGCTGAAACATTCCTCAGCAGCACTCTTTCGCCAATCAGGGACATAGGTAAACTCAAGAATTTTCTGCAACACCGTCACCACACTTTTCGGGTACCTTGTGGGGGCTCGGTCCACCACCATGCTTTTTAGTTTGTGTTTGAGCACACGTCTTAATCTCCTCGTTTGTGGTCAGGAAAATTCCACACACTGTGGTCAGGAATATTCCAATTTCTGTGGTCACTTGGCAGGTGACCACGTGGTCACCAGATGGGTGACCACAGATTTTGTAAGTGCTTTCGTTTGATACAGCTGGGAGGGGGTGGCATAATGCCTAGCCGTTCCTTAACAGGAACTGAGGTTTCTGTCCTCCATGATATCGGGGTTTTCTGTTGACTGATAGTTAGCCCGAATTTCAAACGAATTTGCGAAGGGTTACCGTAGCAAGTTTCTTTCTAAGCATACAAAAGGGATATTCGAAAAGAACATTCGAAAGGTTGAATACTTAGACAAAAGCGAAGGAAGTACCAGAGCGTTACCTTAGGTAATGCTTGGCATAGGCCGTTCCATCGGCGGGAGCCGGTCATAATTCACACGCCAATAACCCAGATCGCCCTTCGGATGCTTGAGGGCATTGCGCACGATGCCATAATCCCCGAGCCGTGCCAGTGTGTACTCTACGTCACATTCCAACAAGTTGACTGTGTGTGCAATCACTCCCGTTGTGCATACTACTTGCGGGTGTCGTTCGTCGCTGCGATTCAAAAAGAATTGCAGGACCGCTCTTTCGTGCGGGTACAGTTCACTCCATTTGACCGTTTGCCGGATCATAAAATAGGGAAGCCCGGAACGGGCACACTCGGCACGATTCCGCCGACAGGTTGTGCGGGAACGTCGTAAACCGTGGGACTGCCGATGACTGTCCAAGGCCCATTACCTGAAATGTCGTAGTTGAGCGACTGGGCAGCGCTAGCAACGTCGGCTGCGATCTGCGCGTCGCTCTTGGCAACTGGCGCGGCGAGCGAAATTCCAAACCACGAAACGCCGTTCTGAAAGGCACCCGCGAGCCATTGTGCCTGTGTCAGTACTTGAAAGCTGATTGCATCAGGCGCGTAGCCGAGCAATTGCAGCGCGGTAGTCATTTGCTGAATGAGATCAGGAAAATTAATCTGAGAATTATCACCCTGCAATTGGATACTGCAACGTCGGCTGTTCATGCGCTCACCTTCTTTGCACTTTCCTCGATTAAATGGCCTACATCTTCACGGGTGTATCGTACCGTGCAATTACCTAGGCGAATCGCGCGGAGTCGGCCTAGTCGTTCCATTCTCTTGAGTGTGGGCACAGAACAGCGGAGCAGTTTGCAAAGCTCCTCGCGCGTCATAAGTGGTTCGTTGGTCATAAAGACTCCTGCTGAGGACAAAATTCCTCTTCTAATTGCTGTCGGATTGCTTCATCTTCTGGTTCGATGCTGAGCCCCTTGCAGGCGGCCTTAAGCTGGTCATCTAGTAGCCGGTCGCGTTGCTCTGGCGTAGTGGGAATGGTGGGACAGTGGGCGATGTAGGTGAATGAAGTGGTAATCGCCGCGCCTAGATTCTGCGGTGAGAGTCCAAGGTCAATTTCCTCTAGTCGTTCTTGCTTGTCCAATTCCGATAGTGCTTTCACGTGCTGGAGAAACACCGCAGTTCCGGGGTTGCATTCCGCCATAGCTTTGTTGATGCGCTTGCGAGCCTGTTTATAGCTCTTGCGCATCCGTTCGATTTGTTCGCATTCTGTCATATCGTCTTACCAGTGTGGGCTTTCTTCGGATACCCCGAGCGATGCGACTAAGTTGTTATGCCGCTTGCAAGCCTCATCGACTACGACAGGGCGGCGTGGGATGACGTAGGGCCTAGCACCGATCAATGCGCGTTTCTGCAAAATGCTGTTCGCAGCAAGCACTCTCGCCCACATTCGCGGTGATGGCATCGTGCTGGAGTTGTCATCCGGTACATTCGTCGGCGGTCCACCTGGGCAAGCTGGTTTCATCCACTCTAGCCGCGCGGATTCGAGCGCTTCTTTGCTCCAGAGGTTCAATGCTGAGAGAAATTCTGCTTCCGGCATTTCCGTAGGAACCCCTTCCGATTTGACAGGTGCTGGAGTATCAACCGGCTGGAGATCGTTTGTCTGCGGGGCTGCTATTGCAATGTTTGTCGGTTCTATCAGTCCTAAGTCTGCATAAGTGAATTCGACAGGGTCCCAGTGATTAGGTCCCTTTGTGTAAGTCACTACTCCCGCTTTCATCATGGTTGCTAGTGTTCGCTGCGAGACACCTAGTAGTCTCGCCGCCTCTACTTTGTTCATTGGATAATTCCTCGATTTGTTTTCGTGCGACGGTCTCAGCAAAACGCTGGGGGTCGGGTGATTCGCGCAATGCCTTCTGAAAAGCAATCGTGCGCAACATATAACTGGTTTGCATAAAGATCGGGCTGCACAGGATATGGAAGAAACCTGTGCAGCCCTGTGTGTGCGGGGAGTGGAGGTTCTCCGCACAGCGCCCGCGAAGGATTCGCAGGGAACTCTATCATCCGACTGCGACCGTTACCAATGGGCTGCCTGTGATCGTGCCAGCCAGAACTTGCACGAACGAAAAACCGCGAACGCTTCCGGTATATGCCCCGTTTACAGTGATCGTGGCCGCGAGTGTGGATGATGTGGTTGGCGTCACGGAGATGCTGTACGCATTGCCCTGACTATCGACACCCTGCAATGTCAGCGTGCCCGTCCATGTTCCCGACACTGTGACCAAAGCATTCACTGCGGCATCGGCTTTGACTTGTCCCGATGTTTGGCCAGTGGCCAGCACTCCTGAAAAATTTTGCGATTGCATTAGCGGCACTCCTTACCGTTCGGAAATTGTCCCATGCTTGCGCGGGGTCCGCCTTGACCCTCAGCAGCTTGACGATTGGAAGCTTTTGCAACATCGCCAACCTTGTCTGCTGGCATGTGTCTTTCGAAGTCACTAACGTCTACCTGATCGACTCGCTTCGCGGTGAACTCGCGACCGGCGCCAGCGTTCATGCCGCTAACACTCTCAGGCGGTCGGCTGGCTGCACCATTTTTCAAATTGGGTTGCACTGTAGAGGCTGGTTGATCGTTCTGTGCTTCTACGCCGTTATGACCGGACAGCGGAAATACTTGGGAAACATGCTCATTTCCTCGTCTTTCGTCAACGAAATTGTTTCCGCCCTTGAGTGCATCGGGCGCTGAAGTTTGGTTTGGTACTGACATTTTGTAATGCTCCTTTTTCAAAACTTTGATTTGCTCTTTTCGGTACCGTGGGGCGTTAAGGGTCGCCCCACGGGTCAGACTGCATCGTTTGAAAAGTGAGCCGAAAAGAACGATGCAGGAAATGGTGGGCAGCGTGGCACTTGTTTCCACGCTGCCCTGCGCGTCGCGAGGAGAAAGGTTGATCTGCGACGGCAATCTTAATTTTGGATCATGTCGGACGGTGGCCACGTCGGGAAGCGCTTTTCGTTCAAGCCTTTCAGCACGCTTTCAAAATGTGAGTAAATCACCGCTGGTTTCGTGCTGCGCGTGGTCCGTTTTATGATCGTGACGGCTTGCAAAATGTCTCGGCAATCGTATGTTGAAAACACCGTATCCCATGACTCTTCTGCAAGGTCAAAATTGAAACTTTTATACCAGCGCTCTGTGGCGAGAGTGCGGGCGCTTTCTACGCTTCCTTGGTTCATCGTTGATAAATCCGTCTCACAGCATCGTCGCCGTATTCGCGAATAAAATTCATGCGCTCAAACCGGGTCAGTTGCTCGTAGTCCTTGCGTGACATGTTCGGATCAAGCACTTTGATACCGGCTTCGATGACCGGAGTACAGCACAGCTTGCCGTACGCTTCTTCGCCGTTCTTACGAACGTACTCAACCTTCTGTGCTGTGGTCCACGTCTTAGGGTCATCCGTGCTGAGAATGAAAAACTGTGCAAACTCTGGCTTTCGTGTGAGTTCTCGCAGAGCTAGCACGGTGTGCATCGTTGTGCTGCCTTGACTCAGTACGAGAACGCCGTCCTGCATCGATACGGTGAGTCCGAGGGATTCGAGTGCCGCGATAAGGCTGCTCATTAGCGCGGCCGGTTGGAGTCGGACGGACGCCTCGGAAAATGCTTTGCGCAATGCGCTGTCAATCGAACTACTGACGCTGATGGTTGCTGGCATCACCTTTTCCCTTTCGATTGCATGGGAATCAAAGGTTTGTCGAGCAGTTCCCAAGCTTCACGCTGCGAAGTAATGACGTGCTCAAGCAATTCAACGTACCGAGTCAAAGCATTGATCGTGCGAGCAGCCCGTTTGCGCTCGACTTCGATCAACCTGTGAAGGGACGCTATTTTCTGCCCACTTGTGAGTGTGGATTGTTTGGTGCTGGGTTCTGCGGTAAACCAGTCTGCTGGCGTCAGCGGACTGAGGTCCGGGCGCAGTGGTTTGCTTCTGCGTTGTGTGCTCATTTGTTACCTTTTCAGTGGATTGGGTGCTGCTGGTAGGGTTGGGACAACTGGCTTTCTATTTCCCCTATAGATATTGTACCAAGCCCGCCAAATCGGATCAGTTCATATCCAAGTATCCCTTGCATGGAGGCTTGCACAGGCTTGCACAGGCAGATCGGATAACTTGCACAGGGGGCTTGCAAAATTGCATAGGCGTTTTTGTCATTTGCATAGGCATTCTTGCAATTTGCATAGGGAGTTGACATTACGTTTACATAGCCTATGCAATCACTCCGTAGACAGGCACCGGAGAGCATAGGGAAGGCACGGCACGGGCGCAAGGTTGTAAGGCTATGGCATCGCCCTACCATGCTATGTATTAGCCGCTTAAACAGGCCACGAAACAGGATACCCAGTGGGTTCCTGCGACCGGCTGCAAGGTTCCCAGCGTCGGACCCAGCCGCTAGCTTCGCGCGTTTCTTTTTATATGCGTTTTGAATGCGTCTGTTTACTCAGTCGCCAACTGTCAGACTGCAAAAGATTGATAATGCAGTGGTAAAAGATTTTGGTTGACAATTTGTGACTTTGTCAACTACAGTTGCAATCGGTCGGCGGGTGTTGAGCCGTCAAGGGCTGGCGCGGAACCGGAGCGGACCGCAGTAAGAGGGCAACCGGAACGGGGAAGCAAAGGCAAGCCGGACGGAAAACAAGGGCCAAGGGTATCGTGACCAGCGCGTTGTGTTGGGTGCTGCATCGAGAGAGTGACCCAGTGGATGACTCGCCACATTAATGCCAGAGGCAAGGGGAAATCAGGCCCTTTTTACGCCTCTTTTCACGTAGTAGACACGCGCGGAGTAGAACTTTGGCACGCGCGGACGCACAGAACCAACCCAAAACCAAAGGCAAAGCAACGCAATTGTGATACCCGTCACTGTACGGAATACACAAATGGGTAATGCTGGGATGCCCTGCCAAGGCCATGCCACGATTACCCAAGGTGATCGCAAAGGAGAACCGTGAAAAGCCAAAAGGAAGAGAACATCGTTAAACGTATCAATCGCAAGCTGCAAGGCAATAACCAGTACGGCAAGCCTGTGAAGGTTGTCAAAGCGAGAAGCCAGCAGACTGCCCGAGATGTTGGGGAATACTACTTGGTTGACGTTTACCAGAACGCCGTCGTAGAGCATGACGTGAACATTCGCGCGCGTGCCGAGCAATTAGGTGTTCTGTAATCCTGCCCGCATTCCTATCACAATACGCATTAGAGCCACGGAGAGCGACAATCCCTAGCTGGGTGACCCTGAACCTAGCTGGGGATTTCGATCTCTGGGAAAGGCTCTAAACCCTATAAACACTGTACGGTATACAGTATTTACAGCAGAAAGGAAAGGTAAACCATCATGGAACACCTAACGTTTGAGCAGTTGCGGGCGCTGCTAGCTGTGGCATTTGCCCACAATAAGCGGGATTGGCTGTTCCTGCTGGTCACCTACTGGCATGGACTGCGGGTGTCGGAAACGCTGAGCCTAACCCCGCGTCACTTGCGTGATGGCTACTTGACCATCCAACGGTTAAAGGGCTCGCTCAAGACTTCTCAGCCGCTAGTGTCGCATCCTGATCCGCTGTTCAACGAATTGGCTGCGTTGAAGGATTACATGGAAGGCATGAGGCAAGGCGAACGACTGTTCCCGTTTACGCGCCAATATGCAGCCAAGCTGATCGGCAAGTATGGGCATGAGGCGGGGATTCGCTCCGGCTTGACGCATATGCACGTTCTCAAGCACAGCATCGCCATGCACTCGATTCAGAGCGCTGGGATTGAAAACGTCAAGCAATATCTGGGACACGTGAGTTTGGGCAGTACCGGAATGTACCTCAAAGTGTCGGATGCGGCCGCATCGTCGGCTGTGATGAAAGCTGTAAAGGAAAGGGGGTGAGGTGATGCCGTACACGAACAAAGAAGACGCAGCCGAATGGCACAAAATGCACGATGCCGAGCGCAAACGCGCATACCGTGCCAAGAAGAAAGCGGCTGCGCAGCTAGTACCCACAGCAATCTTAAAAGTGGCGATTACACCCCACGAAACACCCTCACCCCAGAAGAAAGATGCATACGTTAGCACACTAGAGCCAATCGACAGGCACAGCGACAGGCTCGCACAGGAACCGCGCAAGCTGAAACATCGCAGCCGGAAAACTGCGCCCGCTGGTTCTTTCTTCTGGGAATCCATACATGCAGATGATATTGAGGGTGTGATAAGCGAAACACTAAACCGCTGGCCTATGGAACCGCCGAAAGACGCGAAAGGATTCAATCCTGATGCCGAGTTTGAATTCTTGCGCGGAAATCCTATTCGCTACGCATGCGCACGTGACCAAGGTTACCTGTACCAAGGTGTTTACCCGTGCTGCTCACTCAAGCGATTCAAGCCTGAACCTTGGCCATTGTATAACGCGCCTTTGCCTCAACCGACGATTGAGCGGGACTGGTCAAAGCACCCGTGCCGCAAACTGAGGCATGGCGTCCTGCGTCCCATAGGCGTTTATCCGTGGGACACGTTGAATAAAAACTGCTGGTCATGGATTAGCATTCTCGCAGACCACTATCCCGAAAAACTTCCACGCGATCCTTTAGCCGTAAAGATAGGGGAAACGGAAACTAGCAGTGGTTCCGCATGGCAACGGGTCAACGGATATCCGGCGGGATTTTTCCCACAGCGAAAAAGCTGGCCTTGGGGTGAACTGGGATTTTTCCAGCGATGGGATGACGCGGTCAGAACACAAGTTGACTTTTTACGTAAGAAGGCTCTAATTCTTCCGTCTTAAACAAAAAAAACAGGCCCTGCCTCTCGCGCTAACGAGTGACAGAGCCCTAACCGCTTAACGCCGAATGGAGATCGGCATCAAATGGCTACCTACAATGCTACATCTGAAACGCTGATTCATTGCCCACAATGCCGTAGTACCCACCACACAGCCGAAATACTTGAGCGGGGTGAATACCTCGTCTTAACGTGCATCGATTGCGACTTTGCTTTGATGTTCGCTGTCGATCTCTCACCTGAGTTTGCCCGTCTGTCGCTGGGGGTGAGATCGTGACTGACGAGAAACGTCTACGGGCAGAATTGGCCAAGACTCAAAAAGAATTGGAACTGACCAAACGCCAATTGGAAACGGTGCTGCGTCTGCTGGGAAAGGTACTGGAGAAGCATAAACCGAAACTGGAGTGAGTGCCAATCCGCTCCGTGGGTCCATTTGTGGGTCCACTTATTTTGTTTGAGTGCTCTGGGCCTTACCGGGCGTTCCCGAAGGCTCCAGAGCATTTCTGCTAACTATCTAATTTGAAAAGATCATCCCTGTTTAAAAGGGCATTGCTCTACCAACTGAGCTACGCGCCCCACCCTGCCCAAATAGTTTACCATTGGCCGTTCGACAGGAGTCTTGACGATTCCCGCTGGAACGGAATGAACAGCAAGCGAATAATCAGGATGCCCGCGACGCCGCCGAAGAAGGTATAGACTGGACCAAGTGCGAACCGCATGACGCAAGTCTCCGTAGACGGGCACCTCATCGGTGTAGACGTAGGCGGCACCAAAGTCGCCGCCGGTCTGGTTAATGCCGCGGGTGAAATAACTTTCCAGACGCGAACCCCAATGGTGTCCAATAACGCTGCGGCCGGTTTGGCTGCGGTGGTCTCGGCCATCGACTCCGTGCGGGCGGAAAGCAATTCTCATTCCAATCCGATTGCTGGCATCGGGATTTGCGCTCCCGGCCCGCTCGATCCCCGAACCGGCATCGTCATCAATCCACCAAATCTTCCTGGCTGGCGCAATTTCCCCCTGGCAGCTGAGATATCGAAGGCCTACTGCTTACCAGTTCGTGTCGACAACGATGGCAACGCCGCTGCCTTGGCGGAAGCCTTGTGGGGAGCGGGGCGCGGCTATCGAAATGTCTTCTGTGCCACCATCGGTACAGGAATTGGAACCGGGATTGTTTTCGATGGACGTATTTATCACGGCCGCACTGGCGCAGCGGCTGAAGGTGGTCACAACACCATCGACTACCATGGTCCGCGTTGTGGATGCGGCAAGTTGGGCTGCATAGAAATTTTGGCATCCGGTCCGGCGATCGCTCGCAGAGCTTCGGAAAAAATTGCCAAGGACGGACAGGGGTCCGCGATGCTCGAGCTGGCGGGAGGCCGGGTTGACTGCATCACCAGCGAGATGGTCGGCAGAGCTTATGCGGCAGGGGACCGGCTCGCTAAAGAGGTGCTAGAAGAGACCGCAGCACTGCTGACTGTATGGCTGGGAAATATCGTGGATTTACTCGAACCAGACGTAATGATCATCGGCGGCGGTGCGGGCGCGATGCTCCGTCCCTTCTTTGGCGAAATAAAGGAGCGGCTTCCAACTTGGTGTGTGAATTCGCACTGCCAGGAAATACCCCTGCTTGCCGCCCACTACGGAGCAGATGCCGGCATTGCCGGGGGGGCGGCACTCTGCCGCTGAATTTTTTCTCCGCAGCATAAACTAGTCGGCGAGGAATGTGTGGCCACTTCCAGGCCGTAGGCTATGGTTCTTTCACGCCCGCGCTTTGTCGATCATCGCTTTCCAAATTCCTTTCGATTTGAGAATCAGTTCGATGGCTTCGCGAACGGCGCCGTGGCCGGCGAGAGCTTTCGTCGTGTAGTGCGCGGCCTGTTTCACTTCGGGGACGGCGTCGCCGACCGCGACGGCGAGCCCGACTCGGCGCATCAAGGGAATATCCGGCAAATCATCGCCGATGTAGGCCACGGCAGAGTCCGAGACCCCTGCTTTCGCAAGGATTTCCTCGTAGGCCGGCATCTTTACTGGCTGCTTCATATAAACAAAATCCATCTTCATTTCGTGGGCGCGGCGAAGCAGTGCGGCGCTTTCGCGACCGGTGATGCATCCAGTGTGCAGGCCGGCGGCTTGCGCAAGGGTTAGACCTTGGCCGTCATGCGCGTCGAATGTCTTGATTTCGAGCGCGGTGCCATCGGTTTGCGAGAGCAGGGTAACGCTGCCGTCGGTCATCGTTCCGTCCACGTCCATGAGCACAAGCTTGATTTGCGCGGAACGCTTCTTGAGTGCAGGAGATATTTTGTGCAGACCAGCCAAGACGCCTCCAAACGGAAAATGTAAAGAAGAGTGAGTCTAAGGCAAAACGGGGTCGCCTGACTACCAGGACGGCCTGACGCTTCGAGCGGTTGCTCCCCATGTGATTCGTATCACGATGCATCGTGACCTTGACCACGGTCGGGATCGACTCCTGGGGACAGAATCGCAAGACCAAACTGTTTCCGCGAGTGCGTAGGGCGACCTGGTTCGCGGGCATTTCCATCCTTCAGAGGAGTTGCTGGAAGGCACTTATCTTCAAAAACAAATCATCAACTGGGAGTGAGGAATGGAAAATGAACACAAGCACCGAGTCGTAGCCTGGTGGAGCTCAGGCCAGACGGGCCTCGCCAAGTCCGATTCAGCCCCGAATGCCATCCACTTTGCCGCACCGCCGCAGTTCGGCGGCCTCGAAGGCAGGTGGACCCCTGAAGACTTATTCATAAGTGCGGTGGCGAGCTGCTACACGACCACGTTTCATGCCGTCGCCGACAACTCGAAATTCGACTACAACGACCTGGAAGTTGAGGCCGAAGGAATCGTAAAGAAAACTGGAAGCGGCTACATCTTCAGCGAAATCGTACTTCGTCCCAGCCTGACAATTCCCAGTGAGGATAGCCGGGAGCGGGCCGTCACGCTTTTGCAAAAAGCTCGGGAATTATGTCTGGTGTCGCGAGCTCTGGCGACGGTTCTAAATTTTGAGACCAAAATCAGAATCAGCAAGCAGACTTCAACATAAGCTCGCGATAACGGCGATTCGACTGGTTCACAAAAATTGACGCGAACTATAGCAGCTGAACTGCTTTGTTGCGGCTGAAAATTTGCAACGAAGGATTTAGCGAGCTAAATTGGCAGCTGCCGCTGGCTTCGATTGTTCTGCTTCGATCTGTTGAATGGTGGCCCGTAGCCAAGCCCCAAGCGCCGCCTCGATCTCCTGCTGGGTTCCCGTGCGATATAAATTCTCGAGAGTTTCCCCTCTTACAGACAACGGTATGTGGATGCATGGAGTCTGCTCTTTGCGGGCCTCTTCGGGAACGAATTGCATCAGGAGGCACTCGCTGCAAGGCTCTCGGTCTTTGGAGTTAAAATTCATGCAGGTAGGGGAATCTTCGAAAACGAGCCGTGGCCGCCAGGATTCACGCGGCAGGCGTCCGTAGCCCCCCTGCTGCAGGAACTCCAGCTCGAACTTCAGCACGTCCAGCAAGTTGCGTTTATCCCTTGCCATAAGCCTACCTCACCCGACATTTTGGTCTCCAGGGTGCACGCACGCCGTGACCGGCGTCACAGTCTGGCGTGAGAGCGGTCACGCGGAGCGGTGCTTTGGATTGTCCGCTCTGAATACCGGACTAACATGCACCTGTGACCGGGGTCACAGAACCTGTCTGATCAAAAAGTTCAATATTGCAACATGTTTGGATGTATCCTCGCTTTCGATGTCGTGGCAAGAAATCTAACTGGAGCTCAATGATGAAGAGAATCGACTTCAAGGTGTTTACGATTGCAGCGGTATGTGTGGCTTTTCTAAGCTTTTCTTTATCGGCGCGTGCGCAGGATGCATCGGCACTCTTCAAATCAAAGTGTGCCATGTGCCACGGAGCTGATGGAACCGGCGCGGCAATGGGTAAGAAGATGGGCGCCCACGACTTCACTACTGCTGAAGTCCAGGGAATGACGGATGCCCAGCTGACGGATATCATCACCAACGGCAAGAACAAGATGCCCAAGTACGGTACCCTCAAGCCGGAAGAGATTAAGGGTTTGGTGGCTTACATCCGTACTCTCAAGAAATAGTCCAGCTTTTTCTGGCAAGCTGAGTTGTCGGACGTGGCGAACGATGCGCCGCAAAGCGTGAAGTGTGTGTGCTGAGCAGCAAAATAAAGGGGAGTGAAGGTTTCCAATGAATCTGCGAGAGCGCATCCGGGACTGGGCGCAGCCAATTTATTTTCTGGGGCAGAATCCCATCACTCTTACCGGTGCGGTGGTCACGACGAGCACGGCACTTACCACGATTGCTTTCTGGTTCTATGACATCTTCCTCCCCGGGCCACCGCATCCCTACATCGGCCTGCTGGTCTACCTGATTCTCCCGGGTATTTTTGTAGTTGGATTGCTGCTGATACCGATTGGAATCTTGCTGAGACGGAGAAGTCTGCTCGGAAGTGGCACTCTTCCGGGAACCTACCCGGCGATCGACCTGCGCCTGCCCGTGGTCCGACGCACTCTGGAGTGGGTCGGTTTCGCCACCGTAGTGAATCTTCTGATTATTGGGACCGCATCGTACCGCGGGGTCGAGTACATGGATTCGACCAGTTTCTGCGGTACGACCTGTCACACCGTGATGGCGCCTGAGTACGCGGCCTATCAGAATTCTCCGCACTCGCGCGTGGCTTGTGTGGAGTGCCACATCGGCCCCGGGGCCGGGTGGTTTGTACGATCGAAGCTCTCCGGCCTGCGGCAAGTGGCAGCAGTTACGTTCCATACTTATTCAAGACCCATTCCTTCGCCGGTAAAGTATCTTCGCCCCGCGCGTGAAACCTGTGAGCAATGTCACTGGCCGCAGCGCTTCACCGGTGACAAGTTCCTGGTGAACACAAGCTATAAGGATGATGAAAAAAACACTCCGCAGACCGACGTGTTGCTGCTGAAAGTCGGCGGCCGCACCTGGCAGGGATCCGTGGGTATCCACGGGCACCATCTCGCCGATAACGCACGCATCCGCTATATTTCAACCGACCCGGAACGGCAGACGATTCCAGTGGTGTATTACACCGACGATCAGGGGAAAACCACGGAATTTGTCTCCAGCGATGCCAAGCCCTCTCAGGAGCAGTTGGAGAAAGGAGAGCATCGCACGATGGACTGTGTGGACTGCCACAATCGTCCGACACACACTTTCGAGTTGCCCGAGAACGCAGTCGACAAGCAAATGTCCTTGGGGCGCATCAGCCCGGAACTCCCTTATATCAAGAAAAAAGCGGTGGAACTTCTCAAGGTGGATTATCCGGCGCGGGATGTCACCAAGGAACGCATCCTGGACGAACTCAATAATTTCTATCGCACGAACTACCCGCAGGTTTATGCGACCCGGCGCACGCTGGTGCAGCAAGCGGGCGACGAGGTGGCGAACATCTACCTCCGCAACATCTTCCCCGAGATGCGGGTAACTTGGGGCGTACATCCCAATAATCTTGGGCACAACGACTCGCCGGGATGCTTCCGCTGCCACGACGGCAGCCACACCAGCGCCGACGGTCAAACCATCACCAATGATTGTTCCGCGTGCCATCAAGTGTTGGCGGCGGGTGAGGAAAATCCAAAAGTCCTGAGTGATTTGGGAATGAAATGAAAAGCGGAAGTAAGTTCGTATTTGGTGCCAAGCGCCGCGCAGTGGATGTTCTCAAACGATTCGGTCTCTTCTACACAGCCTTATTTCTTGTAATTCTTATCCCATCAGTATGCGCGCCCGCGTGGGCTCGAGCCCAAGCGAAGTTACCCCCGCCTCTCAAACAGGATGAAAGCTGTCTCGCGTGCCACGGGCAGGCGGGAATCACCTCGGACAAGGGCAAGAGCATTTCGATTGATCCCGGCAAACACGCAGCTAGTGTTCACGGTACTCTGACCTGCAAAGACTGCCACCAGACCATAAAGGACTATCCGCATCCGGCGAAGGTGGCAAACGTTCAATGCTCAACGTGCCACGATGATGAGGCCGCTCACGTGCCGAATAGCGTGCACAGCGCCCTGGGAGACGCGGCTTGCGAATCCTGTCATGGGAATCACCACGAAATCGCGGTGGCAGCGCAGATGGCGCCGGCAAAGTGCGCACAATGCCACGCCGACGAAGTAAAGGAGTTCAGACAGAGCATCCACGGGCAGGCTGCCGCGGCTGGCGATCCGGACGCGCCGAACTGCATCTCGTGTCATGGGCCTATCCACCAGATTCAAACCTCGAGCGACGCGGCTTCGACCGTCGCCAAGAAAAATCTGCCTGACACTTGTGCCGCCTGCCACAGCAACCAGCAATTTCTTTCTCGGCACAAAATTCCATTCGCGCATCCTGTCGAACTTTATAAGCAGAGCGTGCATGGCCGAGCCATCGTGGATGGAGACGGCGCGGCCGCAACCTGTTCCGACTGTCACGGGAGCCACGGAATCTTGCCGTCGCAGGACGCTCGCTCCAAGGTCAACCACTTTAATATTCCGGCCACCTGCGGGCAGTGCCATACCGACATCGCGAAGACGTATCTGGAAAGTGTGCACGGACAAGCCATGAAGAACGGCGTGTCTGGCGCGCCGGTGTGTAGTGATTGTCACGGAGAGCATTTGATCCTGGCGCCGAAAGAGCCGGCAACGCTGGTAAATGCAGCCCGCGTCTCGATGACCACCTGCGGGCGATGCCACAGCGATGAGCGCCTGGCGTTGCGCTACAATCTGCCCGCCGACCGGGTTCCTTCTTTCGCCGACAGTTATCACGGCCTTGCCATGCGCGGCGGATCACAGAGTGTGGCCAACTGTGCTTCCTGCCATGGCGTTCACAATATCTTCCGGACGGCCGATGCGCGCTCCACGGTGAATGCCGCGAACCTTCCGAAAACTTGTGGAACCTGTCACGCCGGCGCGGGTGAGCGATTCGTCATTGGACCCGTTCACGTGCGAATTACAGTTGGCCCGGCGCATCCCGTAGTGAAGTGGATCCGGTGGACGTATCTGGCCTTGATCCCGATGACGCTTGGTTTCATGATCCTGCACAACCTGCTGGATTTCCTTGCCAAGCTCATTCGTCGTCAGCCGCGACACGAAACCAGCGCGCAAGTCATGCGCATGAATCGAAACTTCCGGATTGCGCATTGGGGCGTGATCCTTAGCTTCCCAACCCTGGTGATCACTGGCTTCGCACTGAAATATCCTGAAGCCTGGTGGGCGCGGCCCTTGTTGCTGCTGGAAGGGCATTTCGCATTCCGCGGCATCGTGCATCGTACTGCGGCGGTTGTGCTCATCGCTTCTACCATCTACCACGTGATACACCTCGCAATGAATCGGCGCGACCGCTTGTTCCTGAAAGCGATGCTGCCCGAGTTGAAAGATGCCACCGATCTGCTGCAGGTATTCGCCTACAATCTGGGACTCTCGAAGACCGAACCTCACTTCGCGAAATTCAACTACGCCGAGAAAGTCGAGTACTGGGCATTTATGTGGGGCACGGTCGTGATGACCGTCTCCGGCTGTCTGCTCTGGTTCAACAATTTCACGCTACGCTACTTGCCCAAGTGGGTGTCGGATGCGGCCACGGCTGTGCATTACTACGAGGCCCTGCTCGCGACGTTCTCCATTCTGCTGTGGCATTTCTACATGGTGATTTTCGATCCACTGGTCTACCCGATGGACACGGCTTGGATCAACGGGAAAGTCCCGGCCGACCATTACCGCCATTCCCGCCCGGCCTATTACCGCGCGCTGGAAAAAGCTCACCTAATCGAACGGCCCGATGAACCTCAGGACTCGGAGCAGGCGCTTGAGACCACCGGCTCGGCTCCGGTCAAGACCAAACCTTAAAGGTAAGCCACAGCGTCGCGTGATCACGGCACAAAACAAAAGGGCCGACACAAGTCGGCCCCAGGGGAAGTCAAACTCTTCACGCCGTGATCAAGGATTCTAACGCGATGCGGCTGGGGATCACCAGGGTGGAGCCGCTCTGCTGAATCAGACGCTGCTTCTTGAAGCCCGCGAACAAGCGGCTAACGGTCTCCCGTGACGTGCCGATCATCTGGCCGATTTCCTCGTGAGTCAAAGCCAGCTTCATTTGGCTGGGATGTTTGGAATCGGAATTTTGGTCGAGCCATCCCACCAGCAATCGGGCGAGTTTTTCGGTGGCTGAGTCGGAAAGGATCAGGTCGCGGATTTCGCGGCAGGTAAAGGCGTAATCCTGGCTAATGTGCTGGGTCACCCACAGGGTCAGTTCCCCGTGGACTCGCATGAGCCGGAGCAAATCACTCTGGCGCAGGAAGCTGATTTCGCTTGGCTCCTGGGTCTCGGCCGTAGCTTCATACTGCCGTCCGGAAACGACGGCCGCCACTCCGAGTGGAGAACCGGGCTCGACAATGCGCAAAATCAGAGTCCTGCCGTCGCTGCCGCAGATGGAAAGTTTCACCCGGCCACGACGGACGATGAAAATCCCGCGCGGAACTTGCCCTTCCGCGAATAGAACAGCGCCCGTGGGATAAGTCGTGGTGACGGCTTCTTGCTCCAGAGCGCCAGCTATGACTGGAGGAAGATCGCAAACGTTTTTGTTTTGCGAGTTGTTGATTGCTTGTGTGGCCATAAGTGCCTCCGCTCACCTTTGCATAGGGCAAGCGCCGTGCCACTCCCTGCGCGACTCTGGGAGGCGCGCTACGGAGCGTCTAACTATAAGAAAACAAATAACTTGAAATCGTGTCCCCAAGCGAGATGATTGCTCTATCGCCGGCCAAGCGGTGCCGAGGGCTGGGTGCTTTCCCACACCGCTGTGTGATCCTCGTCACCAGCCGCATGGTTATGGGGCACCGGAGATTGTCAAGTTCTTGGCCAGCGCGAAGCCCGGATAGGTACTAACGTTTACCCCAGATTGGCCTGCACGGTGTTCAGAAGAGAGGTTCGGCTAAACGGCTTCTCAAGAAGAATTACGCCGGGCTTCAGCACTTCGCGATTCGCCATGAGTTCCCCGGTGTAGCCCGACATGTATACGACCTTCAACGTAGGGTGAGAACTGTTCAGGCGTTCCGCCAATTCAGGACCGCTCATCCTTCGCATCACTACGTCGGTTAACAAGAGGTCAATCGTTCCTGGATGAGACTCTACCCATTCGAGGGCGGATTTTCCGTCATCCGCTTCCACTACTGTGTACCCATGTTCCTGGAGGAGTTGCCGGGTTAGGCTGCGCATGATTTCATCGTCTTCGACCAGCAGGATGGTTCTCTCTTGCCGCTTCGGACTGGCGGTCTCCGCCTCAGGTTTGGATTCGATCCCAAGCTTGTGCTCGGCGCTGGGAAGATAGATCTTGAACGTAGTCCCGTGGCCCGGTTCGCTATAAACCAGGATGTGTCCCGCGCTCTGCTTGACGATGCCATACACCGTGGCCAAGCCCAGGCCAGTGCCTTTGCCCGCCTCCTTGGTGGTAAAGAAAGGCTCGAAGATGCGCGATGCCGTGGCTTCGTCCATGCCGTTGCCGGTGTCACTGACGGCGAGCAGGATGTACTTTCCTGCCGCCATGGCCTGTTGCTGCTCGGTGAAAGAATCATCGAAGTTCACCGCACCGGTTTCGAGAATAAACTTGCCGCCGCGCGGCATGGCATCGCGCGCGTTCACTGCGAGGTTCACTACGATCTGATCGAGCTGGCCGGGGTCCGCCTCGATGATGGCCGAGGGTGATCTCGGGACAATGAGAATCTCAACATCATCCCCCAAGAGCGGGCGCAGAAGCTTGCTGATTTCCCTTAACCGCTCGTTCAGATCCAGGATCTGGAGCTGGATCGCCGAGGTGCGGCTGAACGCCAGCATTTGCTTGGTCAAGGAAGTGCCCCGTTCGGTCGCCTTCCGGATGTTCTCGACATAGACCGACGGCGGAGCAGCGGGATCGATGCGATCGCGCAGGAACTCCGTGCAGGACGTGATGATTGCCAGAATATTGTTGAAGTCGTGCGCTACTCCGCCGGCCAGACGCCCAATCGCCTCCATCTTTTGGGCTTGACGAAGCTGGCCCTCAGCCTTCTTTTGTGCCGTGATGTCGCGTGCAATCACCGATGCTCCCACGATTTCGCCAGCCGCATCGCGCAGCGGAGAGACAGAGAGAGACATGTCCAGGCGTCGCCCATCTTTGGTGATCCGCACAGATTCGTGATGTTCAACGCCTTCGCCCCTGGCAATTCGCTGGAGAATCTCCGGGATTTCGTCGGAACGGTCACTGGGAGCCAGGAGCGAGATGTGCTTTCCAACTACCTCTGCTTGAGCATAGCCATAGATGTGCTCAGCTCCCTTGTTCCAGCTGGTGATGTTCCCGAGCATATCTTTGCTAAGAATCGCATCCTCGGAAGAATCGATAATCGATGCCAATCTGGAGCGATATTCTCCAAGTTGCTCGATCGTCCGCCGGTGCAGTTCCTCGTTTGCCCTGCGCAACTCCTCGTCAATTCTCTTGCGGTCGCTGATATCACGGATAGCGCTCAGTACAAACCAGCCTGTTTCCGTAGACACTGGACTGAGACTGATCTCCACGGGAAATTCCGATCCATCGCGCCGCCGGCCGTAAAGATCCAGATCCGCTCCCATGCGCCTTGTCTTCGGCGTTTGCGCGAAGCTCTGACGATGCTGGTGGTGCTGGCGGCGATCGCTGTCGGGTACGAGCATTTCGACTTTCTGACCGATCAACTCCTCGCGGTCGTAGCCGAATAGCTCTTGGGCTTGTGAATTTACTTGAACAATGGTTCCGTCGCGATCGACGGCCACGATGGCATCCGGAAGCGCCTCGAGGAGGTCGGTGGAAAGTAGACCGGCAGTTATGGTTTTGGCCGAAAGTGTGGGCGTGGCTCCATTCGGATCAGACGAAGGTCGCAATGCTGAAGCTCCCGGTTCCAACTCTCGATATCTAAATCTAGCTGGAACTGGCTTGCCTGTAAAGGTGCACCGCAATATGTTAGAAGTGATCTCTTCTCAAAGACTTACCGGAAATTAGGAGAGTATTTCTAGCGAAGCCGGTGTGATGCAGATCACAACCTGTCGAGATTCCGTTCGAGATCCGACTTGGGCGACTGCCTTGGTCCGTAGGAAGGCTCGGCAATCTCAGTCGGCGCCGGACGCTGTGATGTAAAGCACCCCATTGGCAGTCAAAGATCACTGCATGCGTAGCTCCGATTGTGCTATCTTCCGCATCGGCCCGAGCTCCCGGTATTTTAGGGAAGCACTGTAAGCCTCGTTCGACCGAGGGCCCCCGCCTGGAACATGTTTCAAATCCCACAACGAAAGGAATACTCCCATGTTTGCTCGTATTCTTGACTGCGAAGTGAAACTGGAAAAGAAAGAAGAGATCGTGAAGGTCCTGAAGAACGAAGTCCTTCCTATCCTCAAGAAGCAGACTGGCTTCCTTGAGATTCTGCCTTTTTTCCCGGAGAAGATGAAAGAGGAGAAAGTGATTGCCATCAGCCTGTGGACCACCAAGGCGGACGCAGAGCGCTATGAGAGAGAGTTCTACCCGAAAGTCTTGGACATTCTGAAACCATTTCTGACCACCCCGGTGAAGGTGAACTATCACAAACTTGAGACCGCTGTTTGTGAGCACTTCGTGGAGGCGCTTGCCGCCTAGACTGAGCACTCCAATTGAAAACCCCGGAGCGCCTGCTCCGGGGTTTTTGCGAGCCGGTTACTCGCAACCAAACTCTCTTCCCGCACCTGGCAAGAAAGCGCCGGCAGCCAAATTCCTTAAGCGGGCACCGGCGGTCGTTTTCTGCTTTGCTTCACCGTCACCGGATCGAGAAACTTCATCATGCTTCGCAAGCGCTCGCCCACGCGTTCGATTTCGTGTTCCTGCTCGTGCTGGCGCGTGGTTTCAAACCACTCGCGTCCTGATTCGTTTTCCGCAATCCAGTTTCGCGCATAAGTTCCGTCCTGAATTTCTTTCAGCAGTTGCTTCATCGCTTGCCTGGTTTGGTCCGTAACGATCCGCGGACCGCCCGTGTAGTCTCCGTGCTCCGCCGTGTCGCTGATGGAGTAGCGCATATAGTTCAGACCGCCGCGATACATCAAGTCCACGATGAGCTTTAGTTCGTGCAGACATTCGAAGTAAGCAATCTCCGGCTGGTAGCCCGCCGCAACCAGGGTCTCGAATCCGGCTTTCACCAGCGCGCTGGCTCCGCCGCATAATACGGCCTGCTCACCGAAGAGATCGGTCTCGGTTTCCTCGGTGAAAGTCGTCTCGATCACGCCGGCACGGGTTCCGCCAATCGCCTTCGCATACGAAAGCGCAAGTTGTTTGGCGGTTCCACTGGCATCCTGGTGTACTGCGAGGAGCGCGGGCGTGCCGCCGCCCTCGACGAAAACTTCGCGCACGCGATGTCCCGGTGCTTTGGGCGCAACCATGGAAACATCGATATTGGCAGGAGGAGTAATCGTTTTAAACCGGATGTTGAAGCCGTGGGCAAACATCAACGTCTTCCCCGCCGACAAATGCGGAGCGATGTCGCGCTTGTAGACGCCGGGCTGCGCCGTATCCGGCACGAGGATCATGATGACGTCAGCCCATGCGGCGGCATCACTGATGGAAGACACTTTCAATCCAGCCGCTTCAGCCTTGGCTTGAGACTCGCTTCCCTGGGGAAGGCCAACGCGGACTTGTACCCCGCTGTCTCTCAAGTTAAGTGCGTGGGCGTGTCCCTGCGAACCGTAGCCGATGATGGCTACTTTCTTCGCGCGAATCAATGCCAGATCAGCTGCGTCCTCGTGATACATGGTTGCCATAATGATTCCTTTCGAGCAAAAATTCTCCCGCTACACCGATTGCGAGAGGTCGTCATCTGCATCTGCCGCCGCCCTTGCCGGCTCCTCCGACGATGAAATCGCAACGGATGATTTATTTCCGCGCCGCATGGCTACGATGCCGGTGCGCACCATTTCCAGAACGCCATAGGGACGAAGTACTTCCAGCAGTCCGTCGATCTTGTCTTCCCCGCCCGTAATTTCGATGATCAGAGATTCGGGCGCAACATCCACCACCCGCGCCCGGAAAACGCTGGCCAGTTCCAACACGTGAGAACGAGCCTCATGCGTGGCCGCAACCTTGATCATCGCCAGATCGCGCACGATCGCCGGAACCGTCGTGATGTTTTCCACCAGCAACACATTTACCAGTTTGTACAGATTGGCTTCGATCCGGCGCGCCTGGTCGTAGTCGGCATCAACCGTGATGGTCATGCGCGATACTTCCGGCTTTTCCGTGCGTCCGACTGTAAGCGAGTCTATGTTGAAGGCGCGACGGCGAAACAGCGACGCCACACGAGTCAGCACGCCCGGCTTGTTTTCGACATACACCACGAATGTGTTCAGCATCTTGGATTACTCGTCAGCAGCCGTCTCCACGATTGGACTCGGGCGCCGGATCATCTCATGCAAAGCCGCGCCCGCCGCTACCATGGGATAAACGGTATCTTCCTGCTCCACGTGGAAATTAATCAGCATAGGCCCTTCGTGTTGCCGAGCCGATTGCACTGCTGGCACAACTTGGGAGCGTTCAGTCACAGTTGCGTTCCGAATGCCATAAGCCGCGGCAATTTTGGCGAAGTCCGGATTCAGCAGCGGGGTGGCCTGGTAGTTGCGTTCGTAGAAAAATTCCTGCCACTGCCGCACCATCCCAAGAAAGCCGTTGTTGATGATGGCAATGTTGATCTTGAGATTCTCCTGCACGATCGTCGCGAGTTCACACATCGTCATTTGAAAGCCGCCATCTCCCACGACCACCCAGACCTCCGCTTCAGGACGCGCGACCTTCGCTCCAATCGCCGCTGGCAGGGCAAATCCCATGGTGCCCAGGCCTCCGGAAGTGATCAGTGAACGCGGATCTTCGTGTTTGTAGTATTGCGCTTCCCACATCTGATGTTGGCCCACATCGGTCACCACCACGGTGTTGCTGCCGCGCGCCTCCCGCCAAAGATCATTGATCACGTGGGCGGCGTAAAGATGACCGCTATCCGGCAGATTCTGAATATCACGGACAGCCGAGTCGCCCTTCACCCGATCAATAAGATCTAGCCACTCGCTGCGATCAAGAGATTCAGCCTTCGGCAACATGACATGTAGAACTTCCCGCAGATCGCCCACCAAGGCAACATCCACCTTTACATTCTTGTTGATCTCCGCGGGATCGATCTCTACATGAATCTTCTTGGCATTGGGTGCGTAGGTTTTCAGGTTCCCGGTGACCCGGTCGTCGAAGCGCATGCCGAGCGCGATGAGCAGGTCCGCCTCCTGAATGGTGTGGTTGACCCAGGCTTCGCCGTGCATTCCCATCATGCCCAGGTTGAGGGGATGAGAAGCCGGAAGCGCGCCCAAGCCCAGCAGGGTAAGCGCGACTGGAATTCCAGCACGCTCCGCGAAATCGCGGACCTCGCGCATCGCCCCGGAGACAATTGCGCCGTGCCCTAGTAAAATCACTGGCCGTTTCGAGTTGTGGATCAACTCCAGCGCCTGTTCGTATTCTTTAGGAGCAGGCGAAAGGTCTGGACGATAGCCCGGCAGTTGCGGCTTCGCCGCCTCCCAGTCGAACTCGCAAGAGGACTGTTGTGCATCCTTCGTGATATCCACCAGAACCGGCCCCGGGCGGCCTGAGGCGGCCACATAGAAAGCTTCGCGCAACGTCCGTGCCAGTTCGTCAGCCCGCGTCACCAGATAATTATGCTTGGTAATCGGCAGAGTGATACCGGTGATGTCGGTCTCCTGAAACGCGTCAGAGCCAATCAGCTTGCTGCCCACCTGACCGGTGATACAAACGATGGGAGAAGAATCCAGCATGGCCGTAGCGATGCCAGTGACCATGTTAGTAGCGCCTGGACCTGACGTTGCCACGGCGACGCCGGTTTGTCCGCTGGCGCGAGCATAGCCGTCGGCCATATGCGTGGCACCCTGCTCGTGCCGCACCAGGACATGATGAATCTTGCTGTACTTCAGGGCATCGTAGGCCGGCAGGATCGCGCCGCCGGGATATCCGAAGACGTGGGTCACGCCCTCGCGTTCCAGGCATTCCCACAGAATCTGCGCTCCAGTTTTTGTCATGGCTCCAAATTCCTCTGACGGCTACCCATTGGTTTCAGCCCGCTGCGAAGTCAGGGAACTAGTTTACACGCGATTGTATCTGTGTTGACTACGCCACGTAGTGGTCCGGCGCACTACTGCCTTGCCGACGTAGGCAAATTATCGCCGGTCGTCATCAGCTCCAGGGATCAACCCTGGCGCGGCATCTTCTGCTGGCGCGATCAAATGTGACTCGTGTCACTGACACCGTTGCGCACCTTCGTGTGCCATGGAATGTGATTCTGACCTCTGCCTCTCCAGAATGCAGTCCCAAACAATTGAGAAGCAGTATTTCGCGATGAGAAGAACCGTGGTTCGCGAGGGATCCTATTTATCTACGAACGCAAGGGAGCAAAAGTGAAAACGAAAAAGGGTGTGATCGGAATACTCACGGGCGGCGGCGATGTGCCCGGCCTGAATCCCGCAATCCGCGCTGTCACCATTCGCGCGCTGCGCGAGGGCTGCGAAGTAATTGGCATTCGTCGCGGCTGGGCCGGCTTGGTCGACATCGTCCGTGAGAAAGACTACGACAACAGCGAGAATTTCCAGACGCTGTCCGAGGATCTGGTCAACCGCACCGGCCGCACCGGAGGTACTTTTCTACACACCTCGCGCACCAATCCCAGCAAAGTGAAGAAGTCCAGCGTTCCACCTCACTTGCAGTCCGCTTACAACGCCGAGAAGAACGATCTGACTCCAGAGGTCTTGAAGAATCTGGATTGGCTCGGCATCGACTACCTCATTCCGATCGGCGGCGATGACACACTGAGCTACGGCGTTCGTCTTTATCAGGAAGGCTTCAAGGTAGTCGCCATTCCAAAAACTATGGACAATGACGTCCCGGGCACCGATTACTGCATCGGCTTCAGCACGTGTGTGACCCGCACCATTTCCATGACCAACAGCCTCCGCACCAGCGCCGGCTCCCATGAACGCTTCATGGTCCTCGAAGTTTTCGGTCGTTACGCCGGGTTCACCGCCATGCTGCCGACCATGGCCGGAGCCGCGAACCGCTGCGTGATCCCAGAGCATAAATTCGACATCGAGCGGCTCACGGAGCTTTTGGTTTCTGACCGCCAGAAGAACCCCAGCCACTATTCTGTTGTTCTGGTTTCCGAAGGCGCCATGTTCCAGGGCGGAGAAATGGTTTTCGAAGCGGATACCACCGATGCCTTCGGCCACAAGAAACTTGGCGGCATCGGAGATTTGGTCTCAGAAAAGCTGAAGGAGCTTTCCCCGAAATATAACAAGGGAAAAACGATCGATGTCATCAACCAAAAGCTCGGCTATCTGGTCCGATGCGGCGATCCCGATGCCATCGATTCCATCGTCCCCATGGCCTATGGCAATCTCGCGTTGGATCTTTTGTTAGGCAAGATCCACGGGCGCTTGGTTGTCCTCAGGAACGGGCGCTACGACAATTTGCCCATCGACACCGTGACTGCCTCGAAAAAAATCGTCAATGTAAAAGAGCAATACAATGTCGACCGCCTTCGTCCGCATTACAAGAGCTTCGAGATGAAGCCGCTATTCATCATGACCAGCGAGGTGAGCTAGGTTAAGTTGCATCACAGTTTTATGCAGCCGCTTCTGACTGATTAAATCCAGCTTAGCTTTGCCGCAACTGCCTCGCCTGAACTAAATCGTTGCGACAGCATCGTTTGCTGCTGCGACCTTCTGTGCCTTCCCGCCGAATACCAAGGGCTCAAGTTCTCGCCGCTGCGTGCCGATGTCAACCGTAGCCCACATTTCCACACTTATGACGGCAATTTTATTGGATCTTGCTCGGCGCGTTGTTCGGGGCGATAAGTCTGCACAGCTACGACTCTTACAGCTAGACACTCCTCGCCGGTCCGGTTTTCAGCGCCTATGAACAGAACATACTCTCCGCTTCTCCCGGTCGCAGCTTCCCCCGATAGAGACGGTCCTTACTGTTTATGACGTCCAATTTTGTAAAAGCAGCCATCCGATGCAATCGGCCCAGCCGTGTGTTGGTTCTGCTGTTGCTGGTCGCAACCCTTTCGCGTCCTGACCGTCTTTTCGCCTTGCCTTCAAACAATGAAAACGAATCCAGTGATGCCACCTACCACAGCACCGTTTCCGAAGTGCGTCTCGTATTCTTCGCCACGGACGAACACAATCACAATGTCCAGCAACTTCAGAAAGACGACTTTGCGATCGTCGACGATGAGAGGGTGATTCGGGAGTTTCGCAGCTTTACTCGCTCGGCCTCAATCAAGCTTGACGTCGTGGTGATGATTGATTCCAGCGAATCTGTTCTGCCGCACCTTCAGCAAGTGACCGCGGACGTGGCGCAACTGATTTCCCGGTCGCCATGGAATTCTGGTGACCTCGTCTCGGTGATGTCATTCAGCGGAATGGAGGCACACCTTATTTGTGCCGAAACCTGTCGCACTTCGTTCCGCGTCGATCAGGTGGTCCCAACAGGAGGAGCGACTCCGCTGCTGGATGCCGTTAGTCTGGCGACAACCCTGCTAATCCACTGTCGGCAGCAGGATGTCTGGCCGGTGATCTTACTCTTCTCCGATGGTGACGACACCATCAGCAAGACGTCCTTTCGCCATGTCCGCGAGAAGATACTGGAAAGTGGGACCCAGATTTATGCCATCGATGTCGGCAACTCCAAACGCTTATCAAACGGAACCGCAACTCTGCAGAGGCTAGCCGATGACTCCGGGGGACGCTACGTAGGCCTCGCCGACGGGCCGGTCAAGATCCTCAACGACGTGATGGATGATCTGCATTCCGGCCTGCTGGTGACCTACTTGCTGCCAAAATCCAGTTCGGAGTTTCACTCGATTCGCATTCTTCCCACTCACAACCTTAACTTACAGTTCCGCTGCCGCCGCGGCTACTACTCTCACCGCTTCGGCAGTGCTCGGCAGGAGGACGGTCCATGAAGCGGGGATTTTGGTTGGCTTTCTTATTGTGCAGCGTGCCGAGTTTGCTGGCGGCGCAGTTTGGAATCTATCAGCATGGCTCCGTCGTGAGGATGCACATGGGCGACTGCATGCTTGCCCATCGCGGAATGATGGTGGCCTTTGGACCTCCGTCGATTCCGATTCGGGATTCTTGCCCTGAATACACATTGGTGTCCCCCAACGTCGTTTATGTCATCGTGGGAAAAACTTCCAATCAGCTCATTCCCCTCGCCGAAGTCATCGACTTCCGTTTACAAAAGAACGAGCTGGCTGTCCGGCTGGACGATGCGAAGCGCGAAAGCAAATTCGAAATCAAGGAAATGTTTGTTCGATCGGATTGGGATCGCATACAACGCCATATCGATGCACAAATGAAGGCTGCGGAAGTTCACGATGCTGAACGATGAAAAGCAATACACTCCCCCTCAAGCATTATCGAGGGAAGTCCCGTCAGTCAGCCAGAGAAGTGCGGTGAAGAATCGATTGTCCGCGTCTTGAGTTGGTTCAACCCAGCGAAATATTTCAAGAGCTGCCCCCTCGGCTTTTCATCACTGAGTCAGGGCGAATTGATCTGCTGTAGGCTACGCTGTCGTGTGATCTCCGTCACATTTGCCTGTGACGGAGCTTGCTGTCTCTCGCGCCCCTCGCACGTAAGGTAAACATGGTAAAGGTGATCCATTGATTAGGCTTACGCCGGGGCAAATTTCGCGGGGTCTGAGCAGAAAAACCCGAAATCGCCCGCTTCAAGGGCGCTCATTCGGAGAATGGCTCCCGGCAAAACGTTCAAAAGCAAGTGGTTAGAACACTGAGCGTCGGAAATGCGATCTGGCATGGGATGTGCCATAACGGATTGAAGCTTGCCCCGCTATTTCGAGTGTGGAAGCACAGGTCCAAGGAGATTTCGAATGCCCAACGAAGCCGTCGAGCAGGGAACTAGCGGATCCACCTGGAAAGCGAAGCAGGTATACGCCATGGCGGCTCTCTGCCTGGTAGTGGGCTTAGCGCTCGGCTATCTTTTCCGCGGCTCGCAATCTGCCGCGCCACCCATCGAAGCGTCCAAGCCACAACCGGCCGCAACCGCAGGTGGCATGGCGGGACACATGCCGAGCCTTGAAGACATGAAGAAGATGGCGGACACCAAGGCGGGGCCGCTGATTGATAAGTTGAAAACTGATCCCAACAATGTCGATCTCCTCACCCAGGTGGGAAACATCTACAAGGCTACTCATCAATTTAAGGACGCAGCCACGTACTACGACAAGATCGTGCAGATTGATCCCAGAAACGTTGCCATGCGTACCGAACTGGCTTCGTGCCTTTACTACAACGGCGACGTGGATGGGGCGCTTGGCCAGATCCAGCAGTCGCTGCATTATGACCCAAAGGATGCCAACTCGCTATTCAATCTGGGCGTGATCAAGTGGCAGGGAAAGCAGGACGCCAAAGGCGCCTTGATGGCCTGGCAAGAGTTGCTGAAGACGAATCCGCAGCTGAGCGCAGACCGCAAGGCCGCGGTAGAGAAACTGATGGCTGATGTTCAAATGAAAGGCAAGAGTTAATTTCGTGACTTTGGCGCCGGCCGGGCAATCGGCGCGACAGTTTAAATAGACGCACAAGAGATTGAAGGAGCATGGAGAAATGACGGATAAGAATCGAACAACGTCCATCGAACAATGGACCAGCGTGCAGGCTTACACCTTGGCAGTGATCTGTCTGCTGGTGGGAATCGCGGGGGGATGGTTCATACGCGGATCCCAGAATCCAGCAGCAGCGGCAACTCGAGCCGCCACGGAACCCGTCCCGTCCGGAACACCGGATGGCAGGAACCAAGCTCCAACTCCAGTCCAGATGCAGAAAATGGCAGACACGCAAGCGGGACCGTTGATCGAGAAGCTCGCGGCAGACCCGTCCAATGCCGTGCTGCTGGAAAGCATCGGCAACATTTACTATGACGCGCAACAGTTTTCCACAGCCATCGATTATTACCAGCGCGCTCTGAAGATTCACCCGGAAAATACCGGTGTTCGCACCGACATGGCGACTGCAATTTGGTACACCGGCAACGCCGACGGCGCCATCGCCGAATTCCAAAGGTCACTTTCGTACGACCCAAATAAGGCCAATACGCTCTTCAATCTCGGTGTGGTCGAATGGCAGGGAAAGATGGATATCGACAAAGCCGTCGCCGATTGGCAGAAGTTGTTGGATAAGAATCCAGAATACCCGGAAAAAGACAAAGTTCTGGAACTGATGGCGCAGGCGAAAAAGCACTCGGGCGTGAAGCCGGGAACTCAGGCAAAGCCACTGCAATAGCCCGTCTCGTCCGAAACTACTTACGAGCTTTCCCTATGCGCTCCACGGTCGCGAACATCAAGGCAACCGTGTTCATATCTTTCGGCTGCACTTTTCCCGCGGGTATGCGCTTGTGGGTGAGGTCTTCGAGCTTCAGCAGCAAGTCCACCAGCGCCATCGAGTCGATCAGCCCAGAAGAGACCAGTGGAGTATTTTCATCAATGCTCACATTCGGCTTCCGGATCAGCCGGACAATGTATTCAATCATCTGTTGTTCTTCTTCGGTCATTCGTACTACTCTCCCCAGACTCGACGTTGAGTTCCGGATGCTCTTTCAATAACTTGTCACGTGTAGTAGAACGCGCCGCTTTGCCGGCTGTGCTCTTTACTATCCATTTTGGCGGCTTCAGGAAAATCGTCCGAACCGCGACTCCAATCCCGGCGACGATCAGATTGCGAAGCTCCCGTTCGACCTCTGCGGTATCTGTGAGAATTTCTTCGCGCTCCACTTCAGCAACCACAACAATGTCCTCCGTGCCGAGATCGGGGTTATAGAGCCCCATCGCAACCACGCGGCCATCATGAACCGCTGGGTGGCTGGCCACAATTTCCTCAATGTCTTGCGGGTAAAGGTTTTCGCCGCCGACGATGAGCAGATCTTTCTTCCGTCCGATTACGTAAAGTTCGTCTTCCAGGGTAAAGCCAAGATCACCGGTGTGGCACCAGCTTTCGACAATTGCCTTGGCCGTAAGATCAGGACGGTTATAGTAGCCGGCAAACAGGCTGTCGCTCTTGATGAGAATCTCTCCGACGTGGCCCGGGGCAAGCAGAGCGCCGGAGTCGGATAGAAGCCGTACCTCATTATTCGGGAGCAACCGGCCTGACGAGGTGAAGGAAATTGCGCCCGGAGTTCCTTCTGCGACGGGGGCGATGAGATGCATGCTGCGGAATCGTTGGCCATCCACGCAAATCTGTTTGGGGCTCGATGGCCGGTTGACGTCTGACTGGGTCACGGCAAAAACATTCTCGGCCATTGCATAAGAGGACTGTAGCGTCCCGCTTTTGAGTCCGATGGGAGAGAAAGCGTTCTCAAATTCCCGCATGCTGCTGGATCGCACGGGCTCGGAACAATTGATGAGCGCGCGGGCCGATGATAGATCGTATTGTGCCCACCGGGTCCTTGGCGTTCGTCGCGGGACGAACTGAAACGCAAAGTTCGGCATCCATGCCAGAGTGCACTTGTATTCGCTGATAATCTGCAGCATGGTCTCAGGATGCATCACCCAGTCGAGAGGTGATTGCATCACAACACGCACGTGGTAAACCATGGGCAACATGAAGCAAGCGATCAGGCCCATGTCGTGGTAAAGAGGCAGCCAGCTGTAGACACTGTCTTTCGTTCCGTCAACTCTCAGCGCGTGCGCCAAGTGTTCGAGTTGCCTCAGCACGGCGGCGTGAGTCAGCGCGACTCCCTTTTGAAGTCCGGTGGTGCCGGCCGAATGCTGGATAAACGCCAGGCTCTCTGAATGCCTCTCCAACTCAGGCAAGTCGACATCTGCACTCAGGTTCTTGTTGTCACTGGCACGAAGCAGTCTCGCTTCCTCGCTTATGGATACGTGTCCCAGCATCTCTTCAGGGAACGCAACGTCGATGACCACGACCTTGGCCTTGAGGTTAGCCGTAACTCCAGCTAGCCCGGAGCGGTACTTGGAAGCCTCGACCTTGAAATTGGGATAGGCAAGAAATGCTGGTACCGCGCCCAGCATCATCGCCCCGACAAACGCCGTCATCGCGGGGATGCCCTGGGGCATGAGGATGATTACGCGATCGCCCACGCGCACGGCATGTTCGCTGAGCATTTTGGCGTGCGAGCGGGAGCGACGTCGAAACTCGGCAAAAGTCACCGTCTCTTGCTCGTCCTCGTCGATCCAGGCAGTTACAAACGGACGATCGCCGGGAGCGGCGGCGAGCGCGTCGATAAGATTGCGAAATCCGGTCATGCTGCCGGCCATTGTAGCCGGTGAGCGGGGCACAAATCCGCGACGCCGATCACAACCAACCAAGATTCGTACTGGTGTGGGTGAAGACGTATCCGAGACCGGCTGGAATGCGCAATAATGCCATGCCGTTCTAAAGAGCTCGTCGATTCTGTCATGCGGGTGAGGAATGTTGCTTCGGGGAATCCTGTACGTTCTGGTTTTTCTGCTTTGCGTATTGATCTTTGCCAAGGTGCGCTCGCGCACCGTAAGGCAAGCCGTTCTTCTGATCGGCTGCTGCGCACTCTACCTCACATGGGGAGTTTGGTTCGCCGCAGTTCTGTTTGCGTCCACCGTGATCAACTTTTTCTTCGGAAAATGGCTTCAGCGAAAGCCTTCTGGGATTATTCTCTCGATCGGTATTCTGCTGAACCTGGCGCTGCTCGGAACCTTCAAGTACCTGCCGCCCATCGCGATCAACATTCCTATTTCGTCATTGCAAAGATTCTCGCATTTTGCCCTGCCCCTGGGGATCTCATTCTGGACCTTCCAGGCGATGAGCTATCTCTTTGACCTTTATCGTGGCGAGGAATTAGCCCCATCCTTCGTCGAGTTTGCACTGTACATGGTGTTCTTCCCCGTCCTGATCTCAGGACCGATTTGCCGTATGCCTGACATGCTTCCGCAATTTCGCTCCGAGGAAACCACTTCTCGGGAGGCCATGGGATGCGGCTTCCGCCGCATCGCAACGGGCATTTTGATGATGCAGTTGGCGCAATTGCTGGAACAGGGAATTCTGGCAGGCGACGGAATCAATTCAGGCTTCGACCACGCCACTCACTGGAGCGGTACCGACGTGTGGTGCCTGGCATTGGGATATGGATTGCAGCTATTCCTGGATTTCGCCGGCTACTCGCACATCGCTATCGGTGCTGCGCAAGCGCTCGGATTCACCGTGCCCGAGAATTTCGCTCGTCCGTTTCAATCTACCAGCCCATCGATCTTCTGGACGCGCTGGCATATGTCGCTGTCGTTCTGGATTCGTGACTACGTCTTCCTCCCGCTGGCGGTGATGCGTCGCGAGGTGTGGTGGCGAAACCTCGTCTTGGTGATTTCGATGGTCCTGTTCGGATTGTGGCATAAAGCAAGTGTGCTCTTCGTGCTCTGGGGCCTTTACCACGGAGTGCTGCTCGTCTTGCATCGGCAGGTCCAGCAAGTGCAGCGCAAGTTTGACTGGTCCCCTCCAGCGGCCCTCTGGATGCCGGTCTCGTGGGCTGCAACCATCAGTCTCATTAGCTTGGGCTGGATATTCTTTCGCGCCTCATCTCTCGTCCAGGCGCGGCAGATGCTGTCCGCGGTCCTATCGCCAGCCAGCTATCTTTCACACTTCCTGAGTGGCAGCCTTTATCTCCTGATTCTGATGATGGCCCTGGGATATGCCGTGGTGCTCTTGATGATCGAGACCCTGAACCGGCATTCGGTTGAAGGGCCGCCTTCGAGCGAGCTGTCACATGCGGGGTTCATTGTGCTCCTGGCTCGGTGGCGCTGGTTTTGGATCCCACCCCTCTATGTGCTGGTGTCGCTCCTCCTATTCATCGTGACGCAGTCGCAAGGTGCCGGCGCAGCTCAGTTTATGTACCGGAACTTCTAGCTGTGTGAAGTTTGTGCCTTGATTGAGCGGAACAGTATTTTCCGGAGAGGGGTTCTTGTGACCTTTATCACAAGAAGCCGTGATAGTCGCCACTGTTGCGGCTAGGTGCCTTGGCTATCGTCAGTACTAAGACTGGAGGGAGGTTGCGGCTTCGCACCCGATGTATTCGCGTGCAGCCAGTATTCCTGCCTGTCCCGGAAAGCCGAACACCCGATAATCGAGCGCGTTGGCGAGAGCACAGATGACTGTACCTGCAGAGGTGCAAATCACGGAAGCGGTCCCAACGCCACGCCGCGGTTCCTGGCGTCGCTGGTTATCCATCTCGGCCACTGCCATTCTGGTTCCGGTTCTACTGCTCGTGGTCGCGGAGGCGTTGCTGCGCATTTGCGGAGTTGGAACGCCAACCGGCACAATGCGTCCCTGTACAGACCAGGGCCGCCCTGCGTTTTGCGACAACCAATTTTTTGCGGCACCCTTTTTCCCTCCGGGCATGTACCGGACACCGCGCCCCTACGTGATTCCCGCAAGAAAGGCGCCCGGAACCTATAGGATCTTCGTATTGGGCGAGTCTGTAGCCTGGGGAGATCCCGATCCTACCTACGGATTTGCCCGTTACCTCGAGGTGATGCTCCGGGAACGCTTTCCCCAAGTAAAGTTCGAGGTCGTCAATGCCAGCATCACCGCCATCAACTCGCATGTGCTGTTGCCCATGGTGAAGGACTTGGCGCAATACCAGCCCGACCTTTTCGTCATTTACACAGGCAACACCGAAGTTGTCGGTCCTTTTGGTCCAGGAACAGTGTTAACCCCTTGGGACTTGAGCCTCCCGGCCATTCGCGCCAGGATCGCCTTCAACTCCACTAGACTTGGTCAACTTGTCGGGAAGGCCTCTGGCGGTGGCCGCAATAACGCGGCCGAGTGGCGTGGCATGGAAATGTTTCTGGAGAGGCAGGTGCGCGGCGATTCTCCGCAGATGAGACCGGTATATGAGAATTTCGCGGCCAATTTGCGTGACATTGGCGCGGTCGCCCGCCGCTCGGGGTCTCGTGTCTTGATCAGCACGGTAGCCACCAACTTAAAGGACTGCGCTCCTTTCGCTTCACTGCACCGCGAAGGCATTCGACCGGATGAATTGAATTCCTGGGCGGGACTGGTCCAACATGCCGCGGCTCTCGAAAACGCGGGATCGTATTCTGAGGCCATCAAGCTATACCTCTCGGCGGCAGATATCGATCCTCAGTATGCTGAACTCCAGTTTCGCATCGCCCGTTGTCTTTGGGCTATCGGTGATTTCTCCGGGGCCAAGCAGCGCTTCGTGCGCGCCCAGGATCTCGACACGCTTCGCTTTCGCGCGGACAACAAGTTGAATGACGTGATTCGTACCGTAGCGGGCGAGGGTTCGGGCATCGGCCTGGTTGACGCCGCCGCTGTTCTTGCTGCCGAGAGCCCGCATGGGGTCCCCGGCGGCGAGCTCTTCTACGAACACGTGCACACGAATCCCCGCGGGACCTACCTGTTGGCGCGCGCCTTCTTCCAACAGGTCGTCAGCCTCCTCCCACCCGAGCTACAGCGTGGCGCCACGGGTGCGGATGTTATCTCCGAGAACGATTGCGAGCGTCTGCTCGCATTTACTCCTTATGACCGTGTACGCGTCGCTGGCCTGGTTCTAAGCAAGCTGGAGCGGCCTCCATTCACAAACCAACTCAACCATTCCGAAGAAGTCCTGCGGCTCAAGAGCCAGACTGAAGGAGTAAGTCTGGACTACGGCGAGATAGTCGCCGAATATCAGTGGGCCATCATGCGAAACCCACAGGATCGGCTGCTGCATCTCAACTACGGTTTCCTCCTGCATCGCTACGACCCGCCCGCTGCCGAAAGGGAACTCAGCGCAGCGTTGCCTTACGACAATGCCCCGGTCCTATGCAACTGGCGCAAGTTTGACTGAGCCGACATTGCGGTCTTGCGGCTCATGTGATCTCCATCACATTCGCGAGTGACGTAGAATGCTGCCCCTCTGTTCCTTCCCCTTTAAGGTGATTAGCAAGGTCAAAGGGTGCTAAAGCCCTTGAGGGACGCTAGCACGGTCTTGACCCCAGCAAAAGCTGGGCAACAGGTGCGACCCAGGGGTCACTAGAAATTGAGACATTGCAGTTGAGCCGCCTGGAGTGATTGCTTCGGGCTGGGAGTGGTCCTCGAGGCAAGTGGGTTAGGAAGGTTAGTTCACATGAACTACGACAATCTTCGTTTCAGCAAGTGGCGGCTAGTGATGCTCGCGCTGTTTGCGCTGAGCGTCCAAGCCGCGCCGGCCAACAATGCTCCCCTGGTTTCGGGTTCTTACCTAGTGGTCGAAAGCAGGGATCTCGGCTCCCAGTCACAAATCCAGATACGCATCCATCTGGTGAACCACGGGTCGTCTGATTTCTCGATTCAGCGAATGACTCTTTGGGATCTCTCCCACGCCGATAAGGGTGGAACCAGCGCCTGCGCGGTTGCGCTCCGGGCTCACGCATCGGCCGAGACGAGCCAGCAATTCATCATCCGGCGTTCAGACTATCAGTCGTGGCAAAAGGGATTCCGACCTCGCCTTGTCCTGCAGATAGCGGGCCCAGGCCACAGTAAGAGCAGAACGGTGGTGCGGCTGGACCGGATTTCTGGCAAGGAGGCGAAGTGATCATGCGCCGCCAGAACTCACCCTTCGTGTTCCCTGTTGCTCTTGCGCTCGTCCTGTTTGCGCCTCACGCTTTGCTGGCCCAGTATGCCATCAGCACGGTTGCCGGCGGCGGTCCGAATAATCTAACAGCGCTCAGTGCCAGCATAGGGTATCCCGGCGGCGTCGCGCTGGATGCGGCGGGCAACACCTACATTGCGGATTCGCACTCGAGTCATATCTTCAAAGTCGACACGACGAACAACCTCACCGTTGTGGCAGGCAATGGCACTCACGGTTACGCGGGTGACGGCGGACCCGCCACCAGCGCCGCGCTCAGCGGCCCTGAAGGCGTTTTCGTGGATGCCTCGGGAAATATATTCATCGCGGATACGCAGAATTCCGTAATTCGCGAGGTCACAGCTTCGAACGGCAACATTATTACGGTCGCCGGCACGGGCGCTGCCGGCTATTCCGGCGATGGCGGCCTCGCGACCAGCGCGCAGCTCTACGATCCATACGGCGTTTTTGTAGATAGCGCCGAAAACATTTTCATCGCGGACACCGACAACTGTCTGATTCGCAAGGTGAGCGGCGGCAACATCTCTACCGTCGTTGGCAACCCTCTTGCCACGCCGGCGCCCTGCAGCTACTCGGGCGACGGCGGACCCGCCACGAGTGCTCAGCTCGATGAGCCGTTTGGTGTTTTCGTCGACAGCTCGGGAAATATCTTCATCGCGGACACTCAAAATTCCGCCATTCGCGTCGTCAATCCTGGAACGCAGCCCATCACGCTTGCTCAAATTGTGATCCAGTCAGGCGATATTCAAACCGTCGCCGGTATTTCCTACGACTCTGGAGAAGGCTCTGCCTGCATGTTTACCGGCGACACGGGCCCGGCCACCAGCGCTTATCTGTGCCAGCCTGCGGGAGTATTTGTGGATGGCTCCGAGAATATTTTCATCGCAGACACTGCTAACTTTGCCATCCGCGAGGTCGCGACCACCGGCACGATTACTACCGTTGCAGGCACGCTCGGAACAGCTGGTTACACCGGTGACAACGCCGCCGCGACCAGTGCAACACTCAACTACCCGAACAGTGTTGTCGTCGATGCTTCAAGCGACATCTTCATCGCCGATACCGACAACTTTGTCATTCGCGAGGTCACAGCCTCTAACAGCTTTATTCAAACGATCATCGGAAATAATACCCTGGCCTATTCCGGCGATAGCGGGTTGGCCGTAAACGCGGAGTTGAGCTCACCCGCATCCGTGTCGATTGACGCCGCGGGAGATATCTTCATCGCCGACTCGGAAAACTCCGCAATTCGCGAGGTGGTAGCCGCCTCCGGCGACATCCAAACCGCAGCTGGGAATGGCACGCTATGCGCTTTATCGACCGCACTCTGCGGCGATACCGGACTCGCTACCAGCGCACAACTCAACAATCCTCAAGGTGTGTTCCTGGATGCTTCTGGAAACATCTTCATCGCTGATACGGCAGACAATCGCATTCGCGTTGTGAATACAACAACGGCGGCGATCACGGTCGCTGGCATCGCAATTTCTTCGCAAACGATCGCTACCGTGGCAGGCACTGGAACAGGCGGCTACTCCGGTGACACCGGAGCAGCCATTAGTGCAGAGCTCAGCAGTCCTTACGGCGTCTTCGTCGATAGCAATGAGAATATTTTCATTGCGGACACGGGAAATAACGTGATCCGTGAGGTATCGTCGAGCGGAATTATCACCACCGTGGTCGGCAATAACACGGAATGTACTCCGGCCGGTGCAACCTGTGGAGATGGCGGAGCCGCCACCAGCGCGCAGCTCAGTTCTCCAGCAGGCGTGTTCGTCGATGCGACGGAAGACATATTCATCGCCGACACTTTTGACAATCGCATTCGCGAAGTCACAGCATCGACCGGCATCATCGCCACGGTGGCCGGGACTGGAGCACGTGGCTACTCCGGTGACGGCTCGGCCGCTACGAGTGCCCTGCTGGATTCTCCCTACGGAGTCTACGTCGACACCGCGGGAGACATCTTCATCGCGGATACACAAAACTTTGTCATTCGCGAGGTCCTCGCAGGAAACATTCAAACTGTGGCAGGCAACAACACGCAAGGATTTTCCGGCGATGGTGGCCAATCAACCCTCGCGGAACTGAACTCGCCTACCGGCTTGTTTGGCAATGCTGCCGGCAATCTTTATGTCGCGGATACGGACAATACGCGCATCCGCCAGTTGGTGCCGGCTCTCTTTGTCACGATTTCACCAAACCCCGTCAGCGTGGTAGTCAGCACCCAGCAGCAATTCACGGCTGTGGTAGCTGGAAGCACCAATACGGCAGTCACGTGGTCCGTGAATGGAACACTGGGCGGCAATTCGACTGTGGGGACAATCTCGACGACCGGGCTCTTTCAGGCCCCCGCCACAATCCCGGCCCCAGCCACAGTCACCATCACCGCAGTTTCGCAAGCTGACGGCAAGACGACGGGATCAGCCACCGTCACGATAGTCAGCGCACCGACCGCGGCTCAGCCGGCGCCTCAAACAATTTCTCCCGGAGGAACGGCGACCTATTCACTTTTATTGAACGCAAATACGGGTGCTCCCGGCCAGCCTCTCACGCTTTCTTGTTCTCAAGCTTCACTGCCCCCGGGCGGTAGCTGCAGTTTTTCGCCTGCCAAGATTACCCCGGCATCCCAAGCCGTACCGTTCTCACTCACCATCACCGTTCCCACCGGTTCGGCGTCCCTGGCAACCCCAAGCGGGATGGGGCTGCACTTCTACCTCGCGTTCTTCCCACTGGCCGGTCTTTTGCTTGCCAGTATCGGACCTCGAAATAAACGGCGCCAACGGTCGAGGCTCGCCGGAGCATGCGTTTTTCTGTTGATGCTGACAGCTTGCGGCGGCTCCGGGAGCTCGCATTCTTCTTCCACCAATCCTGAACTCGGAACCTACAACGTCAAGGTGCAAGGGGCAACACCGGGGCAGTCCAACCCGGTAACCATCACCACCGTAGGTCTGACAGTGCAATGACGGTGACACGGCCTGAGGAAACCACGGCTTCGGACTCATCTCGTTCATTCGACGTAGTCTCTGAACCGGCCGCGCGTGAGAAACTCCAGACCATGAGTTTCAGAACATGAGTTTTGCGCAAGAGTTGTGGGGACTGTTGCAGCGACGGCTCGTCCAGATGCTCGTCCTGATCTGTTTGCTCGCCGCGGTGGCAGCCCGCGCCATGTTGTTGAAGTTCTCCGTTCTCGATCTCGATATCTGGTGGCACCTGAAGGTTGGCGACTGGATTATTGAGCACCGCGCCTTTCCTCACACTGGAATTCTTTCGCGCACGGCAGCCAATCATCCGTGGGCGGCCTACAGTTGGGGTTATGAGGTGCTGCTGTCGCGCGCCTATGCCTGGTTCGGCCTCGTCGGCGTCGGGATCTTCGGCACTGTGCTCACCGTGGCTGTTGCGTACGCCGTGTACTGGATGGTTCGCAGAGTTTCGGGACGGTTCTGGGTGGCGTGCATTCTGGCCACGGTCAGCTGCTCGGCATTTCTTTTCAGCCTGATGCCACGGCCGGTTTTTATTTCGATGATCTTATTCGCAGTGACGCTCACCCTGCTCCTGGAATCTCATCGCACCGGTCGCATACAGCCTTTGTACTGGCTACCTTTGGTGTTTTTCGTCTGGGCAAACTGCCACATTCAGTTTGTTTACGGCCTCTTCGTAGTTGCATTGTTCGCCGGAGCGCATGTCCTCCAGCAACTAGGTGTGCAAATTGGCATTGCCCCGGACTTTGCGCAGCCCTCCAAACTTCCCGCCGGCAAGCTTCTGCTCGTTTTAGCCGCCTGCGGGCTGGCCACCTGCGTGGGCCCTTACACCTATCATCTCTATCCCGTGGTTTTTGCCTATGCAGGTTCCAAGTTTCCTTACATCTTCATTCGCGAATTTCGCGCCCTTACTTTTCGTGCTTTCAGTCACTACGTGGAACTGTTGCTCGGCGGCGCAGCATTCTTCACACTGGGGCGGCAGCGGCGCGTTGATCTTTTCAAACTGTCGCTCCTCACTGTCGTCAGTATTGTCGCCTTCCGCACCATGCGCGATTCATGGTTCCTCTGCATTACCGCCGCGGCCCTCATTGCCGACTCCTGGCGCGAGGATGTTGCGCGCGAACCCGACGAGACTTTCCCTGAGAAAGCAGCCTTGGCAGCGGTGCTGGCTTTACTTATCTACCTGATCGCCCTGAACACCGGGTTCACCACGCGCGGTCTGGACGCCGCCATGAGCGGTGTGTTTCCCATTAAAGCCGTCAACTTTCTCCGCCAAAACCCCCAGCCGGGGCCCCTCTACAACACTTTCGATTGGGGCGGCTTCCTCACCTGGTATATGCCCGACTATCCCGTGGCGATTGACGGGCGCACCGATCTTTACGGGGACGAACTTGACTTTCTTTTTTTCAATTCAGAAAGAGGCGACGACTCCTACGTCAATGATCCTTATTTAAACGAAGCGGGCGTGGTTCTCCTGGACAGGACGAAACCTCTTGCCACTGTCCTGCGCGGGGATCAACGTTTTCAGAAGATCTATGAAGACCCTCTCGCGGTCGTCTTCATCCGGCGTCAGTAACTTTCTGCGACCGGGCGAAATTCGACCACCAGGATCTCGTCGAACTCTCGGAGAATTTGCGCCGTAAATGAGCCCCGTGCGTAGTTGCCGAGCCACTGCAACGTCGGATACGACGAGGGTGGTACGACGAAAATGAACCTCTGGTGCTGCTGTGCGGAAGCCAAAACAGTTTGACTTGCAACCCGGATTGTCTCGTCGTTCAGATCCATGGGAAGCATGATCAGAGGGGCATGGATCGGGTAGTAGCTCACTTGCGAGTACAGCGGATTCTCGCCGTTGCTGTTCCCCAACTCGGTCGTATGGTCGGACTCGATGAATGCGCTGCAAACGAGTACCGGAACGTTGCCTTCATCCTTCGCAACATTCGTGTTTACGAACGCATGCGCTTGTTTGAAGTTTAGTTCGTGCTGGCGGGAAAGCGGTGAACTGTAGGCTTCAAACAAAGTGATTCCCACCAGGCCTGCGCAGAAGATCTGCCGCAACACGCGGGAATCGATATAGCTCGTCAACAACGCCCAGGTCAAGGCGCTGCCCGGTGCTGTGACCGTGAGATAGCGCGGAATGACCAGATGCACCGGAGTAGCGGCGCTGACGGCGAAAAACACGCCTGCCGGGACCAAAGCCAGCAAAGGGCAGAGCAGGATTGCCGGAAAACATTCGCGTGCGGGAAACTTTATTTTCCGCATCAGCGCTGCAACCAGAGCCGCGATTCCAAAACCAATGAGCGTCTGCATCGGTGCGAGCGTGTTCAGTGCCGCCAGGCCAGGGTGGCGCAATTGCTGAACAACATGTATGACCTTGCTTTGGTATAAACTCGCAACCCGAAAAACCAACGGAAGGGCAACCAGAGTAAAAGTAATCAGCACCCCAGCCAGTTGCCGCAAATCCGTTTTGATCGATCGATGTCGTGCCACCAGATAGTAAATCGCAAACGCCGGCAGGATCGCTCCAAACAGGTAATGAAAATAGAGAATTCCTGCCGCCGCCGCTCCAAAAACGATCGCGTCGCGCAATTGTTGTCGCTTCATCCACCGAACGAATGCAAAAATTGCAACGTTCGTCGCCAGCAAGGCAAATGCGTACGGGCGCGCGTCGGTGGCCGCAAAGACCACGTTGTATTCCAGACTGAAGAAGATGCAGCTCAGAAACGCGAACTCCAGATCGAACAGCTCGCGTGCAGCCCGAAACAAAAAGTAAACCGCGCCCAGCATTGCCAATGTAGACGGGATCTTGAGCGCGATCTCACTGCTGCCAAGAATCGACTTTGCAACCCAAAGGGTGTAAAGGTAGCCAATCGAAGAAGGCATGAGCGCCGAGCGGCTCCATATTTTTCCCAAGCCGCCGCTGACCTGCCAGTAGGCGAGCGTCTCGTCCAACCACAGGGGCGCTCTGATTGCCAGAAACCATATAGAGAATGACGCCACGAAAGCCACGGGATAAGTCAGCCTGTCGAGTATGGAGACAGGTTTCTCGAAGCCGGTCTCCGCCGCCGCCGCGGTCGCCATCGTCACGCCGTCACTTCTTCAGCACGCTCCCGCCAGTCGCGGGAGTAACAGTGCCGTTAGGGGAATGCAAGGTATTGTGACAGGTCAGCGTGCATGTATTGGTGGCGCGGTTGTAGGAGATTGGAATGCCGCCATTCGGAGCAACTACGTTAACGTCAAAGTTGACCAGCCGCTGGCCGCTAAGATTCGGATTGACGCCTCCCAGTCCGTGCGCGGTGTGGCATACCGAGCACGTGAAACCGGCGGCGATATGGCTCTGGTGCTGGCTGAAGCTGGTGTTCGTCATGATGCTGGCGAGATTGTGGCACTTACCGCACATCGCGTAAGGCCCATTCACGCTTAAGTCAGGATTCTGAAATAGATTTGTGATCAGTTGGCCGGGCGCCACCGCTTGATTGAATTCATAGCGGCGTTCCAGAATATGGGTCCACTTGGAACCATGCGGACCATTCGGTCCTGCACCCCCGAACTCGCGATTGTCGTCGCTGTTGTGGCAGTCCGTGCAGAATATCTGTGTTCCCATCGCGCGCCCCTGCGTTACGCCGTCGAGATTCAGCATCGTAGTCAGCAAGCTGGGCTGCGGCAGAGAGCTGTTGCTAACGTGGGTCACCGGATGGCTCGAAGAAGCGGTAGCGCCGAATTGAGGGATGATGTTCAACGGATCCCCGGCCGAAGCCGCACGCACCGGCAAGTATCCATACATCGGCCGAACCGCTTTTCCGGAGCTGCTTCCATGACAGCGGAAGCAATTCTCGTATTGGTTCACCACCGGCGCTACGATGGACATGCCGTCAGTCGCGCTGATTCCGGAGACATCCCTTTGAGAAACACGGACCCGGGGAGGAGGTGGAAATATTCCCACTTGGGCTGACCCATGCCCGTTGTGACAATCCACGCAGGTAGCATGCCGGTTGTTATTCAGCAGCATGCTCTCGCCGGCGTCATGAGGATTCGTTGTGGTCGGGAAGGGATGCCCGACCTTGGGGGCAGCGTATTCGGAGAAAACGCTCGGCGGCGCCGGCGAGATATTCGCACCTCCGTTGTGGCATGCGATGCAATCCTGCTCGTTGGGTCCGCGAAGCAGTCGCGCCGGCCCCTGGGCATTGTGCGGGGCGTGGCAGGAAATGCAGGCGTCTTGCCCTACCGTGGTGTAGCTCCCCACATTCGCCTGGGGTGAAATCTTGTTCTGCACCAGGGCGTGGGCACTCGTGGCCCAATCCGCCAGCGGGTTCACTTTGCCGGCCATTTGGCGGGTCGGGTCATGGCAAGCCAAACACATCTGACCGTTCGAACTATCCCGGACCAAAAAATTCTGCGATATCAGATCCTTTGCCTGCACATGGGCGTTATGACACGACGTGCATTCAACGTTGCCGTTGATAAGCCGAACCGCTCCGGTTGGATCTCCCGTCGCGCCCTTTGCCGCCAGCGATGCAATCAAATCGACGTTATCTTTCAAGGGCAACGCAAAAGCGACCGGATGCGACGGCTGCAGATTGGTACCAAACACGTCGTAGTTGTACATCGATCCGAACATCGTGACCTGCCCAAACGCCGCCGTGGTTCCCGGCGCCACGGTCCCGTCGTGGCAGGAGAGGCACAGATTGCTGTCGGCTCCCATCATCGGCTGGGTGCCACGATTTGTTTCGGTATCGCTGGTGTACAAACTATAGCTCTGGACCGTGAGCTTCTGATTCCACAGTGGCGTTCGGCCTCCGACGCCATTGTGAGGCTCATGGCAATACATGCAGAAATCAGTGCGGGCGCCGGTGATGGGCGATTTGCTGCCTGGGCCAAGATCGTGCGAGCCAATCACGTCGCCGGTGAACTGGGCGAGCAGAGTCCCTGCCCCCAGAACCACCGTCAGGCACACGCATGAGAATTTGAACCTCACTACATTCCTTCCTTGGCCTTCTTCAAGCCGAAGTAATGAAATACCTGAATGCGGCGATTGAAGGAATCCACCACGAAAATCCGGTCCTCGTGGTTGATAAACAATCCCGCTGGCAATTGAAATTCTCCCGCGTGCGTGCCTCTTTTTCCGAAGTAATAGAGCAAATCTCCCTGGCGATTAAATACTTGCACCACTCCCCACAGACCATCGACGATATACAAATCGCCTTCGGAGTCGACCCCAATTCCTTTCGGCCGAAACACGCTTCCACTGTTGTCGCCGGCTCTTCCAATGGAATAGCGAAAACTTCCCGAGCGGTCCAGAACTTGTACCCGAAAGTTCATGGCATCGACCACGATCAGGTTCTCGCCATCCAATCGCAGCTCGGTCGGCAAATTGAATTCCAGATCGCCATCGCCCTGCTTTCCGATGGTTTGCAGAATATTCCCCTGCATATCCATCATGAAAATCTTGTCGCGCAGCGTGTCCGTCACGTAGATGCGCTGCGTCACCGAGTCCACCGCGATTCCGGTGGGACGCTTGAAATATCCTTCCCCGCCTCTCAGGCTGCCGATCACGCGCTCATATTTTCCCCCGGAGTTGAACACGAAGATCTTGCCCGTCTCCGAATCGGTGACATAGATGTTGTCTTGCGCATCGACCGCGACGCACTGCGGTCCGAGCATCGCATCCTTTCCTTTGTCGCGGCGCTCGATAAATTTGTACTTCTGTTGTGCGAAATCAAAAATGTGAACCCCGGCTGCGCCCGGATCCGTGACGATGATTCGCCCACGAGAATCCACCGCAATGCTGTAGGGCCGGACCAGATTCTTGAACTCAGGCTCGCCCGCCACGATGTCCACCAGCCGGTTCCAGAAGCCGCGCTTCGGCTTCACTTCGCGTTCCGAGCCAAAGCTTCGTTCGTAGAGCAGCCTCCGGCCCCCCTCCAGTTCAAGCGTAGGAGGTCCGAGTTCATCTGCATTGGGTTTCGGTTGCCGCGAGGCTGAGGCCGGAATCCCGGGCGCCAGCAGAAGCGGCATCAGAACCACCAGCGTCAGAACAACCGCCATTCGTAAATCAGGAACCGACTTTAGCCGGCGCGCGACCCGCATCTTAATATTCGCTCTCTGCTTCTGCTTGGAACATCGGGGCGGGCTAGAAGAAGTTGAACCATCTCGACACCCCGAAATAGAACGCTGATATCTTCTCCGGCGGTGTGCCGGACACACTGAAGCCCTGGTCCAGTCTACTGTA
>Ga0187851_10000007_pt1 | contig 199535 bp, 165 predicted proteins | sample June2016WEW_6_10_FD_132997 | JGI IMG/M metagenome (GOLD analysis project Ga0187851, IMG submission 132997) | Peatland microbial communities from SPRUCE experiment site at the Marcell Experimental Forest, Minnesota, USA - June2016WEW_6_10 | ecosystem: Environmental > Terrestrial > Soil >... | reverse complement strand
CTTGCCCCAATGCCAGAACTCCGGCAGCCATGCAATCGCCAAAATCACTTCCTAACCTGGCAAAGACCCGCCGGTACTCCGCAAAACCTCGTCGGATATTCGTTCATGCATAATGCAGGTTAGGGACAGCCTGTGACGCGGCGAATAGCCGGCTCCATGAGGAGTAGCGGGCCTTTTATCGCTGATGCTCTGTACCAGTTCTTGCCTTCGCCTGTACAGGCTTGGGGCTTCTTTGCGTTGGTATGACAGATCGCAGCTACAACGCTGCAAGCGCCTCAGCCTGGCTGGGGAACAGCCCGGCGTATCTGGTGATGCCCACCATGGTGAAGACCTTGGTAAAGTGGGCCGAGAGGCCGAAGGCATACACTCTCTGGCCGGAGTTCGAGGCCTCAATCAGCATCTGAATGATCAGCGCAATTCCGCTGGAGTTGATGTAATCCACCTTGGTAAAGTCCAGGAGCACCAGTTTGGCGGTCTCCTTGGGGAGTGCCTGATAGGTGCCCAGAACAGCGTCTTTTGAGGTGCTGGCAATATCGCCCTCGTAGCGCAAAACGCTCACCGCGTGGCCTGCCGGGGAAGTGAGATCTTCTACATGTGTTTTGGTTTCGCTCTGCACGATAGGTCGTCTCCGTATCCTGTTCGATTATGCCGCATCCTTATCCAGCCGGATTACCAGCCGGACATAACTGCTCTTTCCTTCTGAGCCAGTCACCCACTCCGCCTCGTCCACCAGCGCTTGAATCAGGAACATTCCCATGCCGCGAGGATCTTCCTCGCCGTGCATCTTGCGGTCAATATCCGGCTTGATCACCTTGCCCGGCGGCGCTTTCAGGCCCTTGCCGTCATCAATCACCTTCACTTCAAGCGAATCGGCGCTCGCTGAGAGCACCACGCCCACACTGAGTTTTTCGTTCAGCCGGTTGCCGTGCTCGATGGCGTTGATGCAGGCCTCGGCTACGGCCGTCTTTAGGTCTTCGATGCGGTCCTCGCGGAAGCCCATCAGCTTGGCTACTGAAGACGCAGTGCTCATGGCCACTTTCTCAAAGCCCATGCGCGAGGGCATGCGGACTTCAACGTTCGCGGTTTTGAACTCGCTCATTCCGCCATCTCCGTCCCACTCGTCGCACGGCACAGCGCCAATGCGGTCATGTCGTCGCCTTGCGGGCCGCCTTCGGCAAATTCCTCGATGGCTACCCACAATGCATCGAGAATACCATCGGCTTTGTGCTCGGGGCAGGTTAAAAACTCATTCAGAAGCCTCTCGGGACCAAATTCCTCATCGCCCTTGAAGACCTCCGTCAGCCCGTCCGTGTAAAACAAAAGCCGTGCTCCCGGTGTAAACCCGCACCGCTCGCTCAAGTAGCGCATCCCCGGCAAAAGTCCCAACGGCGTACCCCCGGCATCAAATTGGCGCGGCGATGCGCCCGGCTGCACAAGAAAACCGGGATTGTGGCCTGCGTTCACTACCTCGATTTCGCCCGTTCCCGGGTGCAACCGGAGGAAGATGGCGGTCACATAGCGCCTGCGCGCCTCTTCACCCTCGGACCAGTGGTACTGGTTCATGCGCGCGGCCAGCTCATCCAGCGGCGGCCCGCTTGCCGCCATCGCCCGAAAGGCCGAGCGGAAACTCACCGACACAATCGCTGAAGCCATGCCTTTGCCGGCCACATCGGCCACTGCAATCAACAGGCTTCCGTCCGGCTGTTCCACAATGTCTAGATAGTCGCCGCCCACCTCGTAGCATGTGGCCGAGCGAAAGGCGAGCGAGTAGCCGGGAATCGAAGGCAGATTCTGCGGCAACAGCGAACGCTGGATGGCGCGAGCCGCGTCCAGATCCTGCTGCACGCGCACGTACTCCAGATTGCGTTTGTGGTTGCGGGCGTTTTCCAGAGCTACCGCGGCCTGCAACGCCAACCCTTCAATGAAGTCAGTTTCGTAAAGAGTCAGCTCCCGACCGTCAGGCGCGGCAACCACGAGCTCAGTCATTCGATTGCCGTCGCGGTCGTCCAACGAATAGCTCGTCAGGGAAGCACCGTTCACGCCTGCAGCGCCGTCTGGAAGCGCATCGCCGTAGGCAAGCCCGGTGCCCGGAAAAGCTGCCCCAGCCATCTCCAACTCGCGCACAACAATGCGCAGCACCTGCTCCAGCACCTCTTCCTCGTGGATGGTGGAGTGCACCTGCCGCGAGACTTCGAGCAGCGCCTGCAGCCGCGACACCTGCTGTTGCAAATCGATGGTCTCGCCGCTTCCTTGAAGATGAATTCCAGCCGCCATCGCGCACATTCCTCCGTGGATTCCCACTCTAGCACTTAGGGTCTGTTAACACTACCGGCGCCAGCCACCCCAGTAGTGTTAGCAGACCCTTGGTTGCCTGAACAGGCGCAAATCCCATGCCATCTCCCAGTTGATGGGAAACACGAGCCAGCCTGCTCTCAAGATGAAAAGGTTGCGGAAAACCCTGCCCGCCTGCGCCGGCAAGCGGGTAGAGTTTGTGTTCTTACTTCCGCTTTTTTCTCGCCACTTTCGCGGCCTTCTTCGCCGGTTTAGTTTTTTTGGCAGAAGAAGTTTTCTTCCTGGCGGCAGATTTCTTGTTCGCACTTGCCGGCGCCAGCAGCGGAATCAATTTGCTGGCGATGGGCGAACCTAGCCCGGTGCAGGCGTCCCACCCAGGTCCAGCTGAAAAGGCCCCGTTGTTGCCCTGTGTGATGTCGTTGAATGCCGAGGCAGCCTTTGCAGCGTAGATGGCCGGCTGAATAAATCCCACCTGCGAGCCAAGTTGCTGGTTGGCCACGGCCACCAGTCCGGCCCAGAGCGGAGCAACTGCGCTGGTGCCGCCGATCACCGATGTATCGCCGTCCACCCGAATCGTGTAGCCGGTCGTTGGGTCGGCATCTCCCGCCACGTCGGGCACGCCGCGTCCACCTGTTTTGACGCTCGGTTTGGGAACGCCTGCGTTCGCCTGCCAAGTGGGCAGGGCAAAAACGTTGCTCACACCGCCGCCGGTCGCGCCTTCCTTATTGGCCAACTCGTTCCACACTACCTCGGAGACAATCGTCGCTCCATTTGCGTCGAGCTTTGTGCCGCCGCACGCCAGCACGTGTGGACTCGACGCAGGAAAGTCGACATTGTTGCCTTTCGCACCGTCCGTCGAGCCGTTGTCGCCTGCGGCAACAGTAATGGTGACGCCGAGCGCTGCGGCAGACTGGCACGCCGCATCGAGTGCCGTCATCGACTGCTGCGTCCAGCTCGATTCTGGTCCGCCCCAACTGATCGATATCACGCTCGGCTTGTTGGTTTCGTCATGCACCGCGGTGGTGATGGCGTCGATAAATCCCTGGTCCGTGTTGGGCGTAAAGTAAACCGCGATCTTCGCCCCCGGCGCCACTGATCCGGCAACTTCAATGTCCAGCATCACCTCACCGTCGGCGCTGCTTGCATTCGACGGAGCGTTCTTGCCTCCATCCACCAAAACGGCGGTCATGGACGGCGCGGGGAGACCGAGCGTTTTGAAGTAGGCGGTGAGATCGGCCTGCCTGTACCCGCCGCCGAGTTCGATGATCCCGATGGTCTGCCCGGCGCCGCTGGCGCTTGCGGGGAATTTGTAAGCCGTGGCGATCTGGGGCGGGGTATAGCTGGAAGGAGCGGCTGCGCCTTGCTTGTGAACGCGAAAGTGCGGCTGTGCCTGGGGACGATTATCCAGCCCCAGCACAGCCTCCACTACGCCCTTCAGCGATGCTGGCAGATGAATTCCACCTTCGCGCACCCGGCGTTCGACTCCATCCACTGTCTTCTGCTCCAGCACCACGCCAAAGGCCTTCTGGATGTCAGCGGCCGTGCCGGTAAGCTGCACCGTCCGGCGCGCTGAAGCAGTGGGATCGGCCTCGACCGTCAGATGAAACTCTTTGGCAAATGCCTTGATCTGCTTGATCGCCGAGGGGTCGGCGGAGTGGTGCTTCTTGTACCAGGCGCGGCTCACGCGAGCCGGCCCGTTTGCCCTGCCGCCCCGCAGGTTAATCTTCAGCGGCTCCTTGCGTTTCACGATGACCGAGACAGTCACCTTCGCTTTGGACGGCGTAGCCTTGAGCCGGATGGCATTGGGCGCCGCGTCCTTTTCGCTTCCGGCCAGGACGACGCGCTTCTCTCCCGCGAATTGTGGCGCCTTGACCGAGTTTGCCTGTGGGGGTTTGACTCCACGCGAAGACCGAACAAAATTCGCCTGCGGAGGCTTGACTGACATTGCTCGCGGAGTCCTGCCAGACCCTGCCATTTGCGGGGGCTTGACCTGCATACCCATCGGAGCCCGCAAAGGTGCTGGTGATGCTTGCGGAGGCTTGACCGGCATATCCATTGGGGTCCTGATTGGCTCTGGCGCTGCTTGTGGAGGTTTGACTGGCATAAACTGCGGCGACTTGACGGACAGGGATCTATTACGCGGGGAATTCTTCATTGCTGACCTCGTTTTCTCTCGTCCATGGCTCGTTCTCCGAGTCTTGGACCTGATGACTCCGAATGATAGCGTGTATTGATGCAATGGGATACAGCAATTTTCGTCAAGCGCAGATTTTTAATTACTCCGCGCTGGCTTGGCGGCTCCCTTTTAAACTTTCGAAACGCTTCTGGGGGGCTTCATCCAATCCCGGATGCTGAGGTAACAATGGCTGCCCAGCTTCCGTTGTGATTGTTGGCGGAGACACTCCGGGCCAAGAGCAATAAATCGTCGTTTCCCGGCCACTGCCTTTCCCCGTTACAATCAATTGAAGATGATTCGTTTCTCAACAGCCGGAGAATCGCACGGAGAAGCGCTGATTGCGCTGGTCTCAGGACTGCCCGCCGGCGTCCCTATCAATCTCGATTTTGTGAACCACGAGTTATGGCGGCGTCAGCAGGGTTACGGCCGGGGCGGGCGAATGAAGATCGAAACCGACGAGGCTCACGTGCTCTCCGGCGTGCGCCACGGCAAGACCATCGGCTCGCCGATCGCCGTCGAGATAGTCAACCGCGACTGGAAAAACTGGGAAGAGAAGCTTCCGGTCGAAGCCGGCAACCCAGCGCTGCACCAAGCGGTAACCTCGCCGCGACCCGGCCACGCTGACCTGGCCGGCGCCCTCAAATTCAACTTTCCCGACGCTCGCTATGTGCTGGAACGCGCCTCAGCCCGCGAGTCCACAGCACGTGTGGCAGCCGGAGCCTTTGCCAAGCTGATGCTGTGGACGCTGGGAATTGAAGTGGCCAGCCACGTTATCCGCGTGGGCCGCGTAGCGCTTGACCGCGCCGCTACATGGGAAGAGATTGGCGCGGTCGCAATACGTGACGAGATTGTCCTCGGCTGCGTGGACGAGCCGACCGAGGTGCGCATGAAAGAAGAGGTCGAGGAAGCTGCCCGCACCGGCGACACAGTCGGCGGCGTCTTCGAGGTCGTGGTCCACGGCGTTCCCGCCGGCCTCGGCTCTTTCGCCAACTGGGATGAGCGCCTCGACGGCCGGCTAGCCAAGGCGGTGATGAGCATCCAAGCGGTCAAGGCCGTCGAAATTGGTCGCGGCATGGAAGCTGCCGAATCCTTCGGCTCCCGCGTTCACGACCCCATCAACTACGCGGAGGAAGGCACCGGCAATCCTACTCGTTTCACTCGCCCGCAAAATAATGCAGGCGGCATCGAAGGCGGCGTTTCCAACGGTGAAGACATTATTGTTCGCGGCTACCTGAAGCCCATCTCGACCCTGCGCAAGCCCCTGGCGTCGGTGCGCTTTGACACCCGCGAGCCAACCAGCGCAAGCTACGAACGCTCGGATATTTGTGTTGTCCCGGCGGCCGGAGTAGTCGGCGAGGCCATGGCGGCGCTCACCGTCGCCCACCTGGCCCAGGAAAAATTCGGCGGGGATTCGATCCTGGAAATGCAGCGAAACTTCCTCGGCTACATCGAACAATTGCGGAGCTATTAGCAGACTGATGATTCTGAAGATTGTCAAATACCCTGATCCAGTGCTCTCGCGGCCCGGTGAACCCGTCACCGAGTTCAATGCCGAGCTGCATAAGCTGATCGCCGACATGTTTGAAACCACTTACTCCGAGCAGGGCATTGGCCTGGCCGCGCCGCAGGTGGGCGTCTCAAAACGCTTGACGACGATCGACCTGAGCATGGGGAAAGACCCCAAAGACAAGCTGGTGCTCATCAATCCCGAGATCATCTTTCGCGAGGGCAAGCAGTACGAAGAGGAAGGCTGCCTGAGCTTCCCTGATATCCGCGAGAAGGTGTCGCGCGCGGCCAAAGTGCGCATTCGCGCGCAGGACGAGCGGGGCAAATGGTTCGAGATGGATGGCGAGGATCTTCTTGCGCGCTGCTTCCAGCATGAGATTGACCACGTGGACGGCATGTTGTTTATCTTCCGCATGAGCGCCCTCAAGCGCGACCTGTCTCTGCGCAAAATTCGCAAGTTGCAGCGCGAAGGCACGTGGTAGAGGAATGACCAAAGCTGTCGACTACCCCATGAATGTTGGGTGCCCCATCCTCGCCGCGTTTTTGTTTTTGCGGCTAGGGTGGGATCGCGCAAAGCTCAGCCGGCCTTGTACGCTAGGTGCTCAATGAAACTCGTCTTCTGCGGAACTCCGGATTTTGCGGTGCCCACTCTGAAAGCATTGCTTGCAGCGGACCACGAAATCGCATTGGTTGTCTCCCAGCCTGACCGCCCCGTAGGCCGCGACCGCCAACTCGCCGCTCCGTCCGTCAAACTGACCGCGCTGGTCGCCGGCCTCAAGGTTGCGCAGCCCGAAAAGATTCGCAACAATCCAGAGTTTCGCGCTCGGGTCGAGGCCATCGCGCCCGACGCCATTGTCGTCGTTGCTTACGGGCGTCTCATTCCTCCGTGGATGCTCGCGCTGCCCCGGCTGGGCTGCATTAACCTGCACGCCTCTTTGCTTCCCAGGTACCGCGGCGCAGCGCCCATCCAGTGGGCTGTGGCCATGGGAGATACCGTCACCGGCAACACCACTATGCTGCTCGAAGAAGGCCTCGACACCGGGCCGATTCTGCTGCAGCAGGCGGTGGTCATCGCGCCCAGCCAGACCGCCGCGGACCTGTTCGACTTGCTGGCCGAGGGCGGAGCGCCGCTGGTGGTTAAGACGCTGGCCGGCCTGGACAATGGAACCATCCATGCCAAGCCGCAGAATCATGCGGGAGCCACCTTCGCCCCAATCCTCAACCGCGAAGACGGCCGCATGGAGTTTGCCGCGCGCACGGCCACAGAACTCAAGAATCGCTGGCGCGGATTTCAACCCTGGCCCGGTGCATTCACCGCGATCGGCGGCAAAAAGCTGATCGTTCATCGCATGGAAGTCGCGGATGAGCCCGGCTCTCAGGAATCAGACCTGGCAGGTCCCGCAGTCTCCCGCTCTGGAACCGCCGAACTGGCCTCTACCCTCCCCGGCCGGATTTACATTCAGGACCATCGTCTGCTGGTCGCCTGTGCAGGGAATACCTGGCTGGAGCTCGTCGAAGTTCAACTCGAAGGCAAAAAGCGTCTTGCAGCAGCCGAGTTTCTTCGCGGAATCACGCTTCCCGCTAACGCATGGCTTGGTTGAGGTTCATGGCCAAAATCTCCCCAGCGCGCAAGGCCGCCTTCCAGATATTGATGGCCGTCGAGCGCGGCCAACCGCACTCCGACGATCTTCTCCGCGGCAAGGCCGTCAGCGCGCTCTCTGCGCCCGACCGCAATCTGGCCACGGCGCTGGTCCTGGGTGTGCTGCGCTGGCAGATTCAGCTCGACCACCAGTGCCAGGCGTTGCTGACGAGGCCCAACGCCAAACTCGACCCTGAGATTCGCATTGCTTTGCGTCTGGGCGCATTCCAGTTGCTCCACATGGACCGCATTCCCGCCCGCGCCGCAATCGACGAAAGTGTTGAATTGGCCCAGCAGGCCGGCCACCGTTTCGCATCCGGCATGGTCAACGCCGTACTGCGCAAAATGGCCAGGTATGAGCAGACCCTGGATAGCCTTTCGGCGCCTATCGAGGATTTTGCGTTGAAAGGGCACGACTTTACCGGTGTCCCCATCGACAGGTCTTCGTCGATGGGGTGGGAGTTTAGTCGTGCCGAAAATGCCGCAAATTCAGCCGGGCCTTTAGCCCTAGGGGGAATCCGCTCTGAGGAATCCACGCAAGACCTGGCCCTCGCCCAGGCTCACCCCACTTGGATGGTCGAACGCTGGATCAGCTTTTACGGGCTCGATGCGGCCCGTGCAATCTGCCGCTACGGCCAATGCCAGCCTGCGCTCACTCTGCGCCTTGCCGGCCCTGCAGCTGAAGCTGACCTCGCCGCCGCCGGCATCAGCCTCGAACCCGGCGAATTACTTACAGCCGCGCGCATTGTCGTCTCCGGCGATGTCACCCCGACCGAAGCCTTTCGCGAGGGCCACATACGTTTGCAGGACGAAGGCTCGCAACTGGTAGCCGAACTGGCCGGATATTCCGACGAATCAGGAAACAATCCCAATCAAAAAGAGAAGCGAATTATCGATGCATGCGCCGCTCCCGGCGGAAAGACGCTCATCCTGGCCGAACGCAACCCGCATGCTCGTATCGTCGCCTGCGAATCCAGCCCGTCGCGTCTCGAACAGCTCCGCAAACGTCTCGCCGCACACGACGCCCGCATCGAATGCCGACTGGCCGACTCAACCGCGCTGACAGAAAACTCTGTCTACGACCTTGCGCTGGCCGACGTGCCGTGCAGCGGCACTGGGACGCTGGGGCGCAACCCGGAGATTCGTCATCGTCTGCGCCCCGAAGACCTCACAGGCCAAGCCGAACGCCAGCGCGCCATTCTCACTGCCGCGTTGCGCGCTGTTCGTCCCGGCGGGCACGTCGTCTACTCCACCTGCTCGCTGGAGCAGGAAGAAAACGAGCAGGTAGTCGCCGCTGTACTGGCCGCAAACTCAGGTGCCCGCCTGGTTTCGCTCGAAACCCGCATCGGCCAGCTTCTCGACGAAAACATTCTCACATCCGCAGGCGCAGAACGGCTGCGCGGCTCGCTCACGAGAGAAGGCTTCCTCCGCCTGCTCCCCGGCACATTTCACACAGACGGATTTTTCATTTGCATCATTGAGCGAACGAGCTAACACCGCTAACTCCGCTGTTCAGCTCACTCACTGGCTAGTCGCATCTCCGCAAAGTCGCGCCCCAACTCGGCGCACAGCGCTTCTACCACCAGTTCGTGGTCCACCCGCTGCGGCAGGCCAGAGACGGTCGCGCTGCCTACTACGCCGGCGAGAGCTACGTCGAGCGGAAATGATCCGCCATGCGCAGCATAGTCGGCCACGGGCAGTCCATATTTTTCAAGCAGCGTTTCGTTCTTCGCCTTCAGGCTCAACCCCACGGCATACGAGCTGCGATGGAAGCGGGCCACCACGTTGCTCTTCCTCCGCACCCACTCCGCATTGTCCGGCGTGGTGCCATCCAGCGCCGTATAGAAAAGAGGCTGCCCGAAGCGCCGCACATCAATCACCACCGTCAGGCCGCGCTCTTCAGCCAGCGTTCGCAGCCTCGTGCCCAGTTCCCACGCAACCTGCGCGTCCAGTCGTGGCAACACAAGTTCGCGCTCCTGCAAAGCCACTCGCTCAAGATCTTCGCTCAATCCCATTTCGACCTCGCCTCCACCCCCCTATCATCGCAGCAACGCCGGCCCTATTCCCTATTCCCTGCTTTCTTACTTCGCCACCGTCAACTTCACCATCACGCTTTGCTCCACGCGCGCTCCGGCTGGGGGCTGCTGCGCCATCACCGCGCCCGGCTTCACTGGAAGCGCAGGCGCTGCGTCTCCGCTGCCCAAGGGCGCCACCGGCACACTAACAAATCTTGTCTCGGATTGGATACCCACCCTTGTCAGCTCAGCCTGCGCCGTGACTACCGGCAGCCCTGTAAGATCGGGCATGACAAAGGCGTCAGGCGCATCGTCTTCGGGAGCGGCCACCAGCAGGTCGATGCTGGGCCGCGCAATTCCCTGCGCGTGCGCCGGCGGATCCTGCGCCAGCACCGTTCCTTCGGCCGCCCTGCCGTAGGGCAGTCGCGCCGTCACACCCGCCTCCAGGCCCACGCGCCTCAACTCAAGCGCCGCAACGCGTTCGTCCTTGCCCACAGTCTCCGGCACTTCAACTTTTTGTGGCCCCAGGCTCTCGGAGACGCGCACCCGCCACTCTCGCCGCACCACCGTTCCAGGCTCGGGCGACTGCGTAAGAATATGCCCGGGAGCCACGTCGCCGGAGTAGTAGCGATTGTCCACTTCCAGGTCCAGCCCCAGCCCCGAAGTCTGGCTGCGCGCCTCCGCCACGGTCATTCCCTTCAGCGAGGGCACTCGCACTTCAGCCCCGTGAATGGCAAAGTGCATCGTGGCGATGGCCGCCAGCAGCGCTACAGCCACCAGCGCCATCACCAGTGACGCTACCTGAAAGAAATTGATGATGTGGTGCCTTCTCATGGCCTGGGCTCTCCGAGGCTCCGAAAATCCGCGATCATCGTTTGGCGAATCATCCCGCCCTCACCGTAAGTTATCTGTCACCGGCTCGGGGTGAATCGTCACGCGGTCCACCTCCGGGCATTCCAGTTTGAAGCGGTCTTCGAGCGCAGTAATAGCCACGTGAACCCGCTGCATGGTCAGATCGTCGGGCAGCGTGCAATGGCAGGAAACGTGGATGTGCTCTGCCGAGCGGGCAACCAGAATCTCATGCACATCCATAATCTCCGGCAAGAGCGCGGCCGTCGCGCGTAACGCCTGTTTGATTCTGCGATCCTCGACAACGATCTCCTCGGGCTGCTCGATGGTAGCCGGTTCGCTTTCAATATGCGTCAGTACTCCGTCAATCTCCGGCACCTCGCGAAGAATCTCGGCCTCCATGGAGCAGACAAAATCGTGCGCCTTGAGCAGCGGCAGAGATTCATCCAGCTCCAGGTGCTGCTCCACGCGCAGCCGTCCATGATGCGACTGCACGCTCAACTCATGCACGCTCACGTTGTTGCGCGCGGCCACGGCACGCACACGGTCGAAGATGCTCTCCGCCCTGGCTTGCCGCGGAACCGTGTGGATGACCACATCGGCCTCCGGCAATGTGCGATGCACAGCTTCGGTGGCGGCGCGCACCAGTTCGCCAGTGTGTTCGAAGGTGAATCGGCGGGGCAAGGCCAGCGTCAGGTCCGCAAAATATGCTGTTCCCGCACGACGCACCCGCGCCTGATCAACGCTGAGTACGCCCGGCACTCGCTCCACTTCGCTCAGGATGCGGCGTCGCGTCTCCGCAGGAATCTCATCCGACAGCACGCTCACCGCTTCGCGCCCCAGCCGCAGCGTCATGCGCAAAATCAACAGTGACACCAGCACGGCCGCCAGCGGGTCAGCGAAGCGCAGCGCGGCAACACCGAAATGCATGCCCACCCAACTGGCGCCCAGCCCGGCGAGCACCGCCAGCGACGACCAAATGTCCGAGGCAAAATGAAAAGCGTCGGTCGCCAGCGCCGATGATCCGGTCCGATCGGCCACTGCCCTCAGCCGGCGCGACCGCCAGAAGTCCACGGCAATGGAGCACAGCACCACTGCGGCTGGCCACCCCAGGTCATGCAATTCCTTTGCTGGATGAACTATCCGCTGAATTGCCTCCCAGATAATCCACGCGCTGGAGGCGGCCATCAGAATCACAACGCCAAATGACGAAATGTTCTCGAACTTGCCGTGGCCGTAAGTGTGGTCCTCGTCGGCCGGCTTGTCGCTCACTTGCACTGAAAAAAATGTGAGAGCCGAGCCCACCATGTCCAGCCCCGAGTGGGCCGCGTCCGACAACACGCCCAGCGAGCCGGATAAGAGCCCCGCGGCCAGCTTGAGCAGCGTCATCGCCGCAGCCGCCAGCATCGAGTGCAGCGCCACCTGCCGCTTCTCGGCGGAAAACCCGGCCATTTTGGAGGCTTCGGAAATCATCGCGTTCTCAGGCTACAGCGCCACGCACTGCTGTGTACAACCCTGCGATGCCAAAGGTATAAGGTTGCCACGCGCACTGTTCATAGCCGGCGGCGCTCATCAACCCAAGCATCTCCGGCGGCGGCGGAAAGTTGCCTACCGATGTGGGCAGATAGTTGTATGCGCCTGCTTTGCCGCAGATCGCTCGCCCAATCGCCGGAAGCACACGGCGAAAGTAGACGGCGTAGGCCTTGCCGATGAGTCCGCCCGGCTCGCTGAATTCCAGAATCCCCAACTGTCCGCCGGGCTTCAGCACGCGATGAAACTCCCTGAGGCCCGCCTCGTAGTTCGCCAGATTTCTGAATCCAAAGGCCGAAACAATCAGGTCCAGCGACGCGGAACGCAGCGGCAAGTGTAGAGCGTCCGCTTCGAGCGGCACTGCATACGGCTGGCCCGCCTCACGCGCGGCGAATTTTTGGGCGCCTCGGCTCAACATGGCCCGCGCAAAATCCGCCGCCAGAATGGGCCGCGAGTCCCGTGGACGGCGCTTGAGCAGGGCCATGGTCATGTCGCCCGTCCCACAGCAAATGTCGAGCACCGCCGCATCGGGATTGGCCAGCACCGTGCGAAACCGTCGCGCCGCACGCCACCACCATAGCCGGTCCACATTGGCCGAGAGCACGTGGTTGAGCAGGTCGTAACGGGGCGCAATCGAATCGAACATCTCCCGCACAGCCTCGGCCGCGCTGGCTTCGTCGGTTGCTCCCTGCGGTTTGGCTCCTGTCGTTGTCATCAGGATTGTTGCTCCGCAGCCTGTGCCAGCATATAGCCCACCGCGGTCTCCAACTCAGCCGGCGTCACGTCTTCCACTACGCCCGCGTCGCCGATGCCCACCGGCAGCACAAAACGCGTGACTCCGCCGACGTTTTTCTTGTCGCCGACAGACGCTGCCACCACCTTGGGAACGCGCAGCTTCAACTCCGGAAGCGGTCCGTAGAGATGAACCAGGTCTTCCAGCCGCTCGAACTGCGCGCGAGAAATCGTCCCCCGCTGCCGCGCCAGATGGAGCGCGGCCACCATGCCCCAGCCCACAGCCTCGCCGTGCAACAGCAATTTGTAGTTCGTGGCCTGCTCCAGCGCGTGGCCCACCGTGTGGCCGAAGTTCAAAATCATGCGCAAGCCGCGCTCGCGCTCGTCCTGATTCACCACCCCCGCCTTCATGCGGATTGACGCGGCAATCACTTTTTCCAGTGCCTTCGCATCGCGCCCCAGCACATCGTCGGCGTGTTCTTCCATAAACCGCACCAGCGCGCGATCGCGGATAATGCCCGCCTTCACGCTCTCCATCAGCCCGGCGCGCAACTCGCGCTCCGGCAGAGTCGCCAGCACGCCGATGTCGGCAAATACGGCCAGCGGATGATAGAAGCTGCCCACCAGATTCTTGCCCTCGGGCAGATTCACGCCGGTCTTGCCGCCGACGGACGAATCCACCTGCGCCAGAAACGTGGTTGGCACCTGCACATAGGGAATTCCGCGCATGAAGACCGAAGCCAGAAAACCGCCCACATCGCCCACGATTCCGCCGCCAAAGGCAATCAGCAGGCTGCCGCGATCCCCGCCTGCCCGCGCCATCTCCCGCAGCAGGCCTTCTACGTTTTTGATTGTCTTGTTCTCTTCGCCGGGCGGGAGGAACAGCACAATCGGCGGCTCGACGAATGAAGCCTGGAAGGCCTCGCCCCATAGCCCCCAGATCGGCGGCGAGGTCAGGACAAAAACCCGTCGCGGCAACTTGCCGTGAACCCGTTCGATGCGCCGGGCCAGCGTCTCCACCAACCCGCTGCCTGCTACAACGTCGTATTTAGCCGAAGGTGTCTCTACTCTTATCGTTTGCACAGTATCCTTATCCTAAACTTCTGCTCGCGGGGATCGAGCCCTCCATGAAGAAGGTCATGTCTATCACTTTCGCGCGAGTGTAGGTGCGCTGAGTGGGCTCCCCGGTGAGAAAGTCAAGCGTTGGCACCCTGTATTCATCAATTAACGCTGCATTTTCGAGATAGAACCTGCCTAAACGGCTCAAGGCATTTGGACCGAAGGTGGCGGTTATCCCTTCGGCTCTGCAACCTCGCTTAAAATTTGTATCGAAAGCGGGAACGGTACCGAATACTCCAAGCATGATCTTTGTGAGAAGAATGTCGGACATTCGAGGGTACACTTGGATGAAAGAACCAGCCAGTACGCAGATGTTCTCAATGTTCGAGTTGGTGTAGCAATGCGCGTCAATTCCCCAAAAGGAATCCTCTGTTCGCGCAACAATCCCTATCGCGGGGACGAGGTACCTTGAGCTTTTTTCCAGCAAATCCGCTGAACCACGGTACATTCCCCAACTCGCGAGGAAAAAGCCAAGTTGAAGACAGCTGGCCTGTAGGTTGGTAGGATTCGCTAGCTCGGAAACCTTCCCGGCCTCGCGAAAGGACTGAAAGTAGTTGAAGCAGTAATCGAACGAAGTGTATCTCTCGTCAGGCTTGCGACCGCCGTGGTCCTCCCCGCAGTCAAGATAAGCCTTCAAGTTCGCTCGAATGTCCACCAATTCCCCTTTTTCGACTAACTGCCAATGATCACCAAATTCTGGTTTTAGGAGCGGCGGGTAGCCCGAATTCCTAACTCGCCATGCGCATTTCTTCCCGCAAGACGCGGCGAAGTGTTTCTTCCAGCTTGGGCGCCTTGCCTTCCACGTGCTGCCGCAGTGCCTCGTTAATCAGTGTCTGATAGCCAGTCGCCCCGCCCGATGCTTCGGAGATTTTCAGGAAGTGATCTACCAGATCTTCGTCAAGGCGAATCGTGATGCGCGTCTTGCCGCGTGGTTCCGGCTTCAGAGCGGCGATCCGTCCCCGCTTGCCTTGGCTGAAATCGTATTTCTGTTTCATCTAGATTCCTCGTATTGGTTGCGTTCGTGCGCCTCCGCCAGCCGCGCGGAGATGATCCGGATATTTCTGCCGCGATAGCTGTAAACCACCACCAGGACCCGTCCCTTCACGCCCGTTCCCATTGACACAAACCGCTGCTCGTTCGGGTCCGACTCAACATCCATGATCGTAATCGCGTAATCATCCTCAAAGACCGGTTCTGCCTCTGAAAAGCGGACGCCGTGCTTCTGGAAATTGGACTCCGCCTTTCGTACGTCCCACTCGAAGCCCATGCTTACTCCATTATATGCACATTCTGTACATATAGAACAAAAAATCTTGTTTCGTCTTGAAAACCGTTCTTTACCCCAGCCAAAACAGCGGAATCAGCCCCACCGCAGCCAGCGCCAGCAGCATCGCCAAACTCTGCACGCCGGTTTTGCGGCCGGCGAGGCTGTAAGAATAAATCCCCTTGACGACGTTGTTGCTGGCGGCGGCGATAGCGATGGCGGCGGCGGCGACTTTGAATGCAGTGAGAGCGGGAGCGGCCTGCGTCATCCCCATGATGAACGGGTCCACGTCGCTGACTCCCATGATGATGGCCAGCGTATTCACGCCTGTTCTTCCCAAATATGTGACGGCCAACTGTGTGGCGACCAGCATGGCCAGAAACAGTCCGGCAAAAAGAAACGCGGTCATCAGTTCCAGCGGGTTCTTGGGGTCGGCTTCGCGCTGAATTTCCTGTGCGCTCTTATCCGCGCGCCGCGTCCACAGCCAGCCGAAGCCAACAGCCAGGATAGCCAGCGCAAGAAAAGGGATGTAAAGCAGGAGCATCAATTGCCGATTGAAGAGAGCAAGCAGGATGACCAGGCGCAGGTACATTACGCCTGAGGCGATCAGGATGCCGCCTGCAAACAGATGCGGGCGCTGCTCGCGCGCTGCCCGGCGCGCCATCACGACGGTGGTAACCGTGGAGGAATAAGCCCCGCCCAGCAATGCCGCCAACACAATTCCGCCTTGTCCCTTGGTCACCTTCTGCAAGACATAGCTGAGATAGGAGATGGTGCTGATGGCCACCACCACTAACCAGGTTTTGAAGGGATTGATATGAAACTGGCTGTATTCCTGATTGGGCAGGATAGGAAGAATTACTCCGCTCAGGAATAGGAACTTGGAAAAGGTAAGAATCTCGTTGGGTGCGATGCGCGCGGCCAGTTTCTCCAGCGCGGCCTTCAGATCAAGCAGCAACAGGCTGGCGACGCCCAATGCTGTGGCGATCCATAAGTGCCCGTAGCAGACAAGCGCGCCTACCAGAAACGTCGCCAGACCGGACATCTCGGTGGTAACCCCGGCGGTCTCGCAGGTGGAAATCTTGTGCCAGTAAGAGACCAGCAGAAACCCCGCAACAACCAGAAAACCGATGCCCAGGGTGAGCATCTGCGGGCCTGAAATGAGGGCAGCGGAATAACCAATCAGGCCAATCAGCGGAAAGGTGCGTACCCCTCCGAAAGAGTAAGTCGTGCCTGCCGCCTTGCGTTCCTCGCGTTCCAGTCCAATCAGGAACGACAAGAAGAGAACCAGAACAATTTGCACAGCCTCTGGCGGTAACTGCTTGTAGATCTCCATTCGAATCGACCTCTGAATGCAATCTGCTAGACAGCTTACACTGTGTCGCCGCCATGTAACCTGCGTTTTTTGGGGGACCACAAATTTGTTGCGCCAACGAACCGCAAAACAATCCCGCAAATGCAAAGCGGCGGAGCTATCAAGCTCCGCCGCCTCTTGTGTGCTATCCGCCGCCTGATTTCGCGGCTACTGGCTACCTATGATCATGTCCGCCGCTTGGGTGTCCGCCGCCGCCATGATGCTCGCCGCCGCCATGAGGCGCTCCGCCACCGTGATGTTCGCCGCCGTGGGGTCCGCCATGCGCCTCGCCGCCATGATGTTCACCTTCGCCGTGATGTTCGCCTTCTCCATGATGGTCGCCGTGGCCGCGGTCGTCATAGCCATGCGCGTAATGACCGTGTTCGGCCTCCCAGCCGCCGCGTCCGTGGTAGCGGCCACCGCCTTCACCGTGGAAGCGATATTCGCCCCAGCCGTGAGCATAACCCCAGCCGGCCCAGGGACCCATGCCGAGGAAGATGCCGTTGTGAAAGTACCCCGGCCCATAGAATCCATAGGGCGCGCAAGCGTAGGGTGGAGCTTCGTAATAGCCCCACTGACAGACGGGTGGGACGCCGATTTCGACGGCAATCTGAGCTTTCGCGGCTGGCACAATAGCCAAACCTGAAAGCAATACCGCCGTTCCGAGCAGAGTTTTGAGTCCTCGCATATAAGACCCCTCCTGAGGTGTCTGCGATTGCCTGTGTTGCGTGCTACGCTCTGTTGCCGTCCGGGAAACTCTGGCAACAGCATCTGTCGTAAGGATTTTGAATCCGCTTCTAAAACTCCTTCACGACGCCGGGGTTACAGTCAATCCTTTGTGAATCGACTTGACTCTAGCAGCAAGGCTCAATTCTGGGCAATAGATTTCGCGTTCTCTGTACTGCCTGTCTGTCCCGCTCCTGAGTGGTTATACACGTGATTGGGGAAAGAGTTGTGGAAAGCGAGAAAATAACGATCACCTTGCTTTCAATGATAGCCTGAAGCCTAATGAAAATTTCATCTCAAGTGGATTTTCTGGTGATGGGTGCGGGAGTAGCCGGGTTGCGCGCGGCAGTGGAACTGGCGCGCCACGGCGATGTTCTGGTGGTCACAAAGGAGTCGGTGGCCGAGTCCAATACGCACTATGCGCAGGGCGGCATCGCGGTCGCCATGGAGGGCGACCAGGACATCTCGCTGCATCTGGAAGACACCGTGAACGCGGGCGATGGGCTGGTCTATCGTCCCGCAGCCCAGGTTCTGGTGGCCGAGGGACCGGTGCGCGTGGCCGAGCTGATTGAGTGGGGCGCGAATTTTGACCGTGCAGGCGGCGATAAAGGCGGCGAGCTCCTGCGAACTCGCGAGGGCGCGCACTCCCTGGCACGCATACTGCACGCCAATGGCGATGCCACGGGAGCCGAAATCAGCCGCTCGCTGGCGGCATTTGCGTTGGCCCACAAGCGCATCCGCTTTGCCGAGTGGACTACCGTTACCAACCTGATTGTCGCCGACGGCCGTGTGATTGGGGCCGATCTGCTCAACTGCGAACGCAGGCCTCAGCGCATTCTGGACCGGGTCAGCGCCAGGTCAGTGCTGGTGGCCGCAGGCGGCGCGGGCCAGGTCTACTCCGACACGACCAACCCCGCAGTGGCCACCGGCGACGGCATCGCGCTCGCCGCACAGGCCGGTGCCGCGCTGGCCGACATGGAGTTTTATCAGTTCCACCCCACCGCGTTTTCGCTTGCCGGTGCGCCGCGTTTTCTGCTCTCCGAGGCTCTGCGCGGCGAAGGCGCAATCCTGCTGAACGATCGCGGCGAGCGCTTCATGGAGCGTTATCACCCGCTACTGGAATTGGCTCCCCGCGACATTGTGGCCCGCGCCATTACACGTGAAGGCATGGGTTCCGCGCCGGGCGAATTCCGCGTGGTGCATCTGGACATGCGTTCCGTGAAAGGCATCGACCTGCACCACCGTTTCCCCGGCATCAGCGCATTTCTGGCAAAGTATAGCCTCGATCTTGCACGAGATCTGATCCCAGTCCGTCCGGCGGCGCATTACCTGATGGGCGGCATCCGCACTGACCTGGCTGGCCGAACCAATTTGCCCGGCCTCTACGCCGCCGGAGAGGCCGCCTGCACCGGTGTCCACGGCGCCAACCGCCTGGCTTCGAACTCGCTGCTCGAAGGACTCGTCTTCGGAGCGCGCGCAGCGCAGTCGATGCTCGACGACAGCTTGCCGCAGGCACAGAATGCCGAGACGTCTCTGCCGCATCCTGAACCGCTTACAGGAGACGAGGAGGCTCGCTTGGAAGAGATCATCGTCAGGCTGCAAGCCTCCATGTGGGCCTACGCCGGGCTGCTGCGCGAGGAGCAAACGCTGCGGCTGGGCTTTGCCGCGCAAGAGGCATGCGCTGCGGATCTGGAACGGCTCGGGCAAGGTAAGCAAAGCCGGCGGCTCGCCGAGGCTCATGCAATGAGTCGAGTGGCGCGCACTATTCTGGCTTCGGCCTTGGCCCGCACCGAGAGCCGCGGCGCCCACTTCCGCAACGACTTTCCGAAGCGTGACGACGAGAGATTCCGCAAACATTCAGTGGTCGGGATCGATGGAAAGGTAGTTTTCGAGGAGTGGTGAAGCAGGGAATAGGGAATAGGGAACGGGGAATAGAAAGCGCCAGTTCCGTACAGCTTCCTGTCGCCACGTTTAGAGCGGGAATCGCAAAAGCATTCACAGACATTGACCGCGCCAGAACGATTCAGCTATTCCCTATTCCCTATTCCCTGTTTTTAACGACACCATCGCGCACACCGCCAGAATCGCCCCCATCACAGCCAGCGACAATGTGATCGGCACGTCGATCCAGCGGGCGGCGAGCATCTTCAACGCGACAAATGCCAGCATTGCGCCCAGGCCGTAGTGCAAGTACCGGAAGCGATCCAGCAGCGATGCCAGCGCGAAGTAAAGCGAGCGCAAACCGAGGATGGCCGCGATATTGGAAGTGTAGACCACGAAGGGATTGTGGCTGACGGCCAGCACGGCGGGAATGGAATCGAAGGCAAACAAAACATCGGTGACCTCGACGGCAAGGATCACAGATAGCAGTGAGCTAATTTCCGGCCGCAGGCGCTTGGCCGGTTGCAGTTTGCGAATCAAATTCCGAATGGCCGCAGGCGCTTCAGGAACTGTCACGCGATCTGGACTGCTGCTTGCGGCACCACCCCGCAAGAGCCGCCAGGCAGCATAGAGCAGAATCGCGCCGAAGGCCCAGGTAATCCAGCTGAAGCGCCGCAACAGCGTGATGCCTGCGGCAATGAACAGCGCGCGCAACACCACCGCTCCTGCCATGCCCCAGAGCAGAGCCGTGTGCTGGCGTTGCGGCGTAATGCGGAAGCCCTGAAAAATGATGAGGAAGACAAAAAGATTGTCCACGCTGAGCGAGGCTTCAATGGCGTAGCCCGCCACGAATTCGAGCGCCGGCTGGTAACCCATGGCAACGGCAACCCACGCGGCAAATCCGCTTGCAGTGATGACAAGTAAAGCCGTCCAGAGCCATGCGAAGGTTTGGGTGCGCCGCGATTCTCGCTGACGGCCGGCGAGCAGCGCGTCCGCTAGAAGCAGCACCGCAACCACCACGTGAAACCCCAGCCACCAAACCCAGGAAACGCCCGCAATCATCAATGGCCAACCTTCATAGCGGAACCAGAGTTGATCTGTTCTGAAAGCACTGATCTTCGAGTCGGCGCGACCACCAGGGAGCGGCGACCTTCCCGCGAAACCCAATAGAATAAAGTTACTCTGGTTCCGCTCTAGGGACGCCGGCCGGTCTTGTTCAGTTCGCGGTAAAAGCCCAAATCCGCGCCGCTGAGCGTCTTGACGATATAGAGAATCTGACCGTAGTGCATTCCGAAATGCTCCACCACATGGTAAATAGCCCACAGGCCGTTGCCTTTGTAACCCTGAATGTCGTACTGTGCAACCAGATCATCATGGGTGAGCCGCGACAAAACTTCCGAGGCCTCGTGCAACGTCGCGCCCAGACGATCAAGGAGCACTGAAGCCGGAATCAGCTCCCGCTCGGCAAATTCGACAGGCCGGTTTCGGTTGTCCTCTTGCCGGTTGAACGATGCCACCAGCCACTGCCGCACATTGCCGTTCAGGTGCAGCAACAGATTGCCAATGCTGTTGCAAGCCTCGTTTGGCCGCCACCAGACTTGCGCGTCCGTGAGCGGTTCAACGCATCCCCGCAGCCGCGGCCAGTATTGTTCCATGAGCGCGTGGCGAGAAGATTCAAGGAAAAGGGTAGTAACGTCCGCCTGATTGATTGTCATCGGGGAAAAGCCCTCCTAAATAGAGACTGAGCTTATCGCTGGCCGATCAGCCGTATCGTCTCCATAAACACATCGCCGTCAATCGTCAGACTTTGCGCGCTGATGTTGTTCATGGTGTCTTTGTCGGTGTGGTGGTAGCTGTCGTTGGGGCCGTAGTCCATGTCGATGATGTCGATGGACGGGACTCCGCGCCGGAGAAAGGGCAGATGGTCGTCGCTTATCTCCTCGTCGTTTTTGAAAAAGTAGCGATCGTAGCCGAACTTCTTCACAGCTTGCCGGACGACCGCGACCAGCCAGTCTGTGGATTGCGATTCGCGCAGAATGTCGAGGTCCCTGTCGCCGATCATGTCAGCCAGAATGAAGGCCTTGATTTTTCCGAGCGTTCCATCACGGGCCCATTTGGCAGCCAGGTGACGTGTGCCATAAAGCGAATCGGAGTCGGTCCAGGCGGGCTGGATTGACTCTTCGCCGTCATCGAATACCAGCCAAACTGAGTAGCCGGCTAGCGTTTTGCGGTGGGCAATCTCCGCGCGCAACTGGTCGGCGATGGCCATGAGAAGCCCGGTTGTCGAGCCGCTGTCGTTTGCGCCCACATAGTTGATGTTTTTGAGCCAGTAGTTGGTCTCGTAGTGTGTGGCCAGCACGATTACGCCGTTCTTCTTGCCGGGAAATCGCACGATGAAGTTGCGCATCGCCACTGGTCCAATGGGCGTCGATGCCGTGAACGCATCCTCTTCGAGCTGGTCGTGCCGGAAATGGCTGCGCAGAAACTCTTCGGCCTTCACGTGCCCCGGACTAGTGGGCCAGCGCGGTCCGATTGCCACAAACTGCCGCGCATATTCGAGCGCCGCAGCGCCGTTGAAGTGCGCTTGCGCGAAAACAGTGAGAGGAGTGAGTGTCACAACCATCACGGCCAGCGCCGTTACAACCTTCTTCCGAGTGGAAGAGAAACTCATTGCGCAGCCTCTTTCTTTTTGCGCCGCGACGGGTGAACCCACCACGCTACGCCAATGCCGATCAGGTAAAGCACCAGCATGGGAACGGCGTAAATGCACATGGTCCACGGGTCCGGGCTGGGGCAGATAATGGCCGCCACGACGAAGACCGCCAGAATGGCGTAGCGGATATTTCTCCAAAGAAAGCGCGGGCTGACGATTCCGAACAGAGCCAGAAAAAAGATCAACACCGGCAACTCAAAGCTGATGCCCAGGCCGAGAATGATCGACATGAAGAAGCCGGTGTACTCCTCGATGGTGACCATGGGCGTAAAGTTGTGGCCGAAATTCACAATGAGGATTTGCAGCGCGCCGGGCAGCACCCAGTAATAGCCGAAGGCCGCGCCTGACAGAAACAGTCCCACCGTGGCTGCCATGAAGGGAATCACAAACCGCCGCTCTTTCTTGTAAAGCCCTGGCGCAATGAACAGCCACACTTGGAAGAGGATGAAGGGCGAAGCCAGAATTGCGCCGCCGATCAGCGAAACCTGCAAGTCCAGGTTAAGCGGGTCCATGGGGTGAGTGAAAACCAGTGTCTTGCCAATCCGAACGAGTGGCGCCTGGATGAAACCGACGAACCGGTCGTGAAAGGCCCAGGCCGCAACAAAGCCGAGCGCAAGAAAAATAGCAGAGCGGACGATGCGTTTGCGCAGCTCGTCCAGGTGTTCCATCAGGCTCATGCCGGGTAGTTCCGCGCGTTGCGTCACGGCCGCTCGCGCCTTGCCGATTGCCTCCGCGGGATCAACCATTGGAAATCTCCGGTTCTTTGGGAGCCTTTTTCGCTCGGGTGCGCGGCTTGCGCGTGGGCTTTTCAACGCTTGCCGTTGGACTGGCCTCTTCAGTAATCGCAGAAGCGGACTCTACTTGCAACGTTGGGCTGCCCGGTCGCGATGCCGCCACAGGCTCACCCGTCGAGGGCGGCTGAATTCGCGGATACGTCTCTTCCGCCGTGGCTTCAGCTGCCGCTCCGATTGCGGGAGGATAAACGGCTTCATTGGGGTAAGGGCTTTCGATTGCAATGGATGGCGTAACTGCCGCTTCCGGAAGCGGGGAGACAGCCTCAAATGTTCCCGCAACTTGCGCCGCAGTCGCCAGCCCGCGCTGCCGCTCCTCGTCCTTCTTCCGCCTGTCGGCATCCTCGGCGCTGCGCAACTCCTCTTCCATCTGGAACTTGAAATCGTTGGAGGCCTTGCGAACCTCATACATCAACTTGCCAACCTGGCGGCCAATCTCCGGCAGCCGCCGAGGCCCGAAGACCACCAGCGCCATCACCATCAGGATCAGCGAATCCCACATCCCCAGGTTGGCAACTTCAATTGGCGGCGTTATTCCCATGAAGGCTTATGATACCTTCCCGTGCACGGGGCAAACAAACGTAAGGTCACTGGCTCGTTCTCCTGACGAAGCAGAGCTGGCCCGCTGCATTGATCGCCTAATGAAGGAGATAGGTGCGCGGCAACCGGTTTTGATTGAATTCTCTGTGAAGCTCTTGTTAAAATAGCTATCAGTGGACGGGGTCTTTGCCTGATCGGATTCTCGAACCCTATGGCATCGGGCCGCGTCCAACTAGAAGTAGGGCTTGCAACAACCCCGTAGATGGGGGCTTTTCTGAAGCGGTTGGCCGCAAGTGCTGACAGGTCTTCACCAATGCCAGTGCATTTACTGCAAGCTGGAATTGCTTTCAACATCCCCGTCCGCTGCTTCGAATTAGGAGCGAGCTGGACTGAAGGCGGAAGACGGTGAATCTGGTTCTCGACGATCTGACGGCGGCCTCGCCGGAGGCTGGCGGTGCTTGCAGCCTCGAAAACTACCTCGTGCTGCCCGACCACACCATGGACGAGCGCATTGCAAAGGCACGCGCCAAACTTGGCGCCACAACCCTCCTGCTCGGCCACCACTACCAGCGCGACGAAGTGATCCGCTTCGCCGACGCAACCGGCGACAGCTACAAGCTGTGCAGAGTGGCTGCCGCAACCGACGCGAAATACATTGTTTTCTGCGGCGTACACTTCATGGCTGAAAGCGCCGACGTGCTGGGCCGCGAGGGGCAACAGGTCATTTTGCCCGACCTGAACGCCGGCTGCTCCATGGCCGATATGGCGGAAATCTCACAGGTTGAGGCTTGCTGGGAAGCGCTCGAACGCCTTGGTCTGGCAGATGAGATCATTCCGCTCACCTACATCAACTCGACTGCGGCCATCAAGGCCTTCTGCGGTGAACGCGGCGGCCTAGTCTGCACCTCGTCCAGCACCCGCGCCGCGTTCGAATGGGCTTTCGCGCGGAACAAGCGCATTCTCTTTTTGCCCGACCAGCATCTGGGCCGCAACACCGGCTATGCCATGGGCATTCCACTCGAAGAGATGGCGGTGTGGGATCCGTGGGCTATTCAGATTGGTCCAAGCCTGGGCGGCCTGACCAGGCAGAGCCTCGACTCCAGTCGCATCCTTCTGTGGAAGGGGCATTGCGCAGTCCATCAGCGCTTTCTGCCGAGCCATGTCGATGATGTCCGCGCCAAGTATCCCGGCATCCGGGTCATCGTCCATCCCGAATGTCGCTGGGAAGTTTGCCAGAAGTCCGACGCACTTGGCTCGACAGAACAGCTGATCGCGCTGATTGAGCAGGCTCCCGCAGGCGCGATGTTTGCCGTTGGCACTGAGATTCACCTGGTCAACCGCATGGCCCGCCGCTTCGCCGACGATGGCAAAAAGGTCATTACACTCGACGATACCGGCTGCCTCTGCACTACGATGTACCGCATCAGCCCTCAACACCTTGCGTGGGTGCTGGAGAATCTGGTCGAAGGCCGTGTCGTCAACCGCATCCAGGTGAAGCCGAGCGTCAAGCGATGGGCCAGGGTTGCGCTCGACCGCATGTTGGAAGTGGGGTAAGAGCAGTGGACAGTGAGCAGTGGACAGTTTCTTATCGAGATACTAAGCTGGTCTAGTTTCTCGACTAGACGTTAAAGAGACTCATCATTCTTTTGTCCACTTTTCACTGTCCACTGATCTCTGATCCACTGTTCACTAAACACTGTTCGCGGTAAACTGTCCTCATGAAGACTTTCACTCTCGAAGAAGCGCAGTCTCTGCTCCCGGTGCTGGAGTCGCTGCTGAAGCGCGCCATTGAAAGCAAGCGGTCGGCGGAAGAGGTCGAGTCCGGCCTGACTGAGATGGCGCGTCGCATCTATCTTTCCGGCGGCATGAGAGTGGACGCGAGCAAGGTGGCAGGTCTGCGCGCTGAGATGGAGTCCCATGTGCGCTGCGTTCGCGAGAGCATCGCGGAGATTGATTCCATCGGTGTGCAGGTGAAAGACCTCGACACTGGCCTGCTCGATTTTCCCTGCCGCATCGACGACCAGGTGGTGCTGCTTTGCTGGCGCATGGGCGAGCCGGCCATTGAGCACTGGCACTCAACCGACACCGGCTTCAAAGATCGCCAGCCGGTGGATGAGCGCTTTCATCGCCGTTCCGCTTCCGGCAACCGGCCTAATTAAGTCCTGTGTACATTACTGAGCACGAAGTTCGCGCCGCGCTAACCTATGACGCGCTGATTCCCGCCATCCGTCAGGCTCTCATCGACTCATCAGCCGGCATCGTCAACCAGCCACCCCGCACCATTCTCCGCGCCGGAAATCAAGAAGGCCCGCGCAACGGCTGGTTCGCGGTCATGCCGGTTGTTGCCGGTGACGTGATGGCCGTCAAGACAGTCACCTTCTATCCCCGCAATGCGGAACTGGGTCTGCCCACCCACATGGCCATGATCGAGTTGCTCAGCCGCGCGACCGGAGAGCCGTTGGCGGTGATGGACGGGCGCCTGATCACCGAGATGCGCACCGCAGCGGTTTCGGCCGTCGCGCTTCAGGCACTGGCCTCGCCTGATGTCAGGAGCCTTGGCATTCTGGGCAGCGGCGTTCAGGCCTGCTCTCACATTGAGGCGCTCAAGCTGGTTCGCCCTGAGCTCGATGACATTCGCATCTGGAGCCGCACCGCAGCCCACGCCGAGCGTCTCGCAACTCAAACCGGAGCCAAGGCTGTCGCTATCGAAGAGGCCGCGGCCGCTGATGTTGTCCTCACAGTAACTGCTTCGCCTGCTCCTGTTCTTGAGGGCCGCTGGCTTGCGCCTCGTGCGCTGGTATTGGCCGTGGGCGCGGTGGGAGCGCAACTGCGCGAACTGGACGACCAGACGATGCAAAATGCCTGTCTCGTCGCAGAGTCGCGCCTTGCTGTCGAGCGCGAATCCGGAGACGTGCTGCTCTCCGGGGCGCGAGTCGAGGCTGAGATCGGCGAAATTCTCTCAGGCCATGCAGTCGTCCCCACAGGCCGGCGAATCGTCTTCAAATCGGTGGGCATGGCCATCGAAGACTTGGTCGCCGCCCGCCTGGTCTGGCAGGCAAGCATGGCGAAATCAAATTAACGCAGCCAGCGCAATCCGGCTCTCTGCGTTCTCCACAATAGTTTGATTCCTTCCGAAACACTTAAGGCAGATATCAGCGATTTGCTGTATTCTGATTAAAGAAGACTATCGCAGTCCAAAATCATACACTGCTCGCAGGCATCTATAGGAAAGCCTTGCGAACTGTTCTTGGAGTCTTGTGCCCGCTGGTGCGGGCGACAATCGGCTTCATTCATTCTTTCCGAAGCGGAGCGTGGCTTGTCTGCGCATGTGCCGCACTCAACCCCAATTAACCAATAAGGAGTCATTCATGCTTACTGTTGGAGAAAAGTTTCCTGCCTTTGAACTGACCGCCGTAGTCAATCTCGATCTCAAGAATGCCTTTCAAACCCTTACCGACCGGAGCTTTGATGGCAAGTGGAAGGTCTACTTCTTCTGGCCCAAGGACTTCACTTTTGTCTGTCCCACTGAGATCGCCGCCTTTGGCGCGCTGAACCCGGAGTTCGTCAGCCGAGACACGCAAATTCTCGGTGCCAGCATCGATTCGGAGTTTGTTCATTGGGCCTGGCGCAACGACCAGCCTTCGCTGAAGAGCCTTCCCTTTCCCATGCTCTCCGACATCAAGCGCGATCTCTCTGAGCAGTTGGGAATCCTTGACCTGAAAGCCGGCGTCAGCCAGCGCGCCACCTTCATCGTTGACCCCGAGAATGTAATCCGTTTTGTCTACGTTACGGATTTGTCCGTGGGCCGCGATCCGCAGGAAGTCCTGCGCGTTCTGGACGCGTTGCAAAACGGCGGACTCACTCCCTGCGGTTGGCACAAGGGCGAAGAGACCATCGTAGTCTAAAACATTTTCATTGTTGCTGAAATGTAAACATCCCACCTTGGCGATTCGCCGGGGTCCCCGCGGACAGGTCCATCGTCCGTGGGGTGGAATTCGCGCTGGTTGCGAATTGGTTAAGGTGGGATACCTATAAGTGCCGCTCCTTACCTAATGTCGTTTAATCTTTTGCATGTGTTCACCACCGCTGGTTGCGGGGGTCGCGCGGGGGCAAGGTTACGCGCATTGCTTCCACGGCGCTGCCGTGTGTATCCTACGATCCAACCTTTATTCAGGAGTAATTTCAACGTGGGAGCCATGAACGCGAAGCGAGCAAAAGGAATTCGATCGGGGTCCTTCTTCTGCGCGGCGATGCTGGCGATTGCGGTTTCCATTTGTGCGTGCCATGCTCCGCGGCGAGCGACCCTGACGCTTTCTGTCGCAGCCAGCGTCAAAGATGCGATTTTAGAGACGGAAGCCGCATATCAGCGCGATCACGCCGCCATCGAATTCCGCAACAACTTTGGCTCTTCGGGAACTTTGGCGCGGGAGATTGAGGAAGGTGCGCCTGTAGATGCATTTATCTCCGCCGCGTCAAAACCCATGGACGATCTGGAAACAAAGGGTCTGATTGCGTCCGGCACGCGGCGCAACTTGCTGCGCAACTCGCTGGTGCTGATTGCGCCTCTCGACTCTCCGCTCCGTGATTTTCAGGGCCTGGCGGATCCTTCCATCCGGCTGATCGCACTGGGAGATCCCGCCAGCGTCCCGGCAGGACAATATGGGCGGCAAACGCTGGCAGCGCTGCATCTCTTCGACCGGCTCAATAAAAAAGTTGTGATGGGAGGGGATGTTCGCCAGGTGCTTACTTACGTCGAGACAGGCAACGCGGACGCGGGCATCGTCTATGTAACCGATGCGCAATCCTCAAGCCGTGTGCGCATTGTCGCTTTCGCGCCGGATTGGTCGCACGACGCAATCGTCTATCCAGCGGCTGTCGTCAAAGCGAGCCAAAGTGGAGGAGCCACGCGCGACTTCATCGATTACCTTGGCAATCCCGAGGCTCAAGCAATTTTTGTGAAGCATGGATTTACAATGGCCACCCCGTGACGTTTCTGATCGATCCATCGCCGCTGTACATTTCGCTGGTCACGACATGCGCCGCCACGGTTGCCACTTTCTTTCTGGGATTGTTTGCAGCCAGAGTGATGGTGCAAATGCACGGCAGCCTGCGCGCCTGGATTGACGGGATACTTACGCTTCCTCTGGTTTTGCCGCCAACGGTGGTCGGCTTCTTCCTGCTGCTGACCCTCGGGCGTCAGAGCATTGTCGGCCACGCGCTGGAGCGGCTCGGCATCACGATTGTATTCTCGTGGCCCGCCACCGTGATTGCGGCAACTGTTGTGGCATTTCCGCTAATGTATCGCACCACACTGGGCGCATTCGATCAGGTGAATCCTACCTATCTTGAAGCAGCGCGCACGCTGGGAGCCTCGGAATGGGCGGTCTTCCGTAAAGTCTTATTGCCGCTTGCTGCGCCGGGCGTCATTGCCGGAACCGTTCTCGCTTTTGCGCGCGCCATGGGAGAATTCGGAGCCACCCTGATGCTCGCCGGCAACATACCCGGACGAACGCAGACCATGCCCATCGCCATTTATTCCGCTGCTGAAGACGGCGACATGCGCGGCGCGCTTTTATGGGTGATCTTGATAGTCTTGCTGTCGCTGGCAATTATTCGGCTGTTGAATAAGCAGAGCGCGCAGCGAAAGCCGGCGCACCAACAAAGTGCTCCGCGCCCAGCGCCGGTTCCCGTGCCGTTCCATGCTCACTCACGCCGGATCGACGAGGCCGCGTCTCCCGCGGCGCTTGAGATACAGGTTGAAAAGGCGCTTGAGAATTTCACTTTGCAAGTGAGCCTTCGCGCGGGCACGGGCGCGGTCGGGTTGCTGGGAGCCTCCGGTGCAGGCAAATCCATGACACTGCGCATGATCGCCGGCGTGATTGCGCCGGATAGCGGGCGTATTGTTCTCAATGGCCGCGTCTTGTATGACAGCGCGGCAAAGCACAATCTTCTCTCCGCGAAGAGAAGAATCGGCGTCGTCTTTCAGGACTACGCGCTCTTTCCGCATAAGACGGTAGCGGAGAATGTGGGCTTTGGCTTGAGCGCATTGCCTGAACAGGAGCGCCGCACGCGCGTTGACAGGCAACTCAATCTGATGCACATTGCCGAATTGGCGAACCTCTACCCGAAAGAAATCTCTGGCGGAGAGCGGCAGCGCGTGGCCATCGCGCGATGCATGGCGATAGAGCCGGATGCGCTGCTGCTCGATGAACCCTTCGCGGCGCTTGATCCGTTTTTGCGGCGGCAGATGGAAGAGCAGCTCCGCGAGACGCTCACCAACTACAACGGCGTGGTGATCTTTGTAACGCATGACATGGAAGAAGCTTTTCGCTTCTGCACCGATCTGTTGGTGCTCGACGGCGGCCGCGTAATCGCAAGCGGGCCGAAGCACGAACTCTTCGAGCGGCCTCGCACCGTGGTCGCCGCGCGGCTCACCGGCTGCAAGAATATCGTTCCAGCTCGCCGCTTGGCTGCGGATCGAATTGCTGTAGACGCATGGGACTGTGAATTAGAATCGGCGAATCCGGTTTCCGGTGCACTCACCCACCTTGGATTCCGTTCGCACCAGATCAAATTTCAGCAAGCCACTGAAGTCGAAAACACATTTCCATGCTGGCTGCTGACGACCAGCGAAGCGCCGCATGAGATGACGCTCTATCTGCGTTTGCACGCCGCGCCTCGCGCGGGAGAACCGCCGCATCTGCAAGCCGACGTGCCAAAAGAACTTTGGCGCACGTTGAACAAGCAGCCTCAGCCGTGGCGGATTACGCTCGATCCTGCGCGGCTGCTACTCCTTGAGGGATAACGAATCGGCCGCCTCTTTGCGAATGCGATTGCGCAGGTGAGGCAGCGCCACGGCGCAATTCCGCCGGACTGCGATCAGCTCGGCCACGATGGAGATGGCTATTTCTTCTGGCGTACCCGCGTTGATCTCCAGGCCAATTGGAGCGAAGATGCGCATTAAACTCTCCCGTGCAACGCCTTCCGTTTCGAGTTTTTGAAACAGCGAAACCACCTTGCGGCCCGAGCCGATCATGCCGATGTAATGCGCGGGCGTATTGAGCGCCCAGCGAAGAACACGAATATCGTGACGATGGCCGCGTGTGACGATAGCTATGTAGGAGTCGGCACTGGGCGCGAGTTTAGACAGGGTCGCATCCAAATCGCCGGCATGAATATCGCGAGCATCGGGAAATCTTTCGCGATTGGCAAAAGGTTCCCGATCGTCGGCCACGACCACCTCAAAACCGGCCAGCATGGCTGCTTTATATAGGCTCAGCCCTACGTGGCCTCCGCCGAAGATATACAGCACAGGTGCGGGAATCAGCGGCTCAATGAATACCTGGGTCGATCCACCGCATACCAGCCCATTTTGATCATCAGGAGTCTGATCCATATTGAAGGTCAAGGTTTTCGCCTTCTCGTCTTTCATCGATTCCATCGCACTCTCCCGAACTTCGGATTCCATGCGGCCGCCGCCGACCGTTCCCATGATCGAGCCGTCTTCGCGCACCAGCATCTTCGCGGCCACCACCGGAGGAACGGAGCCGCTGACATTGACGATGGTGGCCAGCGCCGCGCGTTTTCCCTCGCACCTTAATTTACAGATTTCTTCATAGATTCCCATGTCATTCCAACTTCCTATGGAGCAGCAATCAAGCGTCCTCAACGCCATCGCGCTAATGGAACGAGAAACAAACGAATCAGTTCAATCCGTCTGCGTCAGCTCATCATAACTTTCCAGCCTCGTCAGCAAGCTAGGCGCAGGGTTTCGCAGGCGTGTCCGAATCCCCATTAACGACGCTGGCGAGAGTTGTTCCCAGTCGCGTCTCTACGGCGAGAGCCACTGCCTTTACCGTGGTCATTCGCCTTTGCGCAGCTTCAAGCGCCGGCGGGTCATCGCTGAATCGTCTGAGAGCGACCTCGAACTTCTGCTCAATCGTAACCGGACGCTCGCCGCTCATCAATTTGTCAGCGAGATAGACAATCGCGCTTTCGTCGATGCGGCCGCCGAAATCCAAATCAGTATGCGAGGCGACCACCGTTGCAACCTGCGGAAAATCCATCGATCTCAAACTCGCTGCGCCAACACTGGCGTGTTCCGCCTCGCCCTTTGCGAGATCGTGCAGCAGCGCTCCGGCCCGCACCAAATCCTGATTCAGCGATAGGCCGCTGTGCGTCAGCGCAGCTGCAATTCGTTGCGCTACCCCGGCTACCAATCGCGAGTGGCGAACGATAGCCGGCTCGACGGCGTGGACAGCGAGAATTGCTTCGCACTCGGCGCGTGTGGGAATCTCGCGCGACGAGGCCAGTGCACGCAGTTCGTCATATTCGGCGGGAGTGTTCATGTCCATGTGGATGGCCTGGTCCGCGACGGGCAGGTCAATAGCCTCGTTCTCGTACCGCGCCAGCAGCTCGGAGAGAGGACCGGCTGCGTCCTTCTCAGCCGTGTCAACCAGAATCTTGCGTGCAATCAGCGGAGGATGCCCGCGACGTCCCTCAAAAACCGGGTACACAATGCCTGCTCCGCGCAACACGAAAGCCGCCGCTAAATGACGAATCGTATTGGGCCGCACCAGCGGAATGTCCGCAGGCAACACGAAAGCCGCCTCAGCACTTTCGGACAGTGCGCGGCTTCCTGCCACAACCGACGAAAACATTCCCAGCTCAAAGTCCAGGTTGTGCACACATCGCGCGCCTGCCCGCTCGGCCAAAGTCTGCAACTCATCCGCGCGATGGCCCAGAACAGCAATTACATCCGTAACGCCCGCGGCGCGGAACGCGCCAATGCATCTCCCCAATGCGGTGCTGCCGCCCAGCGGAAGCAAAGGCTTGAACTCCGCCATGCGCGAGGAGTAGCCCGCTGCCAAAACGATAGCGGCCAAGCGGCCTTCACCTCCGTCAGCTCCAACGGGTTGGCTCGCTGAACTCATTTGCGTTCTCCGCCACTAGCTCCTTCAGTTCGTCCACGCTCTCCATCAAGATAGTACCGTGAATTCTTTTCGGCTAGTGTACGGCTCATCTCAACATAAAGAACAAGGATAAAGTCAACCGCGGCCCTCTCCAACTCCGCTCTGAAGACAGGATGCGCTTTTAGGCGATTTCTGAAACACAGGGCCATCCCTTACCCCGAAAGCCCGTCACGATAAACTGCAAATGAGGAAGCAGTTTTGAGCGATACGGAACCAGTAGAGCCGGTGGACGCGGTCGAAGCTGCCGCTGAAGTGGAGTTGGGCGTACCCTCCGGCGTCTCTCACGCGTGGAGGGCGCTGCGCCATCGCAACTTTCGGTTGTTTTTTGGCGGCCAAACCATATCACTCATCGGCACTTGGATGACGCGCGTGGCCACCGGCTGGCTGGTCTATAGGCTCACTGGCTCGGCCCTCCTGCTGGGCACGGTCAGCTTTGCTGGGCAGATTCCCACCTTTCTGCTTGCGCCCTTTGCCGGCGTGTGGGTAGACCGGCTTGACCGCCGTCAGGTGCTGGTGTGGACCCAGACTCTATCCATGGTCCAGTCGCTGACTCTTGCCGCGTTGACGCTTACCGGTCACATTACGATTCCGCTGTTGCTGGCCTTGAGCGTGATGCAGGGTATGGTCAACGCCTTCGACATGCCGGGCCGCCAATCTTTCATGATCAAGATGGTGGACGACAAGCGCGACCTGCAGAACGCCATCGCCATCAACTCGTCAATGGTGAACATGGCGCGGCTGATCGGCCCGTCGCTGGCTGGCATGTTGATAGCGGTTTCCAGCGAGGGATGGTGCTTTCTGGTTGACGGCATCAGCTACCTCGCGGTGATTGCGTCCCTGCTGATGATGCGTGTTCATACGCCGGTGGCGAATCGCGTGGCCACGTCAATGATCGCCGAATTGAAGGCCGGGTGGACGTATGTTTCGGAATTTTTGCCCATCCGCACGATCCTGATGCTCTTTGCCGTGGTAAGCCTGATGGGAATGCCGTTTGTGGTGCTCATGCCCATCTTCGCCGCACGTGTGCTGCACGGCGGACCACATACCCTAGGATTCCTGATGGGCTCGATGGGACTGGGCGCGCTGGTTTCGGCGCTATCGCTCGCTGCGCGCAGAAACGTGCGCGGGCTGGTGAGGATGATTCCCGTCGCCGCGGCCGTCTTCGGTCTGGGACTGATCGGCTTCGGACTCTCGCACTTCTTCTGGCTCTCGATGGTGATGGTGTTCCTCGCCGGCATGGGCATGATGCAGGGCATGGCCGCAAGCAACACCGTCATTCAAACCATTGTCACCGACGAGAAGCGCGGCCGCGTGATGAGTTACTACACGATGGCCTTCATGGGCATGGCGCCCTTTGGCAGCCTGCTGGCCGGAACCATGGCACATGCCACGGGTGCGCCATTGACGGTAATAATGAACGGCTCCGTTGTCTTGTTGGGCGCGGCATGGTTTACCACGCGGCTGCCGGAGCTGCGGCGCCAGATTCGACCTATCTACCAGGAGATGGGTATTCTGCCGGCAAAGGAAGGTATTCAGCAATGAGCGACGAAAAAGCCGTTCTCAAACTCGATGCGCGCCACACGGCCATCGTGGTGATCGATTTGCAAAAAGGAATCGTTGGAAGGCAGGGCGCGCCGTATCCGCAGACTGACGTGGTGGCGAATTGCGCGCGACTGCTCTCCGCCGCCCGTGTCGCGGGAGCGCAGCCCGTGCTGGTGCATGTCGGCGGCTCGCCTGATGGCGCTGACCGGCCGCACACCGCAACCGACCAGACATGGAAGTCGACCGGCCCGATGCCGCCCGATTGGAGTGAGTTGATTCCTGAACTCGACCGCCAGCCTGCGGACATCGTGGTTCTGAAGCGCCAGTGGGGCGCTTTTTACGGCACCGATCTCGACCTGCACCTGCGCCGTCGCGGACTGACCACCATCGTCCTTTGCGGTATCGCCACCGAGTTCGGCGTGGAGAGCACGGCACGCGACGGTTACGAGCACGGCTACGAACTCATCTTCGCCGAAGATGCGATGACCGGGGTAACGGCCGAAAGCCATTCGAACAGCGTGGAGCGCATCTTTCCGCGCCTGGGACGAGTGCGCTCGACCGATGCGGTCGTAACGGCGCTCAGCTAAGAACGATCGCCGCCTTGCCAGTTGGTCTTGATAGGCCGTCAAAGCTGGTACATCGGATACCCCCACCCATATTTTGTAGGGAAATTCCTTGTTTTCATGAGTTTACGTGATGGGTTGCGCTGTAAAATCCTCATAACAAAGAAGTTCCCTGCAAAATCCTCCAGGATAAGGGGTTACGGGAAGTTTCGACCACTGTTGGCCGCCTCCGGCTGAACGGCGGCGCGAAGAGGACGTGCCGGACGATGATTTGAAACAAGACTTCCGGGATCATTGTGCGACGAAGTGGGGAAATAATCTGCAAGGGACTGGCCGTTCAGGCGGGCGGCGCTTGCGCGCCACGTGGTCAGTGGTAATCCGCCCTTTCCGCGATGACGCTGCTGAAAGGGCGGGCCACCTGTCGGCGCCAACCAACTCAGTCGTGTTAAAAGGCCCTAGCTCCAGGTGCGGATGCCGATCACTCCCCACCATGCGAGGTACAGGGCGGCAATCAGCAGCGCCGCCGTTACCACCGTCGAATACCAGCGGACGCTCCGGCGTATCTCCTTTTTCCGCGCCCGCCATACAGCGACGGCGCTGGCTAAAGAAGTTGCGGCAAAGATCAGCGTGAGGAAGAAGAGACCAAAGGACCAGATCGTCAGGTTCCCCAGGCGCACAAGGGCGTCATTGCCAGCCTGCATAAAGACGCCGACGAACGCCGCCAGGCTGAGCACGGCAATCAGCGGCCAGAGGCGCATGGCGCGCTCGGCTGGACGGCGACGCTTCTTGAAGAAGCCGCCAACCATCCAAAACGGCGCGTAGAGCACGATGGAGATGACCGCAAGCACGAACCACGCCACCAGAACGATCTCGGCAATGGCGCGGAATGTGGGGATGCGCTTCAGGGTTCCGCCAAGGAATATGAACCGGCCCTCGGCATTGGGCGTCAGTAGGGCCATCGTGGCTACCGGTTCTGGATGGTCCTTCTTGGGCGGCAGATAGCGGAATTGCGCGCTGTTGACTGGCGCACCCGTGGGCTTGTTGATACCTCCGAGACCAGTGATCAGCAGGTTTCCCCCGCCAAAGCTCACGCGCTGCAATCCCAGCAAGCGTGCCAGAAATTGTTGCATCTGATTGCGCGGCGCATCCGGCTGGTACCAACCAGCGTACTCCTGGGCGTTGGCGGGAAGTTGTCCCGCTGCAGGCACCGGCGGTCGCGTGAGGTTCCTGGTGATGTAGGCGCGAATCGCGTCGCCGATCTTGCCGAAGGCCTCGCCGTTGGCGGAGTTGATGCTGTAGAAATAGCCTACGCCGTACTCCGGCATATACGACATATCGGTAATTCCGCCGTTCACGCCGCCATTGTGGCCGTGGTACTCAAAGCCATCGTGAAAGCTGGTGTAATTGCTCAAGCCGTAACCGGCTTTGAGGTCCTGCTGCGCTTCCCATGTGCGGGTAGGGGTTTCCATGCGGTCGATAGATGCTGCGGGCATCACCTGCACGCCAGCAACAGCGCCGCGATTCAAATAGAACTGAAGATACGCAGCCATATCTTTGGCGCTGGCGTTGATGGCTCCGGCGGGACGAAGCAGGATGTTCCAGTAGGGATAGGGCGTCTTGCCGTCATTGTGGTAGAGGGTTGTCAGTTGCGGTGAGGGCTGCTCGAAATAGGTGGCTGTCTTCATGCCGATAGGCAGAAAGAAGTTCTGCGTCACGTAATCCTCAAAACGCTGCCCGGTGATCTTCTCCACAATATATGCCGCAACCGGAGGCCCGGAGTTGCAATAGGCCATGCGCGTGCCCGGACGCCAGCGGGAGATGCGCGAATGGTGGTAATAATCGAGGCCTTCGCGCAAAGTCATGCCCTTCGCGTCTTTGGCATATTCGGGCAGGTGCATGTCATCCCAGCCTGTAGTGTGTTCCAGCAGGTCAACCACACGCACCGGGTCGGTGGCTTCCCAGCGATTCTCAAACCCTACCTCAGGGACGAGCTTGTGCACCGGGTCCTGGAGCGATAGCTTGCCTTCATTCGCCAGCTTGAGGATGGCGAGCGAAGCGAAGGCTTTCGAGGTGGAGCCAATGCGAAAGAGCGTTTCCTCAGTGACAGCCTGGTTTGCGGCCACATTGGATTTGCCCAGTCCCGCGACCCACTCGGGACCATCGCGATGCACAATAGCGACGGAGACTCCGGGTGTATGTGTATCTGCGAGGATTTTGTCCAACTGCTGGCGCAACTCGGCGATGGATTGCGCGGGCTTGGGCGTTTCATCCTTCTTGTTCTGAGCCAAGCCGATGGTTGCCTGTAAGCAAAAGACGAGTACGAGAAGAACGGGCTTCAAGCTTTGACCCAGCATCCTCTTCTTCATTTACGATCTCCGTGCATGGTTGGCGTTGTTTGCACGTAATAGTAACACTCATCCGGGGCCTGTTAAGTGCAAGTCTCGGTTGGTGCAAATCGCGTTACCCAGCCTGGCCCACAATCGCGTCGATGCGAGCCAACTCGTCCGCGCTGAAGTTCAGGTTCGCGAGCGCGGCCACGTTCTGTTCAATCTGCTCTACGCGGCTGGCTCCAATCAGCGCCGAAGTAATGCGCCCATCGCGCAACACCCAGGCCAGCGCCATCTGCGCCAGCGACTGCCCGCGCTGCGCGGCCAGCTCGTTGAGCGCACGAATCCGGGCGAGACGGTCTTCGCTGATGTCGCTCTCCTTGAGGAAGACAGCTTTGGTTGCGCGCGAGTCTGACGGAATGCCGTGCAGATAGCGGTCGGTCAGCATTCCCTGCGCCAGCGGAGTAAACGCGATGGCGCCCACGCCCTCCTTGCCCAATACATCGAGTAGGCCTTGCTCCGCCGTGCGAACAAACATCGAATACTTGGGCTGATGAATCAGGCAGGGAGTTCCCAGCTCGCGCAGAATCTTGATCGCTGCCGCGGCCTGCGTTGCGCTGTAATTCGAGATGCCGGCGTAGAGCGCCTTGCCCGAACGCACTGCATGGTCGAGCGCGCCCATGGTCTCTTCAACGGGAGTCTCAGGATCGGGCCGATGGGAGTAGAAAATATCCACATATTCCAGCCCCAGGCGCTTCAGGCTTTGGTCCAGACTGGCGAGCAGGTATTTGCGCGAGCCCCACTCTCCGTAAGGGCCGGGCCACATATCGTAACCGGCTTTGGAACTGATGATCATCTCGTCGCGATAGGCCGCAAAGTCCATGCGCAGAATCTGGCCAAAGTTTGTCTCCGCGCTGCCGTAAGGCGGGCCGTAGTTGTTAGCCAGGTCAAAGTGCGTAATGCCCAGGTCGAAGGCCCGGCGCACCATGGCGCGGCCATTCTCAAAGCGGTCAGCGCCGCCAAAGTTGTGCCACAGACCCAGGGAAATGGCCGGCAGGCGCACGCCGCTCCGGCCCGAACGGCGATATTGCATGGTGTCATAGCGTTGTTCGCTTGCGAGATGCAAAGGGATTCTCCTTGTTTGGAACGATTTCGTTGAATGATTTTTGACTTTACCGCAAAGTCCTGACGAACATGAGAGCGAAGTTTGCCAGTTGGTTAAGAAGCAGAAGCGAAACCAGTGCGCCAACGATAATCACCGTTCGTTTTGCGCTGCCGAACTCCCGATCGTCGGTCTTGATCCGCCCGAATCTCACCCACCAGCGAATCGCCATCGCCGGGGTAGCAAAGACGAGAAAATAGTAGCCCACAATGCCAAGCCAACCCGCGAAAGGAACGAATATCAGGACTAAAAAAACCGGAACGGACACGCCCATGACCTTCAGATAGCTGGCGTCGCTGCAGGCCTGGTTCACCCTGGCCATGATGTCCGCTGCTGCTTCAGCCGCTCCGGGGTCGATGGCAGCCGAGCAGAAGCGGCATTGCTGCGCTGATGTGTCTATGGTCTCCTTGCAATTCGGGCACTGAAAGACTCTTGCTTGAGTAGAGAGGCTTACACTTTCAAACATCCTTAATTCCTCGTTCCAAAGCTCGAATTAGAGACCCTTAGCCGGGCCCAAATGCCTTCATTTCCAAGCAAGAATACACCCTGCTCCTCACCGGCGTCTTGAGGCGCCGCGTAGGTAACATTTGGGTTGTCCGGCGTAAAACTCTGATAAAGCTGTTGCATCCTGAAGGTAACAGCTATAAGATGCGTCAGACGAGGCCCATGTCCTATTCCGCTACCATCTCGATTTCTGCTCCGCCCGCCCCGGTCAGCCCGCGGCTGCGCCTGGCCAATATAGGCAAGCTTTGCATAGCCATCCAGGCCGGGTCGCCGGAGGAGCTAATCAAGCGGGCGGCGGCGGCGCTGCCTGAGTCCAGGCTCCTCGAGTTCCGGCTGGATTCGCTCCCCAAGCCGGCCTCTGCGCTGCCCGCAGTGAAGCAGTTTTTGGCCGCTCATCGTGATGCAACGGTCATCGCCACCTGCCGGCGCAAGCAGTTTGGCGGGCAATTTCTGGGGCCTTTGAAAGCGGAGTTGGAGTTGCTTTTGCAGGCCGCCGAGTCTGGCTGCCAGATCGTCGATCTTGAGCTCGAGTCAGCCGAGGGAGCTACTCACAAGCAAATGGACGAACTGCGCGCCAATTTGCGCGCGGCGGGCGCGGCATTGCTGGTCAGCTTTCACGACTTTTCGCGCACCAGGGACTTGGAAGAGGTGGCCGAGCGCATCGAGGCCTTCCAGCCCGATCTCGTCAAGATAGTTTCCACCGCGCATTCTCTGGCCAACAACCTGGCTGTCCTGAAGTTGATCGAAGCCCGGTCCCGCTCCTCCGAGATCGTAGCCATCGCCATGGGTGAAGAAGGCCTGCTGAGCCGCGTGCTGGGTCCGCGCGCCGGCGCGGCCTTCACTTTTGCCTCGGTCTCCGACGGCCTGGAAAACGATTCCGCGCTGGCGACCGCTTCCGGCCAGCTCACCGCCCGTACCATGCGCGACCTCTACCGCGTCGAGCAACTGGATCAGGCGACACGCATCTTCGGCGTGGCCGGCAACCCCGTCGCCCACTCGCTTTCGCCGCTCATGCACAACGCCGCTTTCCGCCGCGAAAACGTGAACGCCATCCTCGTGCCGCTGAAGGTACACAAGCTTTCTGACTTGATTGCGCTCGCGCGCGACCTGCCTTTGGCGGGCGCTTCCGTCACCATGCCCCTCAAAGAGGAGATCCTGCCGCATCTGGCTAATACCGATTCGCTTACCGCCCGTATCGGCGCCTGCAACACCCTGCGAACCGGCGCCGACGGCAACCTCTATGGATTCAACACCGATGTGGCTGGAGTGGTCCGTCCGCTCGAAAAACGGCTGAAACTGCCCGGCGCGCGCATCGCCGTCCTCGGCGCGGGCGGCGCGGCCAGGGCCGCCGTCTTTGGCCTCGTTGCCCAGGGCGCTGAGGTCGTTGTCGTCAACCGCACCCACGAAGCTGCCGTGAAACTCGCTCGCCAGGCAAAGGCCAAGTCGCTCAAGCACGAACTCTTCGCCAAAAGCCACTTTGACGTGCTCATCAACGCGACCCCTTGCGGCATGGCGGGCAACAAGCAATTGCTGCCGATTGAAGAGAACGAGCTGAATGCCAGCCTGGTCTTCGATATGGTTTACAACCCGCTGGAAACGCCGCTCCTCAAGCTGGCGAAAAACCGCGGCATTCCGACCATCAGCGGCATGGAAATGTTCGTCCAGCAAGGCGCCCGCCAATTCGAAATCTGGACTGGCAAGCCCGCTCCCGAAGCCGAAATGCTGCGCGTGGTTGAGTTGGAGTTGCGCCGGCGAGGGTGAAGGCGGGAGTCGGCCAATGACTCCGCATTTCAAAAACCAGGCTCGTGCCCGTGATTTCCCTGAACTTTCAGAGGCCCGCCACAAGACTGATTCTGGGCTTCCTCCCGCGTTTTGTTGTGTCCCGTCTATCTGTCAATTTCTTCAGTTCTAACTCAAGCGATTTGAATTCGAGACAATAAAGGTCGTGGCCATCCCTTCTCTTTTCCTTACGGCTCACGATATCGAAACCCATCTCTGCCAGGTGGTGGGCAACTTTTGGATTTGCTGAAAGCGCATAAACTTTGATCTCGCCTTTTTCAGCCGCCGCCGGCTCGCATAGCCCCAGAATGCATTCCGCGAGTCTTTCGATAACCGCATACAACGCAAAACTATTTGAAGTATCATCGGCGAACAGGTGCTTCGGAACAACAAGGCTTTCAATATAGATAGCCTTTACTTTTGTTTTCTCATCGGGTCCGAAGAGACAGTCTCCCAACATTTCCCGCTCTAGTAACTCGCCACTTAGAAACCTCTTCATGGTATTCGGTTTCAACGGAAGTATATCGAGGTTTCCAACGTTGGCGTCGTCGCCTCGTTTCACCACATAGAATCCATTCTTATTGGCTATAAACCAATCGAGCATAACTCTCTCGGGAATAACATCATAGCCGCCATAGACTATTACCGCCTGCTTTGCTGCCCACTTGACATCATTCAAGCTGGCCGGCACTACCTTATACAATAACTCGTTCAGTGGCTTGGGGTCTTCCACGCCGCCCCGTCCTCCACGCTTCAAGAAAAAGTAGTAACAAGCTGCCAACCCAACTAATAGGTCAAAAACCAAAAGTGGGATCAGAAACTTCTGTACTAATTCAAGGCGCAAATTCAGAACAGCCTGAAATGCGGCGAGAGCCGAGACGATGGCAACGTTAAGCCCGCCCACTGAAAGGACGAGTGCCACGCCCTTTCTTTTGATCCACACCTCCAACTCTGCCAGGAGATTCATTTGTCCCCCTTGTTGTTGGGGTCTGTTAACACTACTGGGGCGCCAACCGCCCCAGTAGTGTTAACAGACCCTGGACTCCTCATCAAAATAGCACACCTTTATCCTGATCCCGAATACTCCGTGTCGCCCACTCTTGCAACCAACCAAAGACAGAGGGGCTAAGCCGCAACCCTGGCATAAGCCGGGCAGAAAGAAGGATTCTGGCCTTGTCTTTCTTGCGCCAAAGGTGGGAAACACCAGCCCCGAACTCTGCGCAAGTCACGAAATCCGCAAGTGATAGCTCGCTTACCGGGTCTTTTTCACTGTCTTGCCAGGCTTGGCTTTTCCGCCCTCTCCGTGGCTGATGGGGATGGGACCCAGGTCAGCGCCGGTGCGGCGGACTTGTGTATCGACCATTGTGTAAGTAATGGTGCGCGGCGACGCGGGGCGTGTGATGCCTGTCTCCGGGTCGATTGTCATATTTGGGCCGCTCGGGATCAGGAAGCTGAAAACCGGCGCGTTGTCGCCGGAGCCGGGCGTGACCCGCACCGGTAAATAACCCTGAATGGGATGCAGCCGGAAGGCCGTCTCATAGCGATGATGCCGGATGCTCCATGTAAAGACGCGCACCTGGTCAAAGTCGAAAGGCAGTCCGGCCCCTGGCGGAGCAAGCACGGTCACGTACTGCGGAACCTCGTGGTCCGGTGTAGTGGCATCGGGGTCGTGAATCTTGTTCAGCACGTAAGCGCCCACATACTTCTGGCCCTCGCCATAAGTGCCAATCTCGTCGGGCACATCCACATCCATGCGGCCGGCCAGCAGCCAGCCGGCGTGGCCCTGCGCGTCACGCACCAGCCACCAGTCTTCCAGCACCGGTGGTTCGGCATCGGGCAACCCGGGAATATGCGTCGCGCCTGAAGTAGCTGTCTTTAATCCAGGTCCTTGTGCGGGAGCTTTTGTCGCCTGTCCCGTCCCCGGCGTCGCCTTGGGCGTCCGCTCCGCCACGGGAGCAACCTTGGGAACCGTGGCGCGCGCCAGAAGCTGAATCTTCGCATTCGCTGCCAGCAGATAGAACCGCTCCGCCTCCCGGCCGGGCGTCAGATGCAGGTAGATGTCGTCGCGCACCACACCGGTGGCCACCACCGGGTCTGCCTTGTGCTGTACGCCAAGCTGATCAAAAGCCTTGAAGGCCTTGGCGTCGATTACCGCGTGCTCCTCAATCCAGCCGATCTCGTTCTTCTCTGTCTTAACCTTGAGAAAGCGGCGGCCATGCTCCAGCACCTGCAGCGGCTGGCCGTTGGTCACCTCGGCCACGCGGTTCGAGACGGCGGCCACACGGTCATGCAGGTACATCTGCCGCGCTGAAACGTAAACCGTCTCGTGCGTCTCGCGAAGAAGACGTTTGCACCCGGAAGAAGCTGTCAGCAAAGACGCGAGAAGCAGCGTTATCGCGGGAGCCCTAAAGCCCCGCGCAAAGCGGACAAATGAGGTGGAAGATTGCGTAAACACAGCCAGTGGCGATCACCTTGAGAATAGCACTGAGCAGCAGGGGCAAGAACTAGGGAATAGGGAATAGGGAACAGGCACCCATTCGAGGGAAGCGCTAATTAGCCTTCAGTCACAGACAACAGACTCCTGCTCTACTTTGGTACGGCGACAATGGCGAACGGGCCGGTCCCGGTCGAGCCGGTCGCTGACGTGTCCAGTTGGCCGGTAGTGGTGGTGTCAAAGGTGAAAGCGTTGAAGTCCGGATTACCCTGACTATTCACCACCATCACGAAGTCTCCTGTCGAGTCCTCGGCCATGCCGTCCGGCGCATCGCCGGTAGCAACAGTGCTACTTTGCAGCGTCAGCGTGGGGGTAGATGCGTTTAACAGAAACGCAGTGACTATTCCGGCCGAGGTTCCTTGCCAATTGGCGACATATACATAGCCGTTCGAGGCAGCCAGAATGGCGCGCGGGGTGCTTCCGCCGCTCGCATACGGCACCGATGCCGCATAACTGATTTCATTCACAGATCCGGCGTTAATTGTAAATACGCGCAAAGCGCCTGAGTCGCCGGTCGTGGAACCGGGAAAAGCATCCGTTTCTCCGACGTATAGGAAGCCGTTCGATGGATCGATGGCTACTGACTTCGCTGTAGCTGTGCCCGCAGGTCCATAAGGCCTAATGGTATTGCCCGAAGGGATCGCGATCGGGGCCGAATTGTTCGCATTAAATGAAAATACTTGGGTACCGTAAGTCGCTCCAAGAGCCACCGCGATAATTGGGTTCGTCGAGCCGCTCGGCGATATCGCCATCCCGCCCGGCTGAACCGCGCTGGCGCTTGCTAAGTTTATATCCGACTGTATCGAGCGGCTTGTGTCTTGGGTGCCTGAAGTCGTGATGGGGTAAGCATAGAGAATCCCCGATAATGAGGCATCCAGCAACCATTTGCCTGAAGGGTCCACCTGAAGAGCGTTAGCTGCCGTGTCGACAAAGATCGGGCTGCCTTGCGTCAGTGATCCGTTGCTTGAGATTTTGTAAGGGGTAATACCGGCCGATGAAGCCACCCAGAGATAGCTGCCCGCGGGGTCGACGGCCATGGCGGAAGGGAGGGTCACAGTGTAAGAGCTGCCAGAAATCAGAGAAAGTGCGCCAGACTTGACGGTATAGCCGGCGACTGAGTTGCTGCCCAGAATATAGAAATTACCGCTGGCGCCGCTCGCGCTGGAGCAATTGTTCGTGGTGGAAGTCGTCACATCCACGCAAACAGAGGTAGTCTGCGAAACGCTGCCCGAGGTGCCGGTAACCGTAAGCGTGTAGTCGCCAAGGGTTGTGCCACTTTGGGTGGTCGCGGCCAGCGTGACGGATTGCGCAGAGGAACTGCTGCTGAAGGCAACCGATGACGAAGAAAGGCCGCAGTTGGTAGGGTTCACAGCGCCCGAGGGTGAGGTCACCGCGCAAACAAGCGACACCGTCCCGGTAAATGAACTCGATGGCGTCACGCTAACGGTCGTAGTGTTGCCGCTGGTGGCTCCCGGAGCTACAAGGATGTTCCCGCCATTCGTGAGCGTAAAGCTGGTGCTGCCGCTGCTCGGCGCCTGCCAGAAATCTCCGCAACCTGCCAAACCTGCCACCAACGGCGCAGCCGCCAGCAACAACCATGCCCACTTTCCCATCTTCATCGCCGCTCCTCTAGCGCCGTATTCAGCAGCCTGCTCTCAGGTTACCGCCTCGCCGCGCACCTTGTCTCGCTGCCGCACACTGCTGCGTGCGCACCAAGCCCATTATGGAAGTAGACGCAATCCGGCGGGAATTCGCTTATCGGTCGCGTGGGGCCGCCAGCCTTGACTGCAGGCCCAGCACACAACCCCACTCGCCGCCTCTCTGCGCCCAAGCTGTTAAATTCTAAGCAGGATTGTGCCCATTTCGACCCTCATGCACCCCTGCCGGGGCGCGCACCCAAAGGAAATTCATCTATGTTTCACACCACTGAAGACCTCCGCATCAAATGGACCAGAGTCGTCCTCCCTCCTGTATTCCTTGAGGAAGAGCGCCCCGTCAGCGAGGCGGCCTCGGCCACCATCTTCGACGCCCGCAGCGAAATCTCCGCCATCCTCAACGGCCAGGACACGCGGCTGCTGGTTATCGCTGGCCCCTGCTCCATTCACGACACCAAGGCCGCGCGCGAGTACGCCGCCCTGCTGAAATCCGCAATTGACGAGTTCTCCGCCGACCTCCGCATCTTCATGCGCGTCTACTTTGAGAAGCCCCGCACCATCGTCGGCTGGAAGGGGCTCATCAACGATCCCTATCTCGACCAGTCCTACAAGATCAACGATGGCCTCCGCCTGGCGCGCCATCTGCTGCTCGACCTGGCCGAGATGGGCGTGCCCGCCGGTACCGAATTCCTTGACATGATTTCGCCCCAGTACATCGCCGGCCTAGTCAGTTGGGGAGCCATCGGCGCGCGCACCACCGAAAGCCAGGTCCATCGCCAACTGGTCAGCGGAGTCAGTTGCCCGGTGGGCTTCAAAAACGGCACTTCGGGCAACGTGCAGATTGCCATTGACGCGGTGCTCTCCGCGGCTTGCTCCCACACCTTTTTGGGACACACCAAATTTGGCCAGTCCGCTATCTTCGTCACTACGGGAAATCCTGACTGCCACATCATCCTGCGCGGCGGCCGCAAGACGGTGAACTACACGGCAGAGAGCGTGGCCCAGGCCGCGGCTCTGATGGAAAAAGCCGGCCTGCCTCCGCGCATTATGATCGACTTCTCGCACGCCAACAGCGACAAAGACTATCGCCGCCAGGGTATCGTCTGCCGCGATGTCGCCGGACAGATCGCCGGCAGCAACGGCCAGGGCGATAAGCGCATTATCGGCGTAATGATCGAGAGCAATCTGGTCGCCGGCTCGCAAAGGCTCGACAAACTTGCGGAGGGCCAGCCGCTTGTTTACGGCCAGAGCGTCACCGACGGCTGCATCGACTGGAAGGAAACTCACGCGCTGTTAGCCGAGTTAGCCGCCGCCGTTCGCGCCCGGCGCGGCGCTTAATTCCCATCCATACAAAGGCAGGTGGCTCGCTCATCAGTCCCGAAGAATCACTCAGAGCCATGAGAATCTGTGCCTCGTTCATCGCGGCCCTATTGTCAAGTTCCATGACATGCTTTAAACCTCGTTATCAGGAGATCCTTTACAGGTCAGCAGTTCAGCGGGGAGCGTTCCACTGCATTGGAACGCTCCCCGCTGAGGTCGATCTCCTGCACCAGGGTGCGGCAGAAATAGACCAGAACGCGCTGGTCGATGCGTTCGATCCGGACCGGAATTCGACAAATCGTGCAGGAATTCTTTCAACGCCCACCCCTACTTGGGATCTCCGGTATGGACCTGCGTTTGCTTTGCGTTCAGAATCTCGTGCATGACGATCATCAAAACTTCAACTACCTATTTGGCCTGCGCCAGCCCCGCAACAACTGCGGCAATTTTATCGAGTATCTGGTTCCAGCCCTCGAGTTGCCCGCTATTCGTCGCGCTCTCCATGGGTTCATTTCCGATGAAGGTGAGTTTCGTCTGCCCGTTTCCAAGATCCTCAAAGATGGTCACGTCGTACGCACCGTCTATAGCCTCATGTTCTATTCCTAATTGCGCAGGCTCGATCTTGTTTCCCTGCGGGTCGGAAAAGTACATGGAGGAAACGATCTTCTCGTGCGGAACAATCTCATGGTATTCACCAGCATTCCAGAAATCCTGTCCATCCGGCGTTCTCATGCAGCAGAGAAATTTTCCGCCCACGCGAAAATCAATTTTGCAAACGGGCGCAGTGAAACCCTTCGGTCCCCACCACTGCATCACGTACTTCGGGTCTGTCCACGCCTTCCAAACCAATTCGCGTGGGGCATCAAAAATTCTTGTAACGACCATCCGCTCTGTCTCGTTAACCGTGTTAATTGTCATCTCTGACCTCCTTTTTTTTCATTTGATTTACAACCACATCCAGCTTGTCGAAACTCTCTTCCCAGAATCGGCGATAATAAACCGCCCAGTCGCTGACCGTCTTTATCGCCTCCGGCCTAAGCGTGCACACACTCTCTCGTCCAAGCTTTGTCTTGATCACAATCCGCGCCCGCACCAGGTAGGCAATATGTTTTGAAATCATCTGCTGCGAGAGTGCAAACGGTTCCGTCAGTCCATGCACAGAGGCAGGCCCATGTGAAAGTCGTTCGATCATCGCCCGCCGGGTTGGATCAGACAAAGCCGCAAATGTCGTACCCAATTTATCCACAACCATATGGTAGTGGATTCTCTGTCGATGTCAAGTGTGAATTTTGCAATTCCTGATTGCTGTTCCCTGATCTCTGATTTCTGATCTCTGAACCCTGACACCTGCGCTAATTTATATTTCCCCATGAGCGGCGTCATCGCCGCCGGGTGGCCCGCCCTTAGACTAGCCACAATCTGCGGGTCTCCCACCCTTTCCGCGGTTTTATCGCGGAAAGGGTGGGAGACGACGAACCTCAACCAGCCGTCTCAAAAATCACAACAGGCTCAGCGGGGGATCACAAATCTCAAGCCGGAGGAGTTTGGCCCCGTTACAGGTGGTTGCAAATGATTTCCCTCCGTGCGCGCACAATGGAAAAATGAAGAAGGATATCCGACTCTGGCCAGCACAATCTGTCAGGCATGTGACCGGTCTGTACCTTTCAGGTACCCCTACCCCCCCTATACCCCCGGGGGGTATAAATTTTCCTTAGAATCTTGCAGATTATTTTTAACCCGTTTTAAATCAATGCCGCTTGAAAAGCTTCAGGCCATAAATCTTCCACATGGCGAGATTCTGCTTCTAGAAATCACCGGAAAAACCCGTTTTCTGCCATGAAAACGGCCCTCAAGCATCGCTCCAGGGCCTTTCCGCTGACTTGCTAACCCCGCTAACTCCGCTAACACGCGCACAGCGCGGCTAACACCGCTGACTTGCTGACTTGCAGCTACGGCTTCTTTCCCGGCAACGGCGTAGCACCATTCACCACGCTGGCCGCCGAGAGCGTCGGCACCATTTCGCTGTCGTTCTTTACCAGGATGGAAATTCTCCGGTTCGACGGATCGAGAGGATTGCTTTTCACGCGCAGCATCCGGTCGGCGTAGCCTCGCACCTCAGTCACCTGGTTGGTGCGGACACCGTCCTGCTGCATCAGCCGGCGCGTAGAGTTGGCGCGGTCAGCCGACAAATCCCAGTTGCTGTAGCCGGAGTCGCTGGGGTACGGCGTGGCGTCGGTGTGGCCTTCGATCAGCAGGGAATTGGGCAGGGTTTTCAATTCCGCCGCCAGCAGCGCCAGCAGGGCTTGTCCGCTGTCGCTCAGGCGCGCGCTGCCGCTTTGGAAGAAGGTTCCGTCCTTGCCCTCGATCAACTCGATGCGCAGGCCCTCCGGCGTAATCGTAATCTCAATCTGTTTGGACAGTTTCTCCAGGTCCCTGCGCGCCTTGATCTCCTCTTCGAGCTTGTCTTTGAGTTGCTGCAACTGGTCTTTGGCGGCGGAGGCCACTGTCTCGCCGGTTCCGCTCATCACGGTGCCCATCAGTTTGCCGGTGCCCTTGGGGTCGTTGAAGTATCCGGCCACCGCCTTCTTCACCTGCTCGTTCGAACCCATCAGCCAGAGCACGATGAACAGCGCCATCAGCGCAGTGACAAAATCGGCGTATGCCACCTTCCACGCGCCACCGTGATGGCCGCCGTGGCCGACGACTTTCTTGATCACGATAATTGGTGGAGTCCTGGCCGCCATGATTCCTATTTCTCCCGGAAGGGGCTTGCTTGCCTCATGCCGCTACCGCCGGTTCTATGGTGGCTGCATGGCTCTTGCAGCTCTTTTCCATCTCGTCGAAGCCGGGCCGCACATGCGCGGGAATCGCGCGCCGCCCGATCTCGATGGCGATCATGGGAGCCGAGCCCTTCAGAAAGGAGAGAATCAGCACCCGAAGCATGTGCAGATATTCGTTCTGTGCGTCGGCGGTCTTGGCCATATTCGCGCTCAGCGGACCAACCACGCCATAGCACAGCAGGATGCCCAGAAAGGTGCCGACCAGCGCCGCCGCAACCTTGCGCCCAATCTCCTCTTGCGGTCCGCCCAGCGAGCCCATGGTGATAACCACGCCCAGCACCGCGGCCACAATGCCCAATCCAGGCAGGGCATCCGCTACCGTGCTCAAAGAGCTGACCGGCTGTGTCGCTTCGTGGTTGTGGACTTCCATATCCAACTCCATCATCTGGTCCATGTCGAAGGGCTCCACGCCTCCGGTGATTGCCATGCGCAGCGTGTCGCACACAAAGTCGCGGGCATGATGGTCGGCGAGAAACTCGGGATAGTTCTGGAAAATCGAGCTATTCTCCGGCTGCTCCACGTCCATCTCGACGCTTAGCAATCCCTCCTTGCGCACTTTGTTCAGGAACTGGTACATCATCTTTAGAGTGTTCAAATAACGCGCCTTGTTGAACGGCGAGCCTTTTAGAACGCCCGCCAGTCCGCCCGCGATTTCCTTGATAATGTGAGAGGGATTGGCGGCCAGCAATGTGCCCGTGGCCGCGCCGGCGATAATCAGCAGCTCGGCCGGCTGAAGCAGAACCTGAATATGGCCCTTCTCCATCAGAAAGCCGCCGATGACCGACACAAAAACCAGCACAATGCCTATGATGGCGAACATGATTGCCTCCCCGGCGCGGACGTGATGTGGTTTCCGCCCGCGTGAAAGCTGGAACACATTGCGGCTTTGGCCCGTTCCAGCAGATCCGCCAAAGTTCCCTCCAGTTCCGCTTGCGCCGCGCCGATGCTCACGGTGAGCGATACGCGGTCGCCCCACCAGCGGAAGTCCGCCGTGCGGGCCAGACCGGCCAGCGCCTGCGCGTGCGTCGCCAGCATCTCTGGTGTGCGCTCGTGCGACAGCACCAGAAATTCGTCGTCGCCCCAGCGCCCCATCTCTTCAGCCGGCCGCAGCCCGCTCGCCATCGCCCGCTCCATTTTGCCCAGCATCGCTTCGCAAGCCCCTGCGCCGTGCGTCCTGCGCAAATCGCTGGCCTGATCGACGGCAATCCACAGCACGCCGAAGCCTTCACCGCCCTGCCGGTAATCTTCGAAGATCGCGGCCAGCCGGTCTTCAAGCTCTGCCTGACTGGCTTCCACGCTGGAGCCTTCTTCACACTCCCCATGGGGCAGCGCGTTCAGGCTCTCGGCGGGATGAAAGACAATCGCCGCGCCCATGCGCCCGCCCAGCCCGTCGCGCAGCACCAAAGTGCGCGCGATGACTGGAACATCGTGGCCCAGCTGATGCTGAAAGTGAACCATCGCGCCGCATCCTGATTGTGTTTCCGCCCAGACCTCCCGATCGCCAAGTCCGGATAGCGCCGCCAACAGCGGTTCAGGTGCCTGTCGCGATAAAAGTTCTGCGCTGGTGTAGCCGGTAATCGCCTCCGCCGCCCGGTTCCAAAGCATGATTTGGCCTTCGCTGCCAAGCAACGCAAGACCCTCCGGAAGACTATCCAGCGCGACCTCAAGTAGTTCTGTGCGATCGGACATCCATACCTCTCCAACACCTTCATCGGCATGGCCCACAACAACTTGACCCTCTGCGGGCGCGGCGAAAGAGGTTGGTCTTTGCTAAGGAAAGAGAGCTTCTGTGTGCACAAAGGCTTTAGCTGAAACTGAACCGTCGCGCTCCCAGTTCACGAGCCTCATCGGTAAACAGGCTCCGAAATCAGTCGTTGCGAATTTTCGTGACCTGCGGTATCAATAGGCTGTAATCTCATTCGTAGGAAAACCGCGATAGAATAGCGAGGGTTTGCTCTTGGCCTGTCACCAAGGGAATATGCCTCGCACATTCTTGTTTCAGATTGAGACACTTCGAGGGTTTTCCGAGGATTCGCCGATAGTCTCACAAAGAGACGAGGCTGTTTCCTGAGCCCTAAGCGCCGAATCTGGTATGGTGCGAATTGTGGGGAAGGGGCTTCAGCTCGGAGTTACGGGGATACGCAGCAGAAGAGGCGCGCATCATGAACAAAATTATCCTGGCCGATTCGCAGGCAATTTTTAGGGCGGGCACAGCCAAAGTGCTGGCCATGGACGAAGATGTGCGCATCATTGCTCAATGCACCGACCTTGATCGCATGCATCACGCCATCACCACGTTTCCCGGCTCCATCGTCCTGTTTGCCGCCTCGCTGCGGCCGGATATGGTCCGGTTGCACACGCTGCTGGAGACCACCAACAGCCGCGGCATCGTGATCGCCGAAAACAACGAGATCGCCGGCACCTACCTGCAGCAGGGCTTTCGCGGAGTGGTCTTCCGCAACGTCACCGGTGCGGCCCTGGCGGAGTGCGTGCGCGCGGTGGCCGCCGGCGAAACCTGGCAGCCTCCGCAGCTTATGGTGGCCGACTCGCCTGAGGAAGATATGGTGGGCACCAGGGTTCGCGACCGGCTCACGCCCAAGGAGATGCGCATCGTCGCGCTCATTGTGCAAGGGTGCAAAAACCGCGAGATCGCCCTCCGGCTGAAGACCACTGAGCAAGTCATCAAGAACTACCTGCGCTCCGTCTACGACAAGACGGGGGTCAGTGACCGGCTTGAACTCGCGCTCTTCACCATTCATCACCGCGTGCTGGCCGCAGCCGCCGCTGATGTTGGAAGCAAACTCGAAGCGGAGCAAGCTGCGCGGCCGCAAGCCATGGCGTAGCAAGTCACCAGCGGAGTACGCTTTACGGGACCGTAATGACCACTTTGCCCACCTGCTGATTTGATTCCAGGTACTGGTATGCCTCGATCGTCTGCGCAAAGGGAAATGTGCGCGCAATTTTTGGTACAAAGCGCCCGTCTGCCAGCCGGTCGAAGACATACTTCTTTGCCTTGGCTGCAACTGCAGGTTCGTGCGTAACCTGCAGCATTGTGTAGCCGTGAACGTTCAGGCCCTTGGCCATGGCGGCCATGGCAGGAAACGGGGTCGGCTTGCCGGCCAGAGCGCCGTATTCGATGAGATGGCCGCCATTGGCCGCGCCCTCTGCCAGTTGTTCGATGCCCGGCCCGGCTACCGGATCGAATGTAATGCGCGCACCCTTGCCGCTCGTGATCTCTTTTATCCGCGCCGGATAGTTCTCGCTCTCACTGACGATGACGTGATGCGCGCCCATAGCCAGAAGTTCCTCGCGCTTGGCCGCTGACCGCGTCACCGCAATAGCCGTAGCGCCGTGGTCGCGCGTGATCTGAATGGCCGCCAGCCCCACGCTGGAGGATGCAGCTGGAATTGAGACGAAGTCTCCGGCCTTGATTTCGCCTACCAGCACCAGTGCGCCATAAGCCGTCAGGTATTGCATCCAGATGGCCGCAGCTTGAACCGGGGTTAGGTTGGCCGGGTACTCGCCCAGCACCTCGACGGGAACCACTGCCTCCTCGCCCAGCGTGCCGTAGCGATTCTGCGAGAAGCCCGGCACCGTGGCCACGGGCTTGCCGATCCAGCCCGCATCGACGCCTTCACCCACCGCCTCCACCACGCCCGCGACCTCGTAACCGATGCGGGAGGGGAACTCTGGCTGCTCAAAGTACCTGCCGCGCATGTAGACGGACTCGGCACGGTTCAAGCCAGACGCCTGCACCCGAATCCTGACCTCGCCCTTGCCAGGATGCTGCGGCTCAGCCTCTTCAAACCTGAGAATTTCCGGACCGCCAAGCTGATGAAACCGAATGATTTTGGGCATATTGTCTCCTTTACGTCGTTGGATGACCGCAAGATGAAGGAAGATGCGGGGTAGCATTTTTCGGCCGGTGCTTACGGATGGGCGCTCCAGCTTCAACAGCCGCCGGATTCGACCAGTCGCATTTCATACTTAGGAATCAGTCCATAATCCAGGGATTTTGCAGGGGGCAACTACCGCCGCACCGAGCGGGAGGCAAACAAGGACGTACGGATCCCGGGTACCCCCACCCATATTTTGGGCGCAAATTCCTTGTTTTCTTAAGGTTACGGGGGGGGGTGCGCTGTAAAATCCTCTCAGCAAACGACTTACGCGCAAAATCATCTATTGAAAGGAGTTACGGGCTGGCCACGGCACTTGCATTGGCGCGGCCCATAGCTCTGCCACTCATCAGTGTGCATCATGGCGGGGAAATTTTCTGTAATTTACGAAAACTATGCAGCGCCCAATTTGTGGACAGATTCTACTAACGCCGCGCAAGCGCAACAACGCGGCCATCAGCGTCAGCGGGCCGCGCTACTGGTTCTTGATTGCCGTGGCCCGATTCTTTACATAGGTCACGGTCCAGTGCTTGCCCGCCTGGTCGTAGGTCACCGTGCGGTTGCCCACGGTTCGGGTGTCAGCGTGCATCTTGTGCCCGATCGCCATCTCCGTCTCCACCTCGCTCATCCCTTGCTTAATTTGATGCGCCTCAATGGCCGCCCACACATCCTTGGGCCAGTAGTCGTAAATTGTGTGCGGGTCATCATAATAAAAAAGCAGGTCACAGTAATAAGCTTCGTCGTTGCCCTGCATGGACCCGATGGGCGTGGCATACAGCGCCGTACCTCCCGGCAGCGCGAAGACCGCGAAGGCTTGCCGGTCTCCGTGACTCACGCTGTCATCCTCGCCGACGGGCGCGGCCTGTTTGACGATCTTTTTCACGTCCAGCCGCTGGGCCGCGGGAATCAGCCCGACTCGCTTGGCAAACTGCACATGGCCGCCCGTGTAGAAGTAGTAGGGCATGATGTACCCGTTCTTCATCCAAACAGTGGTGCCTTCGAGGCGCAAGGTGTCTTCATAGTGCATGGGGAAGAATTCGCGCATCACCACCAGATCGTCCTTGGTCAGAATCTGGCGCGTGTTGTCGCGGGGAATGACTCCCGGATTTTGCCGGTGCCTCCACACGGAAAAAAGATACGCGCCTCCAACAGCCAGAGTAATCAAGATGGAGATGAGCATTTTTTGCCAAGTCTTCACGCGTCCTCCAGAGATTCATTTTTGCAGATGATTTCAGGCAGGCAGACGGCCTGGTTTCCCAGGTCCCGAGAAGCGGGATCTCCACCCCACGGACGAAGATCTGTCCGTGGGGGCCCCGGGAACCTGGGAAGCCGTGCACGACGTGAAGCGGCTTAGAGCTTTTCCGCCACGCTCTTTGACTGGGTGAAGAGCAGCAGGTAATCCGGGCCGCCGGCTTTGGAGTCCGTGCCGCTCATGTTGAAGCCGCCGAAGGGATGCGCGCCTACCATTGCGCCGGTGCACTTGCGGTTGAAATAAAGATTGCCAACATGGAACTCGCGGCGAGCGCGATCGAGTTTAGCACGATCGGTGGAGTAGATGGAGCCGGTGAGGCCGTACTCGGTGTTGTTTACCACCTTCATCCCTTCGTCGAAGTTGGCAACCTTGATGAGCGCCAGCACCGGTCCAAAAATCTCTTCTTTAGAGATGACCGCATCGGGAGCCACGTCGGCAATCACGGTGGGCTCGAGGAAGTAGCCGCCGTCCGCGGTTGCGGGCGCATGGCCACCGGCAATCAGCCGGCCTTCCTTTTTGCCGGTTTCGATGTAGCGCAGCATCGAATCGAGCGCGCTCTTGTTGATCACCGGGCCGAGGTTGTGATTGGCCGCCGGGTCGCCCACGGTGAGTTTTGCCACGCGCTCGCGCAGCTTCTCGATGAATGGGTCATAGACCGAGCTGTCGATGATGGCTCTGGAGCATGCCGAACATTTTTGCCCGCTGAAACCGTAAGCCGAAGCCACAACGCCGTCGGCGGCCGCGTCCAAATTGGCGTCAGCGCAGACAAGGATCGTGTCTTTGCCGCCCATTTCGAGAATCGTCCGTTTGATCCAGATCTGGCCTTTGCGGGTGTGCGCGGCGCGCTCGTGAATCTCCAGGCCAACCGCCTTGGAGCCAGTGAAAGAGATGAAGCGCGTTTTGGGATGCTCGACGATGGCGTTGCCGAATGAGGCGCCGGAGCCGGGGCAGAAATTGACCACGCCCGCCGGCATTCCTGCTTCTTCCAGCACTTCAAAAAACTTGGCGGCGATGGTGGGAGCGTCGGACGAGGGCTTGAGAATCACAGTGTTGCCCGTGACGACGGCGGCCGCAGTCATACCGGCCATGATGGCAAAAGGAAAGTTCCATGGAGGAATCACCGCGCCCACGCCGAGCGGAATATAGAGCAATTCGTCGCGTTCGCCGGGGAGTTGGATGGGCGTTTTAGCGCCGGCGAGCCGCACCGCTTCGCGCGCATAAAACTCGAGAAAATCAATGGTTTCGCCTACGTCGGCGTCGGCCTCTGCCCAGTTCTTGCCCACCTCGAAGGTAAGCCATGCGCAGAATTCGAATTTGCGGGCGCGGATGATGCGGGCGGCATTGAGAAGCAGCGAGACTCGTTCCGCGGTTGACGTCATGCTCCAGGATTCGAAGGCGTGAAGCGCGGCCTGCATTGCCTGCTCTGCGTGCTCTGCGCCGGCCTTCTGATGAATTCCGACCACTTGAGCGGGGCGCGCAGGATTTATGGATTGGATTTTTCCTTGGGTCTTGATGCGCTGACCGCCGATGGTCAGGTCATATTCGCGGTCCAATTGGCCGGCGACTGCGGCCAGCGCAGCTTGCATCTGGCGCGCGTTTTCCGGCGCCTTGAAGTCGGTAAATGGTTCATTTACAAACCCGCCCTGAGGCGAGCACGGCTGAATAGAGGTGGTGAATTCTTTGGTTGCCATAGCCCATAGATTGTACCAAGGCCGGCAGACGCTCGCACGTGTCGCTTTGGCAGTGACTAGGCCATTGCAGTTACAAGCCTGGCTGCTGGAAAGACGCGGATTCCGGTGAGGTCAATCTGCGGAGATAGAAAATTTTTACGAATTGGTTCTTGTTGGAGGAGCCCGGTGGAGAGATATTTCTTGTTGTCGTCGGCAAAAACTGTGACGACGACCGCGTCCGGGCCCAGGTCCTGCTGGACCTTGAGGGCGGCCAGGAAGTTGCATCCAGAGGAGATGCCCACGCCCAGCCCGAGGCAGGCAGCCAGGTTCTGCGCCATGAGGATTGAATCCCCATCCGAGACCCGGACAGGGGCTTCTAGAGAGCGGAAATCAATGATGGCTGGGATGAATTCATCGGAGATTCCCTGAATGCGATGGGAGCCGACTTTGCAGCCTGTGGACAGGGTGGGGGACTCGGCTGGCTCTACGGGAAAGACCCGAATGGAGGGGTTTCTGGAGCGCAGGTAGTTGCCGACGCCCATCACAGTTCCGCCGGTGCCGACACCGGCTACAAAGGCATCGGGGCGGAGGCCGGCCTCTTCCAATTGCATCCAGATTTCAGGCCCTGTGGTTTGCTCATGGGCCTCGACATTGGCGCGGTTAGAGAACTGCCGGGGCAGAAATAGGCCGCCCGCAAGTGCAAGCTCTTCAGTCATTTGGATGCTGCCAAGGAATCCGCCTTGTTCGTGCGAAACGGGGATCACCGTGGCGCCGTAGCTCTCCATGATGCGTGTGCGTTCGAGGCTCATCCAGTCGGGCATGAAGATCTTTACGCGGTGGCCCAGCGCGTGGCCGAGCGCGGAGAAGGAGATGCCGGTATTGCCGCTGGTTGCTTCGACGATGGCGTCAGTGGGCTGGATGGCGCCTTCAAGATAGGCCGTCTTGAGAATGTGGAAGGCCATGCGGTCCTTGATGCTTCCAGTGAGGTTCCACTGTTCGCATTTGGCGTAGAGGACGCGATCCTGGCCGCGGAAGCGGAAGTCGATGGCCAGCAGGTGAGTATTGCCAATGAGGCGCGCCAAGTGGGCAAGTTTGGGTTGAACGGAGGTCAACCGCTCTTCGTCTGGAGAGGTGCAATTCATGGTTTGGAGTCTTGAACCATTTTACGGCGGCCGGGGAGTGGGGCGGGGAAATTCCCAGACTATCCGAAGTTTGTCTGGGAGGTTACGTTAGAGCGGCAAAAGTTTGCCTGACTGGTGCGACTGCGGGGGGCGAAAGTTTGCCCAAGTGGTTCGAAAAAGTCGATGCGTTGACCGCTGAAACGAGCCTGAGAGCGAGACTGGCTGCATGGATGGTGCGGATTTGCAGGCGAAAGTTTGCTTAGTATTAGCCAAGTAAGATGCAGAATCGACTTAAAAGGTTGAATTTGGAGGCTTTTTGCACGGCTTGGCGGAGTTTTTTGCCTGAAAACGGGGCTGGCCTCCGGACCTGAACGCATGAAAGGGAGCGAGAGATGAGGGAGTTGGGCAGGGAGATTGCGCTGCGGGATCTGGAACGGCAATTGCGGCCTTACCGGAAGGCAGTAAAGAATCGGCCGCCATCCGTGGGTTGGTTGCGGGCAATAAGGCAGGCGATGGCGATGCCGGCTGAGGATATTGCGCGCTATATGAAGCTGAGCCCGAAGATGGTCTTTCAGCTTGAACGGTCGGAGGTGAAGAAGACAATCACGCTGGAGCGGATGCAGGAGATGGCGCGGGCGATGAAATGCGATTTGGTGTATGCGGTTGTGCCGTGGGAACGGTCACTGGTCGAGGTAGCCGAAGCGCATCTGGATCGGCGGGTGTGGAAGAAGAGGCTGACTCATCCGGGGTGGTGAGGAGGACAGGGAATAGGGAACAGGGAATAGGAATGAGCTTGAAGAACAACCGCAGGTCCCCTTCGGCTCTCTGCGCTCTCTCGGGATGCGAAATCAGAAAACTCTGCCAGCGTTTGTCTGGCATAGGAGTTTCGTGCGGCTTCGCCGCGTGGATTAATTTTCAGAATAGGTGGATGGGGTGGTGGCATCCTTCGGGAGGCTCAGGGAAGGCTTAGAGGGCGTGCCCTTTCAAAGCCAACTTCTGTTGGGGTTCGCCGTACCCCACCCTTTCCGCAAACAACGCGGAAGGGATGGGGCACCCGGCAAGGCACAGTGATTTCAATGAGGGGGCCGGCACCTGACGGTTGCATCGGCTACCTTGCATCAAATTCGATCCGGGATTCCTTCACCTGCTGCCAATTCTCTTTGACCCAGTCCACCAGCCCCTGCATGGGGTGAAGCAGGCTTTGGCCGAGAGCAGTCAGTTCGTACTCCACTCGTGGAGGTACTTCGGGAAACAACTCTCTGGTGAGCAATCCATCTCTCTCCAAACTTCGCACTGTTACTGTCAGCATTCTTTGCGAGATGCCGGGAATCGCTCTTTCCAGCTCGGAAAATCGAGCGCGCCCACCGGGCAATTGCGCTAACGAGAGGATCAAAAAGATGCTCCATTTATCCCCGACTTTGGTTAGGAGTTCGCGAACCGCCGCGGGGTCTTTGTGGCCGCAGACTGAGGCTGAATCGAGCGGCTTCTTCGGATTGCCTTTTCTCATGCTTACTTCCATGTGCGCTACGAACCTCAAAATGCCTTATTGTAGATAATAAGCCTCCAAAATAGAATCAACATACAGAAGGTAAGCATGAAATTGGAGGAGATCCTGTGAACCAGATTCTCATCGTCGAATCAAGCCCCCGTGGAGCCGAGTCAGCGAGCCGCCAGTTGACCCGTAAGGTGAGAGAGCGGCTTGAAGTTCAGTATCCAGAGGCGAAGGTCGTCGTCCGCGACCTGGCGAAGGACAGACTTCCGCATTTGGATCAAGCGACCGTGAAAGCAATTTCTACGAGAGACCCGGTTGAGGCAGAATCGCTGAAAGACGCGTTGCATCTGTCGGACCAGCTCACTGAAGAGCTCCTATCGTCGGATTTGTTGGTGATTGCCAGCCCCATGTGGAATTTCGGAATTCCGTCGTTGCTCAAGGCGTGGATTGACCATGTTGTGCGCGCGGGCAAGACTTTCAACTACACCGGCGCCGGGGTAGAGGGGTTGGCGAAAGGCAAAAGAGCAATCCTGGTGCTTGCATCCGGCGGAGTCTTTAGTGAAGGGCCTTGGAAGCCTTGGGATACTGTCGAGCCGTATCTCCGTCAGATTCTAGGCTTCATAGGAATCAATGATGTGCAAACCATAAGGGCGGAGGGTATGAACATGCCTACGCTTGCGATCCATGCCGTACCCAATGGCGAAAAGGCTGTCGAAGCCTTGGCGATCTGAAGGAGAGAGCAATGCTTGGTTTCATGATTCTGACTGTCAGCAATATCGAACGTTCGTTGGCGTTCTATGAGGCGGCCTTGAAGCCTTTGAATATCAAGTTCTTCTTACCCTACAAGGGCGAAGGCGGTCATCCCGATCTCTGGGGATTTGGCGACGGAAAGCAAGCCTTCTTTTGGCTCCAGCAAGGAAAACCCGATCCGGCCGCCATTCACTGGGGCTTCATGGCCGAAAGCAATGGCAAAGTCGATGAGTTCTACAAGGCCGCGATCTCCGCTGGCGCCAAAGACAATATCTCACCGCGGGCGCGAGTTGAATATTATCCGGGGTACTACGCCGCGGATGTGTTTGATCCCGACGGATACTCGTTCGAGGTCGTTCATAAGAGCTAGACCGGAGCCTGACATCTTCCGCGAAAAAACTGAGGAAAAGATGGGGTTCACGCAAAATATCTTCCCCAGGCGGATCAGGCGAAGTGTATCTCTGTGCATCCCCGTTTACAGAACCTCCGAAGCAGCGCGCGGCTAACCGGCGAACTTGTCTGTGGCCGCAACAAGGGCGCGGCTGTTGGGCGGCTCGAAGGCGCTATGGCCGCTATCGGGGGTGATGATGAGCTCTGCCTCGGGCCAGGCGCGGTGGAGTGCCCATGCGCTCTCCATAGGGCAGACGACATCGTAACGGCCTTGCACGATGACCGCGGGGATTTGCCGGAGCCGGGAAGCGTTCTGCAGCAACTGGTCGTCGGGCGAGAAAAATCCCTTGTGAAAGAAGTAGTGGGCTTCAATGCGCGCGAAAGCCAGGGCGAACTCATCCTCTTCGTAGTGGCCGGCGAACGCCGGGTCAGGCAGAAGTTTCGAGGTGGCGCCTTCCCATCCGCTCCAGATCTTTGCGGCGGCGAGCCGCACAGCCGCGTCCTCGCTGGTGAGGCGTCGATAGTAGGCCCCGAGCATGTCATCGCGCTCGGCCTCGGGGATGTGGGCCAAATATGGCTCCCAGGCGTCGGGATAGAGGATGGATGCACCGCGCTGGTAAAACCAGTCGATCTCCTGCTTGCGGAGGAGGAAGATGCCACGGAGAACCAGTTCCGTGACGCGATCGGGGTGCGTCTCCGCATAGGCGAGGGCGAGTGTCGATCCCCATGATCCGCCGAAGACCTGCCAGCGCTCGATGCCAAGGTGCTCGCGGAGCTTCTCGGTATCGGCGACCAGATCCCAGGTGGTGTTGTCTTCAAGGGACGCATAGGGCGTACTCTTGCCGCAGCCGCGCTGATCGAAGCAAACGATGCGGTACTTATCGGGGTGGAAGAAGCGGCGCTGTTTAGGGTCGGAGCCGCCGCCGGGACCGCCGTGGAGAAAGACCACCGGCTTGCCGGAAGGGTTGCCACTTTCTTCAAAGTAGAGCTCGTGGACGGGCGAGACCTGGAGCCGCCCGGTGCGATAAGCCTCGATTGGCGGGTAGAGCCACGTCCCCTGTTCCTTCATCTGGGCGTTGGGCAAACTCTGGTTTGACATGCGGCCAGTATACCTCCGGGGAGACGCGATGCTTCGGTGGAATCCCAGGTCCCCAAACGCGAGGGACCTGGGGCACCCATTGTTTTTGGATGGTCAGATGTGAGTCAGCGCGGGCTAGAAGGGGCTTTTGTTGCCGCCGCCGCAGAGTTCGATGCCGTGGACCATGGCTTTGGCTACGCGGTTGGCCAGGTCCTGATCGAAGAAGTAGAAATACCACTCGGTGTTTTCATCTTTTTGCACCGCAAGTATGTAGATGGGCGGATCGATGCGCGCATCCCAGGTTGGGTGACCGTCGTGTGTGTTCACTTTCTTGAGGAGTTGCTCGCGCGGCATGATGATGACGTCCTGCATCTCGGACAGAACGAACCAGAAGTCGGCGTCCGAGGTAACTTTGTCGTCCTTGATCCGCTTCTCGTGATAGCTGATCTTGCAGGCTGCGGGGTCAGCGACGATGTTGGTGTCAGTGGTGGTGAAGTGGGTAACCCAATCTGCGTCTTGCCCGGCATTGTCGTGGTTGTACGCCGCATAGTTGACCTGGCCCAGGCCGCTGAGCTTGTCTTGTATGAATTGCATGGTGACGGCCAGCGAGGGACCGCTGACGGGCTGGGGAGGGGGCTGAACCGGCTGTTGCGCGGACGCCGTTGCAACCAGCGCAAGAGGGAGGGAAAGAAGACAAGCGAGCCGCACGAGACCTTTCATGGACCACCTCAAGACAGTCGTTGGCACAGCCGTTGGTTCTGTTTGAACGGGCGGGTGTGGTGAAAGAAGTATAGAGATGCTTTGGTCGAAACGACAAGGGGATAAGTTTTTGAATGAGTGAGCTTGAATTCGCTTTTCCGCAGGGGCTGAAGCCCGCGTTCGTTCTGTTGGCTATTTGCGGGGGTTGAAACCCCTGCCTCCCTCCGGGTTGACGAAAATCCCGTCTTAGATACAAAAGCAAACGCAGGTCCTTCGACTGCGCTACGCTCCGCTCAGGATGACGCTTGTGGATGGTTGCGCAGCTTATGCGGTGTCGGTGAGGGCGTTGGTGCGCTTGGACATTTTGGCGGTGCGCTCGAGTTTTTCCCAGTTGAAGGGCTTGCCGTCGATGGCGCGCTTGACGGTTCTGAAGAGGACGAGGGAGAAAAGCTGTCGGTAGGCGAAGCGCTGGAGCCATATGTGGAAGAGGAGCCAGCCGTCGCCCTTGTTGGCGGGATGGCGGCGCTCGAGCGAGAAGGCGACCGATGAGGTGACGAAGTCAATGACGAGGAAGCCGAGGAAGTAGAAGACCAGCTTCTCGAAGTTGGCGGCGGAGGCGGCTTCGGGGTGGTAGTGACGGTCAACGAAATATTTGACGATGCCGGCGAGGAACATGAGGTCGATGAAAGGCGAGAGCAGCGGCAGGAGCATTTGGAAGATGAGGATGTTAGGCAGGGCGAAATAGCCCATGGCTTTGTTGCGAACGAAAGCCAGGCGATGCTTCCAGACGGCCTGGAGGATTCCAAAGGACCAGCGGAAGCGCTGGCGCATGAGGCCCTTGGCGTCGATGGGAGCCTCGGTGAAGGCGAGGGCGCGATCCTCATAGACGACCTTGAGCTGCTGTTCGAGGAGGTTCATGGTGAGGTCGGCGTCTTCTGCGACGGTGTTGACGGGGTAGCCGCCGGCGGCTTTGACGGGAGCGGTGCGCCATGCGCCGATGGCTCCGGGAACAACGGTGACGACGTTGAAGAGATCGAGTGCGCGGCGCTCGAAGTTTTGGCTGGTGATGTATTCGAGGGCCTGCCAGCGGGTCCAGAGGTTGACGCGATTGCCGACCTTGGCATTGCCGGCGACGGCGCCGACGAGCGGATCTTCGAAGTGAGGGATGAGCTTGCTGATGGCGTCGGGGGCGATGACGGTATCTGCGTCGATGCCGACGTAGAAGTCTTCAGTGAGGCGGTCGAGGGCGAAGTTCAGAGCGGCGGCCTTGCCGTTGTTGGGTTTGGTGAGTACCTGGATGTGGCCGGCGGCGATCTCGGCGGAGTAGGCCTGACGGGTGACGTCGTAAGTGCTGTCGCTGGAGCCGTCGTCAATGACTATGACGTGGAGGTTGGCGTAGTCGGAGTTGAGCACCGAGCGGATGGTGCGCACGATGACCTTCTCTTCGTTGTACGCGGGGATGAGCACGGCTACGCGGGGATTGAAGCCGATTGATGCCACGGCGTGTGGCCGGCGAATGCGCTCAGTGACCGCAAAGATGCCGACGAGCAGAAGGCGCGCGCTCATGAGGATGTCGCCCAGGTAGAACATGAGCATGATGAAGCTGCCGATGAAGGCCAGGCTGGAGAAGGCGATTGAATCCGGCAGAGCTTTCAGCCGGTCCCAGAACCCAATCTTGGGCATTACGTCAGCTGTGTTTTTGCCGAGCAGTGTCGAAACGGGGACGATGGTGTAGCCGTGGGCGCGCAGCGAGTCAATAAGCACGGGCAAGGCGGCCACGGTAGGTGAGCGGTCGCCGCCGCCATCGTGGAGGAGGATGATGGAGCCGCGAAACTGTGGCTTGACCTTCATGGCCTGCAACTGGTCGAGGATGGTCTGAGTGATTTCCGCGGGCGATTTTCGCGGATGCTCGTTCCAGTCGTTGGTATCCATCTTGCTGCCGATGATGGTGTAGCCATCCTTCTGTATGCGTTCGATGGGGGAGGCCTGGTCGTCGGTGTCGGGCTCTTCGTCGATGTCGTAAGGCGGGCGGAAGTAAAGCGGCTGAATGCCGAGCTTGCTGGCAAAAAGGCGCTCTGTGAGCGTGAGTTCGAGGTCGAGCTGGCGGTTGGTGATTTCGCTGATGTCAGGATGGGTGTATGTGTGGTTGCCGATTTCATGGCCCTCGCGCACGATGCGCTTCATGAGGCCGACGTTCTGCTGGGCCTCTTCGCCGATGAGCATGAAGGTGGCCTTGGCGCCCTTGTCGCGAAGAATATTGAGAATCTTCGGTGTCCACTTGGGGTCAGGTCCATCGTCGAAGGAGAGCGCGACCTCCTTGGGGTGATAGCCGTATTGTTCGACGGTATAGGTGCGGGGATAGACGTCCATGTGCTCATCGGTGATGAGCTTCTTGCGCGGGTCGAGTTCGTCGGTGTCGACTTCGATGATGCGCTTGCCGGGCTGGGGCTGGCCGGTGACTCGGATAATGTCGCCTTCGCCCTCGTCGTCAACATCGTAACCGGGATGAACCTCGCCGAGGGCCTCGAGCGAGGCAGGGTTGCTGGGTTTATCCCAGACGCTCCACAGGGAGCTGTCTTCCTCGCCCAGGCGCCAGAGAGCGAAGGTCTGGAGGCCGAGGTCGCGGGCCACGCGCATCTCGTTGAGCAGGGTGACGCTATCGAGGAACCAAACGACATGGCGCTGATTCAGGTCCTCGTCAATGTACTCGAAGTGGGGGTTTAGCGTGTCGTAATCGAGGCTAAGGTCAGCATCGACGTCGGAGGCGCGCTGCCATACATCGGAGACGGAGAGATCTTCGGTGTTGAGCACCACGGGCGGCCTGGCGCGGTGGCCGCGTTTTTTCTGCGGAATGGAGAGCGTCCAATCGTAGCCGTAGTTGCCCAGCGCGCAGATTAGTTTTTCTTTGGGGACGATCTTGAGCGCGCGGCGGAGATTGTTGACGAACCACTCCTGGCTGGCGACGGGACCGGGCTGGCTCTCGACCTGGTGCTCGTCGTAGTTCATGAGGATAAGGCCGTCGGAGTTGGCGGCGATGCCTTTGAAGTCGTCGTCCGTGGTGGAGACCATGGTGTTGACGTAAAGGCGGAGATTGCGTGGGTGCAGGTCAGCGTATAGCTCGCGGACGAAGCTGATATAGGCGGGTGAGGCGTCGTCGGGCAGGCTTTCGAAGTCGAGCGATAGGCCGCGATAGGCAGGGAAGGCAGTGAGGAAGCGAACAATCTGCTGGCACAGAGCGGTACGTTTGGCTCGGTCGGCGAGCATGGCGCCGACGGCCGGATCCCAGCTCTGGGTGTTGGGATTGAAGTTGTTGAGGTGCGGAAAGACCTCAGTGTCCTCTTTGGTCACCTCGATGACGTGCTTGATTTTGTCTTGTTCGTCGGGGTCGTGCACCGCGGCGGAGTCGATGACGGGATATTCGTGGCGGTGATCGGCGCTCATGGCCAGGAGGATGGGCTGGGGCGCGTCGATGTGAAGCCACTGGGGAAAGAGCAGATCGATTTGGTGGACGTGCGCCTTGAAGGAGGAATAGCTGGCCGGGTCGTCCTCGACATAGTAGGCGGCGCGCAGACCTTCACCGGTGTTGAAGGGGATGTCAGAGGGTTTGCGGCCGGTTTTGCGGCGGGCGGGACGCGGGGCCTTTTGACCGTGGAGAAGGGAAGCGTGGTCGGGCAAAGCCTTGTAGTTGTGCCGGGGAGTGGGCAGCAACAGCTCCGGCAACTGCTGATAGCGGAGGACGTTGAAGATAAAAACCGCGAGGACAAGAGTGAAAATGACGGCGGTCGCATCCAAAATGCGGCGCAGCCGCTTCCAGCGTTTTCGTTGCGGGTCGAAAAAAATCTGTCTATCGGGCATGAATGGGCCTGAAGTGCACTTTGAGCGAGGATCTGGCGGCAAAAACGAGCGCGAAAACCGCTGAAACAGACTACGCTATACAGTACGAATCGTATGGAAGCTGACGACGAGAGTCAATCGATAGTCCGGCGGGGGATCTTAGCGCGAGTGGGACCTCGGGTCTCCGTTGTGCTGGCTCTTGGCTCAGGACTGGCGCTGCGGCTGTGGATGCTGAGGCAGTTTTTTGACCTGCACGGCGATCCGATGATTTACGGAGGCTTGGCGAAGAACCTGCTGCTGCACGGCAGCTATGCCCTTACCGGGTCAGACGGCGTGATGCATTCCACGCTGATACGGCTGCCCGGATACCCGCTGTTTCTGGCTTTCTGCTTCAGCGTTTTCGGGATGGGAAACTACGTTTCCGCCGCGTGGGTGCAGATTGCGCTGGAACTGGCGGGTTGCCTGCTGCTGGCTGATTTTGCGGGGCGAATTGCGCGGCGGAGCGGGATTGGGTTCAGCCGCATCGCAGCGCACGCCACGTTGTGGCTGGCCGCGCTGTGCCCGTTCACGGCGGTTTATGCTGCGCAGCCGATGACTGAATCGCTGACGCTGTTTGTGATGGCGCTGGCACTCTGGTCGACGGCGCGTTTTTGTGACAGGCCGGGATGGGGACCGGCGCTTTGGTTCACGTTTGCGGTGAGCTATGCGGCGCTGTTGCGGCCGACGGCGCGCTGGTGGGCGTGGCGTTGGCGCCGGCGCTGCTGATGGGGTTGAGGCGCGGGGATGGAGCGGGCGCGATTTCCACCCGAAAGCTGGCGCGGATGGCGGTGGTTTGCCTGCTGCTGGCTTTGACGCCCTTTGCGATTTGGACGTGGCGCAACGAGCGGGTCTTTCACGCCTTTGTGCCGCTGGCGCCGAGGCTTGCCACCGATCCCGGCGAGGATCCGCATCCCGGCTGGGAACGCTGGATGAAGAGTTGGTGCCTGGATTTTGTCTCGACCTACGAGATTTACTGGAACGTTCCCGGCGACACTCTGGACGTGAGCGCGTTGCCCGCTCGCGCCTTCGATTCTCCGGCGCAGTACGAGGAAACCGCAAAGCTGGCCTCCGATTACAACCAGGTGCAGGATCTGACGCCGGGGATAGACGCACGGTTTGGCAAACTTGCGGATGAACGCATCAATGCACACCCGCTCCGTTCTTATCTGTGGCTGCCGCTGGGGCGCATGGCGGATATGTGGCTGAGGCCGCGGGTGGAAAATCTGCCCATCGACCTGGACTGGTGGGTTTACTCGCACCACAATGCCGAGACGCGTTTCAGTTGGGCTTACGCCGGGCTGAATGCGCTTTATCTGCTGCTGGGATTTGCCGGGCTGTGGCTTAGGCCGCGTTTCTGGCTGCCGATGCTGGCTTATTTTGTGCTGCGCAGCGCCATGCTGATGACCGTGGAAGCGCCTGAGGCGCGCTACACGCTGGAATGCTTCCCGATGCTGTTTGCGCTGGGGGGAGTGGCGCTTTATCGGCTGACATATACGGTCTGCTTATTCGTTTTGAGGGCGAAGGCGTCGGCGGGCAGAGACTGATTGACCTTGATATTGAAGTAGACGCTGACACGGTATTGGCCGGGGCCCTCATCGAAGATCTGCTTCAGGCTCACACCCCGCTCGGGATCGACCCAGACTGTCACTTTGGGAAGATTTTTTCTGATCTCCGGGTCTTTCGCGACCAGTTCGAGCTTGGCTACCTTGACGCCGTCGAGGGTCTCCGAGGCGAGGTAGGTAATCTCCCATTTCTGCTCGAGGTCGGTGCCGCTAGCGCCGAAGCCAAGCATCAGATAGCTCTCATATTTATTGAGCTTGCTGTAGGTGGTGACCTGGTTGATGGCGCTTTCAAAGAGCCGGAAGACGCCGTTGGAGTATGTGTAGACCTTGGGCGCGGGCTTGCCGTTCATTTCGCTGATGTGGGCGGCCATCTGGAAGGCTGCGCCTTTGCGCTCGTAGTAGACGGTGCCCTTCTGCACGTCCTTGTCGTAGATAGGGTCTGTCTGGATGGTGTCGAACTCGAAGTCAGCCTCGGTGGAGTGGAAATTTTTGGCGGCTTCGTCAAGGCGGCGCAGCACCTTGTCCTTTTCCTTTTCATTGGGAGTGGCGGGTGCGGCAAAGCTCGAGCGCACAGCAAACAGAAGCATCGCAATCAACGCGAAAAAGACAAATTTTGTTGCTTTATTCATAGGGTTCCTTATGTTTCTTGTTGGCTGCTTTTAACGACGCGCCCAGACGCGCCAAGTCCAATTGCCTTGAGCGTCCTGCACTGTTTCCCAACGCTCGACGGCGACGGCATCGCCGGTGACCGGCTCGATGGCCTTGCGCAGGGCCTTCTTTACAGCCATATTGGATGCCGTGGTGGTGAGGGCCAAGTTCACGTCGGAGGCCTGCACGGTGACGATGAAGCCGCGTCCGCCGTCGCCGACGACCTGAATGGGATGCGGTGGGCCGACGACCGTGGGCGGCTTTGCCCCGAAGTCCCAGAATTGCGGCGTGACGAAGATGAACGCGAGGATGAGCGTCACCATCACGTCGTAGTGAAAACAGCCGCGCGGATAGGTCCAGTAGAAATAACTTTTCAGAATCCTGTTCATGTTGACCTTAACGTGTGATGCGCGTTAGCCCGCCCATGTAAGGCAGAAGCGCATCCGGAATCAGGACCGAGCCGTCGGCCTGCTGATAGTTTTCAACAATGGCGAGCCAGGTGCGGCCTACGGCGAGGCCACTGCCGTTCAATGTGTGAACGAATTCGAGCTTGCCTTTTGCGCCGCCAGGCCTGTAACGGATGTTGGCGCGACGCGCCTGAAAGGCCTCAAAGTTAGAGCAGGAAGAAATCTCGCGATAAAGTTGCTGGCCGGGAAGCCAGACCTCGAGATCGAAGGTCTTGGCGGAGGAAAAGCCGGTGTCGCCCGTGCAAAGAAGAACGCGGCGATAGGGCAGGCCGAGGGCCTCGAGAATCTCTTCGGCATCGCGGGTGAGGCGCTCGTGCTCGGCATCGGAGTCCTCGGGGCGAGTGAATTTGACCATCTCAACTTTTTGAAATTGATGCTGGCGGATGATGCCGCGCGTGTCTTTGCCGGCGGCTCCGGCTTCGGCGCGGAAGCATGGCGTGTAAGCCGTGAGAGCGATGGGCAGGCGGGCTTCGTCGAGGATTTCGTCGCGATAGAGATTGGTGACGGGAACCTCGGCGGTGGGAATCAGCCAGTGGTCGTTGTCTTTGAATTCGCCTCGGGCTACAGCTTCGGCGTCGGCGTCGGAGCAGCGAAAGAGGTCTTCGGCAAACTTGGGCAACTGGCCGGTGCCGAAGAGGGATTTCGAGTTCACCATGAACGGCGGGAGGACTTCGGTGTAGCCGTGCTTGGCGGTGTGCAGGTCGAGCATGAAGCTGATCAGCGCGCGTTCGAGGCGCGCTCCCGCGCCCATATAGACGGCAAAGCGCGCGCCGGAGAGCTTGGTGGCGCGTTCGAGATCGAGGATGCCGAGGGCTTCGCCGAGCTCCCAGTGAGGCTTGGGTGTGTATGCAAAGGAGGGTTTGTTGCCCCAGGTTTTTACGGTGAGGTTGTCGGCTTCAGAAAGCCCGGATGGGACTTCGTCGCGGGTGAGATTGGGAATGCCGGAGAGCAACTGGCGAAGACGGTCGTCGAAGGTTGCGGCGGTTGAGTCGAGCTCGTCGAGCGTGTCCTTGAGCGCGCGGGTCTCTTCCATGACGGCGGTTGCGTCCTGCCCCGATTTCTTGAGAGCGCCGACCTGCTGACTCAACTCGTTGCGGCGGGCCTTGAGGCGTTCGGCGGTGGTGATGGCCTCGCGGCGGCTGGCATCGAGGGCGCGAAAATCGCCCAGCAGCACAGCCGGGTCGGCTCCGCGCGCACGGAGTTTCTCTTCAACAAATTCCAGGTTGGCACGGACAAATGTTAGGTCGAGCATCGCTCTTCTAGTTTACTTGATTGATTCGGAGAGAGGAGTTCGGGTTTGAAGCCGCAAGTTAGCCTCCACTTCGCGGAGATGGCGGGTTCGCAGGTTGGCGGGCGATACCTGGTTTTGCGAGCGGTCCGGCATTGAAAAAGCAATAAAAGGCTGTAGATAGGTGGAACTATCCCACCCTAGGCACAATAACAAAGGCGTGCCGAGGGTGGGGCACCCAATTTCATAGAACAACCGACTTTTCGGACGAGCCTGGTGTGTCGCTCGGTCCGGCATCGATCTTGCGTTGCCAGCCGGGGAGGCGCTGGTCGCCGGTGATGAGGCGCGCTCCACGAGTGAAGGTGAAGTAGGTCCAGATCCAGGCGGCGAAGACGGAGACGCGGTTGCGAAAGCCGATGAGGAAAAAGATGTGGACGGTGAGCCAAGTGGCCCAGGCGGGAAAGCCGCTCCAGTGGGCTTTGAAGGGCCATTCGACTTTGGCGACCGCGTCCATGCGGCCGATGGTGGCCATGTCGCCTTTGTCGCGGTACCGAAATGCGGGGCGGGGGCGTCCGGCGAGATCGGCGGCGAGAATTTTGGCAAGATAATCGCCCATCTGCATGGCCGGTTGAGCCACGCCGGGGACTTGATGGCCATCTTGCTCGAGGTGGGCCAGATCTCCCAGGACAAAGACCTCGGGCATTCCCGGCGGATTGAGGCGGCGATCGACGACGACACAGCCACGGTGATCGAGCGGCGCGCCCAGCAGATTGCCCAGCGGCGAGGCCTCGACGCCTGCGGCCCAGAGGGTGACGGCTGCATCGATGCGCGAACTGGTTTTGTTGGCTTCGGCTTCGACCCAGCCCGGCCCGACGGCGGTGACGTGGGTGTGGGTGTGGACCTCGACGCCCAGGCGGCGCAGCGCGGCTTCGGCTTTGGCGGAGAGGTCTTCGGGATAAGTTCCAAGAACGCGCGGCGAACCTTCGAGCAGCAGCACGCGGGATTTGGCAGGGTCGATGTGGCGGAAGTCGTGGCGCATATAAAGCTGGGCGATGTCGGAGATGGCTCCGGCCAACTCGACGCCGGTGGGTCCACCGCCGATGACGACGAAATTGAGCGGAGGGTGCCAGCCGTGCTCGACCATCTGGCGCTCTGCCAGTTCGAAGGCGAGCAGGACGCGGCGGCGAATCTCGGTGGCGTCCTCGATGGTTTTGAGACCGGGCGCAAGCGGAGCCCAATCGTCGCGGCCAAAGTAGGAGTGGGTGGCGCCGGTGGCGAGCACCAGGTATTCGTACCGGAGCTGTGCGCCGCTGGACAGGGTGATTTGCCGCGCATCGGGGTCGATGCCGATTACCTCGTCCATCAGCACCTCGGCATTTTGCTGGCTGCGCAGAATTGTACGGATGGGCTGAGCGATGTCGGCTGGCGAGAGTACGGCGAGGGCGACTTGGTAGAGGAGCGGCTGGAAGGTGTGATGATTGCGGCGATCCACCAGGGTTACATCCACGGGCAGGCGGCGAAGGCCACGGGCCGCGTGAATGCCGGCAAAGCCGCCGCCGACGATGACTACGCGGAGACGGCTGTTGAGCGGCTGTTGAAGCGGTCGGGTTAGTTCGCCCAAATTGTGAACCTCTCTTTAGAAGATGCGGGAGGGAGCGATAAGTGGCAGGAGGATGGGGTTCGTGATCTCAGAGAATTCAGATTTGTGAGTGATTTGACTTTGCAAGAAGTTGTAAAAGGCTATACAAAGGTGGATTATCCCTTTTAAACGCGGTGAAACCGTGCGGGGATTGGGGAACTGGCCGCATTTAGTCCTCCGCTCTCGTCGTCGATGGTACGGTCACAGAGAAGCAGTTCTGAATCGCGAGGCGCTACGTGAGAAAGACTTTAACGCTTTTGGATTTAGCTGTGGGTTTGGTGCTGGCGCTGGGGCATATATGGTTCTACTTCTCTGTCATTAATGCAGATGGTGGCTGGGGAGGAGTCCTGGTTGTCCTTGTAGACCTGCCCTTCTCGATTCTCCTTGTTAGATTAATGGACGTCCTATCATTAAATAGCCCAAACATCCTCCTGATCAGCGGAACCGTATGGTGGTTCTGCTTAGGTATCTTGATTTCGATGCTCGTCAGGCGCATTCCCCGGCTCATCAGGCGCCTTTCTGGGCCGGTCACTCGTCTTGGAGACTGGTTAGTAAAAGTCATCGAAGGCGACGGGCGAGTTGCTTAGATTCACGACCATCTGCGGGGCAACGTTGCTTCAAGAACATTCACCACATTCACAAGCTCACAATCTATTTGGGATGCCCGAGTAAAGTGGATACCCATCTGGCGTGTTTTACGGATGCTGCTCGATGGTGATGTTGAGGCTGGCGGTGTTGCCGGTGACGGCTAAGGCGGTGAGGTTGGTGGCTACGCAGGGAAGCGACGCAGGCGTGAAAGTGACCGAGCCGTCGAGGGCGGAGACTGCTGTGGCGGCTTGCGTCGAGAGCAACAGGGGCTGGGAGCAGCGGCCGTGGGTGGGGCAAGCCGGCGCCCAGGCATAGAGCGCCTGATAGAGCGTGACCGTGGCTCCGGCCATGGGATTGCCATCCATGTCGAGAACGCGGAGGGTGATCAAGCTGGCGGTTCCGCTGACGGAGAGGCTTTGCGAAGTGCCGGAGACGGCGGTGAGGGATGCGTACTCCGGGCGCGCGCCATAGGCGGTGTAGGTGACACACTGATTGGTCCCGTTGACGCAGGCCTTGGCGGTGACGGTCTGGCCCTCGGTGAGCGGTCCTACGGTGAGCGCCTTGGCGGCGATGCCGTTGGAATTGGTAAGGACGGCGCCGCTCTGAAAGGTGATGCCGCTGCCGGTGGCTTGCCAGGCGACGGATTGGCCGCTTGAGGGATTGCCATTCTTCAGAGCGAGGGCTTCGACCGTCCAGGTGATGGAGGCTCCGGCGGCCAGCGAGAGCGTAGGCGTGAGCGAGGTGAGAGTGGGGGGCGTTCCGCCATAGAACTCGACCTCGAGGATGGAGCCGTTGGTCAGCGATGCGGTGACGATTGACCACGCGCTGCTGACTGCCGTCACATTCATGGTGGCGAGACCGTCGCCGGTGGTGGTTACGGTGCAGGTTTTCTGGCCGCAGCCCAGGGTTGAGGTTCCGCTGACAACGGTGTAGATGACGGAGACGCCGCCGGCGGGGACTTGGTTCGCTCCGAGGGCGATGACGGAAAAGGCTTCCAGCACGCCGATGGGCACCGTGCCGGAGGGTTCGCTGGCGCTCATCAAAGTGAGCGCGTCGCCTGAGGCGGAGTCGTAACTGATGCCGCCGGTGATGACGGTTGAGGCGTAGTAGATGGGCTGGTCGTCCACTTCGACATTTACCGAGCCAGTGACTCCGCTGGCGGCAGGAGGCGCAATGGCCGTGATTTCATTGGGCGAGATGCTGGTGACCATGGCTGCCTGGCCGCCGACCAAGACGGTGTCCGCCAGGCGAAAACCCATGCCGTGAATCACGATGGCGCCGCCCGATGCGGGCAGGCGCGGCGGAGAAACAGTTTCAGCGTAGAGCACCCAGCCCTCGTAGGCGTAGTCGGGGCGTCCGTCGCCTCGCTCATCGGCGACGCCAAGGCGGACCACGTCATCGCCGGACGCTGAGACCTGGAGCCAGCTTTCGCCGGTGGCGAGGCCATCCAATCCAGCTTCAAAGCCCACGGGCGGTGTGCCGGGCGGCGAAAATGCGTCCCAGACGCCGACCGACGGCATGGCTTTGGCGTTGGTGGGCGCGCCGGTTTCATCGAGCGCCTCGGTGACCACGGTGAATGTGCGCCCGCCGCGCACGGGAAAGGTGAACCAATCGGTCTGGCCGACCTGACTGAGACGGCCGCTCCAGAGGCCGCTGGTGGAGAGCATTCGCGGCGAGCTTTCAGTCCCGATGGCGTCGTCGTAGCCGCCAGTGGCGGAGTTTTCAACGCTGACGGCGAGCGACTGCGCGCTGCCGGCGGGCATGCTGGGCACGGAGATTGAGGCCAGAGTTCCCGATGGCGCAGGCGATCCGTCGAGGTAGGGGCCGACGGAGTTCGAGAGGATGTAATCGGGATTCACTGCCTCGAATGTGATTTGATAGTTGGCTGTGGTTGCACCGGGCGGCAGCGGGATTCCGCTGAGATCAAAGAAGCCTTGGAGGGCGGCTTCGTTCGATCCCCACATGTTGAGCGGGTTGCCATTCAGATCGACGAATCCGGTGACCGGATTGCCATGGTTGCCGCTGAAAGATGAGCCGGAGACAACGCTGACGGTGTACTGGTAGAGCGGGTTGCCGCTGGCGTCGAGCGGACGTGCGACCACGTTCACGCCCTGCATTCCAAGGCCGTTCTCAAAGCTGATGGTTCCCTGTATGGAAACCGTGTTGGCTGCGGTGATCTGCTTGCCGGGAAAATTGGCGAGGTTGGCGGCGGTGATGGGATAGATGCGATTGAGGGCGGCGATGTCGTCCCAGCGCAGGACTGTGGGATTGGGGATGCAAGCGCCTCCGGTGGAACCGCAAAGGCCGCTGACGGGCTGCATCACCGGCCAGCCGTCCAATTCTTCTGTCTCGTTGGTCTCGCCGTCAGTGAGCGCGCCGGGATTTACCTGCGCGTAATCGAGGCCGAGAATCCTTCCGAAGGCGCGTTCCAGCTCAAAGCTCATCATCTGGAGCAGATTGGCGTTGGTGGCGCAGAGGCCGTTGAGCACGATGAGACCGTGGGCGATGGTCGCGTCGGGGTTGACGCTGTCGATCCAGACGTAGACGCCGTTGTTCTGGCAACTGTTTTGTTCGCTGACTCCCTTGCCATAGATGGCATCAATCACCGAGCCGTCGGCGTCGAAGATGATACCAAGCGGATAGGAAGTGGCGGAGGGGGTTATGTCGGCAGGCGCGGTGATGACGCCGAGTTGGTCGAGCTGCTGGCCGGTCACGGTGAAGTTTGTGCCGGAGACGGTGATATTGGCGCCGTTGACGTCTTCATTCAGCGAACCCATGTCGGTGAGGGTTACTCCGGCGGTGGGAACGGCATTCCAGAGCGCCGCTGCCGCATCGACCATGGCGCAAGCCTGCTGATTTGTGACCGTAGCATTGAGCGGACCCTGATCGACGTAGTAGTTCAGTTGGCCATTGGCCCAGTGAAGAGGCTGGCCGACGACGCTCGAATTGAAGAAGCTGGTTCCGGCGACGAATTTGGGACCGCCGGCTACGGCCGCCGCGGGCACGAGGAGCGAGACTGCGAGCCATGCTGCAACGCGGCGCGAGAGGCGAGAGTAAAACATGGTCGGCGCTCCGGGAGGAAGGTGCTGAGCCGCCTTGAATGCAGGTGCACGGCATGAAGGCAGCTCCAGTTGTTTTTATCGGCAGTGGAGGGGATTGGCTGGAAACCTTTCGGTAACGAGAAACGGTCATTAGTTTTTGTCGCGTTGCTGGACAGAGACAGGATTTGCGGAGTGAGTTGGTTTTGTAAAAAGCTGTAAATAGATGGAGCTATCCCACCCCAGGCGCAAGAACATGAACGCGCCGAAAATGGGGCACCCCGGTTCATGAGATGTGTGCGCTCCGGTATTGCTCGAAGAGCGTTCAGCAGTATATTGTTGCTGCGTGAAAGTATCGCGTTGTAGCGGGATTCTGCTCCACCCTTCCTCTTTGCCCGGCAGGTTCGGCATCGGCGACCTGGGGCCTCGAGCTTACGAATTTGCCGACTTCCTGTCTGCCGCCGGACAGAAGCTTTGGCAGGTGCTTCCTCTGAATCCCACCGGATACGGCGATTCTCCTTACCAGTGTTTTTCGGCATTTGCGGGCAACCCGATGCTGCTGAGCCTGGAGCGGCTGCACGGCCGGGGGCTGCTGGAGCAGCGCGATCTGGATGCAGCGCCGGCTTTTCCTGCGGAGTCGATTGATTTTGGGCGGGCGATTGAATTCAAGATGCCGGCGCTGCGGCGGGCGGCGCAGGTTTTTCTTGCCGGGGGCGGACGTGCGGATCGCGCGGCGTTTGAGGATTTTTGCAGAGAGAAGAGCGCATGGCTGGACGATTACGCGCTCTTCATGGCGTTGAAGGACGCGCACCAGGGAACCTCGTGGACATCTTGGGATGAGCCGATTCGCAATCGGGACGCTGGCGCGATGAGTGAGTGGCGGCAGAAGCTCGAGCCGCAACTAATGGCCTACAAGTATTGGCAATTTGAGTTTTTCCGTCAGTGGGAAGATCTGAAGAAGTATTGCCGGGAGCGCGGCATCGGCTTCATGGGCGACATTCCCATCTATGTTGCGCACGATAGCGCGGACGTGTGGGCTCATCCGGAGTTGTTCTACCTGGACGAGCAGGGAAAGCCGACCGTGGTTTCTGGCGTGCCGCCGGATTATTTCAGCGCGACGGGACAGCTTTGGGGCAATCCGATTTATCGCTGGGAACTGCTGGCCGCTGACGGGTACAAATGGTGGATTGAGCGCTTCCGCGCTTCGTTTGCGCTATTCGAAATGGTGCGGCTGGATCACTTCCGCGGCTTTGAAGCGTACTGGGAAGTTCCCGGCGGCGAACCGACAGCGGTTCACGGGCGATGGGTAAAGGGGCCGGGGGAGAGTTTTCTGTCGGCTCTTAAGGACGCGTTTGGCGAACTGCCGATTGTGGCGGAGAATCTGGGCGTGATTACGCCTGCTGTGGAAGAGCTGCGCCACAAGTTTGGATTGCCGGGAATGAGCCTTTTGCAATTTGCCTTTGGAACCGATTCGCAGGGCTCGTCGTTTCGTCCGCACAACTACAGCCGCGACGTGGCGGCATACACAGGCGGCCACGACAATGACACGACGGTGGGATGGTGGACGAGTTCAGGCAAGGGCGAAAGCACGCGTACGCCGGAAGATGTTCTGAAAGAGCATGAAACGGCCAAGGCGTATCTGGATTTCCATGAAGACGCGGAGATCAATTGGGTGATGATTCGAGCGGTAGAGGCCTCTGTGGCGAATATTGCGATTGTGCCGTTGCAGGATGTGCTGGGGTTGGGCAGCTCGGCGCGCATGAATCTTCCCGGCAAGATGAGCGGGAACTGGCAATGGCGGTATCGCAGGGATGCATTGCGTCCTGAGTTGAGCGCGAGACTGCGGGAAATGGTAACGCTGTACGATCGGTAGATTTGATTGAGTGTTTTGGTATCCCAGGTCCCCAAGTGCGAGGGACCTGGGGCACCCAGAGTTTTGGGTCACGACAGGAAAGAAGGAGAACCGAATTCATGGACAGGCCACCACGCTCGAACTGGCAGATTTGGAATATGAACTTCGGCTTCTTCGGCATCCAGTTTGGCTGGGGATTGCAGATGGCCTACATGAGCGCCATCTATGAATACCTGGGCGCGCGCGCCGATCAGATTCCGATTTTGTGGCTGGCCGCTCCGCTGACCGGATTGCTGGTGCAGCCCATCGTAGGCATGGCCAGCGACCGCACATGGGGACGCCTGGGCCGCCGCCGGCCATATTTTCTGGCAGGAGCGATTCTCAGTTCCGCCGCACTGATTTTGATGCCGCGCTGCACGGCGCTGTGGATGGCCGCCGGGTTGCTGTGGGTGTTGGACGCCAGCATCAACATCAGCATGCAACCGTTTCGCGCGTTTGTGGCCGACCTGCTGCCGGAATCGCAGAGCACGCGCGGGTATGCGATGCAGAGTCTCTTCATTGGCCTGGGCGCCTTCTTTGCATCGGCTCTGGCTTACCTGTTGACGAATGTCTTTCACCTGACTGAGGTGCGAGCCGCCGGGACGGTCCCCATCGCGGTGCGCGTTTCGTTTTATATGGGCGCCGCTGCGTTTCTGGGAGCGGTGCTCTGGACCGTCTTCACGACCAAGGAATATCCGCCGGAAAATCTGGAGGAATTCAAGAGGCAGAAGGCCGCTGGCGCGGGGATTGCGGCGGGGACACGCGAACTGCTGGTGTCGATTGGCAAGATGCCGCGCGTGATGCGGCAACTGGCGTGGGTGCAGATCTGCACCTGGCTGGGATTGTTTTGCATGTGGCTTTATTTTCCAGTGGCTGTGGCGCGCAATGTTTTTGGCGCGGCGGATACGAATTCTCCTCTTTATTCAGCGGGAACGGAGTGGGCGGGCGTTTGCTTTGGAATGTACTCGCTGGTGTGCTTTGGATTTTCATTCGCGCTGCCCGCACTGGCGAGGAAGTTTGGCCGCAAAGGGACCCATGCTTTGTGCCTTATCTGCGGCGGCCTGGGATTGCTTTCAGTAGCCGTGATTCACAGCAAGTTTCCGCTGCTGCTCTCTATGGTTGGCATCGGGATTGCTTTTGCCAGTACGCTTTCACTTCCCTTTTCCATTGTTTCCGGATCGCTGCCCGCGGAGAAGACCGGGGTTTATATGGGAATCTTCAACTCCTTCGTGGTGATTCCGGAGATCATTGCGGCGTCGGGATTCGGCTGGATCATGGGCCATTTATTGGGTAACAATCGTATGGCCGCGGTGGTGGCAGGCGGGTTTTTCTTCGTGTTGGCGGCGGTGCTGATGCACCGCGTGGAGGATTCGCTCGACCCGCGCAATGTGATGCAGCGCGCTGTGGCTGCGGTGAAGTCCTGACTGCAGGGCATCGAACAAGAGTCAATTTGTGCCTGAAATTCATCAAATCTATTGAGGCGAATGAGCGCTTGCGCGGTTGCACGCCTCAATGCGTCTAAAATCGACTCAGGAAAAGCTATGACAGAGATTCGTTCGACCGTTATCCTCGGGTCCGGCTGCGCCGGACTCACGGCAGCCATCTACAGCGCTCGCGCGGGGCTGAACCCGCTGGTCCTGGAGGGCCACGAGCCCGGCGGGCAGCTATCGATTACCACGCTGGTGGAGAATTTCCCCGGCTGGCCGGAGGGCATTCAGGGGCCAGAGCTGATTGACAACATGAAGAAGCAGGCAATGCGCTTTGGCGCGACGCTCGAGCTTGCGCACCTGAACAAGATTGACTTGGGTGGAAATCCATTCCGGCTGGAGACATCGACGGGCGAGATTCTTACGCGCACGCTGATTGTGGCGAGTGGTGCGAGCGCGCGCTGGCTGGGATTGCAGAGCGAGCAGGCGCTGATTGGCCACGGCGTTTCAAGCTGCGCCACGTGCGACGGATTTTTTTTCAGAGGGCGCGAGATTGCGGTGGTGGGCGGCGGCGATTCCGCAATGGAAGAAGCGCTGTTTCTTACGCGCTTTGCGACCAAGGTGACTCTGCTGCATCGGCGTTCGGCTTTCCGCGCTTCGAAGATCATGCTGGAGCGCGCCATTGCGCATCCCAAGATTGTGCTGCGCCCCAATACGGTGATTGAAGAAGTGCTGGGCGTGGAAGAGAAGGAAGTGAAGGGCGTGCGGCTGCGCGATGTGGCGACGGGCGAGGTTTCGACGCTGGCCATCGATGGCTTGTTTCTGGGCATCGGTCACGAACCGAATGCGAAGATGTTCGGCGGGCAGATCGATCTGGACGATGACGGCTACATCAAGACAATCGGGAATGTTTTGACGACGCGCAATGGGGCGGTGGTTCCCGGTGTTTTTGCGTGCGGCGACGTGCAGGATCGGCGCTACCGGCAGGCGATTACCGCGGCGGGTTCCGGCTGCATGGCGGCTCTGGAGGCGGAGAAGTTTCTCGAAGCCCAGGGGCAATGAGCCGCTACCAGGAGTAGAAGGCAAAGAACGCCGCTCCCACCAGGCAGACTCCGGCAGCGGCGTGGTTCCAGCGCAGATGCTGGCCGAAGTAGAAGGTGACGAAGACGCCGAAGACCACCAGCGTGATGATTTCCTGGATCACTTTGAGCTGGACGGGCGAAAAGCGTTCCGCGCCGATGCGGTTGGCCGGCACCTGGAAGCAGTACTCAAAGAAGGCGATGCCCCAACTGACGAGGATGACCTTCCATAGCACGTCCTGACGATATTTCAGGTGACCATACCAGGCGAAGGTCATGAAGATGTTGGAGATGGTGAGTAAGACGATGGTCCACATATCGGAATTAGATGTACAGATGCTTGGCTTGGTTGCTAAAGCGGCGCGGGCAGGAGCGGATTCGCTTTGACGATGCTTGCTGAAAATCTCGAACGGCTGGAAGAGGCGATTGCCGAGGCTTGCCGGAGGGCTGGCCGCGCGCGCGCCGACGTGGAGCTGATGGCCGTGGCAAAGACTTACCCGGCGGCAACGATTGCGGAGGCAGCCGCGCTGGGGCTGACCTTGTTTGGCGAAAATCGCGTGCAGGAGTTTGCGGGGAAGGCGATGGAGCTCGAGCCGTTGCGGCCTCTAGAGGGAGCGAGCCCTATTCGCGTGCATCTTATCGGGCATTTGCAATCGAATAAAGCTCAGCGCGCCGTGGAATTGTTTGACGCCATTGATTCAGTGGATTCGCTGCGGCTGGCCGAGCGGCTTAATGAGGCGGCGGGAAAGCGCGGGAAGCGGCTACCGATTCTGGTGGAGGTGAAGCTCAGCTCCGAGGAGACCAAGGCCGGGCTGGAGCCTGACTCGATTGAGGCCGGCGGATTGCTAGAGCGGTTGGCGGATCTGGAGAATTTGCAGATGCGCGGGCTGATGACCATTGCTCCGTGGGGCGTTTCCGAGGGAGAGACGCGCGCCTGTTTTCGCAGCCTGCGCGAATGGCGCGACCGCTGGGCCGCGATTTACCAGCGACTCTCGCTCGATGTGCTCTCGATGGGCATGAGCGGCGATTTTCGGCTGGCTATCGAAGAGGGAGCGACACAGATTCGCGTGGGAACGGCTTTGTTTGGCGCGCGCGCGGCAAAATCGGAGCCGGCCTGATGTTGCGCGCAACCGCAGCCGGCGTTACCTTGGCTGTTCGCGCTCAGCCCGGCGCGAAGAAGACCGCCATCACTGGCGTTTATGGCGAAGGCGCTGCGGCTCAACTGAGGATTGCCGTCCATGCGCCGCCGCTGGAAGGCCGCGCCAACCAGGCGCTTATTGTTTTTCTGGCCGAGACCTTTGGCGTGCCGAAGCATGCAGTGGAGCTGATGGCGGGCGAGTTGTCGCGGAGCAAGGTTTTTTTATTGCGCGGAGTTAGTCGCGAAAAGGCGGAGGCAGTGATCTCCGGATGCGCGGCAAGAAAGTAAATCAAATAATAAGATCAGAGCGTTTCACGTCTCAACTATCCCTGAAGGGATTGGGTGCGCATTAGGACCTGAGCTACACGCCCGTTTTCAGGACCTTCCGTGCAAGGTTCCTATAGGGTGTTCAGGCGCCCTCCAGCCAACGAGATCATGCGGTGCTTCAAGGCGCGTCGCGCAATACCTCATCAGCCCAAATCACTGCATTTGTATAGCACACGATCATTTCCAGCTGGTCCAAGCTGTAGGTATGAGCGATCTCATCACATTTTACCCATTCTCCGTGCTCGTGAAGCTCTACCCAACGCAATAGACTGCTCTCATGACTCGCCGCTCCCAGCAACGCGCCCCGAATCTCCTCACGCAAGGGCAGTGTCGGGGCTAGATCCGCCATGGGGATACGCAGCATCGTAGGAAGCAGGCTTAACATCCCGAGAAGATATTGTTCTTGTGGGTCCAGCGCACCCAGCGGAGCGGCCAGCTCGCAAAACCGGCCTCGAACAATGGCCATCCGGAGGATCTCTCGCGGCTGTTTGGCGTTGAACTCACTTGTGATTGCCAGCGTGGCGATGCGGCGAATTGCGTCGTCTCCCACCAGAATCAGCGCCGAATGAACCGAGCGGACCCTGTCGCGCATGGCGAACAGCGGCGAGTTGACCATCTGTAGAAACCTGTGAGTGAGAGAGGCATCCTGCTTTACAAGCTCGCTCAGCTTGCGAAGGTTCAAGGGGTCGCTCCGGAGGAGCCTTAGAATTTGGATATGAGAAGACTGGTTAGCCGGTATCTTCCGGAATTTGAGGGGCAGCGGATGGCAGAAATAGTACCCCTGAAAGAGGTTGAAGCCCTCTGCGCAGGCCTGTTCGAACTTCTCTTGTGTCTCCACCTTCTGAGCCACGAGCACCGCTGGCGCGCCCTTTATCAGCTTGAGCAACTCCTGCCGTCCCGCCGCGTCCGTACGAAAAAAATTCACCTTGATGTAGTCGGCCAGCTCCACTAGTGGCGCGAGCTTCGGCTTCCAGCTGAAATCGTCAAGGGCGATCCGGTAGCCAGCGGCCTTCAGCCTGCTGCATGCGGCAATCAATTCAGGCGTGGGCTCAACCGTTTCCACAATCTCCAGCACGGTCAAAGCAGGCGGGAGAACGTCCACCAGCTGCGCGATCAGTGAATCCGAGGTGCAATTCACAAAAGCCGGCAACCCCGCCGTGAGCCTGTCCAGCCCAAAAATCACCGTATTGTCAAGCATTGTCCGAGTGGCAAAATCGCGATTCCCGCTGTACGCCGGCACCGGACCATCGCGGAAGAGCAATTCATAGCCATGCACCGCAGACTGGATGTTCAGAATAGGCTGCCGCGCCATGAACCGGAGGACAGCCTCCGACTCGGCCATTGCAACATTGCTCCATGTCAATTCCATGGCACTCCGCATTCCCTTTTCATCGTCCGTAGATAGTTGACATCGTTAAAGATGCAGGATGGTACCGCGTTCCTTTGATTGCGGCGGCGATGGCACCCAGGCTGAATTTCAGCGCAGAACTGACCTCACAACGCCATCCTCGCTTTTCTCGCGGGCAGTTCTTGTATGCCTGAGTGGAGCTCGCTTGAATCGTTATTAAGCGCTTCATCCTCAAAGAAATAGCGATCACCGAAAAGATTCCCTATCAAACAAAGTGCGTTTTCGAACCAGACAATCGAATCAAGGAAGTGGATCTTTGCTTGCTTTCCAACCAAATAGAAATGCCCAGAAAGACCCGATCGAAATCTCCCGCCATAAAATGATCGATCGCCTTTTTGGTCGAGGCTACCGAAAGCAACGTGATACCTCCAGTTTTAGCACATATACCCTCACGCAAGCCGGCAGCAGCGGCGACAAGGCCACAGCCCGAAATTTTAATGACGCTTTTGGTCGCAAGCTGTCTCCTTTTGCACACCCCATATTTGCCCTGTAATCGGTGCAATTGAAATGCAACGTGTGCAACTTCTGATGGCTTCTCTGGCCTTGATCGGATGAGTGACCTCTTGAAGACTCGCAGGCATCCTCACCCTATCAGGGCGTCAAAGGTGGTGCGCCCGCCGATTCAGGCGCGATTTCTTTGCTGCACCCACAACCTGCTAAACTCGCACTCGATATGATGCTTGCCAGTTCGCTTATTGTGGTGGCCGCTTACCTGCTCGGCTCACTGCCCAGCGGTTACTTACTGATTCGCCTTTTTCGACATGAGGACATTCGCCAATCGGGCAGCGGGAACATTGGCGCGACCAACGTTTTGCGCTCCGGCGGGAAGGGGCTGGGCGCTGCGACTTTTCTGATGGATATGCTGAAAGGCTCGTGCGCTGTGTGGCTTGGGGGATTGTTGGGCGGATTTCTAGCGCCTGGCGTTGCTTCGGCGAACTTTGAGGCGCTGGCGGCGCTGGTCGCCGTGCTGGGGCATATTTTCCCGGTGTGGCTCAGCTTCAAGGGTGGTAAAGGCGTGGCTACAGGCTTTGGCGTTTTCCTGGTGGCATCGCCATGGGCCGCGCTTGCGGCCATCACAGTGTTCATCGTTGTGCTGGCGATAAGCCGCTACGTTTCGCTGGCGTCGATTCTGGGCGCGGCGAGCTTTCCGCTGTTTGCGTGGTTCCTGGGCCGAGGCGAGCGGCCTGTGTTTTTTATCGCCGTGCAGTTTGCAGTGGCGCTGCTGCTAATCGCAAAACATCATCAGAATATCGGCCGCCTGATGGCCGGAAACGAATCCCGCCTGGGAGCTAAGAGAATCGCATGAGCCGCATTATTGTTTTGGGTTCCGGGGCCTGGGGAACGGCCATCGCACTGTCGCTTTATAGACGCCGGGGGCATGAGATCTCGCTGTGGGCGCACAGCCCCGAGGCCGCCGAGGAGATTATCGAAGCGGGCGAGAACGCGCTTTTTCTGCCTGGCTTTTCCATTCCCGCTGAGCTCGCCGTGACGGGCGATTGCGCCGCCGTGGGCGATGCGGAGATTGTGGTCTCAGTGGTTCCGTCGGAATTTCTTCGCTCGACGTTCTCGCGCATCGGGCATTATCTGCACACCGGCCAGATTATTGTGAGTGCGACCAAAGGCGTGGAGAACGGTAGCTACTTGCGGATGAGCGAGGTGATCGCTTCGTGCCTTGCAAAGACCGGACTGAAGCTGCCCGTGGGAGCTTTCAGCGGACCCAGCTTTGCGCTGGAGGTTGCAGAGGGCCAGCCGACCGCGGTTACTGTGGCGTTTGAGGACGCTGCCATTGCGACGCGCATTCAGGCCGCGCTGTCGTCGGAGACTCTGCGGCTATATACGTCGACCGATGTTATCGGAGTGGAGTTGGGCGGCGCGCTGAAGAATGTGATCGCCATCGCCGCCGGAGTGGCCGCCGGAGTGGGGCTGGGCTACAACTCGGCCGCAGCGCTGATGACACGCGGCATCGCGGAGATTACGCGGCTCGCCGTGGCTTGCGGCGCGCGGCGTGAAACGCTTGCCGGACTTTCCGGCGTGGGCGACCTGGTGCTGACATGCACCGGCTCGCTTTCGCGCAACCGCACAGTCGGGCAGGAACTGGGACGCGGCGGCAAGCTCGACGAGATTCTCGCGGGACTGGGCGGCAAAGTCGCTGAGGGGGTTATGACGACGCGCGCCGCATTGGGGCTGGCGAGAAAACACGGCATCGAAATGCCGATCACCGAGCAGATGGAATTGATTTTGGATGAGGGCAAGGACCCGCGCGAAGCGATCAGGGATTTGATGATGCGGCCGGGCAGGGATGAGCATTAGCGCGGGACTTCAAGCTTCTTACATTGACGGCATTGGTCCGTGCCGGTTATAAACCGATTTGATGAACTCACGATATAAACTCTTCCTCTACCAGATCGCAGTCGCAGTGGCCAGCGGCATTCTTCTGCGATTCGTCGTCGATCTGCATCCCATCTGGTGGCTGGTCTGGGTTGCTCCCTCGCTGCTGCTGCTGAACGCGATTCGATTCTGCGCACGGGAAGCATTGTGGATGACCATCCTTGCCGCGGCGATAGGAAGCAGCGTCAACTTCCACTATTTCAGCCTGGTGATGCCTCTGCCCGCGGTGATGGCGGCGATCGCCTTGCAGACACTGCTTTGGGCCTTCCTCATCATGGCGGCGCGCCGCGTGGTGGTGCGATATCAGGCGTGGTGGACAGTGTTTGCTTTTCCCGTTCTCTCGGTGGCGCTGGACGCGCTGATGGCCGCGCTACTGCCGGATGGCAACTTTGGGAGCCTGGCCTATTCTCAAGGGGATGTTCTGCCAATCCTCCAGGTCACTTCTCTGCTGGGCGTTTCCGGATTGCTGTTTCTGATTACCCTCGTGCCGTCAGCGCTGGCCGTTGCAGTCGCCTATGGGCGTTCTCTTCGCCGCGGCTGGATCGCCTATGCGACAACGGCGGTGCTGCTTGGCTCCGCAATCATCTACGGTTACATTCGGCTGCAAAGCCCTGTCACCGGTGCGGAAACTACGTTTGGCGTGGTTTCGATTGATGACGCGATTGGGCTCAAGGCATCCGCATCGTATGTCTCGGATATTCTCGCGGAATATGACAAGAGTGTGACCGCGCTTGCCGCTCAGGGCGCTCACGTGATTGTTCTTCCGGAAAAGATCGCGTTCATTACGCCGGCGAAGGTTACCGACTGGCAGCAGCATTTCAGCGCACTGGCACAGGGAAACCACGTCTGGCTGGAAGTGAGCGTGGGAATCTACGATGGCAAGAACCCCACAAACTGGGCATGGCTCTTTACGCCGGAAGGCGCGCTTGCCGCGAGCTACGAAAAGCATCACATGGCTCCGCCAGAGCGGCACGAGCGATATTCATCCGGCACGGATTATTCCGTAATTACCATCGACGGAGAAACGTACGGCCTCGCCATTTGCAAGGATATGCATTTTGCGAGCTTCGGCCGCGCCTATGGCGAGCGCCACGCGGCCGTGATGCTGGTGCCCGCATGGGACTTCGATTATCTGGATGGCTGGTTGGCGTCTCGGATCACCGTGATGCGCGGGATTGAAAACGGCTACACCATCGTCCGCGCATCGCGCGAAGGCCTGCTCACCGTGAGTGACGCGTACGGCCGGATACTGGCGGAGCGCAAGAGCAGCGAGTTGCCCGGCAGCTCTCTGCTTGCAAAAGTTGTCGTAGCCGATCCTGTGTCCACACTTTACACGCGCATCGGGAATTTGCTTGGATGGATTTGTGTCGCTTCGGCGGTTGTGTTTCTCTTGATTGGCCGCAGGCGGGCGCCAGGGGCGGCCAGGCCAGCGAACACCTAAGATGTGTTTTAAGAATAGGTTACTGGCGGAAGCGAAGGGATTCGAACCCCTGATACCCTTTCAGGTATGCCGGTTTTCAAGACCGGAGCCATCAACCACTCGGCCACGCTTCCGCTTTCTTAAAAATACCACCAAGCCATAAGAAACGCCCCCGGCTCATCACCGAGGGCGTTTTATGGGCGGGGGTTGATCTACTTCTTGCCTTCCAGTTCGTCGGCGAGGACGTTGGCGCCGTAAAACTTGCGCAGGCCCTCGATCATGCCGGAGGAGTGGACCGCGACGGTGCGGTTCTTCGTTCCGTCATACTCAAAATCGCCGGCCATGGATTCGATGTTGCCGTCGAAAACGAGACCAACCAGTTCGCCGTCGCGATTGATGACAGGCGAGCCGGAGTTTCCGCCGATGATGTCGTTTGTTGAGACGAAATCAAAGGGAGTGGTGAGGTCCACCTTGGTGAGGGCCGCTGCTTCTTTGGGCGTGAGGTCGAAAGGCGATTGATTGCTGAAGCTGGCCGCGCGATCGTAGAGGCCGTAGAAGGTGGTGAAGGGCGGTGCAACGGTGCCGTTGTAAGGATAGCCCTTAACCGTGCCGTAGCTGAGGCGGAGCGTGAAGGTGGCGTCGGGATAGGCGTCTTTGCCATAGATGAGGAAGCGGGCCTTGCCTAGCTTTTCTCCGGCGGGGGTGAGCACGCTTTCGATGGTGTCTTTCAGGCGGCGGGTGGTTTCACGGACGATGGGGTCAACGCGGCGCGCGGCCACGATCATGGGATCAGTGGAAGCAGCAACGGCTGCCTCGCCGCCATCGACGAGCGCTTTGCGGACTGCGGGATCAGCGAGCTTGGTTCCGTCCACCAGCGCGCCAACGGCTTTGTCTACATCGCCGCCCTGCAGGATTGCCTGCACGTAGGCGTCATCTTTGCCCAGTTTCTCCACGGCAAGTTTTAGATCAGTAGACATGTAGAGCTTTTCAGTGGAGGGATAGATCGTGGCCGGCGAATACATCCTGTAACGGAGCGATTCCAGGCCTGCCTCGTGGAACTGGTCGAGGCGCTCGCCGTCGGGTTTCTTGATTTCAGTCACATACTGAACGATATTGAGCGCGGTGTTAAAGAGCTGGCTATCGGTGCGGTGGAAGAGAACGGTCTTGATTACCGGCTTCACCTTCTCTTCTGCGCTGGCGATGGTGGACCATGCGTCGCCGTATTCTCTTTTCCACTCTGGGTTGGCATCCACCTTGGATCGGAAGTCAGCCTCCTCGGCCTTTTTCTTCTCGATGATAGCGGGGTCAGCAAGCGCCTGGGCGCGGCCCTGGTAAACCTTCAGGCCGTTTTGCATGAAAAAGATGGTGCTGCCGACGAGGCGCGCCTGCTCCGGCCCCTGCGCGGCAAAGGCCTGCGCGGAATCAATGCGGCGCTGAATGTACTCGGTGATGGCCGGGCCTCTGACATCGCGCTCGACGAGCAGCTGTGCCATGGTGTCATTGCGCTCGGTGGAACCGGGATTGCCGGAGACAAAGACCAGCTCGCCCGGCGCCGCGCCTTTGGCGCTCCACTTGAGGTAGTTGTCAGTGTGCAGCGGCTTGCCGTCCTTGTAGACGCGGAAGATGGCCATGTCGAGGTCGTAGCGCGGATAGGTGAAGTTATCCGGGTCGCCGCCGAAGAAGGCCGCCTGCTGCTCAGGCGCAAAGACGATGCGCACATCGGTGTATTTCTCGTATTGATAGAGCCAGTATTCGCCGCCGTGGTAGAGCGAAACCACGTCGGAACGGAGGCCGGTCTTCTTGGTGCTCTCGTCTTCGATGGCGGCTATCTCGGCATCGCGTGCCTTGAGCGCCTTGGCCTCGTCGGCAATGCCTTTGGCTGCGCCCTGCACGCGCGCCGTAACGTCTGTCATGCCGACCAGCACGTTCACTTCTAGATCGGGGGATTTCATCTCGGCATCGAGCGTGGGCGCATAAAAGCCGTCGCGCACATAGTCATGGTCGGCGGTGGAGTTCTTCTGCAACTGGCCGCGGGCGACATGGTGATTGGTGAGCAGGAGGCCGTCGGAGCTGATAAACGAGCCCGATCCGCCGTCGTTGAGGCGAACGCTTGAGAGGCGAATATGGTCGAGCCAGGCCTGCGTGGGATGGAAGTTGTACTTGGCCGCCAATTGCTTGAGGGGCGGGTTGTCAAAGGTCCACATGCCTTCTTCGGCGTGAATCACAGATCCCGCGGCGAGCAGCAGGGCGGCGGGCAGGAAGAGAGAGATGCGAATTTTACGGGAAAACATATTGGGTCCTCATAAATTTGCGGAGTTGGCGGAGCTAGCTCCGCTTCAATTTGGCATTACCAGCACTTGCACTCCGCTGGCGGCGTCCTTCTGGCGGAAGACCTGTTCAGTGGCCTTCTGGAATTGCTCCGGCTGCGCGCCCGGAATGTCGGTGAAGGTTTGCGGGTTGCGATCCGTCAACGGGAACCAGGAACTTTCGACCTGAACCATAATACGGTGGCCGCGGCGGAAGGTGTGGAAAAGATCGGGCATGGTAAAGTCGATTTCGGTTTGCTTGCCGGGCTCGAGCGGCTCGGGCTTCTCCCAACTGGAACGAAATTTGGCACGGAACGGTTCCCCGCGCACCAATTCCTGGTAGCCGCCCATGTGCACGGGCGGCGTGCCGAGCATGTGTTTGCTGCCATGCAGGCCGGGGTCGGGGTCTGCGTAGTCGTCGGGATAGACATCGATCAATTTCACATCGAAATCGGAATCCGTGGCCGAGCTGGAGATTTTGAGGCGGGGCGAGATTGGTCCGGCAATGGTGACATCCTCTTCAAGCGGCTCGGTCTGGTAGACGAGTACATCCGGCCGGTAGCTGGCAAAGCGCTGATCATCAACCATATAACGCTGGGGTACAGTGTCAGTGGTGTAGCCGACAAAGGGCACCGGACGGTTGGGGTCGCTCACGTATTCGTCCACACCGGCCGCTTCGGTGGGCGGAGCGAAGCTCAGCTTGCCGCCGGCGCGGAAGTAGAGCGTCCTGGGCTGCGCTGCCGGAGGCGGCCAGGCATCAAAGCTGCGCCAGACGTTTGCGCCGGTTTCAAAGACCACCGCCTTGGGTTGCGCCTCGCCTTTGCCCTTCAGGTAATGCTCGAAGAACGGGAACTGAATGTGGGCGCGGAAGTACTCGGCGGTTTTTGAGTTGAAATTGATGTCGCCAAGGGTGTCTCCATCAGTGAAGGCCCATCCGCCATGAACCCACGGTCCCTCGACCAGCGTGGTGGGCGTCTGCGGGTTGAATCTGTTGATGGCATAGAAGGTCTTGAAGGGGCCGCTCAAATCTTCCGCGTCATACCAGCCGCCGACCACCAGCACCGCGCAGTGCACATTCTTCATGTGGCGCGAAAGGTCGCGGGCATTCCAGTAGGCGTCGTACGTGTCGTGATGCGCCTGGTCGTTGAAGAGCCAGCTGGAGCCTTTCAGATAAAGCTTGTCGAGGTTGTCGATGTTTCCAGCCTGAAGGTAGAACTGGTAGCTGTCGGGCGTGCCGAAGTTGAAGGGGACGGTCGGCTTGGGAGCCTGCGGCCCGTTCTGGGGGTGGAAGAACGAGTAGAAGCCGAAGTTGGCGCTCAGCATGAATGCGCCGCCGTGGTAGCCGTCGTCGCCCAGGAAGAGATCGGTCATGGGCGCCTGAGGACTGGCCGCAACCAGGGCCGGGTGCGAATCGATGATGGAGGCCGAGGTGTAGAAGCCGGGATAGGAGATTCCCCATATGCCCACCTTGCCGTTGTTGTTGGGAATCTGCTTGAGCAGGAAGTCGATGGTGTCATGGGTATCGGAGGAGTCGTCCACATCCTGGGCCGATTTCTTGTCGTCGATGTGCGGATGCATCTCGATAAAGTCGCCCTCGCTCATCCAGCGGCCGCGCACGTCCTGATAGACAAAGATGTAACCGCTCTTTTCGAACTCCTCAGACGGGCCGAGGTGTTTTGGATACTGATCTTCGCCGTAGGGGCCGACGTTATAGGGAGTGCGGTCCATGAGGAACGGGTATGGGCCAGCGGCGTCCTTGGGGACATAGACGGCCGTGAAGAGGCGCTTGCCGTCGCGCACGGGAATACGGAACTCGTACTTGGTGTAGTGGGCGCGGATGTAGTCTTCTTTGGGCGCGTCTGGCGCAGGTTGCTGCGCGTGAAGCAGAGTGGCTGCAAAGGCAAGAAGAGCCAGTACGGCAAGGGGAATGTTTTTTAGTCTAATCATTTTCGGCGAGAGTCTCCTCGACAACCAGATTAACCCAGAGATTTCAAGCGGTGCGTTCAGGTTGTGCGGACTGGCTGGCCAGCCTCAGACAAATTGATCTCAGGGTATGATTTTGCGTACAAAGAAAGGACGGTGAAGCCATTAATCCGGCTTCACCGCTCTTTTCATTCTTTGTGATCCGCTGAGTTTTGAAATTGCTTCGTCCGCAAACTACTCGGCGCCGGAGTCGGGGTTGTCTTCCGTCTCGCCGGCGACGGAGATTCTGAGGGAGCGGAGAAAGCTGAGATCGTTCTGGGTGAAAGGCAGCTCGGCGTGAAGGTGTCCGACGGGGACTTCAACCTGCTCGGTCTCCTTGAAGGCGAGGTCGTTGAGGGCGACGGTGGCTTCGAGCATCAGCAGCACATCGAAGCCATGTCTGCGGATGTCCTGGACCACTCCGGCGATCTTCTCGTTCTCGATGACCGATTCATGGATAGCCTCGCCCAGTAGCTGAACGAGTTCGCGCAGACGTGTCGTCATAATTACCTCCATTGGCCTTGGCCGGCGCGAGGATCTCAGCGCGGGCCGGCGCGGATTTCTATACCTTACTTCCGCCGCCGGTCGCGAGCAAGAGCGAATTGGCCAAAGACTGCCAAAAGATGGCTTTGGCAACCGGCGCTGCTACCATCATAGACGGAATGAGACCTCAAAGTATTGGCCGCGCCCTGGGCATCGGGCTTCGTGTTGCGGGGCGGATAGCGGGTGAGCGCCTGGCCGGCGGGCCAGAGAGAGCCGGAGCCGCGCAGAGCACCACAGCCGCGCCCGCTGGGCAGACAAAGCAGGCGGCGGCGCGTGGCGCGGGACAGACGACGAAGGACGTGGTGCGCGGCGTGGGTGGGTTCCTGCGTCCCTTTCGGCGGCTGGGCGCCATCCTTTGGCTGGAGGTAACAGGAGCGTTTTTCTTTATTTTTGTATTGGTCAGCGCATCCTTTTTGTGGAAGAACAGGGCGAGCTATGCACACGGCCCCGACCACCGTGAATTTTTGGCTTCCGCAGCGATGATGGCAGTGTTTCTTTATCTGGGTGTGAGTTCGTTTTGGCGAGCGCGGAAGCGGTAAAGCGGTATCGGCAAGTAATTAGCCAATTGTTCCTCAGAATAAAAGGTATAGGTCTCATTTATTTGTATTCCCTCGAATTTTCCTAAATATGAGGACAAAGTGCGGCTGGGAAACTACTTTGCAGGAGAGATGTTGGGCTATTGGTCTGGCGAAGAGGACCTCCGTAACTATTTATTTAGTTACCTGGTAATGACTCATTTTGTTACCTGATTTCGCAAGAAAGCAACGGGCCAGTGAAGGTTTGGGCACAAGGCCCGGAATGCGGAAAACACGGCTTGACACAGACTCGTGGATTACCTAACATCGGGGTACTCATCAATAGAAGTTTCCTCGGATTCGAACATGGGTCTCTCAATGACTGGGCTGCCCCATATTCCGGCTTGGGAGTTGTGTCAGGTCTTATTTTGTGCAGGTTTTAGACCAGTAATTTCGGGATGAAGCCAAAGCTGGTTGTATAGCGGGGAGATACGGCTTCGCCAGGCGAATGCGTATCTCGGTTGCCGCTCCCTTTATGGGAGGCCGGGCAGTTTTAGCCGGGTTGACTCGCTCTTCGCTGGCAGGTGCGGTTGTAAATCAACCCTGTTGCTGTCTGGCCCGCGTGCCGGCCGCGACCCCAGCCAGAGAGCGAGATTTGGAGGGTAAGTGCGTACGACTTTGAAAGTTGCGGTTTTATCATTGACGTTATTGGCGCTTGGTTCAGGGGCCTATGCAGACACCATCAGCATAGGCAGCTACGGTACCAACTCAAACGGTACAGGTTACACTGCATCGGCGGGGTTCAAGAATACGGCGCTGCAATTCCTGGGAACGGCCGTAATGCCGGCGAACGAACAAGACGGGTACTCCGGCGCCCTCGCGGCACTTTCAGCTCCGATCAAAGTAACAACGGCAAGTACCTCGACGACCAGTTATGACACGGTCTTCGACAACGTTTGGAATCCGGCGATAAGCGGTACAAGCTGGGTTACCAATACATCGGTATCCGGCCCCGCCTGCTCAGGCAGCCAGTGTGATGCGAATGCGTTTTACTACTACTCGACGACCTTCACGGCCGTTGGCGGGGGCGAGGGCTATGACGGCAGCCTCAGCGTAATGGCGGATGACACGGCGGAAGTTTTGCTGAACGGCAAAGTTATCATGAATTTTGGCGCTATCGGCAACGACGGTCATTGCTCTATTGGCCCGCCGAGTTGCGGTTCCGTAGATACGATTTCGCTGAGCGGCATTCAGTTGATTGCGGGCACGAACACGTTGGAGATCATCAACGCGCAGACCGGCCTCAGCGGCGCGGGCGTTGATTTTTCAGCCAACCTCACACGGGCCCCTGAACCATCGTCACTGCTGCTGCTGGGTACAGGGCTTCTTGGATTGGCGTTCGGTCTGTATCGGAAGCGCGTCCTGGTCCCGCACGAGTAGTCAGCGAGCGCGTTTTGTACCTTGGAACGAGGCCTGTACCTCTTGATTTTCGGAATATAGGGTACAGGCCTTAATTATCCGCACTCCGTTGAGTTCCCTTAAGTATGCGGAAAATGTGAGCCAGAGAAGCCACTCTGGTTGAGATCTGTGGAAATAGTAATCTCACCAAATGTACGTAAGTAACTATCTAATGCACGTAAGTAACTAATTGTTTTGTTACCATAAAATGAAGGAGCCAGGCACTCAGTGTGAGGGAAATGTAAAGGATATGTAAAAGGTGATGTAAGCGGGCCGGCAAGTGGAAAATACCGCTTGACACAGGCTCCGGGATTACCTAATATCGCCATACCCTTAGTAGAAGTTCCCCGACTTCGAACCTGGGTCTCTCAACAACTGGACTTCCCCCTTATCCGGCTTGGGAGTTGCGCTAGGTCTTATTGAAACTGATTTTCGGCCCGCATTTTTGGGACGCAGCTATAGCTGTCTAGATAGCGGAGAGCTACGACTGCGCCAATTGAACGGGCAATTCGATTGCCGCTCGCTTTAGCGGAGGTCGGAGAGTCTAAGTTGGGCTGGCTCGCTCTTTGCTGCTAGTTACGGATGCGAATCAACCCTGGTTGCAGTTTGGCGCCCCTGCCAGCCGCGGCCCGAACGAGAGAACGAGGTACGGAGGTAGTTTGAGAAAGTCTTTGCAAGTTGCATTTTTATCTTTGGTGTCATTGGCTTTGGCATCCGGCGCAAGCGCAAGCACGGTTACACTCGGCAGTTACGGTAGCAACGCAAACGGCACTGGTTACACTGAATCGGGATTTGGCAACTCGGCGCTGCTATTTACGGGAACCAGCGCGCTTAACTCGAGTTGGGCGACAAATCTGGTGGCCCCAGCAACCCCGTCGAAGGGGAGCAGCCCAGGGACCACTTATGACACTTCGGACGGTAACGTGTGGACTTCTGCGATCACGGGCACAAGCTGGGTTACCAACACATCGGGAGCGGGACCTGCGTGCTCTGGCAGCGCGTGCGATGCGAACGACTTCTATTACTACGAAACGACCTTCACTGCCGCTGCCGGGCACTATAACGGCAGCCTGAGCGTAATGGCGGATGACACGGCAGAGGTCATCCTGGACCCAGGGACAGCCAATCAGCAGGTTCTCGTGAATTTTGGAGCGATTGGCGCCGACAACAAGTGCTCGATCGGCGTGCCTAATTGCGTGAACATTGATACGATTTCGCTGAATGGCACACTATTGAGCGCGGGCACGAACACGCTGGAGATCATTAACGCACAGACCGGCGGCAGCGGCGCAGGCGTTGATTTTTCAGCCAAGCTCACCACGGCCCCGGCCCCGGAGCCTGGGTCACTGCTTTTGCTGGGCTCAGGGCTTCTCGGGCTGGCTTACGGCCTGTTTCGGAAGAACAAGGCGATTGGCCTGGTTCTGAACACGTAAGAGATCCGGACTTTCTGTTCGTAGAAAGTCGGGAAATAGGGCTCCGCTTTTACCCGAATCCCCAGAGAGGTGGAACCGGGTGAGGGCGGAGCGTTCGTTGCAAGAGTAGCGCGAAGCGAATCCCGATGTGAACGTTTCTCCTTGGGAGTTCACGCACCACGGAACTCGCATAGCAAAAGAGAAACCCCAGCCTGCACTTTGGCCGGGAAGTTCTGAAGGAAAGGTGCAGAAAGACCGCCCGCGAGGGCGATCACGGGAGGGAGAAATGAGAAAGCTTGCATTCGCCATAGCCGCAATGGCAACGGCACTTGCGGTCGCACCAGCGGCTATGGCCGATACGTGGCAGATGCTTACTGGCAGCACATCCCCGGTTTCTACCAGTTCAACCAGCATCTCTATGTCCAGCCTGGGCACGTTGATAACAACGATCAGCGGCGTTGCTACACCTACACCCACCTTGGGCGACCCCAATCCGTTTCAAGCCACATACACCGAGGCAGTCTACGTCGGCGGTCCCGACGCAATGTGCCCGACCTGCCTGAATTTCGTCTATACCTTGACGAATAGCGCGACCGCGGGCACTGACGGCGTCGCAAACATTTCCACCACAAACTTCGGCTCATTTATGGTGGCCGAAGGCAACATTATGCCATCGACTGCGGACTTCATCGCCTCCGGAGACGAGCCCCTCGTTGGCACGATCAATGTGTACCTGAACACGCCTCTCTTGAGTGGCATGACAGTGGACAGCTATGTCTTGTTCACCAACGCCAGCGCTTACACGCCGGGCACGATAACCTTCCAGGACGGCACTACCGTGAATGCGGGCGCATTGGTTGCCAGCACACCTGAACCGAGCAGCCTGCTGCTTCTCGGCACTGGACTTCTGGGCTTGGCATTCGCCTTGTTCCGGAAGAACAAGACGGCCAGACTCGGTTTGCGGTCATAGTTATCGGCATTGGCGTTTGATGTTTGAGAATTCTCGCTCTCACCCGAAATTCCACGAGGAAGAGGAATTGGAAGCGGGTGATGGCGTGACGCAGGTTTCAAAGGAAGCGCGAAGCGAATCCCGATGTGAATGCCCTTCCCCGGGAGTTCACGTACCACGGGGTTCGTTTAGCAAAGTAGGAAACACCAACCTGCATTAGATCCGGCGAATTCCCAAGCCGAGGTGCAGAGCAAGCGCCCGCGAGGGCGAGCACGGGAGGTAAAAATGAGAAAGCCCTTTTTCGCCATAACCGCATTGGCATTGGCTCTTGCGATCTGCCCGGCGGCTATGGCCGATTCCACCGTGACACTTGGTCCCACAAGTTCGTCGTATTTGTCAACCAGCGTCTCTCCCTCTAACCTTGGCACATGGGTGACGTCGATCAATGGCGTTGCCACCCCTGGCGCGACCGTAGGCGACCCCGATCCGTTCACCGCGACTTACACCGAGAGCGTCTACATGGGCGGTCCCGACGCGCTATGCGCAACCTGCCTGAATTTCGAATTTACCTTGACGAATAGCGCTACCTCAGGCACTGACGGCATCGCAAACATCTCCACAACCAACTTCGGGCTATTTACCGTGGCCATAGGTAACCTTTCGCCCTGGGGATCGAACTACCTGGCCGGTGGATCCGAACCCCTGGCCGGCACGATTGATGTGTACCCCCTCAACCCTCTATTGGCGGGCCAGACGTTGGATAGCTATGTCTTGTTCACCAACGCCATTGCTTACACGCCAGGCACGATAACCTTCCAGGACGGAAGTACCGTGAATGCGCTTGCACTGGTTGCCAGCACGCCGGAACCGAGCAGCCTGCTGCTCCTCGGCACTGGACTACTGGGCCTGGCATTCGCCCTGTTCCGGAAGAACAAGATGGCCAGCTGGCCACTGCGCTAACAGCGCAGCGATTTGCACTTCCTATTCGCCTGGGGAAAAGGCGCGGAGACGCGCCCTTTTCCTAATCTTCAACCGAACATAACGCTGTTTTCTCTGATTTGGGCCCTTATTCCCACAGTTGGTTGCTGTGAATCTGGAAGAACGCACGGAGAAAGACAATGAACGATATGCTTCTCAGACTTTATGTAATGTTCCGGGACCTGACGAACCGCGAAGACGGCCAGGACCTGGTTGAGTATGCCCTGGTAGTTGCACTGATCGCTTTCGGCGCAATTTCCGGCATGCAGGTACTGGCGAACGGCCTCAACAACGCTTTCATAACCATCAGCACTACTCTAGCCGCCGACATTTAGGTCGAGGCAATGTATCAGCAGGACGGCTAAGTCCGATGCCGTTGCGAGAGTTGCTTGCGGGTCAAAGTAAGCTTTATGGCATCCTCTCGCAGACAATAAACACACTCCCCCAACTTCCGACTCCCAACGAGTAGATGAGCACAAATTTGTGCCCGCCCGGACCGGCGCCTTCTTCTACTTGTCCTTAGCAGACCGTGCGCAGGGCGGGTACGGGCTCTAAGATCAGGAGCCGTTGCGACCACGCAGGGTTTTGCGCTTGTCCGGGATTATCCGTGCAATCGACGAAGTATGTCGGAAAGGCAGCCACGCTTGCCTTCTCAACGGCAAGCCTTGCACTTTTTGTAGAGGGCACGAAGCTGGAACTCCTCTGACAGAAGAAGGGATGCCGGATTCGCCTTTTCTTTGGTCCCAATGGGGTATTACTTTAGTTATGGTGACTATGTAGGTTTTTGCAACATAGGTGATACCATGATTCAGTGAACCCTATGGGGAGGGCCCGATGAGTAAGGTGCTTCTCAAACTTTATCTATTGCTTCAAGACCTGAAGAACCGCGAGGACGGTCAGGACCTGGCTGAATATGCATTGACAGTTGCTATGATCGGTTTTAGCGCAGTCGCCGGCATGCATTCACTTGCCGCAGGCATCAATACCGCGTTTACAACCATCAACACCACTTTTAGCAGTAATTTATAGGCGAGGCAACTCACCGCCGGGACGGTCGAGTCTGAGGCCATCCCAAGAGCGGTTTCCGGTTCAGAACTGGTATTTTGGTCCCCTTCCACAGGCAATAACCTCACTTCCCAGCCTCCCAGGAAGCAAAAGACTCCAGCGCTCTTTCCGCCAGGATCGGCGCGGTTTTCTGTTTGCAGGAGTGGGTTCGCAATCTGGCGCAATTGATTCCCCGCAGCGCCCGAAAACCTCAGTCCTAGATTGCAGAAGCGTGTCGGTGCGCAGGGGGTGGGTTTGACCCCGGAGGCGGCGCGTCTCTATCGTTGTCAGGGTGCGAAAGCACGAATGAAAGGAAGCCCCATGACACTCCCAGTCCAGCCCGAATTGAGTTTGCCCGTTGCCTCTCCCCTGAAGAAGACCGCTCTGAACACAGCCCACCGCGCGCTCAAGGCCAAGATGGTGGATTTTGGCGGCTGGGATATGCCGGTGGAGTACCCGGAAAATGGCGGGGGGCTGATGGCGGAGCACCTGGCGGTGCGCACGAGCGTGGGTTTGTTCGACGTGAGCCACATGGGCGAGGTCTGGTTTCGCGGGCCCGGCGCGCTGGCGGCCGTACAGCACGTGACGATGAACGATGCCTCGCGGCTGAAGGACGGCCAGGCTCACTACTCCGCACTGCTGACTCCGAAGGGCTGCTTTGTGGATGATCTGCTGGTACACCGGGCAGACGAGAACGATTATCTGCTGGTGGTGAATGCGGGCAATAAAGACAAGGACTACGCATGGATCATGGCTCACGCCGGAACTATGCCGGAGGTGCGCATCACGGACGACTCTGCGAGTTACTCGCAACTGGCTGTGCAAGGGCCACGGGGGCTCGAGACGCTGCAAAAGCTGACGAAGGTGGATCTGGCGGCGATCAAGAATTATTGGTTTACCTGGGGCGAAGTGGCGGGCGTGCCCAACGTGCTGATTACGCGCACCGGCTACACGGGCGAGGACGGCTTTGAGATTTACTTCCCCGGCGATGTTCCGACCACGGAAAAGCTGTGGAACGCGCTGCTGGAGGCGGGCAAGGAGTTTGGGATTCGCCCGTGCGGGCTGGGCGCGCGCAATACGCTGCGGCTGGAGGCGGGAATGCCACTGTATGGGCACGAGATCACCGACCAGGTGAATGTGTTTGAGGGCGGGCTGGAACGCTGGCTGAAGCTGGACAAGGGCGAATTCATTGGCCGCGAGGCTCTGCTGGCCGTACAAGCTGCGGGCGGGCCAAAGCGCAAACTGGTGGCCCTGGAGATGGTGGAGCGGGGAATTGGGCGGGACGGATACCCGGTGTTGGATCTCGAAGGCAACGAGATTGGTGCGATTACTTCCGGATCGCCGGCGCCGTTTTTGAATACAAATATTGCTTTTGCGCTGCTGCCGACGCCTGTGGCTGCTGGGGGCGCTGATGTGCTGGTGCAGGTGAGAGCGAATCGCGTGCGGGCAAAACAGGTGCCGCCGCCGTTTTACAAAAGGGCGAAGAAGTAGAGCAGGGGCGCAGGATGAACCTACCCGGTTCATAGGGTGAAGCTCTTGTGGTACCTCGCTCTGGCTGCAAATAATTGAAACGAAGCGAGGCAGAGCTGATTTTTTAGTTCTCCAAGTGACCTAAGTTACTGTGATCGAGCTGTATGGCGACTACGTTGGTGGGGTAAGGCTTCTCGTTCCACCAATGTTGGGCGGATAGCAACCGCCGAACGCAGGAGACAACTATGGTCACAGAGTTCAGTCCCCATCCCGTTCAACCATTCAAGCCGCTGGAAGCCGACGCGCCGGCCGCGGAGCGCGACAGGCGCAAGAGCCTGATGTTGCGCGCGTGGATTTTCAGCGGGCTCTTTTTCATGGCTCTGCCGGGCACGCTGCTGGGCTTTTCAAACTTGATGCCGATCAGCACAAGCCGCGGCATGGGGCCGCTGCCGGCGGCGTGGATGCAAGGTCACGGGCATGCGCAGGTTTTCGGCTGGATCGGCAGCTTCATTCTCGGCATCGGCTTTTATTCGCAGCCAGCCAAGGGGCGATCCGCCTTCCGGTTGCAACTCGCATGCTTCGTAGTGTGGACGCTGGGCGTGGCGCTGCGCTGGTCCACGAGCATCTACGGCTGGCACTGGAGGATCCTGCTTCCGCTTTCCGCCGGTATGGAACTGGCGGCCTGGCTTCTGTTTTACAAATGCGCGTCCGGCCACAAACGGCCGCAGACAGCGCAGCCCGGCGCGCTAAAAGCGAAGATGCCCATCTGGATGGTCTCCGTGCTGGTGAGCACAGTTGGTTTCTTCGCGACGCTGGCCTTCAATTTTGTCGAGTGTGTGTACCTGGCGGCGCGCGACGCCGAGCCGGCGTTTCCGCATGGGCTGGACCAGAGATACCTCGTTTTGATGGGCTGGGGGCTGCTGGTTCCGGTGGTGTGGGGATTTTCAGCGCGCTGGCTGCCGGCGTTTCTCGGCATCGACCAACCGAATGAGCGGTGGATGCGGCTGGCTCTTGCGCTGGACATTTTGGGTGTGCTCTGCGGCCTCGCCGGCTGGATCGCGATGGCGACGATTCTGTTGGCCTCGGGAGCAGTGACTATCGGATGGGCGCTTCAGCTTACGCGCCGCCCGCACTCACCGGCCAAGGTTCTGGGGATTCATCCCAGCTTCACCTGGTTCATTCGCATGGCCTACGGCTGGCTGATCATCGCCGGCTTCATGAGCATCTGGGCGGCGCAGGCAGACCGGCACGGAGGCATCTGGGGCGCATCACGCCATGCGCTGACAGTGGGTTTTGCGGCGACGATGGTCTTCTCGATAGGGCCACGTATTCTGCCGCATTTCGGCGAGGTGCAGGCTCTCTTCAGCAAGAGGCTGATGTTTCTGAGCCTATTGCTTCTGCAAACGGGATGCACGCTACGTGTCTTCAGCGAACCGCTGGCTTATGAGGGCCTCGCTTCGCTTGCATGGAGAGTGCTGCCCGTCTCCGGCATGTTGGAACTGAGCGCGGTGCTTCTGTTTGCAACCAATCTATCGCTCACATTTCTTCTGGGCAAATCCATCGTCACAAATTCTGAAACGGACCACATGCGCGACGCGCTTCAACCAAGGAGAATACATGTCCTATAAGAAGTACTGGATAGCTTTAGCCATTGTCATCATCGGATCGTTTGCTGTGCTGGGAGGAGTGGGACGGCAGATGATCAACCAAGCTCCGCCTCTTCCCGATGTCTACACGACGGATGGGCAACTTCTTTTCACGGGAAGTTCGATTACCGATGGACAGGGCGTGTGGCAGTCCATCGGCGGGCAGGAGATTGGCACAGTGTGGGGACACGGCGCATATGTGGCTCCCGACTGGAGCGCGGACTGGCTGCATCGCGAGTCGAATTTCCTTCTGGACACATGGGCGGCGAGAGCGGCCGCGGCGAATTTTTCGGCGCTCGGCGTGGATCAACAGGCCATCTTCAAAGCCCGCCTGATTCGCGAGATGCGAACGAACACTTATGATGCTGCGCAAAACCGCGTGACCATCGACGCCGATCGAGCAGCCGCGTTCGAGCAGCTTGCGGCTTACTACGCGGATGTCTTCGCCAGCGGGCGTTCTGAATATGCCATTCCGCAAGGCGCATTGACCGACGTGAAAAAGCAGCGAGAGCTGGCCGCTTTTTTCTGGTGGACCTCATGGGCGGCAAGCACGGAGCGGCCGGGATCGACGGTTACATACACCAACAACTGGCCGCATGAGACGCTGGTCGGGAACCTGCCCACACCGGGCGCCGTGCTGTGGAGCATTTTGAGCATTGTCGGATTGCTAGCGGGCATCGGCGGCATGGTTTGGTGGTCCGCTTCACAGGAAAAGGTACTTGTTCGCGGACCGTATCCCGAGAGCGATCCATTTCTGGCGATGCAACCTACGCCGAGCCAGCGAGCCACGCTGAAGTATTTCTTTGTGGTGATTCTGCTGTGGGGCGTACAAATTTTAATGGGAATGCTGACTGCGCACTACGGGGTTGAAGGCAAGGGATTCTACGGCTTTCCGTTGGACCGCTATCTGCCTTACGCCATCACGCGCACGTGGCATTTGCAGCTTGCCATCTTCTGGATCGCGACATCGTGGCTGGCGACGGGGCTTTATGTCGGCCCGGCTGTGAGCGCGCACGAGCCGAAGTTTCAACGCCTCGGAGTCAACGTGCTTTTCGGTGCCTTGATTCTTGTGGTGGGCGGATCGCTGGCCGGCGAATGGATGGGCATTCAACAGCGCCTCGGAAATATGTGGTTCTGGTTCGGCAGCCAGGGTTATGAGTATGTTGACCTGGGCAGATTCTGGCAGATACTGCTGTTTATCGGCCTGGTGCTTTGGCTGGTGATGATGGGAGCGTCGCTGAAGCCGGCTCTGATGCGCAAGAGCGAAGACCGGTCTCTGTTGATTCTGTTTCTGATTTCGAGCATCGCCATACCGCTGTTTTATTCCGCGGGCCTGATGTATGGGCAGCGCAGCAATCTTGTCACCGCGGAGTACTGGCGCTGGTGGGTGGTTCATCTCTGGGTTGAAGGCTTCTTTGAAGTATTCGCGACCGTGGTAATCGGGTTCCTTTTCACGCGGCTCAAGCTCATCGAAATTCGCACGGCGACCAGGGCAGCTCTGTTTTCAACAGCGATTTTCCTTTCCGGCGGAATCATCGGCACATTTCATCACCTGTACTTTGCGGGCGCAAGTGCGGCGGTTATCGCGCTGGGCGCAATCTTCAGCGCCTTTGAAGTTGTGCCGCTGACGCTGGTGGGATTTGAAGCGTGGGAGAATCTGCGCCTTTCGGAGCCGACCAAGAAATCGCCCTGGATTGCCAACTACAAATGGCCGATCTATTTCTTTGTCGCTGTCGCTTTCTGGAACCTGGTGGGAGCGGGGCTGTTTGGCTTCCTCATCAATCCTCCGATTGCGCTTTATTACGTGCAGGGGCTGAACCTGACCCCGGTCCACGGGCACACGGCGCTCTTTGGCGTGTACGGAATGCTGGGATTAGGGCTGACGCTCTTTTGCCTGCGGGCGCTGAAGCCAGGTCATCGATGGAAGGAAGGCCCGCTGAAGTTGTCCTTCTGGTCGCTCAATGTCGGCCTGAGCCTGATGGTCCTTCTCAGCATGTTGCCGGTCGGGCTGCTCCAGGCCTATGCGTCGATTAACTACGGCACGTGGTATGCGCGTTCGGCGGAGTTCCTGCAGTCTCCACTGATGCAAACCCTGCGCTGGCTGCGGGTTCCGGGCGACATTTTGTTCGCCGTGGGAGCAGCGTTCTTTGCGTGGTTTGTGCTCGGTTTGCTGACAGGACATTCGTACGAGAAGGGCAACGAAGCCTGAAGTATAGGCGATAAAGAATGTAACAAGGAACAACGAAGGCCCCACGGACAAAGATTCTGTCCGTGGGCTTTCGGCGTATCTGTGAAGGCGGAGATTGCCATCTCTTGTGCAGCGTGACGTTACGCAGTACAATGCTTGCAGGATGATGCGCAGCTTCCGGCATAAGGGGATCGAGAAGTTTTTTCTGACCGGCTCGAAGGCTGGAATTCAACCCAGTCATGCCGCCAAGCTGAAGGATCAACTGACGGTATTGAATGCCGCCACTAAGCCCGAGCAGATGAATATTCCGGGCTGGCAATTGCATCCATTGACTGCGAGCCTTGCCGCTCATTGGGCTGTGAGCGTAAATGGAAACTGGCGGCTTACGTTTCGGTTTGATGGAGAAGACGCAGTTCTCGTCGATTACCAGGATTACCACTGAAGGAAGGAGACAACGCCATGCAGATGCACAATCCATCCCATCCCGGCAGGATTCTTGCTTATTATTTGCAGGACAGGACCGTGACCGAGGTCGCGCGGCACCTGGGAGTTACCCGGCCTGCGTTGTCGCGGGTCTTGAATGGCAAGGCAGGCATCTCGGCGGATATGGCGCTGCGCATCTCGGAGGCTTTCGGCACGGAGCCGGAACTATGGCTTCGTCTCCAGGACCAGCGCGATCTTTGGATTGCTTCACGCAAGAAGCGCGTTAGAGTGAAGCCGCTTGCAGTGAGCGCGGCGGCCTAGTTTTGGTAAGAGGGAGGTTCTTGGATTCCCAGGCCTCAAAGGCGAGACATGGGGCACTCGCGATCGCGGCGGCGTAGTTCTTGTAATAGAAAGGTTCGTGGATTTCGTAGGTCTAAAAATCGGGATCTGGGACTCCCGCACCCGGTACCCGGCGAAGTCCACTACTTACCGATCGTACCGTGACCATCCATTTGGCAGTTCCGAAGCACGGCAAATAAACAGCGGGATTCCTTCTTGCCTGCACATGGATTTCACACTCTCCAAAAGCGCCTTCTCTGCCTCTGAATATGCATCCGGATTCGTCGTCACAATCCAGAGGCCGTTCCCTTGGACCCCGGCGTCCTGCTTGCGGATGAATGAAAGCATATCCTCAGCCGTCTGGATTACAGGAAGTGGAGACGCGGCTTTCAACCGTGGGGAATAATCCACCGTAAAACCCCAAGGCCGTCCTCCCATATCTGCCACCCGCTTGGGGAGCATATGGACCGAAACTCCGTGAGACCGTTCCTGCGCAGCGGCTACGGGCGAAAGCATAGTTGCGCTTACAACCAGGGTCATGAGAACGGCAGCAATACGATTCATAACATGCCTTTCACACCTGCATGACTTCGGCTTCCTTTTTCTGGGAGAGCTCTTCCATGCGGCGGATTTCCTCGTCGGTCATTTTCTGGACTTCTTCGAGGGCGCGCTTCTCTTCGTCCTCGCTGATTTTCTTTTCCTTGGCAAGTTTCTTAAGGGCGTCGTTGCCGTCGCGGCGGACATTGCGAACCGCGGTGCGGTGCTCTTCGAGGACCTTGTTGATGTGCTTGCAGACATCGCGGCGGCGCTCCTCGGTCATGGGCGGAACGGGGACGCGCAGGACCTTGCCGTCAGAGATGGGATTGAAGCCGAGATCGGCTACGCGCACTGCCTTTTCGATTTCCTTGATGATGGTTGGGTCCCAGGGCGCAATGAGGATCATCTGCGCCTCGGGCGAGGAGACCTGCGCCACTTGATTGATGGGGGTTGGGGTGCCGTAGTAGTCCACCTTGACCTGGTCGAGCATGTGTACACTGGCGCGGCCTGTGCGCGTGGCGGCCAGGCTGGCCTGGAAGGTGGCTACTGCGCCGTCCATGCGACGCCTGAGGTCGGCGTTGATATCCTTGAGCGCCGGAATACCGGCCATGATTGAGACTGCCATATTGTTTATCCTCGCTTACATTCCAAACAATATATTAGCGAATCGGGGCGGCGACAGACAGCCCGGTTGATGCGGCCTGCTCATGGGCGTGGTAGCTGGAGCGGACCAGGGGTCCCGATTCGACGTGGCGGAAGCCCATTTTGAGGGCTTCTGTTTTCAATTCGGCAAATTCCCGCGGCGTGTAGAGACGGGCCATGGGCAGGTGGTCGCGCGAGGGGCGCAGGTATTGTCCGATGGTGAGAATGTCGCAGTGAACGGCAGCGAGATCGCGGAAGACCTGGAGCAGCTCGACAGTCTCTTCGCCTAGGCCGACCATCACGCCGGATTTAGTGACTCCCGTAGGGTTTAGTTCCTTGGAGTAGCGCAATAGCTCAAGTGTGCGTTCATAGCGCGCGCCGGAGCGGACCACGCGATAGAGACGCGGGACGGATTCGGTATTGTGATTGAGCACTTCAGGGCGAGCTTCGACCACGGCGCGTATCGCTTCCTGATTGCCCTGAAAATCGGGAATGAGCACCTCGACGCGGCACCCGGGAGCCTGTCGGCGAATCTCTTCAATGACCAGGGCAAAGGCACGCGCGCCGCCGATGAGATCGTCGTCGCGGTTGACGCTGGTGACCACTGCGTGAAGCAGCCCCAATTTAGCCACCGCCTCCGCGACCCGGCGCGGCTCGTCAAAATCGATAGGCTCGGGCCGGCCCTTGGGCACAGCGCAGAAGCCGCAGCGGCGCGTGCAGAGATTGCCGAGCATCATGAAGGTTGCGGTTTTATGGTGCCAGCACTCGCCGATGTTGGGGCAGTGGGCGCTCTCGCAGACGGTGTTGAGCGCCAGCGAGCGGGCCAGCTGCTTGAGGGAGTGGTAGTTTTCGCCGACGGGTGCGCGGGCCTTGAGCCATTCGGGCTTGGGCGCGGGGACTTTCAGGGCGGGCGCAATCTGGACCAGTTCCATCACGTTTTTATTGTAGCGGGCAGGGTGGCAGTGCGGGTTGATCGCCCAGGATTGGACCCCCGATGTGCAGTCTGCAAAATCGGAATTGCGCGCAAGTTCCGGGATGCTTCTGAGATCCTATCTCTCCTATCGTTTACTTATGCACAAGACGATTGAACCAACCATTCTCTACTTCGGAACGCCAGTAGCCCTCATCAGCACCTTGAACCCGGATGGCTCGCCGAATCTTGCGCCGATGTCGTCTGCGTGGTGGCTGGGCTGGAGTTGCATGCTTGGCCTTGGCCAGATGAGCCAGACCTCCGACAACCTTATCCGCACACGCGAATGCGTCATCAACCTGCCCTCGCACGAGCAGGTTTCACAGGTAGACCGCCTAGCGCTGACCACGGGCAAAAATCCGGTGCCCGAAAAAAAGCTGGGCTGGGGCTATCAGTTCGAACCGGACAAGTTCGGCGTTTCAGGACTTACCGCGGTGAAGTCGGAATCGGTGCGCGCTCCGCGTGTGCTGGAGTGTCCCGTTCAAATGGAGGGCATCGTTCATGACGTTCGCCCCTTTGGCAAAAACGTAAGGGCCAACGTCTTCGAGGTGCACATCACCAAGCTGCACGTAGATGAAGCGATTTTGGACGGCAACGAAGATCGCCCCCACATCGATCCAGTGCGCTGGCGGCCGCTCATCATGAGTTTTTGCCGATTCTTTGGATTGGGCGGCGAGGTGCATCCGTCGAGGCTGGCGGAGTCGGACTTCATGAAATCCGTCAACCAGGGTGCCACGCTGCCGGTAACCGCATCCGCAAGATAAATATCCGCAAAGCGGTCTGGTAGCTTTCTACCGCAGCTTCTCACGCACTTCAGGGCGGATGAGATAGAGGAAGAAAACCAGGTTGAGCAGGCCTTGTACGAGGGCGGGCGGCTGATGCTGGCTCGCGAAAAACCACAGGTTGTAGACGGCCAGAAGGAAGACCGCGCCGAGGGCCAGCGCCCAGGCCCAGCGCAGGAGCAGCAGCAGGCCGGCGGCGGCGGCGATGAATCCGGCAACTAAAAGGAGGAAGAGCGGCGGATAGTGGCGGCCGGAGACCACGCCGAGGGTGATGACCACGGCGAGCGCAAGCAGGTATAAGCTGATGGCGGCCAGAGCGGGCAGCGGCAACAGGTCGCGGGACGGCGGCTGGGGCTGGTTTAGGTTGTCTTCTTGGCTTTGCATGATGGACTGATTCAATCTATTTCATTTCCGTCCTTTCCGCAAAGCACCACTCCACGGGTCAGGATCTATCCGCAGTAGCCCAGGCCAGCGACGAGGATGGGGCGCCTCGCCGGGAGAGGATACTGGAGGGAGTTTAGCAGGCGGGAAAGAGCTGGCGGCGTACCATCGAAAAGTAGATGTTGTATCCCGAATCGCGAAGATTTGATGTTGATCGCTTTAAGCTGCTAATCGAGGACCGGCGAGGAAAAATGACCGATTTCAACCGCAATACTAAGGCATGGAAATTGCGCACTCGGACTCTGGAGTTGGGTCGGCGGACGCTCGTGATGGGCGTGGTGAATGCGACGGCGGATTCGTTCAGCGACGGTGGGCTTTACCTGGACCCGCGATCCGCATTGGCCCGCTCAATGCAATTGCTGGACGAAGGGGCAGACCTGCTTGACCTGGGCGCGGAGAGCACAAGGCCGGGATCGCGGGCGGGTGATTCATCGCCGGCAGTAAGTGCGGAGGAAGAGCAGGCGCGGCTATTGCCGGTGCTGGAAGGAATTCTCAAAGAGCGGCCCAACGCAGTGGTTTCGGTGGACACGTACAAAGCGGCGACGGCGCGGGTGGCTTTGAAGGCGGGCGCGGAGATTGTGAATGACGTGAGCGGCTTTCAGTGGGATGCGGAGATGGCTGAAGTTTGCGCGGAGGCGTGCTGCGGGGTGGTGCTGATGCACACGCGGGGACGGCCTGAGGAGTGGGGCGCGCAGTCGCGATTGAAAGCGGATGAACTGCTGACGACAGTGCGGGCGGGGCTCGAGACAAGCTTGAATAAAGCGGCAACGGCGGGGATCGCGCCGGAGGCAATCGTGCTTGACCCCGGCTATGGATTCGGAAAGCGCTTCGAAGAAAATTACGCGCTGTTGGCGCGGCAGGCGGAGTTGCTCGCGCTAGGAAGGCCGCTGTTGGCAGGGGTGAGCCGGAAAAGTTTTCTGGGGCGGACGCTGGCGCCGCTGCATGGCGGCCAAGACGCGCCGGTTGAAGCTCGGGAAACGGCCACTGTGGCTGCGCTGGTTGCGGCAGTCCTGCATGGCGCGTCCGTGGTGCGGGTTCACGCAGTGAGGCAGGGTGTGGAGGCGGCGCGGATTGCGGACGCTGTGATGGCGGCTGGCGAACGAGATTGAATTTGCGGATTCGCGACGTTAACTAACTCGCTAAATCAGCATGTATAGAACGGACCATACATAGCTCATGGTAAGGAATATAAGTGAGTTAGTGCTGAACCCTGAAAAGCAGCATTAAGAAGAAACAAGCTAACTTGAGAGTTAGTTTTAGGGAAGGATGCGCATCTAAATATCATGAAAAAGATCTTGCTGGGAATCGTCCTCGTCTTCTGTCTCGCGGTACCTATCGCGTCGCAGGCGCAGGTAGTGGTGGTTTTGCACCCCGACCATCATCACCATCATCATCATCACCACGGCTACCCCCATCTTAACCAGTAACGGGTTCAGATGCGAGTCCACGAGCGGTTGAAGCGCCCCTGGAAAACTTATGCGCTCCTTGACGAGTCGCAGCTACTTGAAAAGACAGGCGCGAGATGAATATCTCGAGCCTGTCTTTTTTGGTTCAGGGCAACATAGTTGACCAAAAGAAGGCATGGAGGCAGGTAAACAGCAGCAAACTTTGAACATCCGAAGGGAAGTGGTTAAATTTGTACAGACAATGGCCTGGCGCGCGGGTAGGATTGGTTTGGGTGGAAAAGGACGGACGACAGCGATTGTTGCTGTCGCAGAGCCCTTGAAGACACTCAGAGGGCCATGCACGCCATGTTCGCGAGCGATATTTTGCAAGAATCCATGAAGCATCCCAGAGCTGCCAAAAACCTCAAACCAAATACAGAACAACCAGCAACCGTCGATGCGTGGCTCTCGGCTCGTTTGAGCAGCGCGCGCCGGATGCGCTGGACTGCGCGCGAGAGCGAAATCATGGCACGCGTGTGGAGCGAGATGGATAAACCTCGCCTTACCAAGTCGGTGCGGGACACTTTGGAAGCCGAGGGAGAGCAGGCCGCCGAGCCGCTCGAACGCTATTCCAGGATTGCGTGAAGCGGCGGAATTCCCAGGCTGAATGGGGTGGGCTGTTTGGCCGCGCTCAAGGCTGGTTTTTGTGCGCAGGTGGAGTTCTTTTCGCTGAGTAATGCACCCAGGGTTTATCATCGAATCGGGTGCAAGCTGGTCGGGTAGAGCATTTTCGGAATTCACGTAGTCCTTTTTAGAGCTTTGATGAGTGTCTTTTGCTTCCACCCCAGCGACGAAGACCCGTCGCCGGGGACCCTGGAAAGGAAAAAGCCACTTGAGTCTGAGTTTTCAGTCGGCTGCAATTCCGAAAATGCTATAGCGCCCTCAATTTGCATTCCGGGTTTTGTGCGCGCCTTCCAAGAGGCCGCAGGTGCTTCAGTGTCTCTCACAACAGACATACTCAAACGACAAGCTTCAGGGAACGGGACGAAATGCGAGCAAAGACAGCGGTAGTGTTGGGCGCCCAATGGGGCGACGAGGGCAAGGGAAAGATTGTCGATGTACTGAGCGAGCGGTTTACCGCGGTGGCGCGCTATGCCGGCGGACACAATGCCGGGCATACGGTGATCATCGGCGACCAGCGGTTCGTGCTGCAACTGATTCCCTGCGGAGTGCTGCGGCCGGGCTGCCGGGGCATCATCGGCAACGGCGTGGTGCTGGACCCGATCGCATTTTTGAACGAGGTCGCCAAGCTGCGCAAGCTGGGCGTGGCCGTGGATGAGCGTCTTTTTGTGTCGAACCGGGCGCAGGTGATTCTGCCGTATCACAGGATGATTGAACTGGCCGCCGAGAGCGCGCCGGGACGGAAGAAGATTGGCACCACCAGCCGGGGCATCGGGCCGGCCTACGAGGACAAGATGGCGCGCAGCGGGCTGCGCATCGTGGACCTAATGAGGCCGGAACTCCTGAAGACGCACATTGAGGCGGCATGCGGCGAGAAGAATGCGATTGCACACGCGCTGTTCGGGACCGATCCGCTGGATCCGGCAAAGATGTACGACGAGTATGCGGCCGCAGCCGAGCAGGTAAGACCGTTTGTGGCCGACACGGGACGCATGCTGAACAGGATTCTGGCCGACGGCGGCAGCGTAATGTTCGAGGGAGCGCAGGGGACGATGCTGGACATCGACCACGGAACGTACCCGTTTGTAACTTCGTCTTCGGCAACGGCGGGCGGAGCGGCGACGGGAACCGGCGTGGGGCCGACGGCCATCGGCACAGTGATCAGCGTGACCAAGGCCTATGTGACGCGCGTGGGCGAGGGACCGTTTCCGACGGAGATTCACGACGCCGCGGGCGACCACCTGCGGGCGCGGGGCAACGAGTATGGCGCGGTGACAGGGCGGCCACGCCGCTGCGGCTGGCTGGACATTCCTTTGCTGCGCTACTCCAACCAGGTGAACGGGGCTGAGTGGCTGGTGGTGACGAAGCTGGACGTGCTGGACGAATTGGCGGAGATTCCCATTTGCGTGGGCTACGAGATTGGCGGCCGGGTGACGGACGAGATTCCCGCGGACGTGAGGGGCCTGGAGCAGATAAAGCCCGTATATACCACGCTGAAGGGCTGGCAATGCTCGACCGAGGGGATTACGGAGTTTGACAAATTGCCGCAGGCGGCGCGCGAGTACCTGCGCTTTCAGGAGCGGGAGAGCGGGGCCAAGATTGGAATGGTATCGACCGGCCCTGACCGCGACCAAACCACGCTTTTGCCGGAGTTTGCGGCGGCGTTGGAGAGCATGCACACGTAAGATGAGGACGCACGAGGAGGCCGGTACAATGATCAGTTTTGGTGTACGGCTGACGTTTGCCCCCGAGGATCGCGACGACGTTGCCGAAACTCTGCGTTCGCTCGCAGCGGCTTCGCGCCAGGAGGCGGGATGCGTCAGCTACATTCCGCACCGTGTGGAGGGCGACCCGGACACGGTTTTCATTTATGAGCAATACCGGGACGAGGACGCACTGGCGGCGCACCGGGAGTCGGAGCACTTCAAGCGCCATGCCGTGGGCGGCCTTTACCAAAAAATGCGAGAGCGGAGCGTGGAGAACCTTGTTGCTCTCGTTTGAGATTCAGGCGGAGTCTAATCAACGGTAGATTGGCGCGGGGTTGGGCGCCCGGAGGCGGGCTTGTGCACAGCTTCCTGAAATCGTTTGACCGGCGCCCCCTTGCGGAGCTACCATCCGTTACGCATATGCACGCAGCCACGATCCATCCCTCTCAGCTCCTCCACCATCGCAAGCCGTACATTCTGATGCTTCTTCTGGCGCTCGGCATGTGCGCGCCGATGCCATTTGCGGCAGCTCAACCAGGCACAATGCCCAAAGGGGAACGGCACGAGAGCCGGCGCGAGATCGACCAGCTGGAAGAGGCTTGGCGGAATGCGGTTCTGAAGGCGGACATTGCCGCCTTGACCTCCCTACTGGCTGACGACTACATGGCCATCACCCCCAATGGGACCTTACAGACCAAGGAACAGGCCCTGGCCAATATGCGCAGCGGCGCGACGCACATTGCCTCGCTTGAGTTTTCAGATCGTCGCGTGCGTTTTTACGGGACGACGGCGCTGGTGACTTCGCAGGCCGATGTGAAGGGCACGAATGCCACGGGAGACTTTTCAGGGACCTATCGTTATACGAGGGTTTATGTGCGCAATGCACAGGGGATTTGGAAGATAGTGAGCTTTGAGGCCAGCCGCGTGCGTGAACCCGGCGAACGCAAATAGGGGCGGGAGAACATCCGCTTCGCGTCAAGACGAAACCCACATACAATAGATCGATGCCCGAACTGCCTGAGGTCGAGACGATCGCACGCGGAGTGAACCTGCGCGTACGCGGCGACCGCATTGTGGACGTTTGGTTCGGCGGGAAGCGCGAACCTTTCAAAACGCCGGCGGCGCGCCAGGCCAAAGGCCTGGAGGGGCGGATGATTCTCGAGGTCCATCGCACGGGAAAACACATTGTGTGCGAGTTGGGGACTGCGGAAGAGATTGTGCAGTCCTACCTTAGCCGCAAAAACAAAAACGCGGCGAGGATGGGGCACCCGGCGGCGGATGGCGAACCGAGCGCGCAATGGATTGTGCATCTGGGCATGACGGGGAGATTGCTTGTGACCACCCCCGACGCTCCTGTTGCGTCGCACACTCATGCGCGGGTGAGCCTGGCGAGTGGCCGGGAATTGCGCTTTGTGGATCCGCGACGATTTGGGCGGCTGGAGTTTCGCGAACTGAGCCGAAACTCGGGCTTCCTCGCTCCGGGAGCCGATCCTATGAGTGTGACGGCGGCGGAGTTTGCGCGACTTTTTTACGGGCGTCGGCTGGCAATCAAGGCGGCGCTTTTGAACCAGAAACTGCTCTCAGGGGTGGGCAACATCTACGCCGACGAGAGCCTGTTTCGCGCTGGCATTCGGCCACTGCGGCTGGCAGGACGGCTGACGAGGCCGGAGCTCGAAACACTGCGGCTGGCTTTGGGTGAGGTTCTTAGAGACGCGATACGGCTGGGCGGGTCCTCGGTGAGCGATTATGTTGACGCCGATGGGGAGCGCGGCTTCTTCCAACTGGAGCATTGCGTTTATCAGCGCACGGGGCTTCCCTGCCTTCGCTGCCAGACGCCGATAAGGCGCCTGGTGCTTGCTGGACGGGGAACGCATTACTGTCCTCAGTGCCAGCGGTGAGGTTAACTTTTATGGTTTTTGGGATAAATCGGGTGTGTAACCTCCAAAATCGAGGATAGTTACTCACTCATGTTCGCCCCAAGTCATTGAAATGAAACAGTCGTGTAACTGGCCCCTCGATTGCTATATGTTGGGTGCCAGTGATGTACCGGCGCTGGAAGAACACTGACCAGCCCAAAGAAGACAAGCCACCCGGCAAGAGCAACCGCCAACGCAGCGGTCCTTAATTAAGGCAGACCGGTCGGGAAGGCAAGAAGAGGTACGGCGGAAGAAACTGCCGACCACAAACTTTTTGGGAGGCCAGTGACAAGCGCAAGACAGTGAAACGCCACTCTTTTGAGTGGCGTTTCTTGCGTTTGCGGGATTTTCGGTTCCGAATTTGGGGCTGTTCCCGAGTAGAAACTGGAACCGCGGGATGCACGAAGTTCACTTGCCAGCCGATAGAGTTCACTGTAGTATGAGAGTTGCCTATCAAGCGGCTGATGCGAGCCACCCGAAAGGGTCAGAGCAAGCTCGCCGTGAACAAGGAAACTTCGCCGGGCAGTTCATTTATTGGGAGACTGTGAGCGGCAAAGTTTTCATTGGAGAGGCATCACCTGAGAAGGGCGCTGGCCGCATCGTCACGATCCTGACAACCGGATGGAGCTGTTTATTGAGGCTCATGTGTGCGTGGCTGCCGGAGAGCATTTTCACAGAGGTCATACACAGGTCAATCCGTGCGGTGCAGGCTGAATCGGCGCCGCGAGCAGGAGCGACAGGTTTTTGAAGATTGCAGAGACCGGCTGGAGTCTGTAATAGTGCTTGAGCGCCTGAAGATGATCCAGATTTGCATTCGGGGATTGGCTTAGATTTGACTGGGGGCGGTTGGCGCGGTATTCGCGCGCGATGATGGCTGCTGAGCGAAATTCTCGCTGCCTGGAATTGGGTGAAGGTAGCCTGGTGCCCGGCGGTGTTTGAGGTTTCTCATCCTGGCCGCGATGGTACGAAATGCAGATTCTTTGGCTTCGCTCAGAATGACAAGGGCGAGGATGGGTTATCTAGTACACGGATATTAGAGGCTGAACGAGATTGAATAGGCCTGAATCAGGAAGCGATGCAGCGAATGGCAACGAACCAATCAGCAGTGCAACAGGAAGCTTACGCATGACAACAGAAACAACGCAGCCCCAAATTGAATTGGGGCCGGCCCCGGCGATTGGCCAGGGGCAACAGCAGGGGCATCGGCGGCGCCGCCGCCGCCGCAAGAACAAGAGCAGCCAGACAGGCATGGCCCCGGCGCAACAGCCCCAGGCGCAGCCACAGCAAGAGCTTCAGCCGCCGCCACAGCCACGCGCCGAAAAGCAAAGGCCGGCACCCGTGCAGCAGACTCCGAGCAAGGGCGGACGCCAGGGCGGGCATCAGGGCGCGCACCCGAGCCAGGGACGAAAGAAGAAGTTTGCGCAGAAGGCTCCGGCGACCGCAGCGCAGCCCGGTAACAGCATCTCAGGCCCTCCGCAGGGCAAGCGCAAGGTGAGGCAAAAGGGTTCCAGGGAGTTTGTTGGCCCGATGGACCACAGCTATCGCCTGGTGAACGGCAATGTGGCTGACGGCCCGCCTTCGACCATCCAGATAAGCAGCAACGGCCACAACGGCGGCTCTTACCAAGAGGCTTATGAGCCGCAGCCCGCGGCGGCAATCCGCGCGGACGCGCCCACGCGCATTTACTGCTTCATTGAGGACCTGTTCTTCCAGGCCAAGATTATGGAGACGGCCCGCAAGCTGGGCGTGAAGGTGGAGTTTGTGAAGAGCGGCGACAAGGATGCAGCGGCCAGGCTGACCGAATTGCCGGAAGGCGAAATACCGAAGCTGGTGGTCTTCGACCTGAATAATCTGAACGCCAAGCCGATGACGCTGATTCCCAAGCTCAAGAGCAAGCTCAAGAAGGCGACATCGATTGTCGGTTTCCTGAATCATTTGCAGAGCGAGCTGAAGGTCAAAGCAATCGAAGCCGGTTGCGATGCGGTGATGCCCCGCTCGGCATTTTCGCAAACCCTGCCTAATCTGCTGCGCCGCTATGGCGTGGAAGAGGAAGAAGATTACGCGCAGCAGCCGATTTAGGCGGCTAGGGAAGCTCTGATTAAGTCCATTCTGTCAGACAAACATCCCTCAGGGGCTAAAGCCCGCGTTAGTTTTGCAGCCTTTGTGGCACGGGGATAAATCCGTGCCCTTTCAAAACCTCGACTTAACCAGAGATTCCTTTGAACCTGCAGAACAAGAGGGCGCTTCCATTGTGGAAGCGCCCTCTTTTGTACGCGGATGACGAATTGATGCAGGTTCCGCGGCTCTGCTGAGCGCGCTTTTCTATCCCCTATTCCCTTTTCCCTAATCCCTATTCCCTGCCTTTACCCCGGAGGCCAGGTGAGCGAGCGCCCGCCGAGGAGGTGGACGTGGAGATGGTCGACGGTCTGGCCCCCGTCCTCGCCGGCGTTGACCACCAGGCGGTAGCCCTTGGCGAGGCCCTTCTCGCGGGCGATCTCGCTGGCGGCCCAAAGCAGGTGGCCGAGCAGCAGGCCGTCACTCTTATCGATATCGTCTACTGAGGCGATGTGCTCGCGCGGCGCCACCAGCACATGCACAGGCGCTTGCGGGTGAATGTCGGCAAAGGCATAGCACAGCTCGTCTTCGTAGACCGCTTTGGAGGGTATGGTCCCATCAATGATCTTGCAAAAAAGGCAACTCATGGCGCGTCCAGTGTACAGGAGCGGAGGAGATTTCCGCACGTCTTGTTTATCGGCGTATACAATTCATGGCGACAGCCAAAGCGGCACGGCCGATTGGCTGAGAGGTAGAACGATGAGAAAGTGGATTGCTGTGGCGGGCCTGGTTTTGTTGGGTGGCCTGGCGAACGCGCAAACAGTCAACGTGGCGGGAGAATGGCGCGGCATCTGGACCAACCCCGAGGGGATGGTCTTCAGCGCCACCATGAAGCTGGAGACGGGCAAGAGCTGCAAGACCTGCGCGGTGGTGGGCGACGGGGCGGTCTGGGGCAAGATTGTGTGGACCCTGCGCAAGGCGGGCGAAAATCCCTCCGCGGAGCTCGCCGCCATGGTGGGAAAGACGGCCACGGAGCTGGTGAAGGGCAACGTGAAGGGCGAGGAGTTGCTGGAGCTGAACGGCTACGTATTGGAAGATCCGGCTGAGATAAAAGGCACGGACCAGTACCGGCTGGCCATCTCCGAGGACGGCAAGGTGGTGGGCGGGATCACGCTGAATGGCGGCCCGTGGACGGGGCAGTTCATTGCGATGCGGGCGCAGCCCCCAGAGCGGATTGCTCCCAAGTAATCGCTCACACCGCATAGCGAAACTTCACATGCCGCGGGCTGGGAAGCTCCCGCGACAGTGCTGATAGAATTTGTTATGGAAACCATCCAGTACAACCTTCCGCAAAGCCGCATCCCTCATGCCTGGTACAACATTGCCGCCGATCTGCCCAAGCCGATGGCGCCACCGCTGCACCCTGGAACACTGAAACCCATCGGACCGGACGACCTGGCACCGCTGTTTCCGATGGGACTGATCATGCAGGAAGTGAGCATGGAGCGGGAGATTGAGATTCCCGGCGAAGTGCGGCAACTGTACGCGCAGTGGCGTCCTTCGCCTCTCTACAGGGCGCGCCGGCTGGAGAAGGCGCTGGATACTCCGGCGCGGATTTACTACAAATACGAGGGCGCGAGCCCGGCCGGTTCGCACAAGCTCAATACCGCCGTGGCGCAGGTTTATTACAACAAGGTGGAAGGCACCAAGCACCTTTCAACGGAGACAGGAGCCGGCCAATGGGGTTCGGCCCTGGCCATGGCTTGCTCGTTCTTCGGTCTGGACTGCAAGGTCTTCATGGTGCGGGTGAGCTACGACCAAAAGCCGTATCGCCGCGCATTGATGGAGGCCTTTGGAGCCTCGGTGACCGCCAGCCCAAGCACGGAAACGGAGTCAGGCCGGGCGATTCTGGCCGAGCATCCGCAGTCCAATGGATCGCTGGGGATTGCCATTTCAGAGGCCGTGGAAATCGCCGCGAAGGATCCGAACACAAAGTACGCGCTGGGCAGCGTGTTGAATCACGTGCTGCTGCATCAGACGGTGATTGGGCTGGAAGCAATAGAGCAAATGGCCCTGGCTGATGATGAGCCTGACGTAATCATCGGTTGCACGGGCGGCGGATCGAATTTTGCCGGGCTTGTGATGCCGTACTTGGGCCGCAAGATCAATGGGCAATGCAAGGCGCGTGTGCTGGCTGCCGAACCGGCAGCCTGCCCCAGCCTGACCAAGGGCAGATTCACCTACGACTTTGGAGACACGGGTCACCTGACGCCGCTGGTGAAGATGCACACGCTGGGAAGCACCTTTGTTCCTCCGGGAATTCATGCCGGCGGGTTGCGTTACCACGGCATGGCGCCTCTGGTGTCGCACGTGATGGACCTGGGACTGGCCGAAGCCACTACCGTGCAGCAGTTGGATGCCTTTGCAGCTGGGATTCAGTTTGCCCGCGCTGAGGGAATCATTCCCGCGCCGGAAGCTAACCATGCTGTCGCTGTGGCGATTGCTGAAGCCCTGAGCGCAAAACAGGAAGGCAAGGAGCGGACGATCCTCTTTAGCCTCAGCGGGCATGGGCACTTCGACATGCAGTCTTACATCGCATACCAGGCAGGGAAGCTGGAGAACTACGAGTATCCTGCTGAAGAGATTGCGATGGCACTGGCAGGCTTGCCGGCGGTGGGTTGAGCTGGGCAATTCCCTTCTCAATGTTCCGGCCTTGCCTCGTGCTTTTCCACCAGGCGGCGTGACCTCCTGCGGCGGCAATTGGTAGACTGGTACGTTTGCTGTATTGAGGAGGATTGCACTATATGTCTACCACTATGGAAGCGGTAGTTAAAGCTAAAGCGGCACCGGGCATCGAATTGCGCGAAGTTCCGGTGCCCGTACCGGGCCCAGGCGAAGTGCTGGTTCGCGTACTGGCGGCGAGCGTTTGCGGCACTGACCTGCATATTTTCAATTGGGACCCGTGGGCGCAGGGGCGCATCAAGCCGCCGCTGATTCCGGGCCATGAATTTTCAGGCGCTGTGGCCGGGGTGGGCGCTGGCGTGACGGCGGTGAAGGAAGGCGATTTTGTAAGCGCGGAGATGCACGTGGCCTGCGGCAAGTGCCTGCAATGCCGCATCGGTCAGGCGCACATCTGCCAGCACGTGAAGATTCTGGGCGTGGACGCCAGCGGCGCATTCGCCGGCTACGTGATTATTCCGGAAACCAATATCTGGAAGCTCTCGCCGACGATTCCGCGCGACTGGTGCTCGCTGCTGGATCCGTTGGGCAACGCAGTGCATACCGTGCTGGCCGGAGACATTGCCGCCCGAACGGCACTCGTGACGGGCTGCGGAGCAATTGGCCTGTTTTCTATTGCCGTGGCCAAGGCCTGCGGAGCCGCGAAGGTCTTTGCTGTGGAGGTGAATGCGCACCGCAGGCAAGTAGCCGCCACCATGGGTGCAGACCTGGTTCTGGACCCGGCCACAGACAACGTGGAGGAACAGATTCTGGAGGCTACAGGCGGCACTGGCGTGGATGTGCTGCTGGAGATGAGCGGCCATCCCAAAGCCATTGAGCAGGGCTTCAGCCTGCTGAGGACCGGCGGACGCGCGTCGCTGCTTGGGATTCCGTCAAAGCCTATGGAGATGGACCTGGCGCGCGAGATCATTTTCAAGGGCGCAACGGTGCAGGGCATCAATGGGCGCAAGATGTACGAGACGTGGTTCCAGATGGAGGCTCTGCTGGCCAGCGGCAAGCTGAACCTGGAGCCGGTGATTACGCACCGGCTGAAGCTCTCCGAATTCACCCATGCCATGGGATTCCTGAAATCAGGCGAGGCCATCAAGGTGGTATTCAATCTGGAGTAGGCGCGGAACAAGAGGGATAAAAAATGACCTGCGGCAGGATTGAGGCTGCAGGTCATTTTTTCTTTGTTGAGGCACCCGGCCGGCTAATTCACAACGAGCACAAACGAGGTTGCGTGCGAAGTGGTGGTCACGCCGTTGTTGGTCTGCGCGGTGACGGTGACAGTGTAGGTTCCTGCGGGAGTTGGCAGGTTGGGCTGCGGGCCGTGATTGAGGTAATAGTAGCGCGGGTTGCAGGCGGTGGTGCCGAGCAGGGTTACAAGGCCGACCAGAGCCAGCAGCGAAAGCCGGCTGAGCCAGCGGCGGCGGCGCGCACCAAAGGCCAGACCGCCCAGGCACAAGGCGCCGGGCAGCAGAATTGCCCAGGCGATGGGTGTGGACCCCTTGCCCTGCGGGGGAGTGGCCGAAGCTGTGCCAGCCGCGTAGGTCTCAATCAGCATATTGCTGGTGGGCGGGCAAGCGGAAGCCGGCGAACCGCTGGGGCAGCTCTCGGGGGTGGTAGAGAGAATCTGTAGGTTTTCAGGGGTAGGAATGCAGGTGGCCCCATCGGGAAGGCCCGAGCAGGAGATCTCGACAGACATCGGGGCAGCCAGCGCGGATGTGAACTCCACCGACGGAGTGACGGTAACGGTGGCCGATCCTGACTGACCGGGCGTAAGGGTGATGGTACCCGCGGTGGACGAGGACGGCGTGAGACTGGTGATGGCGACCGAGAATTCGCACTCTGTGGCCACGCTTACGGCGACTGCCGGAGTCGAAGTCGAAGCCTGGTAGGATGTATTGCCGGCAAAGACCGCAGTAAGGCTGTGACTGCCAGCTGACAGGTCAACCGTTGGGCTGGCAGTGCCCGTGGAACTTAGCGCCAAAGTAGCCACTGTGACGGCGTTGCCATTGAATTCATCCATGATGGCAACACTGCCGCTGGTGACCGGGGCTCCGCCGGAGGTGACAGCGACGGCAAGAGGCTGCGAGCATGAGCCTGCGGGTAAAGTCCCGGCAGTCAGCGTAGTTGTGGTGACTGCGCCTGGCAATGGGGGCGCCGCCAATGCGGGCAGGGCCAGCGCGATAATCAATCCTGCAACCAAATCGAGCCGCAGACCGCGGCGGTTTATGCCTCTCACGTGCACCTTCCAAATCTGAAGAAAAATCGTATGCCGCCCGTCTGCGCAGCTTAGAACCTATTGTATCCGGGCGGGGCGGACCGAGGCCATTCCGGGCCTGCCGTTTGGACGCGTCAGCGGCGAGAAAGGCGTTGAAATGAAGGAAACAGGGCAGTTCGGCCCGCCGGACGGCTGAAATTCGGGATGAAAGCCAGGACTCGGTCACGGCCGGCGGCGGCGATTGGCGTTATTCTAGGTTGTTTGAGGTGAAAGCCATGACGCAACTCTCTACACGGCCCCAACTCGCCCACCTGACCGCAACGCTGGACGAATTGCGCGCCAAGGGCACCTATTTCAAGCTGCGGATTCTCGATGACCAGCAGGCGCCGGTTTGCCACTACGACGGCCGCAAAGTAATCAATCTGGCCAGCAACAACTACCTGGGGTTGGCCAACGACCCGCGGCTGATTGAGGCCTCGCTGGCCGCGACGCGGAAGTACGGGGCGGGCGCAGGCGCTGTGCGCACCATCGCCGGAACTATGAAGATCCACATGGAATTGGAAGAGAAGATCGCCCGCTTCAAAAACGTCGAAGCCTGCGTGGTCTTCCAGAGCGGCTTCACAGCCAACTCCGGCACGGTCGGCTGCATCCTGGGCAAGGAAGACTTCATCCTCTCTGACGAGCTGAATCACGCCAGCATCATCGACGGGGCGCGGCTGTCGCGGGCCAAGATCAAGGTCTTCCGGCACAAGGACGCGGACCATTGCGAGGAACTGCTCAAGGAGATTGCCAACGAGCCGGGCCACAAGCTGGTGATTACCGACGGCGTTTTTTCAATGGATGGCGACATCGGCGCAGTGGACAAGCTCGCAGCGCTGGCGGAAAAACACGGCGCCATCATGATGGTGGACGATGCACACGCCTCGGGCGTGCTGGGACGCAACGGACGCGGATCGGTGGATCACTTCGGCCTGCACGGGAAGGTGGATGTGCAGGTGGGCACGCTGTCAAAGGCCATTGGCTGCCTGGGCGGATATGTTTGCGGCAGCCGCGACCTGATCGATTACCTCTATCACCGCGCGCGCCCGTTTCTCTTTTCCACTTCGTGCCCGCCAGCAGTAGCCGGCGCATGCATCGCCGCCTTCGACATTCTGGAGCAGGAACCAGAGCGCATCGAACGGCTATGGTCGAACGCGCGCTACTTCCAGGGTGAACTCAAGCGCGCGGGATTCAACGTGGGCGGAGTGACCACGCCAGCCAGCGAGACGCCGATTACGCCGATTATTATCGGCGATGGGCGCGCCACGATGGAGTTCTCGAAGGCGCTGTTCGATGAGGGCGTGATGGCCACCGGCATTGCTTTCCCGACCGTCCCGGAAGGCAAGGCGAGAATCCGCGCCATGCTCACCAGCGAACACACCAAAGCGCAGCTCGATCAGGCGCTGGAAACCATCGAGCGCGTGGCGAAGCGGATGAAGATATTAGGATAGGTTCACCATGATCGCTCACTTGCGCGGAAAGCTGATTTACAAACAGCCCGGCCAGGCCATTGTCGAGGCAGCCGGGGTGGGGTACGACGTTACCATTTCTGTGCCTACCTTCACGGCATTGCCGTCAGTGGGCGCCGAGGCCGCGCTGCATATTCACACGCAGGTCAGCGAGGATCAGATTGCGCTCTTCGGCTTTCTCGACCGCGAAGAAAAGCGTCTCTTTGAGCGGCTGATTACGGTGAGCGGCGTGGGGCCGAAGCTGGCGATCAAGATGTTGAGCGGCCTATCCCTTGAGCACACGGTTCAGGCCATTCGCGGGCAGGACCACGCGCAGTTGACGCGCCTGCCCGGCGTGGGAAAAAAACTGGCCGAGCGGCTGGTGGTCGAGCTGAAAGACAAACTCGATGACTTTGCCGTTGCACCTGCGCAGTCGGTGGTGAAGGGAGCTGCGGTGGACGATGTGCTTTCGGCGTTGGTGAATCTGGGCTATCAGCGTGCCGCTGCGGAAAAAGCGATTCAGCAGGCCGTGGCCAAAGACGCTGCGCTGGCTGGTGATTTCGACGGGCTGTTCAGAGGGGCGCTCAAGGTGATCCGGTAGACTGGCTTCATCATGGTTTTAAAAAGTAAACCCACGCCCATAGCACCCGCCGCTCATCTTCGCCCCGAGGGGCTTGCGTTTCTGCGCAATCTTGCGCGCCACAACGACCGCGAGTGGTTTACGCCGCGCAAGGCGATCTTCGAGGCGGAACTGAAAGAGCCGATGCTGGCCATCATTCGCAAGGTGACCGACGCGATGGCCACGTTTGCACCCAACTTTGTGCGGCCCGCGGAGAAATGCCTCTTCAGGATTTATCGCGACACGCGCTTCAGCAATAACAAGCTGCCCTACAAGACGCACGTGGCGGCGTGGTGGTCGCATCAGGGGATGGAGAAGACCTCCGGGGCCGGCTACTACTTCCACATCAGCGCCAAAGAAGTTGTGATTGCCGCAGGGGCCTACATGCCGGAGAAGGATCAACTGGCCGCCATTCGCCATTGGCTGCTGGATCACCACGCGGAGTTTCGCAAACTCTTGCAGACGGCGGCCATTCGGAAGACTTTTGCGGAGTTCGAAGGAAACTCGCTGACGCGGCCGCCGAAGGGCTTTCCGTGCGAGCATCCGGCGCTGGATTTGATCAAATGCAAGCAGTGGGGGCTGAGCGCGACGCTGCCGGCTGAGGCTGCGCTGGAGAAGGATTTTGCCGGTGTGGTGGCGCGCCACTTCAAGCTGGCCGCGCCGATGGTGGATGCGCTGAATACGCCGATTGCGGCGAGTTTGAAGCCGAAGAGGAAGGTGCTGTTCGGGCTGAGATGATGCCCCAGCACGTTTAGGTTTCCCGTTTTGCCTCGCCGTAGATACCGGGCAGAGGTTGGGAATATTCTCGACAATCGCTTCCGGTCACACTGACGCAAGCGATTGACGCGTGATGCACTGCAGTCTTATAGTTCAGGGCAATCTCATTCCTAAGCAAGGAGCATCGATGAACGCCAAATTCAAACCCCTGCTGCTGGCTGGGGTTGTTCTCTTGCTTCCGGCCGTCGGCGGAACGCAGTCTCCCACCTCCTATTCGACGCCGGAGTTCTCGGCGACCTTCAATGGACCGGTTACAGCTCAACCCCCGGCCCGAACTTCAACAACCAACAACAGCGTGGACCTTTACTATTCCTCCAGGGCCAGCGGCGTTCAGCAGATCATCGCAATTCGCACGATGGACGGCGCAGCCTATACCACGACGGACTTTTCGTCATCGGACTTCTATGCTCAGCAGATCGCGGCGAGCGGAACCCTCGTGGGCAGTTCGCAGGATCGCTATCAGGGTTATCCGTTCTCATATACCAAGGCACTGATGACTCAGCAGGATGGTTCGAAATTGGTGCAACGTGACCGGTTCATCATCCTCAGTGACCGAAGGATGGCCTTTGTCCGCATGCTTTCGCCGCCTGACCAGGACAGCGATAGTGTGTGGCTGGCCTTTGCCAACAGCCTCTACATCAAATAGGCGATTTTTGCGGACTTTGAGGGCATCCAGGAGGAAAGATCGGCCAAAAACCGGCAAAAATAGGCAAAAATAGGCAAAAACCCCATAAAAACCTAAGAAAATTGTGGAAATCACGGCTTTTTGTCTTGACTTTGCCCCTGCTAAAGTCGCATGGTAACGAACGACAGGGTTCTCCGACCCGCATGAATACAGGGGTTTCGTGCAAACGTTGCCTCGGTCGCACTCCCTCCATGCGGTACGCGAAGAGCGAAGGAAGCCCAGGCAACAATGGCGCGCCCGAAGGGCGGCCTCAAAGGAGAGCACAATGGCTACTGGATTGACCAAGACCGCACTGACTCGGCTTCTGGCCGAGAAGATGGAACTGACCAACAAGCAAGTCGCAGCCTTCCTGGACCTTCTGGCGGAGACCGCCATCAAGGAAACCAAGAAGAACGGCGTCTTCGTAATCCCCGGCATCGGACGCCTGGTAAAGGCGGAGCGCAAGGCCCGCATCGGCCGCAACCCGCAGACCGGCGCGGCCATCAAGATCAAGGCGAAGACTGTGGTCAAGTTCCGCGTGGCGAAGGCTGCCAAGGACGTGATCGCGCCTGCAAAGAAGTAGTTCACCGCGAAGGGCGGGAAAGAAGCCGTCCCCCAAACTGCAGACAACGACGGGGAAGAGCCTTGATGGGTTCTTCCCCGTTGTCTTTTTATTGGGCGGAATCTCGGGGCGCGAGCGCCCGCACGACCAGCGAGAGGCCAAAGCTGACGATGAGGGCGCGGACCATGAGGCGATCGTTATAGCTCCAAGAGAAGAAAGCCAGAATGACGAAGACGCCGATGGGATTGATCTCGGCGAGCAGCGCATGAAGCCACTGCGGCTTGCGTCCGCTGGGAGCGGGGCCGGTGAGTGAGACCATGGCGCCGATACACGAAAGAATAGAGCGGGAATGCGGAAACAGGCGCGGAACGGCGCGCAGGTAATCGATGTAGGGCTGGCCAAGCTGACGCGTGAGAAACGTCTCTTCGCCGCAGATGAGGCGCATCTGAAAGATCGTGACGAGCACCATAGCAAAGAGTGCGCCGGTGGGCGGCATGAGGAAGGCCATTGCCGCAAACATGCACCAGGAGCCGAGGTAGAGCGGATTGCGCAAGTAGCGGTACGGCCCGTCAGCCATCAGCGCGCCGGCCTGCATCTGCGCGTGATGGACAGTGCTGCGGCCCAGGCAGGCTGTTCCCCAAAGGCGGAGCAGTGCGCCTTTGGCGGCGATGAGCGCGGCTACGGCAATCACGAGGGGCACAGCAACTGCGAAGGAGACGAGGCCGAGGCGGCTCAACTCGAGCGCGAGCCACTCCCACAGTGATATACGCCTGCCAATGCCCAAGGCTTCTATCCACGGCGCATAAAAGCCCAGCACGACGATGGCGGTCAAGATGACCACGCGCAGACGAAACTCGATCTTCGTTGCTCCCATTGATATCTCCCTGTTGCCGGAGTTTACCATCATCGCGTGTGGTAGGCTTGCGCACAGAGGCGATGTGCCGTCTCTGCGTGGAGGATTTCCATGTTTGTGCGTACACTTGTTTTCGCTGCCGCAATACCGCTGGCTTCGCAAAGCTCGGCTGCTCAAGCTGATCTTGCCGCATCTGCTGAGCGGCAATTGCCCTCGCTCACGGAGACCTACAAACACCTGCACCGCAATCCGGAGCTTTCAGGCCACGAAGAACAGACTGCGGCTTTTGTGGCTGGTGAATTGCGCAAGCTTGGCTATACGGTGACCGAGCATGTAGGCAAATACGAAAATGGCACACAGGCATTGGGCGTGGTGGCGGTGATGGAGAATGGCACAGGACCGCGACTGCTGATGCGCACGGAACTGGACGCCCTGCCGGTGGAAGAAAAGACCGGCCTGGATTACGCGAGCCATGTGAAGACCATCAATGCACAGGGCCAGCAGGTGAGCGTGATGCACGCCTGCGGCCATGATCTGCACATGACGGTTCTGCTGGGCGCGGCGCGCGAGTTGGCAGAGCGCAAGAGCGAGTGGCACGGCACGCTGATGTTGATTGGGCAGCCGGCAGAAGAGTCCGTGGGAGGCGCAAAGGCGATGCTGGCTGATCATATGTACGAGCGGTTTGGTCGGCCTGACTTTGTGCTTTCAGAACATGATACGAACGACGTGGCCGCCGGATCGATTGCCATCAAAGGCGGGCCGCTGCTGGCCAGTGCTACCACGATCAGCGTGACTATTCGCGGTATCGGCGGACACGGCTCCGCGCCGCAGTCCGGCAAAGACCCCATCGTGCTGGCCGCCGAGTTCGTGCTCGTGGCGCAAACCATCGTCAGCCGGCAAATCGATCCGCAACAGCCGGCCGTGCTGACGGTGGGCACCATTCACGGCGGGACGAGAAGCAACATCATTCCCGACGAGGTAACGCTGGGCCTCACGCTGCGCACTTACTCGTCCGCGGTCCGCGACCAGATTCTGGCCGACGTGCGCCGCACCGCAAATGGGCTGGCGGCGGCATACGGTATTCCCGTGGATCGCATGCCAACGGTGACAATCACGGAGAGCACGCCCGCCACGTTCTGCGACCCGGCGCTGGCTGAGCGCCTGCGCGCTGCCGCCACGGCGGCGCTGGGCAAGGACCACGTTCAGGATGCTCACGCAGTGATGGGAAGCGAGGATGTAGGCCTGTTTTCGCTGGATGGAAAGATTCCGGCGGTGATGTATTGGCTGGGCGCGGCCGATGCCGACAAGTTGGCCGAGAGCCTCAAATCAGGTGTCCCGCTGCCCAGCCTTCACTCTCCTCTGTTTGCGCCTGTTTATGAGCCGGCCATCAAAACGGGAGTGACGGCGATGACCGCGATGGCGCTGGACCTGCTGAAGCAGTAAGAAGCGCTCGCGGCCTACAGTGCGCGCGCGAGTGAAAAATCTGCATTCGCCCCGACACGCGGGGTGTAGAATTCTGTGCGGGTGAGAAGTAAGTGAAGAAGAATGCCCTAATCATAATCATCTTCTCAGCCTTTGCTTTATCGTCAAGTTCCGCCGTGTTGGCGCAGAACTACAACAGCGCTCTGTACAGCGGGAGCGGGTCCGGGACAAGGGCCTACCTAGCCTGATGCGAAGGTAGCTGAGGCACATTCGGCATGGCTGGCGGAATATTGCTTGTGATTGTAGCTTGAGACACAGCTGAAACATGATGTACAGCGGGGAGAGGAATCATGAAAGCGAGAACGATTCTTTTAGGACTAATGCTTCTTCCGCTGTTCTGCGCGACCGGCATTCCGGCAAACGCGCAGGCGGCCAATCCGCAGGACACGCTTAATCAGTATGTTGGCGATCTACAGAAGGATCCCGAAAATCCGGCGCTGCGGGCTAAGACGATTGCGTTCGCGCAAACCATTTTGCCCGCTCCGGAGATACCGGAAGAGGCGCGTCATCACTACATCCGCGGATCCGTCTTCGCAAAAGAGGCCAAAACGGATGCCGAATACGAGTCGGCAATCCAGGAATACTTGCAAGCGATTTATATAGCCCCGTGGTGGGGCAAGGCTTATTACGATTTGGCAATGATTCAAAAACAGAGCGGGCAGTTCGATGCGGCAACCGCTAACTTGAAGTTGGCTTTGTTGGCGAAGATGGAGGAAAAGGAAGCCAAGGAAGCGCAAGATCAGATTTATGCTATCGAGGTGGAAAAGGAGTTAGCCGGAAAGCGCATTGCAGAGGCGAAAGCCGCCTCTGACCAGCAGCAGGCGGAGGCAAGCTGGAATCAGTTAACCGCAGACCTTGCCAACCACGACAAAGACCTGGCGCTTGCGGGACCCTGGGCATGCACGGCGGGATGCAATGGCGCCAGCCTGACGTTCTCCGACGGCGGCTTGAGCGGCACAATCTCCCTCCCCATGCAAAGCGGCGATTCTCATAGCATTGGGGTCAGCGGAACGGTCACGAACGGAGCCGTGGATGGTCAAGCTGCCTTTCCTACCTTTGACGTGGGCCCTTGCACGATTCCAGGCAGTTCGCAGGCGCTTTACGGCACCTTAAGCGACGATGACCGGACCTTGAATCTGAAAACGACCAATCTCACTTATCAAACCCAGACGCAGGGTCTTATCTTCACTTCATGCGTCAGCGTCAACTTTTCAAGTACGGAGGCAATTCAGTGGGGATTGACCTCCCAGGCCTCGCCTTCGATACCCATCCTTGCGGTTACTCAAGCTCAGTCCGCGAATTTCCTCCATGTCGGTCAGCTTGAGGCCATCAAGCTGATTCTGGCTCACGGCGGGAATATCAATGCCGCAGACGGCAATGGCATGACCGCACTTCACATCGCCTCGCAACAGGGTAATGAGAATGTTGTCGTGTTGTTGTTGGAGAACGGCGCGCAAGTTAATGCTGAAAGCAAGAGCCTCGACACGCCCTTGAATCTTGCGGTTGATTCAAAATCAATAGGCACCATTCAAGTGCTGCTTGACCATGGCGCAAACCCAGACGCAAGAGCCAACGCCGCTGGGTTTTCACCCTTGTATAAGGCTGTTTGGCAAGGCAACACTGACATTGCGGCGCGATTGCTCAAAAATACTGCTGACCCGGCCCAGGTTTCTGCCGCCTTATATTTCGCCACCGATAGAAACCTTGAGATAACCAAGTTGCTTCTTGCGCGCGGCGCCAATGTGAATGTCACTGGAACATATAACGCTACGCCGCTCGACGTAGCCCTGGTGAGGGGTTGCGGCGAAGCCTATGCGGGGATCTGGAGTAAGAGACCGGAAGACGTAAAAGGCTCCCCCTGTACCCCTACGGATGTAATCAAGACTGTCACAATGTTTGTGGAACACGGTGCGAAGGTAGATATGCCCGAGATAAGCGGAGTCTACCCTTTGATGAGAGCCGCCGAAACCGGAAACCTTGACCTGGTGAAATTGCTCCTCGCGCACGGCGCTGACATCAATGTAAGGGACAATAGGGGCCATTCGGTATTGGAGTATGCCAAGGAGGGAAGAGGCACGCAAATGGGGTTTGTTGGATATAAGAAATCCGCCGGCAACGAGGAGGTTATCAAGTACTTCGAAGGCCAGGGATTGAAGAAATAATGAACCGCATCGGAATTCGGGCTTTCACTGCGGAGCAAACGGCTGGGCCAGCTTCTACACTATCTAAAGCCTATGGCCGGCTCTGAAACCATCACCGATACCATCGCCGCCGTTTCGACGCCGCCGGGCCGCGGAGGCATCGGGATTGTGCGGTTGAGCGGCCCCGAGGCCGCGTCCATCGCCACTCAGCTGGTGCGGCTGCGGCAGCCGCTGGAGCACGGGCGGGCGCGGCTGGCGGATGTGCCGGATAAAGCTGATGATCCTGACGCGGCGGAGGCATGCGTTGATGAGGGCCGCATTGATGAAGCGGTGGTCACTTTTTTTGGTGCGCCTCATTCTTATACTTCCGAAGATCTCGTTGAAATTGCGGCGCACGGTTCGCCTGTAGTGTTGGAACTACTGTTGGGTCGCGCTCTGAAGCTGGGCGCGCGACTGGCCGCGCCGGGGGAATTTACTGAGCGCGCTTTTCTTTCCGGCAAACTCGATTTGACCCAGGCCGAGGCGGTGCGCGACTTGATTGAGGCCCAAACGCTGACGCAGGCGCGCCAGGCTGCCAGCCAGATGGGCGGCGCGTTGAGCCGGCGCGTTGGGCCGGTGAAGCTGGGGCTGGTGGAACTGATCGCGCTGCTCGAAGCGGGCATTGATTTTGCCGAAGACGACGTGGAGGTTACGCCGGGGGCCGAGATTGCGCGGCGGATCGGCGAGCTGACGCCGCCGCTCAGCGCGCTGGAAGCCTCGTGCGCACGCGGGCGCATCGTTCACGACGGGCTGACGCTGGCCATTGTGGGACGGCCCAACGCGGGCAAGAGCTCGCTCTTCAATTGTCTTGTGGAGCGCGACCGCGCAATTGTGACCGCGACCCCAGGAACCACCCGCGACACAGTCACCGAGCGGATTTCACTCGAAGGCATTCCCCTGGAGCTGGTGGATACGGCGGGGCTGCGCGAGGGGTTGCACGGAAGCCTGGAAGAGGCGGAGCAGTTGGGTATTCGCCGCAGCCGCGAGGCGCTGGCCGACGCCGCGCTGGTGGTGGTGGTGCTGGATGCAACCGAGTCGCTGAACGATGAGGAGCGCAGGCTTTTAGCTGCTGTGGAGGGCCGTCCCGCACTGGTAGCCGTGAACAAGAGCGACTTGATGGAGGCTGGCCGCGCGCTGCCCGATTGCGCCGGGCTGCCCGTGCTCGCGACCTCAGCGCTCACCGGCTATGGAATTGCCGAGTTGCGCGAGCGGATTCTCGAGCTGGCCACTGGCGGAGCCGCGGCCGAGCCGGGCATGTTGACCAGCCTGCGCCACCAGCAAGCCATCGCCGCTGCCCTGGCGGCGCTGGCCGACGCAGCGCAGGCCAACGTAAACTCCATCCCTCACGAGATGATTTTGCTGGACCTCTACCGTGCGTTGTGGGCGCTGGATTCGCTGACCGGCCAGACCACCCCCGACGACATTTTGAATCTTATCTTTTCGACTTTTTGCATCGGAAAATAACAGTGAGTCGCGCTTCACTCTATCGTCAGCACCAGCTTGCCGAAGTGTGAGGCTGCTTCCATATGGGCCATAACTTCGCGGGCCTGAGACCACGGGAAACTTTCAATGACAGGGCGCAGGGCGGCGAGGGAGATGGCCTTGTTCATCTCTTCAAAATCCCTGAGCGAGCCCACGTAGATGCCCTGGATGCGTGCCTGTTTGTGAAGGATGAGGGGCTGAGGCAGCGGGTCGCCTGGGCCGGCAAGCACGCCAATCTGGGCAATGACCCCGCCCATGCGAATGGCGCCGAGGGAGCGGGGCAGCGTGCCGATGCCACCCACCTCAACCACCAGGTCAACGCCTTCGCCGCCGGTCTGGTCCATCGCCCAGCGTTCCCAGGCGGGCGTTTCGCGGTAGTTGAGGCCCGCGTCCAGGCCGAGCGAGCGGGCACGTTCCAATTTTTCGTTACTGCCGCTGATGCCCAGCACGCGCGCGCCCATCAGCTTGGCCAGTTGCAGCGCAAAGATGGAAACCCCGCCGGTGCCCAGAATTAGAACCGTTGCCCCCGGCTTCAGGTTGCCGGCGGCCAGCGCGTTCCAGGCGGTGACCGCGGCGCAGGGCAGCGCGGCGGCCTCAGCAAAGCTGAGATGTGCGGGCAGCTCGACCAGACCGGTCTCCTTGAGGCATCTGTACTCGGCAAGCATGCCGTCGATGTCGCCGCCCAGAGCGCCTTTGACCTTGACCGGTGTGGGCGGGCCGTCGAGCCAGTTTTGCATGAAGGCGCCAGCCACGCGGTCGCCCTTCTTCCATTGCGTCACGCCCTCGCCGACGGCGGCAACCTCGCCCGCGCCGTCGGAGCAGGGGATGCGCGGCAGCTTCATTTTGGGGTTGTAGAGTCCTTTGACCATGAGCAGGTCGCGATAATTTATGGAAACGGCGTTAACGCGAACGAGCACCTCGCCGGGGCCCGGCTGTGGCGTCGGTCGGTCGACAAACTCCAAAGAATCAATGCCAAACGACGAAATCTGCCAGGCCTGCATGGGCAATCCTCCAGTGCATCGAGTGCGAGCCGCGCCACTAAGCGGGACGAGGCACAGCCAGCGTCCCATAGAATGAAGATATGGCTCGTGGATGGGAAAGTAAATCCGTGGAGGAGCAGATGGCAAGTGCCTTGCAAGAACCCGAGGTTGCGCCCGCAGACGGCTTTGTGAACGAAGAAGCTAAACGGCTGGCCGAACACGTGCGCACCGATCGAGCGCGAGAGATTCAGGCGCTCAATTTACAACGCGAGAACATTCTTTCTCAAAAGACTTCTCATCCGGCGCGGCGTGCCGCCCTGGAGGCCGCTCTGGCCCAGGTGGAGAAGCAGATTGCGGATCTCGCCTGAGACTCCGCTGATTTTTTGATCGCGGCTCCTGGCTTCACCGTGTGCGTGGCTAGGCCTCGCGGTGAAAAAGCAGGGAATTGGCCTGTTGCACCGGGGTCAGCACCACCCGCGCAATATTCACATGCTCGGGCCGGCTCACGGCCCAGACGATGACGTCTGCAACATCTTCCGCAACCAGCGGCTTGACGCCCTTGTAGACTTTTGCGGCCCGTTCAGCATCGCCGTGGAAGCGCACCAGACTGAAGTCGGTTTCCACCATCCCGGGATCCACGCTGGTGACGCGAATCGGCGTACCCAGCACGTCTTGGCGCAGGCCGTCGTTGATGGCCCGTTCGGCCGCTTTGCTGGCGCAGTAGACAGCGCCGTTGGGATAGGTCATCTCGCCCGCCGTTGAACCCAGGTTGACCACGTGGCCGCGCCCCCGCTCCACCATCCCCGGCACCACGGCGCGAGTGACATAGAGCAGTCCCTTCACGTTCGTGTCGATCATCTCTTCCCAGTCATCGATCTTTCCTTGGTAGAGCTTGTCGAGTCCGCGGCTGAGGCCGGCGTTATTCACCAGCACATCAATGGCGGCCCACTCCGCGGGCAGCGCGTCGATGGCCCTTGCGACGGCGTTGCGGTCGCGCACATCCAGGCTGAAAGTGTGGACAGCCTGAGCGCCGCGCTGGAGGACGGCGGCGGCAACATCAGCGAGTTTATCTGCGCGGCGAGCGGCCAGCAGCAGGCGCGCGCCCTCGGCGGCGAAAGCAAGCGCAGTGGCCGCGCCAATGCCGGCCGAGGCCCCCGTAACGAAAACGATCTTTCCCTTCAGACTCATGGTTCTATCTTAACCATATGCGGCCATGGTAGTTATTGAACCGGGCCAAAAGAAATTGAACAGGGTGCCCCATCCTTTCCGCGTTCTTTGCGGAAAGGGTGGGAGACCACGATGCATATCTTAAGGGCCAGATCAATAAAGATGGAGATGGTGCAAACGTGAGGATGGTGCGCCAGTTGCGAGCGGGCGTCCGTTCCCTCAATTCCCAATCACCAGCACCTGGAAACTGCCCTTCACCGATTGCGTCTGGAGCGTGCCGATGCTCCCCGGCTGATCCAGCTTCACTCCAACAAGATCTGTAACAAGATAGACCTGGCCCGTCGCCGGATTCACTGCCAGGGTCCGAGCTCGCTGGCGAGTGGCGAGATTTTGAATCTCGGAGTACGTGTCGGTGACATCCTGACGAATGATCGTCAGGGTTCCCTGAGCGCCTCCGTTAGCGGTATAGATCAGCCCGCGGCCCTCGTCGTAGCCGATGGCCTCAGTGCCGGGGCCGATGGGAAGCGTCGTCACTTGCTCGCCGGTGCCTCCATTCAGCACCAGCATCTTCATATTTCCGCAGGCGGCAAAGAGCCTGGTGTGGGCGCCATCGACGGCCAGGGCGGTGAGTTCGCGGCAATCAGGCCCAATAGCAAAAAGGCTCATGCGGTTCTCGGCGGAGCTGGGCAGACGCGACTCATGGCTCCAATCCAGCACTGTCTGTGCGGCTACGGTCGGCGTGGTCGCGGTTTTGGCGGCTGGCCTGCCAAGCAGCGCGGCAATCGACTGCGCATCGAGCCGGGCAATCTGATTGCGGCTTACGATGTTGAAGAACACCTGGCCATGACCATCGGCCTCGGCAAATCCGAGCCTGCCCGGCATCAGTATGACGCCCAGCCTCTGGCGCGTCTCCGCATCGATCACCGTAATCGAAGACTTGATCTGCTCATCAGCCGTCGTTCCCGCGGAAGGATTGGCGCATACGGCAAAGAGCAGCCTGTTCTGCGGTTCATAGACGAGGGCGCGCGGCGCTGGGCCAGTGAGGATGGTAGCCACCAAGGCGAGCGTGCGCCGGTCAAAGACCTTCACCTGGCCGGCGGGCCCATCGCTGACATAGCCAAACTGGCCGGTGTCGTCGAGAGCAATGGCATGAGCCTCGCGCAGGCCGGAGATCACTCCGGCCACTTGCCCCGTCTCCACGTCCACCACTTGCACCTGTGCCCCGTGGGCGATATACAGACGCTGGGCCGCAGGGTCCATCGTCATATAGTCCCAGTTGCCCACGCCGCCGATGATCCATGTCTTCCTGATGGCGAAAGGGCTGCCCGGCAGTTCGGTGGCCGCGGGCGGCTGCTGCGCCGGCAATGCGGCGCAACCCAGCAGGCAAAGGGCAAGCAATCTCTTCATCGTGGCTGGCTCCTGATGAGTAGATGCAAAACTGACGGCCAGCGCTCGTCATTTTTTCAGTTCCGGATGTCTTTAGAGCTTATCCGCAATTTGGTAGCGCCGACCTCCTGGTCGGCTGTCCTGTGGGTCTCCAGACCCACAGGTGACGATTGGCAACGTGGACGCTACCAGTACAGCCGGTCTGGAGCCCCCGCACATTTCTTTCGCAATTTACGGATAGGTTCTTAGCTTCCCAGGGGGAGTATTACCTAAAAACTCTGACTTTTTTGGGCCGCAGTTCGACTTTTTGGGCGAGATTTGGAATTCACCGGACTGATCTATCTCAGCCGTCATAGATGTATTATCTAAACGGTTACTGACGAACTGGCGACCATACACCCGCATGGCGGATTTCAGACTGCGGCATACACTACCAATATGGAATATCAATGAATCCGAGAAGCCATTCCAAAGCCGCTCCTGTCTGAGATTCTTCGCCATCGCAAACGATACTCTCACCGGGCTTTTGGGGATTATACAGCATCGTAAGGTCCATCCCCTTTTCCCACTCGCGTGAAGAATAGAATTCACCGCTATACGAGTTGCCAGCGACACCATAAGAATAGGCAACTCTGTAGTGACCTACGAACAGGCTGCTCGTAGCTTGCGATGGAGAATCTTCCCATTCGCAACTCTGGATCGTTGCTGTATTAATCGACCAAAGTTCGTTATTCATTTGCCCAGAATTGTTGCACCTTCCTTCGGCTGTTGTCGAGTCACCGGCTTCCCGGCAGTTACCATTTCGTCAATATTTTCTCTCTCATCAATTCAGTGACTAGAGGATCTGCCTCCTACTTTTCTGGCTTCTTTTCTAGCTGGGTAGCGTCCTGACCTTCATTGAAGTTTATCGCCGTCGCGCTGAACCGCTTGTAGCCGGCGTACTTGATGGTGTCGCGAATGTGCACGTTTTGAGGCATGAAGCCGCGGCCGCCGATGAAGTGCAAGATGCCTTCAGCGCGCGCGTAGGCGGGGAACCAGTAATGGCCGTCAACCGGTTGGCGCCAGGTCATGAGAGGCGGGTCGAGATCCTTTTTGTGCGCGACGGCGGAAATCATACGGCCCTGGGTCACGACAATCTGCATTCCGGCCGTCGCCACCCAGATGCGTCCACTAAAATAGCGATGCTTTTTTTCCAAAATTTCAGGTATGACATCGAAGACGTAGCAATCCATCTCGTCCACCTTTTGCCGGCCTACATAACTCAGGTTGTACTGGCCGATCTGCGCGGCAGTGAGAACGAAAAAGTTGCTGCTTTGAATGTTCTGCAAATCGGAGGGCGACATCGTCACCCGCTTCAAAGTATTCTGCGGCGCGTAGACCGTTTTCTCCGCGCGCTTGCCTGTGGAGTCGAAGCTGACGTCGTCCACCTGGTAGTACTCGCCGTCCACATTATTGCCTTCGTCGATGGTTTGCACGCGGGCGGAGCGTTGGTAAGAGTAGTGGCTCAGCGCCTGTTGAAACTCGCTCTCTTTGGCGGCAAAATGGTGGATGATCTCTTCAGGCGCGAGCGGGGGCGCGGAGGTGTCCATAGCGCCGAAGCCTTCGTCCTGCGACATGGGCGTAAAGCTATTCTCTTTTTGCGCAGCAGCGGTCAGGGCCAGTCCCGCTGCCAGCAACGCAAAGCACCATCCATTGCGCATGGTTTGCCTTTCCTCCGCAATCCTAATCTCAGATCTTCTTCAAGAGTAGACTTATGCGGAGGCTTGGCAACAATCGTAAAAAGGAATTGCGAAAGTCGTTGAATTATCGCTAGTGCGATTCCCCTCAGAGCAGCCTGAACGAATTCATAAACGCACCGTGCTGGGTTGCGGTAAATCCTTTTGAGGTGGTGATAATCAACTGGTAAAAGCGGATTCCAGCGAGGAATTCGTGCACTTCGTAGTTGTATCCATCGGAATCGACAGCCGTGTAAGCGCGCCCAGGCACGCCGTTCAAATCAATTGCCACATCGGTGAGCAGCGTCTTGCCGGCGACCGCGCCGTCGCGGGTTCTTTCAAGCAAGGCCTGAGGCGAACCGCCTACAATCGCTGCCGAGTAATCGTTGTACATGACAATGTAGCTGGTGTTGCCGTTGTCGGCTTCTGCGGAAAACTGGTAGATCGTCGTTGACTCACCATTTTTCAGGTTAACCACCTGCGACGTCTGCTGCGGGACGCCGGGGAAGACGATGCTGAAACGTCCATCGGTAGAGGTGAAGGTCTGCATCGGCGCAACTTTGGCCGACCCGGCGGCTTGCGACGATGTGTCCTGCGCTGCCGCAACGCCTGCAAACAGTACGAGAACAACAGCCATTTTCATCCAGAGTTTACGCATCCTCATCCTCGCTCGATTGGTGTTTTCTCCGCGACGAGCCAGCACATGACGTTCGTGCCAGGAGCAAGCTACGGAGAAGTAGGTTCATTTCATCTGAGGCAAGCGGCAGTGTCAAGAAAATTGTGGAGCTAGATGTTTTTCAGCAGGCCGGTCGCTTTGCAATCAGTCAAAAGCCTGGCTTTGCATTGCCCGCCGCTGAAATCCGGCCCTCAGCAAATTCGCGGCAACTGTTCGCCGATCTGGGTGGGGATAACGCGGTTGGCGCCCATTGCGGTGCGGGCCACCAGCATTCGCTTGTGCTCAGCCGTGACGCGGCCGATTCGTGCGGCATCGCGGCCCAGCGGATGAGCGCGCAAGACGGCAAGAATTTGTTCGGCTGCCTCGGGCGCGACAAACAGGACCGCCTTGCCCTCGTTGGCCACATAAACCGGATCGAGGCCGAGCAGCTCGCAGGCCGATTGCACCTGGGGACGCACCGGCAGGCTGGGCTCATCGATTTCAATGCCCACGCCGGAGGACTGCGCGATTTCGTTAAGCGTGGAAGCGAGGCCGCCGCGCGTGGGGTCGCGCATGGTGTGAACCGCCGTGCCCGCAGCAGCCAGCACTTCGGCAATCATCCCATTCAGCGCGGCGCAATCGGAGTGAATCTGGCTCTCGAACTCGAGTCCCTCGCGCACGCTCATGATGGCCATGCCATGGTCGCCTATGGTTCCTGAAACCAGAATCACATCGCCGGGCATTGCATGCAGCGGACTTACTGAAATTCCGGGACGAAGGAGACCCACGCCGGCCGTATTGATGTAGCAGCCGTCGCCATGGCCGCGCTCGACAACCTTGGTGTCGCCGGTAACAATTTTGACGCCCGCCGTGGCCGCAGCCCGCGCCATGTCATCAACAATCGCCGCTAGCTGAGCCAGCGGAAATCCTTCTTCGAGGATGAAGCTCGCGCTCAGGAAACGCGGTTCCGCTCCGGAGACGGCCAGGTCGTTTACCGTGCCATTCACGGCCAGTTCTCCAATGGACCCGCCCGGAAAAAACAGCGGCTGCACAACGAAGGAGTCGGTGCTCATGGCCAGCTTGCCGCCGCCTAAATCGAGTACCGCGGCGTCGCCCAGGCTTTCCAGCTCCGGATTGCGAAAGGCGGGCAGAAACAAATGCTCCACCAACTCATTGCCCAGCTTCCCGCCTCCGCCATGGCCCATCACGATGGTGGGGTAATCGGCGAGCGGCAGAGGACAAGACCAGCCAGAAAAATCGGGAGCGAAGTTCTGTTTCGAATTACTCAAGCAATCTTCCTTTCACTTGTGTGGCCCGTCTCTTTACGCCGGGAACCGGCACGGCTTGCCGCACCCATTCATTCTATTGGAGTGACACCCGAAACTGCCGCCGTATCATGATCCCATGGACAATCCACTTGAGAGCGGCCGACAAAAGATTGACCCGCATGCATGGGAGCGCGCGGCTACCTTCAACTTCTTTCGGACATTTACCGAGCCTTTCCACGGCGTGTGCCTTCGTGTCGATTGCACCGCAACATACCGCTGCGCAAAAGACCATGGCCTTTCCGTATTTCTTTCGCTCGTTCATCGCGCCCTTGCAGCCGCGCAACAGGTGGAGAACTTTCGGACCCGCATCGTTGATGGCGAAGTCTGGCTGTACGAGCAGATCCACGGCGGCAGTACAGTAGACCGGCCGAACGGAACTTTCGGGTTCGGCTACTATCGTTTTCATCCGGGCTTGGATGCTTTCGTACACCAGGCAGCGCTTGAAATGGAACGCGTTCGGCAACGCAACGATCTTGAACGCAACCCGGCGCAAAACCTGATCCGCTTCTCGGTGCTTCCGTGGCTCGATTTCTCGTCCATATCGCACGCCAGGGATTTTGCCCGTGATGATTCCGCTCCGCGAATCACATTCGGCAAGATTACAGAGGCGGAAGGGCGTCGCACGATGCCTGTTTCCATCCATGCACACCATGCGCTCGCTGACGGCCTGCACGTCGCGCAATTCGTCGAGCATTTTCAAAAATTCTTGAGCGCGCCTGAACTCGTTTAGGAGAAAACTGGTCGCTATCGGTTGGCGGCACCCGTCGCCGCCAGTTCCTCGGCGCTGATGTACCGCCCGTAGTTGTAATAGGCCGCGCAGGCGCCTTCGCTTGAAACCATGGTGGCGCCCAGCGGATGGCGCGGCGTACATTCCTTGCCGAAGGCGGGGCACTGGGCCGGCTTGATGACCCCGCGCAACACATCTCCGGAATGACAGAGCGGCGACTCCTCGGTATGGATGCCGGAAATTTGGAAGCGCTCCTCGGCGTCGAAGTCGCAATAATCCGCGCTCAGCCGCCAGCCGCTTTTGGGAATCACGCCAATGCCGCGCCAGGCCCGGTCAGTGACCTCGAAGACCTCGGCCAGCAGCTTTTGCGCGGGGCGGTTGCCTTCAAAGGTGACAATGCGCTCGTAGGCGTTCTCGACTTCGTAACGGCCAGCTTCCAGTTGAATCACGGTGCGGCGAATGCCGTCGAGCAAATCCAGCGGCTCAAAGCCGGTGACCACCATCGGAACTTTATACTTTGCGGCCAGCGGTGGATACTCCCAGTAGCCCATCACGCTGCAAACGTGGCCAGCCAACAGAAATCCCTGCACGGTGTTTCCCGGCGCATCGAGAATGGCCGAAATCGCCGGCGGCACCAGAACGTGCGAGACCAGCAGCGAAAAATTCTTCAGCCCGCGCCGTTTGGCTACAGCTACGCTCATCGCATTGGCCGGGGCCGTGGTCTCAAAGCCAACGCCGAAAAACACCACCTGCTTTTCAGGGTTCTTGACGGCTAGCTCGACCGCGTCCAGCGGCGAATAGACCACCCGCACGTCGCCACCCGCGCCTTTGACCTGGAATAAATCGCCATCGGTGCCGGGAACGCGCAGCATATCGCCGAAGGAGCAGAAGATCACGTTCGGCTGCGCGGCGATGGCCAACGCCTTGTCGATCAGCTCAAGCGGTGTCACGCAGACAGGGCAGCCGGGGCCATGGATCATCTCGATGCCCGCCGGGAGCATCTGGTCGATACCGTTCTTGATGATGGAGTGGGTTTGCCCGCCGCAGACCTCCATAATCTTCCACGGGCGCGTGGCGACCAAGTGGATCTCGCGCGCCATGCGCTGCGCAATCTCGCCGTTGCGGAACTCGGTCAGGTACTTCATCTGGCTTGCGGAACTCCTGGACGGGCAACAACATTGGGTGCCCCATCCATTCCGCGTCTTTTGCGGAATGGGTGGGAAACCACAAATCTCAACGAGCGGCTTTTTTGACTTCGGCCGAACAACTTCCATCAGGACATGACGATTGTGGTGCCGCAGCAGCCCGCGCAAAGGCTTCTTCTTCGCTCTCCAACTCCTGGTCCAGCACGCCCATGGCGCGGAAGTCTTCCAGCGTTTGCAGGGCCGTCTCTTCGTCGATTTTGGAGAGCGCAAAGCCAACGTGGACAATGGTATAGTCGCCGACCTCGACCTCCGGCACATAGTCCAGGCAAACCTTCTTGCGTATGCCGCCGAAGTCCACCCAGCCCACGCGAAGATCGCCCTCGGTGAGAATTTCTTCCACTTTTCCCGGAATTGCTAGACACATAGTTCCTACGTTATACCGAGTTGAAGGCTGCGTATAGTGTGATTTAGGTCACTCGGAAGCCCGGTCGGAGCGTTGCATAGGGTATGAATCTATTCGAGCCATTTCAACCCAGTCGCCTCGTACCCTTCCGGGCCAGATACATCGAGAAGATTGCCAACCATAAGGTGAAGAAAGTAGTCTGCTCCGAGCAAAATCTTTCGCACATCCTCGCTTGTGACCGTCCGAATCCGCTCGTACCACTCTGAACGAATTTCAAAGGACGATTGCTTGTCACGCTCCAATAAGAGCCCTGTCCCCTTCAAGCGCGCGATACCAGAGTAAACTACAGACTCATCGGCCTCATCCGTAAGCCAAAGAGTGAACAGCTTTCCCTCTAACTCGGCAATATCCATGCTCTGAATTGTACCTCTGCCGCAAGTCGAGCCTCTTCCCCAGCTCTGTTCCGCAAACGATGACCAGCCAGGCATCATCGTCGCCGCGTCTGCTATTCTTCCCCTGACTCAATGCGCACTACCACTTTAGAATCAGAGTTTCGAGGCTGCACGTCTTGCCCCTTTATCCCAACGCCAAAGAGATGATACGCAGGAATATCGAGGCGCTACAGGCTGGAGAACGGGTTCCCCGAGTAGCCGTCGGCAGGCTTACAAAGGCGCAAAGGGAAGCTGTGAATGCGCAGCAGGCAGCAGCAGAGTTGCCGCTTAGCATTGATGAGGTCGTTTTCGTTGGTCGCCACATTCATAAAAGGCGCATTTTGGAAGATGGCTACACGTTAGAGGATGTTCTCGATCAAATAGAAAGCGCCCTGAATGAAGGCTCAGAAGTCATTGCAACTCATTACATGACGGCCATAAGGAATCCAGTGGCCCGCGCGGATCGGCTTGGCAACTTCGTTCATGACGAAGCGATCCTAGAATGCACGCGATATCGGCCCAACCCGGAGATCTTCTCCGTGATGCCGAAGGGAGACAAGATCAAGCCCCAAAAGTAAAAGGCCGCTGGAAGCGGCCCTTTACTCTGAAATTGAGCGATTCGCCCGGTTAACACGTTCGTCCGGCGCCCCAACCACTCAAGATCAGTATCGGCTCAATTCTAGGAATTAGTCAAGAAGAATTGGGTCAGGAACCAGCCTCACGCCCATGACAGCCCCTCATAGAGGACATTCGGGAGCCTCGGCGCTTTCACCGGCTTCGAGTTTGGCCAGCCATGCATCGCCCTCTTCGGCATTCGAGTGCAGGCCGGTCTCCTGATAATCCGTCCAGGCTGTCAGCGCATCCTGTCGGAACCGCTCGCGATCCTTCCCGTTTCCATGTCCAGTTCAACCATTCCGTCCCGCCCGCTCCTCCGCCAGATACTCCAGCCACTCTTCCATCCCCGCGCCAGTCTTGGCGGAGGTCTCGAAGATGCGAATCCCTGGGCGTATCTCATTGATATTCCTAAGCGCCAGGTCGCGGTCGAAGCCGCACGGAGCAGCGATATCGATTTTGGTGATGACGGCGGCGTCGGCGGAGTTGAACATGGTGGGGTATTTGAGCGGCTTGTCTTCGCCTTCGGTCACAGAGAGCAGGGCCACGCGAATCTTTTCGCCCAGGTCGTAGCTCGACGGGCAAACCAGGTTGCCGACATTCTCAATGAACAGATAATCGAGGCCGGCGAGCGCCACACCCTCCCATCCGTCTAGATGCTTGCCGATCATCTCCGCGTCCAAATGGCAGATTCCGTGGGTATTAATCTGGCGCACCGGAGCGCCGCTCGCTGCGAGTCGCCGCGCATCGTTGTCCGTTTCGAGATCGCCGACCAGCGCCGCCACACGAGAGCCGCGCGCCTTTAGTTCCCGCAGCGTCCACTCGAGAAAGGCGGTTTTGCCCGTGCCGGGGCTGGAAACCAGGTTCAGCACCAGCACGCCGGCGGCAGTGTAGCTCTGGCGAAGGCCCGCCGCCAACTCATCATTCTTTTTGAGAATTCCCCGCCGCAGCTCAACTATTCGGGTGGTCATGCTGTCTCCTCAACCTTATCCATCTCGTCAATCTCGATTGACTCAATTTCCAGTTCGCGGCCCTGGCGTATCTCACCGCATAGTTCGCCGCAACGTGGGCAGCGAAAGCTCTGCACGCCGTCCAACTCCGCATCCTGCGCGCAGCGCTCGCAATGTACCACCACCGGCAACACATTCACCACCAGCCGCGAGCCTTCCAGCGGCGTTCCTTCGGACGCGATGCCGTAACAGAACTCCAGCGAGTCAGGAATCACAGACGCCAGCGCGCCCACACGCAGCCGCACCTCAAGCACCCGCGCGCCGGGGTAAGCTGTCAGCGACTCGGTCACAGTCTCGACTATGCTTGTCACAATCGAAAGTTCATGCATTCAAGTTAAATTTTACGCGCCTGCCTCGAAATGGCGTTTCGGCGTCGCTCGTGGCAACTCGCGTGTGCCGCGGCCGCGCCGCTCCGGTAGACTGGGATGGCGATGAAGATGAACGACAGAATTCAAAGCGCCGTGCTATTCGCCGGGCTAACGGCCGCTGTGGTCCTCGCCGGCTGCGGAACACAGGGCGCGCCGCAACCGCCCTCACTCAACCTTCCGAACCGTGTGACCGACTTGGCCGCCAACCGATCTGGCAGCCAGGTTTCGCTCACCTGGACCATGCCCAAGAAGAACACTGACAAGCTGCTGCTGAAGGGCAATGTGACGGTGCGCGTTTGCCGCAAGGAGGGCGCAGGCGCATGCGTTGAGGCTGGAACGGAACTGTCGTTCGCGCCAGGCACTGATGCCGCATTTACAGATACGCTGCCAGCCGAGCTGGTCGGCGGTTCGCCGCGTCAACTGAGCTACTTTGTCGAGTTGCGAAACCGCAACGGCCGCTCGGCCGGCCTGTCGGATGCCGCTGATGTGCTGGCCGGCGAAGCGCCCGCGCCGGTTGCCCATATGACCGCAGAAGTGCGCAAACAGGGTGTGGTCCTGCGCTGGGCGCCGGTCACAGAACAGGTATCGTCCGCGATTCGGCTGCACCGCAAGTTGCTGACCGCGCCGGCTGCCAAGCCCCATGAGGGATTGCTTGCGCCCGCACCCGAGCCGGTCGAACAAAACCTGCTGGTGGATTCTTGCGCGCCGGAAGGCCGCGCGGGCGATTGCCGCGCCGTGGACAAAGAAATTCGATCCGGCCAGAGCTACGAGTACCGCGCCCAGCGGGTGGCGCGCGTTACAGTGGACGGCAAGACGCTCGAGCTGGCTGGCGAACTTTCCGCCCCGGTGCGCGTTGAGGCAGCGGACATTTTTCCGCCCGCCGTACCAACCAATCTTGCCGCCGTGGCCATCGAGGGTGAAAACGGCGCGGGAAACACGCCCCAATTCGCAATCGATGTAAGCTGGCAGCCTGTCGCCGAAGCTGACCTTGCCGGTTACATCGTCTATCGTCGTGAGGGCGAAGGCGCGTGGCAGCGCATCTCTCCCGCCGAGCCACTGGTTCCACCAGCTTTTCGCGACGCGCAAGTTCTCGCCGGCCACATTTACCGTTACGCCGTCAGCGCTATCGGACAGAACGGGCACGAAAGCGCCCGCTCCGAAGAGGCCGAAGAGTCTGTGCCTAACCCGTAAGCGGCTTGGCCGTATATGGAGGATTTCTCATGAGATATTGCCGCTTTCTTTTCGAGAATCATACCCACTACGGCGCAGTGGAAGATCGCGCAGGCGAGCTGTGGATTGTGGACCTTATCCGCACACCCAAAGAAGACCTTGCCTTCCGGCTCGAACATGGGCGGGCAACCTCATGGAGTTTCGATTTCGAACCCATGCCGCTCAGCGCTGCCGAACTGCTCGCGCCCGTTACGCCCTCGAAGATTGTTTGCGTGGGCCGCAACTATCGCGACCATGTCAAGGAGTTGGGCAACGAACTTCCCACCGAGCCGCTGCTGTTCCTCAAGGCGCCTTCGTCGCTGCTCTCGCCGGGTGGCGTGGTGCGCATGCCCGCAGTTTCGTCTCGTGTGGACTATGAAGGCGAACTTGCGCTGGTGATCGGCCGCCGCGTCCGCAATCTGCAAGAAGAAGACTGGCGCTCAGCCGTGCGCGGCTACACCGTGGCCAACGACGTGACAGCCCGCGACCTGCAAAACAAGGACGGTCAATGGAGCCGCGCGAAGGGCTTCGATACTTTTTGCCCCGTCGGCCCGCTGGTGAGCGACGAACTCGACCCCGAAGCCGGACTCACGCTCGAAACCCGCGTCAACGGCGAGCTTCGCCAGCACGGCTCAACCCTCGACTTCATCTTTCCGATTCCAATATTGTTGAGTTACATCACCGCCGCGATGACTCTCGAAGCCGGCGACCTGGTGCTGACCGGAACTCCCGCCGGCGTGGGTCCGCTCAAGGCTGGCGACCGCGTGGAAGTGAGCATCGCCGGACTTGGCACGCTGACGAACACCTTCCAGCCGGACGAGAGCTGAAAGTGAACCGCGCATCATTGCCAGGCGTCTAATTCCCCGCCCTTAATATTCTGGTCTAACTCCGAACCGAATGATACTCTTGCAGATACCCAAGTCGGGCACATCCTTTTCAAGGAGCTTCTTTCATGGCCCTGAGTAAGAGTTCGGTTCGGCTGACCGCAACTGCGGTCTCTGTTTTTGCCATCTCCTTTGCCGGCGGGTGCCAGGCGCCCCAACCAGCGACCATCGCAGTTTCCGCCATTCAGCTCCAGCCTTACACTGCTTCCGATCAAAGCGCCTCCGCTGGCGTCCCTTCCGGCTGGCAGGTTGTGAAGGGCCAGGAGACCGTCATTGAAATGACTGGCCCTCAGGGAGAGACCGTCACCCTCGGCAATACTTTCGTTGCCCAGAACGGAGCTTTCAAACCAGGCCAGCGCGGCTCCAACGGAATCGACATCTCCATGCCTTACGCCGCCACGCTCCCACAAAAGCTGACCATGATCATCCAGCAGAACGCGGCTGTTTCTGGCAAGCCGGCGCCGCAGATGGAAATCACCTCCGCCACTCCCATCGAGTTTCCAGCGGCCCTCGGCCAGTGCGGCCGCTTCGTCGCCAGCATCGACGGCGCGCAGGGGCAGATGAAGATCATGGCCGTCCTCTGCTCTTTGCCGCTCGACAAAGGCGGCGCATACAAAAACATTATGCTCCTCGCGCAGGCTCCTGCTGCTGTGGCGGCACAAGCTGCTCCCACAGCGCAGGCCGTTTTCCAGAGCTACCGGATTCCTGCTGCATGGCTCCAGAAAAAGCTTGCTCCCCACAACACACCGGCACCCGCGCCAGCAAGAGCCAGTTCCGGCGGGGGGATGACGAGTTCCACCATCCTGGGCGAGGTCGGCGCCGACAACTCTGCCAATTGCTTTGACCTGGCCGTACTTCGCCAAACACCCAACAACCAGCTTCCCAGAAGTTGCGGCGGCACGAAACCCGACTAACTCGACAGTAGCCCTCAAACAAGAAAGTGAGCGGGCGGGAAGTGAATTGCGACTGAATCAGCGCCAGCCCGGAAGTAACTCTCGTCTGTCGCCAAGCGTCCACACCCGTCGACTCGCGCCGGTTGTCCCGGTCGCGCTTCCGGGGTTGCGAGACCAAAGAAGCTCTCCGCTCGTTGCAGAAAATAGAGTTGGCTTGGCACACAATCGAAGTGATCAGCAGAGCGGTGCTTTTGACTGCTCCCTGATCCCTGGCGCCTGAAAAGCCTACCCCCTACCCCCTCCCCCGAAAAACGCCCTTTTACCGAATGCTTCGCGGCGTCGATCTTAACGGTAAGATACATGGAATCAAAAGTATGTGCCGATGATTGAAGGTCGAACTGTTATCTAAGTGGTAAACATCAAACCCCTGAAAAAGCCAGTTTTTTGGGCGATTTTGAGCGAAAAACGCAAGGTCTTTCACACATTTCGCGTACGTTGGCAGGGCGAACTGACAATCAATCACTGATCTCCAAGAACGGACTTTGCATATAATTTCCTTTCCTTGCCCGAACAAGATGGTTCATCTCGTTGTCATGAATCTGCTGCACGTGCAACCTTGACCGGTCGAATGAATCTACAGAGCGGTAGACTGGAATCGAAAGCTCTTGAAGCGCATTTCACCAGGAGGAACCATGCCGCAGAATTTGCTCGAACAATTGCGCACGTATACAGTGGTCGTTGCCGACACCGGCGATATCGAGGCAATCGGAAAATTTCGCCCGCAGGACTCGACCACAAACCCTTCGCTGATTACCGCCGCGGCGCAATTGCCGCAGTACCAGCCGATTGTGGACGGAGTGCTGCTGGCCGCGCGCAAGGAACTCGGCGCGGGCGCGACCGATGCGGCTGTGGCTAACCTCGGATTTCAGCGGCTGGCCATCGCATTCGGCAAGAAGATTCTGGCCATCATTCCCGGCCGCGTCTCGACGGAAGTAGACGCGCGCCTTTCCTATGACACTGAGGCTACGATCGCGCAGGCGCGCAGCATCATCAAGCAGTATGACGCCGAGGGCATTGGTCGCGAGCGTGTGCTGGTCAAGATTGCCTCCACATGGGAGGGCATACGCGCCGCCGAAGTGCTGGAGCGCGAAGGCATCCATTGCAACCTGACTCTGCTTTTCGGATTGCACCAGGCGATAGCGGCAGCCGATGCAGGCGTCACGCTGGTCTCGCCTTTTGTGGGCCGCATTCTCGACTGGTACAAGAAAGACACCGGCAAGGATTTCCATGGCGCCGACGATCCTGGAGTGAAGTCCGTGACCGCGGTTTATAACTACTACAAGAAGTTTGGTTATAAGACGCAGGTGATGGGAGCGAGCTTCCGTAACATCGGCGAGATTTGCGAGTTAGCAGGTTGCGACTTACTGACTATCTCACCGCAATTGCTTGCGGAGCTTGAATCTACACAGGCGGAACTGCCGCGCAAGCTTGATCCCGATGCCGCAAAAACGCTGGTGATCCTGAAGATTGAGGTAGACAAGGAGACGTTTGACGCGATGCATCTCCACGACCGCATGGCCACTGACAAACTGAAGGAAGGCATTGAAGGCTTCTCGGCCGCGCTGGTCAAGCTGGAATCGCTGCTTGCCAAGCGCCTGGCCGAGTTGGAAGTTCGCGCGCCTGCGGCTGTCTGAGTTACACCACTATCGGCGCCCCAGCCAGAGGGAAACGCCGCCGGTGATCGACCGGCCCGGCATGGCGACGCCGTTGATCTCCTGATAGCCGGTGTTGCTCAGATTTGCAAGCCGGAGATACGGGCGGATTCTGCCTGAGTCATGAGTTAGCGCGAGATTCCACACGGGATACGGACTCGAGTTCCACGGCGGGTTACCCGGTTGCTGATAAGGCTTTGCCACTGCGACCGAGTTAGCGACGGTAAGTGTGTGTCTAAGCAGGACAGTCCATGTCGCATGAATATTTTCAACGGGATAGTTCAAGGCATACTCTGATTGCAATCCATTCAGGGGTGGCTGCGCGCCGACAAGCTGGGTCCACGCAAGCTGAATGGTTTGTCCATTTGCGGGCGTCCAGGTTGCAGAAGATTCCACTCCGGCAAAGTGAAGGCCACTGAGATTGACCGCGCACCATGTGTTCACAGTGCAAAATGCGGGGAGCAGCGAGTTAGGGAGCGTGGCGGCGCGGACATAGTCGATCGTGTCGTGCTGGCGGTTATAGAAGCCGGTGATTGAAAGCGTAAGACGGCGGGACGCGGTCCAATTCGCTCCTCCTTCGCCGGACCAGGCCGACTCAGGTTTCAAATTCGGATTGCCGATGGTGACCGGGTCGGAGTAATAGAGGTCAGTATAAGTCGGGAGCCTGAATCCGTAGCCGCCGCTGGCTCGCAATTTCAGTTGGTTTGCCAGCCGCAAACTGCCTGCCAGATGCGGAGAGAATGCGGATTGCAGGCCGCCGGAGAATAACTCCTCGCGCACACCAGCGGATAAGTTCCAGCGGCTTTTGGCGGGGCGCAAATCCAGATCGACGTAGCCTGCGCCGCGATTGCGCGCGTGAAGGCCGAGATTGTTGCTGTGGATGCTATCGCCGTCCGACTCCAACCCGAACAAGAGTACAGAGGTGGTTGCGACGGGAAGAGTGTGGCGCAAGGAAGCCTGCCAGGAGCCGTCGATGTGGTTGTTCTCGTAGATGGATGGGTCGTCGCGCAGCAGAACAAACTCGTCGGTGTGGCGGCGATAGCCAAAGGCTGCAACTGTGCGGCTGCCTAACTCCTGCCGGCCGGATGCAAACCATCCTTTGGTTCGCTCCCATGACTCATAAGGACCATAAAACTGGTTTGCGCCGAAGGAACAGTCGCTCGTGGCAAAGAGCAGGTCAGAGATGCCGAGGCGTGAACTAATCCAGTTTTCAGAAGAGGCGTCCAAGTTGCGGTAATCGCGGTCGGTCGTAAATCCAGTGGAGAAGTTACGCTCGGCGGTCAGGCGGCTGCTCCATCGCTTGCGCACTAGAGCGCCCAGCAAGGACTCTTCGTTCTCGCCAAAGCTGCCGGCTCCCGCGCGCAGACGCAGCGAGGATGCAGAGGGCGCGGCGGTTAGAAAGTCGACCACGCCGCTCAATGCGTCCTCGCCGTGCAGCGTGGAGCCCGCGCCGTGAAGTACCTGGATCGAGTCCATGGCGTCGAGCGGTATGGGCAGATCGAGATTGTGATGCGCGGTCTGGCTGTCGTCGATGCGGAAGCCATTCAGCAGCACCAGGGCCTGCTCGAAAGTTCCTCCGCGCAAGATCAGATCAGCCTGGCCGCCGCCTGCGCCGCGCTGCTCAAGGAAGACCGACGAGTCCTGGCGCAGCAACTCCTGTGGCGACTCCATTAGGAGGGTCTTGCCTTCGACCGGCAGCACAACGATCGAGGCCGGAGACTCGGCCAAAGGCACAGGCACGGGCGAACCAAGGACCACCATAATCTCAGAGGGATGGGGCAGCGGGGCGGATTGAGCAACCGGCGCGGCTTGCGCGGAAACTGACTGCGAGCAAGCTGCAAGCAACAGGGAGACTGCAATGGGAATCGATTTCAAGGTGGGCATATGTTGGCTTTCTTGTTCATTTTCAGCGCAAAACTATTGATCCGCAAGGATGATTTGATATTGTTGTGAATAATTGACGAAGTAAACCATCAGGACAAGACTATGCGCATCGATGCATTTCTCCATGAAAGCCCCATGTTCGCGGTTAACCGGGCGGCACGCCGTTTTGAATCGCTGGCCGCGCAGGCGCTGGCCGGCGACAGCCTAAATTTTCTGGAAGGGATGGTGTTGGCGGCCATGTTTTTTGAAGCGCCGCGACCGGTGATGCCATCGCAGTTAGCCGAGACCTTTGGAACGACGCGGGGCAATGTGAGCCATTGCGTTTCGTCTCTGGAGGCTATGGGATTGTTACAGAGAAAGATCGATCCAGAGGATGCGCGAGCCTATCAGCTTACATTGAAGCCTCATGGAAAGAAGTGCGCCGTACGCGTGATTGGCATCTTCGACAAGCTGCAAAAGGAGTTTGAGCGGGAGGTTGGTAAGACGGCGCTCGGCGAGATGCTCAAGGCATTGCGGAAACTGGAAGCGCTCTGCGCAGAGAAACGGAGCGCTCCACTTCCTTAAAGCGGATCTCACTATTTCCTTACCCAAGCATGAGTGATTTCCCCGAACACCAATTTGCGATAAACATTTGCTTCTTTGTAAGCCTCGTTTATATAGTCTCTAGTTTCTTGCGTGTAAAAATCATCCGGATTGGCTGTAGTAAGTGCCGTTAATTTACATTCAATAATCAGTCTGGCTTCTTTGTAAGACATATCTCCGGAAGGTGTTTGAACACTTGTGAATTGAACTTCTTTCATTTTTTCACTATCTCTTCCTGACTTACTTCCCAGAAAGAGTATTTGTTCCTTATATTCGCTCGTGAAGTAAGACATCGTATATGTATGCTCTTTTTGAATTATTTCAAGCGTATAACGATCAGCTCGGAGAATACACCAGGTGGAAGGTTTCATGAAGAGCATCCCCAAACCACCACCACTGCCTGTCATGGAATTATAGTGATCTTGCTTGCCTGCAGTAATAACCGTAAAGTCTTTTCCTACCAAGGTAAATACGTTGTCGTCTATCTCTTTCGGAGAAATCTCTTTGAATAATTGATCAAAACTCATCTCTTTGACATTCACCTGATTGGTCTTTTTCATTTTCTGCTGTTGCTCCCTTTCAGTTGTAACTGAGCGAGTCCATGAAACACTCTCTTAGAGAATGTAGCGGCTCAAGTCTTGATCCTTCACTACGGAGGCGACCATCTGCTTGACGTATTCGGCGTCGATTAAGAAGACCTTTTCGATGCCGGCGGCGGCAGCGCGCTCCTCGTAAGGCAGGGGAGTGGAAGACTCGCTCTTGATTGCTTTTTGCAGCGCCGCGGCAGCCTCCTCGTTGGGGGCGCGGCGGGCCACGTCGGGCGCGAGGAAACTCACATCCTCAAGCACTCGTTCCATGATGGTGTGCAGGCGGCGGGCGCCAATGTTTTCGGTCTGCTCATTTACCTTGAAGGCAAACTCCGCCATCTCACGCAAAGCTTCCGGCGAAAACTCGAGCTTCACGCCTTCGGTTTCCAGTAGGGCTGAATACTGCTTGGTGAGCGAAGCCTTGGGCTCGGTGAGGATGCGCAGGAAGTCATCGACGGTAAGGGACTTCAACTCGACTCGGATGGGAAAACGGCCTTGCAGTTCGGGGATAAGATCGCTGGGCTTGGAGACATGGAATGCGCCGGCTGCGATGAAAAGAATGTGGTCAGTGCGCACCATGCCGTAGCGTGTGTTTACCGTGGTTCCCTCGACGATGGGCAGAATGTCGCGCTGCACGCCTTCGCGCGAAACATCAGGTCCATGGCCGCCTTCGCGACCGGCTATCTTGTCAATCTCATCAAGGAAAACAATCCCGCTGGATTCGACGCGCTCTACCGCGGCGCGATTCACGGAATCCATGTCGATCAGCCGGCCTTCTTCTTCATCTACCAGATAGTCAAAGGCGTCGGAGACTTTCATTTTGCGCTTCTTGGAGCCGCCGCCGAAGATGTTGGGCAGCATGTCCTTGAGGTTCATCTCCATGTCTTCAAGGTTCTGGTTGCTGATGATGCCGAACTGCGGCGTTCCGCGTTCGCGCACATCGAGTTCGACCTGGCGCTCATCGAGCTTGCCTTCGCGGAACTGCTGGCGCATCTTCTCGCGGGAACGCTGATAACTCTCCGTTCCGGGTAGCGTGAGTTGGCCCTCCTGCGCGGGCGGCGTGGGCGGCGGTGGAGGCAGCAGCACGTCGAGCAGGCGCTCTTCGGCGTTCATCTCGGCGCGATCTTCGACTTCTTCAAGGCGCGCCTCGCGCACCATGTCGATGGCAACCTCGACAAGGTCGCGGATCATGGACTCGACATCGCGGCCGACGTAACCGACCTCGGTAAACTTTGAGGCTTCGACTTTTAGAAACGGCGACCCCGTCAGCTTGGCCAGGCGGCGCGCAATCTCTGTTTTGCCCACGCCTGTCGGCCCGATCATGATGATGTTCTTGGGCATGATGTCGTCGGCGATGTCGGGAGGAAGCTTTTGGCGGCGCTGGCGATTGCGGAGCGCGATTGCCACGGCGCGCTTGGCAGCCTTCTGGCCGACGACATGCTTGTCGAGTTCAGTGACAATTTCGCGCGGCGTCAACTCGTCCAGCGAGACGTCTTGTTCTTCGGCGGATGCGGGAAGGTAAATGGCCATTTGTTCTTCAGTTCGCCTTTGTGCGTTTCACGAGCTTCGTTTTAACTTCATCGCCATTCGTTTTTTGAAGGTACATATAGTCCTTTTCGAAGCGAACATTGATGTCATCACCAATAATCCAGTTAGCTGGCTTACAGCTAGAAAAGTGGCGTCTTTCTTCGCACTGCCCTTCATAGATCACATTACCAACTCGTACAAACAAAGAATTTTCATGTCGGACATAGCTGTCGCCATCAATAACTTTGTTGTAGAGTTGCGAATTCACATCAAGAAGTTTGCCAGTTTGATAATTCTTTTCAGCAGCTTTTGCAAATACTGCTATGAGAAAAACAAAAAGAATGAAGGCGTTCTTTTTCATCGTTCCTCCTAGGAGACTGATTGATGAATGATACTGAAAATCCCAAACGATAATGCGTTGCGAAGGACTTAGCTCTTCAACTCCTCAATGGTGATGTGATCGTTGGTGTAAATGCAGTTGGAACCGGCAATCTTCATGGCCTTTTCCGCGATTTCGCGCGCAGTGAGGGTGGTGTTTTCCATCAGTGCGCGCGCGGCGGCCGTGGCATAAGGGCCGCCGGAGCCGATGGCGGCCAGAGGCTCGTCGGGATCGATGACGTCTCCCGAGCCGGAGATGAGAAATGTCTGCTGGGCATCGGCGACCACCAGCAGAGCCTCCAGATTGCGCAGCATCTTGTCGGTGCGCCAGTCCTTGGCCAGCTCCACGGCCGAGCGGTTCAGGTTGCCGGCGTACTGCTCCAACTTGGTTTCAAAGCGCGCAAAAAGTGAAAAGGCGTCGGCCGTGGAGCCGGCGAACCCAGCCAGAATCTTGTCCTGATAGAGTCGGCGGATCTTCTTGGCCGAGTGTTTCAGCACGTGGTCGCCCAGCGTGACCTGGCCATCGGCAGCCATTACGACCTGGCCGTCGCGGCGGACGCAGATCACCGTGGTCGAGCGAATCCGGCGAGGAGACCGGCCGCGAATTCGGGAATGCTGTGCCGCTTTGGAACTCATACGCGAAGCCAAGGGAAAACCTCCGAGAATGAAGCGTCCGGCAGGCCGGAACTCCTTCATGATGCAGTCACGAGTATATCGCAGCGCAAAAGGCGGGCAGCGGCGTTCTGCAACCGGAACCGGCCATAAAGTCAACCGGCTCAAGCCCGAGTCCGGCTGCGGTATGCTTATGAAAGGGACTCGAGAATGGATGCGATGGGGAACGAGTTCCACCTACAATGATTCTTCACAACCAAAACGCATGGGAGGTTTCTGCCATAGCGGGTCTTGTGGTGGTGCTTCTGGTGGCGGGGTTCTGGCTCCTGCTGCACAAGGGCCCCACGCCGGAAGAGCGGGAGCGTGCGCGCCGCCAGTTTCTGTCTCAATCCGGGCGGCTGGTGGACGGCATGTTGCTGGACATCTGCGAGGTCGAGGCCCCACCAAAGCAAAAGGACGAGTTGGGCCGCACCCTGACTTTGTTGGTTTACAACTATCGCATTGGCGGTGTGGACTACGAGTCCTCCCAGGACATTACCGATATGCCCGGAGTGGTTGAAGTGGCTCAGGTGCGGGCGGGTTTTCCCTGCTCGGCGCGTTATCAGCCGGGCAATCCGCAAAACAGCATCGTGATAGCCGAAGAGTGGACCGGGCTGCGCGTGGGATTGCCGGTTTTGCCCGCCTACGACGACCCCGAGCCGATCGATACCAAACATCTGGAAGGCTTGCGCCCGGGGCGCAACTACGAAAGCTGAAGCACGGCGGCCTTCCCCGCGCGGGATAATGCCGCGCCGTTTCAAAATCAAACTTATCCAGAGCTTTTCTGATTCAGCCCTTAACCAGGGCCGTTGCGGCGTGTAGGATGTTCGAGAACGCGGTCCGCGGGGGTCGGGTTCATGGCAGAAGGTTTGATAGGCCAGACTCAGGAGGGAGATATGTTCAGGGGATTTCGCGATTTCGTTCTGCGTGGAAACGTCGTAGACCTCGCCGTCGCCGTCATTCTCGGCGCGGCCTTCAATGCCATCGTCACGTCGCTGGTGGGTGACGTGCTGAATCCGCTGATTGCGGCCACCGTGGGCAAGCCGGACTTCAGCGGCGTAGTCATGAACATTGGCAGTGGGCACATCAAGATCGGCAACTTCTTCAATGCAGCCATCTCGTTTCTGATTGTGGCCGTGGTGGTCTACTTTGTCATCGTGCTGCCTTTGAACGCGCTGCTGGCAAGGGTTAAGAAGTGTGAGACCGATGTTGAGTCCACGATGAAGGCTTGCCCTGAATGCCTGAGCGAGATTCCGCTGGCTGCACGGCGCTGCGCCCATTGCGCCCAGCCTGTGGCGTAAGCTGATTGAGGATCGAGATTTCACAGGCCCGATAATCTGAATCTTCACTCCGCGGACGAAGACTTGTCCGTGGGGACCCCGGACCTGTGGGACCCCGCAGGATCGCTCGCCCCATCTTTGTTCAAGACACGAAAGACCCTTGGAGGATTTCGATCATGGTTGTGCGCAGGGCGCTTGTTTTTCTCCTTTGTCTGGCGCTGGTTTCACCGGTCGTCATCACGAGGCAACTGGCGGCCCAAACAGCGGCTCAGCCTGCGCCATCTGCGGTTTTCGGCTACGGCGATTTCGCGGCGCAAGCAAAGATCGAGGAGAAGTTTCTGGCGGTTCCCGATGCGAAGCTGGCGGGCGAGGAGTTGAAGACTCTGACGGCCGAACCTCATCTGGCATCGAGCCCCGAGGATCACAAGACGGCCGAGTACGTGGCGCGGAAGTTTCGCGAGGCCGGCCTCGACACGGAGATTGTTCCCTTCCGCGTGCTGATGAATCAGCCCAAGGTGGTGCGCGTGGAGGCTTTTGACCAGAGCGGCAAGCTGCTGATGAGCGGTCCCACCAAAGAGCATGTGGATGGCGACCCGTATCAGGACGATCCGCGAGTGGTGATGCCCTTCAATGGTTCTTCGGGATCGGGTGATGTAACCGCCGAGGTGGTCTACGCCAACTACGGCCGGCTGGAAGATTTTGACCAGCTTGCCGCCGAGCACATCGACCTGCACGGCAAAATCGTATTGGCCCGCTACGGCGGCAATTTTCGCGGAGTGAAGGTCTACATTGCCGAACAGCGCGGCGCGGCTGGAGTGCTGATTTACTCCGACCCGCAGGACGACGGTTTTTTCAAGGGCGATACGTACCCCAATGGACCGTGGCGGCCTGAGACCGGCGTGCAGCGCGGCTCGGTGCAATACATGTTCAAGTATCCGGGCGACCCGGAAACTCCGGGCGTGGCTTCGACTCTGGATTTGCCTGACTCGGCCCGCGTATCGCCGTACGGCAGCCAGCCCCACATTATTTCGATCCCGATCAGCTACCACGACGCCGCGCCCATCCTGGAAGCATTGCAAGGCACAGGAGTGCCGCTGGGATGGCAGGGCGGGCTTGGATTCCGATATCACATTGGAGAGGTTCAGGGACCCGGCGCCGTGAAGGTCCATCTGGTTTCAGTGCAGGATTATCAGCGCCGCATTATCTGGGACGTAATCGGAAGAGTGAAGGGCGCGGAGTACCCGGACGATTGGGTCGTACTGGGCAACCATCGCGACGCCTGGGTATACGGCGCAGTGGATCCCAACAGCGGAACGGCGGCCATGCTGGAAGCGGTGCATGGCGTGGGCGCACTGATGCGCGAGAGCTGGCGGCCGAAACGGACCATCGTATTTTGCAGTTGGGACGCGGAGGAAGAAGGCCTCATCGGTTCGACCGAATGGGTGGAGCTGAACGCCAAGGCACTTGAGCGCGCAGTGGCCTACTTCAACACCGACGTAGGCGTTGCCGGGCCGGATTTCTCTGCCTCCGCTGTTCCCTCGCTCAAGCAGTTTTTACGCGAACTGACCCGGTCAGTCCCTAGCCCGCTGGGCGGAACGGTCTATCAACAGTGGAAGATCAAATCTGCCGCCGAGAATGAGCATCGCCGCTCGAACGCTCCGCTTGAGGCCGGCGAAGAGATTCAACTGGGCGATCTCGGCTCCGGCTCGGACTTCACGGCGTTCTTGCAGCATATCGGTGTGCCAGCTACCGATATCGGCTCCGAAGGCCCTTACGGCGTTTATCACTCGGCCTTCGACAATTACAAGTGGTTCACGGAGAACGCCGACCCCCATTTCCTATATCTACAGGAGATGGCCCGTGTCTTCGGCCTCGAAGCCCTGCGCATGGCCGATGCCGACGTGCTCCCGTACAACTATGTGGCTTACGGGCGCTCAATCCGCTCTTACATCGACGCGGCTAAACAGAAAGCTGTCAGCCAGGGACTCGACGGCCTGGACTTCGCACCCGCCGAAGCTGCTGCCTCGCGGCTTTCCGCCGCCGCGGAGCGAGTTCATGGCCGGCAAGTCGCGGCTAGTGGGGATCTCGCAAAGCTCAATCTCATCCTTCGCCAAACTGAGACGGCGCTGATCTCGGAGCAAGGCCTGCCCAATAGACCATGGTTCCGGCACACCATCTACGCTCCCGGCGAGTACACGGGCTACGCAGCGGTGGTGATTCCCGGCGTCAACGAGGCTGTGGCAGCAAAGGATCAACAGCGGGCCGCGCAGCAGTTGACGGTTCTGACTCAGGCACTGACGCGGGCGGCACAGACACTGGAAGGGGCGCAGTAGTCGCGGTCTAGAATAATTACCCTTGACGTAACGCGTAACGGAGAGTAGGCTAAAGAGTGATTGTTAGCTATCGTGATAAGCGCACCAAAAATTTCGCCTCCGGGACGCGCGAAAAGGCATTCGATGGCATGGAACGTCCGGCTCGCTTGAAACTCGACCGGTTGGATGCGGCAACTTGCCTCGGTGACCTTGCGTTTTTGCCGGGCAACCGTTTCGAGGCTCTGGCCGGTGATCGCAAAGGACAGTACAGCATTCGTATCAACGACCAGTGGAGAATCTGTTTTGAGTGGCCCGGCACGGAGCCGGGTCCATCCAACGTAGAGATTGTCGATTATCACTAGGAGGAACCCATGACCATCATTGCCATCCATCCCGGAGAACAGTTGGCCGAGGAGCTGAACGAACTGGGCATGAGCGCCTCTGAGTTGGCACGCAAACTGGATGTGCCGCCGAACCGCATCACCGCCATTCTGAACGGTCAGCGCGGCCTCACCGGAGACACTGCCCTGCGCCTGGCCCATTTCTTCGGCACCAGCGCCCAGTTCTGGCTTAATCTGCAAAACCTTTACGAACTGCGTCTGGCACAGCAGAAGGCCGGGAAAGCGATCCGCGCGCTTCCCCGGCTCAAGCGGCTTGAGCACATTCCTGCCTGAACGGCTTTGGTTCCCCTTCGTTCAGCGCCCCTTGCAACCGCGCCTGTCTGCATCTTTCGGCTGTTGACCGCGCCCTGTTTGGCTCGTATCGTTAAGACTGACTATGAAAACCTCCCCTAACAGCATGCGTATCGGAATCGCGGTTGCCATTATCGTAGGCACCATTGGTTGGCTGGCCTGGTCGGGCTACGGAGCCAACAAGAGCTACTACGTCACCATCCCCGAGTTGGGCAGCATGGGCGACAAGGCCTACCACAGCCAATTACGCGTGGAAGGCTTCGTCCAGCCCGGTTCGATTGACCAGAATGGCACTCATGTGACCTTTGTTTTGAACGAGTTTGAGAGCCATTCGCCCAAGGCTGCCAGCGGCCGCCTGCTGACGGTCAACTACAAAGGCGCCGAGCCGCCGCCAGACACCTTCAAGGACGATGCCCATGCTCTGGCCGAAGGCTCTTATGGCCGGGATGGAGTCTTCCACGCGACCGTGCTTCAGGCCAAGTGCGCCAGCAAGTACGCCCCGGCTCAACCGAACGGCCAACCGGGTATGCAGCCTGCCACGAAGCCTGCGGCCACTACGAATAACAGTCCCCGCGCCGCGGTTCAAGTCCCAGCTCCAGCCAACTCAGCCCCAACCGCAGCAAACTGAGGCGCATGAACGCTCCCGCTTCCGAGGCCGCCAGCTCCACCGCCTGTGCGCGGCTCGATCAAGTCTCGAAGCTATTTGGCGCTTTTGCGGCGCTGCGCCAGGTCTCGGTGGAGTTTGAACCGGGACGCTGCTACGTGCTGCTGGGCGAAAACGGCGCGGGAAAGTCAACGCTGCTGCGGATTCTTGCCGGTCTGCTAAGGCCCAGCTTCGGCAAGGTCAGGGTCTTCGGCTCAACCACGACTAGCGGCATGGAACCGCATGATGCCCGTGAGCGCATCGGCTATATGAGCCACGCGCCCATGCTCTACGACGAGTTGACCGCCCAGGAAAACCTGCGCTACTTTGGCAGCCTCTATGCAGGCCGGGCCTGCCTTGAGCCGGCCGAAGCCTTGCGCCAGGTGGGCCTGGACCCGGAGTTGACGCGCACCCTCGGTCAGTATTCGCAAGGCATGAGGCAGCGGACATCGCTAGCTCGCGTGCTGCTCTCCGTGCCTGAACTGCTGCTGCTCGACGAGCCTTTTTCCAACATGGACGTGGAGAGCGCCCGCCAGATGGTTGAGTTGCTGGCTGGCTTTCGCCAGGGCAACCGGACGATTGTGCTGACGACGCACCAGCGCGAGCTGGCCGCGCCTATCGCCGACTGGGTGCTGACGCTGCATGCAGGCAGAGTGGCTTCGCTGGAGCCAGGAGCGCCGACGCTATGAAGACCAACGGAGCGCGCTTCCTGGAAACTCTCGACATTCGCTTTGAACTGCAGGAATACGAGGTCGATGCAGAGGATTTGTCTGCCATTGCCGTCGCCAAAAAGATTGGGATGCCGCCGGAGCAGGTCTTCAAAACTCTGCTGACGACAGGTGGGCCCGACTCCTACGTCTTTGCTGTCATCCCGGGCGACGCCGAGCTGGACTTCAAAAAGCTGGCCCGCGTGGCAGGGTTGCGCAAGGCCGAGATGGCGCCGCTCAAAGACGTGCAGCCGCTCACCGGCTACATTCGTGGCGGCGTGACCGTCTTCGGCGCGAAAAAATCCTACCCGGTTTTCGTTGATGAAACGGCGATTCTCTTTGATCGGATCAGTGTTTCGGCCGGTGCGCGCGGAACCCAGCTCATCCTCTCGCCCGACGACTATCTGAAAGCCGCTGAGGCTCAGACCGCGGACCTGACGAAATCAGCCGGAACAAAATCCGTTGCCGGGGAGGGCCGCGCCTGATGCCTCGCGCCCTGTGGACCCATCTCGCGAAAGAACTGCGCATTGAGTGGCGCTCCCTGGACGCCATCGTCTCCATGCTCTTTTTCTCCGGGCTGGTCGTGGTGCTTTTTTCGATTGCATTTGACCCGCGCGGGGCATTTTCTCAGCAGATTGCCGGCGGCGTGCTGTGCGTGGCTACCATGTTTGCTTCGGTGAGCGCGCTCAACCAGGCCTGGGCGCGTGAAATCCGCCACCAGGTTCTGGACGCGCAGCGCATGGTTCCCGCTCCCGGCGCGGAATTGTTTCTGGCCAAGGTTCTGGCGAATTTTCTCTTCGTCACCATCGTCCAGGTGCTGCTGGCCCCGGTTTTTATCGTCTTCTATAACCTGCATATCGCAGGCCAGGGCTGGCTGCTGGCGCTGGTTTTGCCGCTGGGCACCTGGGCGCTGGTTGGCAACGGCGTCTTCTTTGCAGCGCTCTCAATCCGCAGCCGCAACCGCGAATTGCTGCTTTCGCTGATCCTCTTTCCTATCTTTATTCCGGCGCTGCTGGCTATGGTCCAGGCCACAACCGCCATCCTGACCGGCGAAAGCGACCCTACTCTCTGGATCAAGCTGCTGCTGGGCTACGACATCATCTTTACCACGGTAAGTTTGCTGCTTTTTGACGTTGTTTTCCACGCCGAGTAGGCAGCTAAAGCCCCGCAGTGCACCCTCTTACAGGCCGCCGTTTTCGCTCACAGGAGACCCTGCTTACCGCTGTGATTGGTATCACTCGACAGTGTTATATGCGGGTGATAATCTTCGGAAGACCGCTTTTCCGGGAAGTTTTCGTCGCGTATTTTCCGGACCGTTCGTGGTAAACCACCAGAACTTCAGCTTGGGAGGATTTGTGACTGCACAGTATTGGGTGTACTTTCTTCTGGCCGTGAGCGCTCTCTCGCTCTTCGCGGCCTTCTTCTTTGCGTGCGCCAAGACATATATGAAGCGCCAGTACAAGACCGTGGCGGCACTGCTCGGCCTGCTATTGCTTCCGGCATTTGCCGGCGCGCAGGAACCTGCGGGCGGAGGCGAAGCCAGCCTGAAGCTTCCGGATTTGACGAGCGTAAATTTCGCGAACTTTTTCGGTTTGAACGGACATAACCTTCTGTCAATCGGATTGCTCTTCTGCGCCGCCGGCCTGTTGTTCGGCCTGGTGATCTATGTGCAGTTGAAGAACCTGCCGGTTCACAAGTCGATGCGCGATATCTCCGAACTGATCTATGAGACGTGCAAAACGTATCTGATCACGCAGGGCAAGTTTATTCTTCTGCTCTGGGCATTCATCGCGGTAGTCATTTCACTTTACTTTGGCTGGCTGGCGCCGGTGGGAAATGTCGCTGTTACTCTGCCCATCATCCTGGGGTTCAGCCTGGTCGGCATCGCAGGCAGCTACGGCGTGGCGTGGTTCGGAATTCGCGTCAACACTTTTGCGAACTCACGGACGGCATTCGCGGGATTGCGTGGGAAGCCGTATGCAATCTCTGAGATTCCGCTGAAGGCTGGCATGAGCATCGGCATGTTGCTGATTTCGGTCGAACTGCTCATCATGCTCGCTATTCTTTTGTTCATCCCGGCCAATTACGCAGGTCCCTGCTTCATCGGCTTCGCCATCGGCGAGTCGCTGGGCGCGGCTGCTCTGCGTATTGCCGGCGGCATCTTCACCAAAATCGCCGACATTGGCGCCGACCTGATGAAGATCGTCTTCAAAATCAAGGAAGACGATGCCCGTAACCCAGGCGTTATCGCCGACTGTACGGGTGACAACGCGGGCGATTCAGTGGGACCCTCGGCCGACGGCTTCGAGACCTACGGCGTTACCGGCGTGGCCTTGATCACCTTCATCTTGCTGGCTGTTCGCGATCCCCAGACGCAAGTGCAACTGCTGGTTTGGATCTTTGTCATGCGCGTGGCCATGCTGGTGTCCAGTTCGGGCGCTTACTTCCTCAATGGCTTGATCTCCAAGGCGAAATATGCAAATGCCGACGAGATGGACTTTGAGACGCCGTTGACCTGGCTGGTCTGGATCACCTCCATTCTTTCCATCATCTTGACCTTTATCGTTTCGTACTTGATGATCCCCACACTCGGCGACGGATCGCTCTGGTGGAAGCTGGCTTCGATCATCTCCTGCGGAACTTTGGCGGGCGCAGTCATTCCCGAATTGGTCAAGGTCTTCACTTCAACCAACTCCGCTCACGTTCAGGAAGTCGTCACCTCCGCCAAGGAAGGCGGCGCTTCTCTTGGAATCCTGTCGGGACTCGTGGCCGGCAATTTCTCGGCCTACTGGCTCGGACTGAGCATGGTTGCGCTGATGGGATTGGGTTATTTCTTCAGTACGGGACCATCGATGGATGCCTTGATGCTGGCGCCTGCCGTCTTCGCCTTTGGCCTGGTCGCCTTCGGCTTCCTGGGCATGGGACCGGTGACAATTGCCGTGGATTCCTACGGCCCGGTTACCGACAATGCGCAATCCGTCTATGAGTTGTCGCTGATCGAAACCATTCCTGGCATCGAAGCTGAGTTGAAGAAGGACTTCGGTATCGACCCCAAGTTCGAGCGTGCCAAGTACCTGCTGGAAGCCAACGATGGAGCCGGCAATACGTTCAAGGCTTCAGCAAAACCGGTGCTGATCGGCACCGCCGTTGTGGGCGCAACCACGATGACTTTCTCGATCATCATGGCCTTGACCCACGGTCTGACCCAGGACGTAAACAAGCTCTCCCTGCTGCACGCGCCCTTCATGCTGGGGTTGATCTGCGGTGGCGCGGTGATCTTCTGGTTCGCCGGCGCTTCCATGCAGGCGGTCACCACCGGCGCTTATCGCGCGGTGGAGTTCATCAAGGCCAACATCAAGCTGGAAGGCGCGGAGAAAGCGTCGGTTACGGACAGCAAGAGGGTGGTGGAGATCTGCACGAAGTACGCGCAGAAGGGAATGTTCAACATCTTTCTCGCCGTCTTCTTCGCAACGCTTTCTTTCGCGTTCATGGAGCCGTTCTTGTTTATCGGCTACCTGTTCTCGATTGCCATCTTCGGCCTGTATCAGGCGATCTTCATGGCCAATGCAGGCGGCGCATGGGACAACGCGAAGAAGGTAGTCGAGGTTGACCTGAAGCAGAAAGGGACACCATTGCACGACGCAACCGTGATCGGAGACACCGTCGGCGACCCGTTCAAAGACACCTCGTCGGTGGCTATGAACCCGATCATCAAGTTCACAACCTTGTTCGGATTGCTGGCCGTCGAGCTTGCCGTGACGCTGACCAAGGAAAACGCAATGCTCACCCATATCTTGGCCGTCGCATTCTTCCTGGTGTCGGCGTTCTTCGTGCACAAATCGTTCTACGGCATGAGGATTGAAACCAAGGAAAACAACTGATAGCAGTTTGAATCCCGCCCGCTCTTAACGGGGCACAGAACCGAAACACCCAGCGGCCCCACGCGAGATTGCGTGGGGCCGTTTGGCGTGTGGGAATCAGCGATGTTCGAGGTTTGGCAAAGTTGGCCAAAAAACCTATACTCAGGCTGAGGTGCCCCATGCCGACCCGCAATGTGAGCCTGCCTGAAAAGCTGGATCAGTTCATTACCGCCAAGGTCGAATCTGGAGAGTTCGCCAATGCCAGCGAGGTGATGCGGACCGCCTTGCGCTTGCTGGAGAAGGAAGAGCGGGAGTTTGAGGAGAAGATGGCTGTGCTGAGGGCGGCGATTGCTGAGGGGCTGGCCAGCGGGATTGCCGAGGACGGCGTTTTTGAGAGACTTCGTGAGATTTGCGATCTTCCTAAGAGAGAGGTCTCAGCCTAGTCGTGGTGCTCGGTCTGCCATTGCTTGATGTGCTCATCGATCTTGGCGCGCTCAGCTGGCTTTAGCATTGCAGCAGCGCCATCGCGCAATTTGTTTGTCATGGCGAGCGGCTCTCCCTTTAGATGGGGAGCTGCCAAGCTCAACCAGTAGTAAGCCTCTGCCTTGTTCGAATAGATGAGCATTGCAAGGTTGAACTGCGCAGCCACATTCCCCTGATCGGCTGATTTGCGCAGCCACTTTTCGGCCATGCCCTTGTCCTGCTTCACACCATGAGTGCCCTGATCGTAGTCCATTCCTATCTGGAGTTGAGCGTCAGGCGCACCAGCTTCGGCAGCTTGGCGAAGCAATTCGAATCCCTTTGGCTCGTCTTGGGCGACACCCTGACCTTTCAGATAAAGTAGCGCCAGATTCACCAATGCATTTGGGTCGTTCTGATCCGCAGCTTTTTTGTACCAGATCAAGGCCTGCGCGTAATCCAGCGGAACTCCCTTGCCATGCACGTAACAAAGACCCAGGGAGAACTGCGCAGCGGAATAACCTTGCTCGGCAGCCTTGCGATAAAGCTCTGCTGCTTGCGCATAGTCTTGTGGAACACCATTGCCATATTCGTATTGAGCGCCTAAATCGCGCTGTGCTTTTGGGTTGCCCTGGCCAGCTGCTTTGCGAAGCCAGACAGTGGCCTGCTTCTCGTCCTTCGGGACACCGATGCCCTCGCCGAAGTCCACTCCCAGCTGGTATTGGGAATAGGCATCTCCTAGTGCGGCGGCTTGGCTGAACAATAGGAATGCCTGTTTTGAGTCCTTCGGAACGCCTTGCCCCTTGTCGTAAAGGATTGCCAGGGCGCGCATTCCGTCATAATCTCCCTGTGTCGCGGCCTTTTCATACCAAATCGCCGCCTGTTCATAACTCTGAGGTGCGCCTTGGCCGAGGGCATAGCACAACCCCATGTTGTATTGCGCCACAGGCAGGCCCTGCTCAGCGGCTTGGCGCACCCAGGAGGCAGACAATGCCTGATCCTTGGGGACGCCCAGGCCCTTTCTGTAGGCTACCGACAGCAAGAACTCAGCCGCGGCGTCTCCTGACTTCGCTCTGGCCAGCAGGGCGGGATCGATTCCGCTTTCATTCGAAGGCGTGGGAGTCTGGGCTGGGATGGCCACTGGGAGTAATGCGAGCGCAAAACACAACGCGGCGAGTTGATTCCAATGCGTGTTCATGGCTTCTCCGAAGATTATGAGAACGATATCAGAGCCGGCGGCCCAGTCAAGGGGGTATTTATCCGAAGGGGGCTAGGCGCATAGAGCGGTAAACCGTCCCGAATCTCCACAACTCCCACAGGCGGAGGGCCGAAGTGCACCGTTTCTGCGCCTTGCCGCGGGGCGCGGTTGGGGCTAGGCTTGAACTTGAGAGGGATGGAGAGGCCAGACCGGGGGTTGCTCCGAAGTTGCACCGGAACTGGGGCAGATTAGACAGGCTTAACCCCGCGTCTTGCAAGGTGTTTTGGAGCTTTCCACAGGCAATCGCCTTTGTTTGGAAAGTAGATGCCCTAAATGTGAGGAAAATACAAGATATTGTGGTTTGTTGTTGACATGCACCACGGAGAGCGGTACTTTTTCATCTGCGGCCTTAAACGGATTTTAACAAACTCTGGTGCGAATGTTCCACCGAGGGGCCTCTGAAGGCAGAGAACTCGCGGTATTTTTCCCATTCCCTGTTTCATGTTCTTTGACCGAGATTTTCCCTGACCTCTTCCTGGCTGAGTAGCGCCGGACGAGGCAACAGATTCATCAAATGATTTGATTGAGAGGGTTTTTATGAATGAGGTCCAGTTTCAGTCTTCTGCCGCCTCCCTGCAGAGTCCCAACACACAGCGGGGACTGATCTTTAGCCGTCGCTTTACTACCGAGGGCGTGTCGCCTTATGACGAGCTCACGTGGGAGCAGCGCACAGCGTCGATTACCGACAGCAAGGGCAACACGATTTTCGAGCAGAAGAACGTGGATGTGCCGGCCGACTGGTCGATGACGGCGACGAATATCGTGGCCTCGAAGTACCTGCACGGGCATTTGGGCACGCCGGAGCGGGAGACGGGTGTGCGGCAACTGGTGAGCCGCGTGGCTGAGGCCATCCGCGACTGGGGTATGGCCGGCGGCTACTTTGCCTCTCCCGCGGATGGGGGTATCTTCCACGACGAGCTGGCGCACATGCTGCTGACGCAGAAGGTGGCCTTCAACTCGCCGGTCTGGTTCAATGTAGGCTGTGACCGGCTGGAGCCGGATGCGGACGGCCAGAACTGGCATTGGGACCCGTCAACGGGCGGCGTGAAGTACTCCGCCTCCGGGTATCGCAATCCCCAGTGCTCGGCCTGCTTCATCAACTCGGTGGATGACTCGCTGGACTCGATTCTGAGCCTGGCGAAGACTGAGGGGATGCTGTTCAAGTGGGGTTCAGGCACCGGAACCAACCTGTCGTCGATTCGCGGCTCGAAGGAGCAGTTGTCGGGCGGCGGCCAGGCCTCCGGCCCGCTGAGCTTCATGCGCGGCTTTGACGCCTTTGCCGGGGTCATCAAGTCAGGCGGCAAGACGCGCCGCGCGGCCAAGATGGTGATTTTGAACGCCGACCACCCAGACATCATGGAGTTCATCGAGTGTAAGGCGAGGGAAGAGGCCAAGGCCTTTACGCTTATCAAGGCCGGCTACGATGGATCGGGGCCGGATTCGGAAGCCTATTCGTCCATTTTCTTCCAGAACGCGAACAACTCGGTGCGCGTGAGCGACGAATTCATGCGCGCTTACGAGAACGACGGCGACTATACCACCTACACGGTAAAGGGCCACGAGCCGGTGGCGAACTACAAGGCGCGCGACATCATGCGCAAGATTGCTGAGGCCACGTGGCTGTGCGGCGACCCGGGCATGCAGTTCGACACCACCATCAACCGGTGGCACACCAGCAAGAACACGGCGCGCATCAATGCTTCGAATCCGTGCTCGGAATACATGTTCCTGGACAACTCGGCCTGCAATCTGGCGAGTTTCAACCTGATGAAGTACGTAACGCCATCGGGCGTCTTTGATATTCCAGCTTTTCGGCACTCGATTTCCGTGGTCATCACGGCGATGGAGATCCTGGTGGACTACTCGGGCTATCCCACCGAAGCCATCGCCCGCAACTCCCACGACTACCGGCCACTGGGGCTGGGCTACGCCAACCTGGGCGCGCTGCTGATGGCCTTTGGACTGCCCTATGACTCGAACGGCGGGCGCGACCTGACGGCCGCGTTGACTGCGATTATGTGCGGCCAGGCTTACATGCAGTCGGCCCTGGTGGCCGCCAACTGCCCGCCCATCGCTTCAGCCACTTCTCTGACAGCTTCTGTCGAGCGCCAGGGCGGGGCCTGCCCGGGGTTTTACGTCAACCGCGAACCCTTCCTCGACGTAATCCGCATGCACCGCGCCGAGGTGAACAATATCGGCAGGTCGCGCCAGAGCGGCGAGCCCTTTAATGTGCCCCAACTCGACGCGTTGATCGACGCCAGCCGCGAGTGCTGGGACATGGCGCTGGGCTACGGCGAGCGCTACGGCTATCGCAACTCCCAGACCACGGTTCTGGCTCCCACGGGCACCATCGGCTTCATGATGGACTGCGACACCACGGGCATTGAGCCTGACCTGGCCCTGGTGAAGTACAAGAAGCTGGTTGGCGGCGGCATGATCAAGATCGTCAACAATACCGTTCCGGAAGCCCTGTTCAAGCTGGGCTATTCTGCCCACGAAGTGCATGCCATCGTCAGCTACATCGACGCCACGGGGACCATTGAAGGCGCGCCGGGAATCAAGCCCGAGCACCTGGCCGTATTCGATTGCTCGTTCAAGCCCTCCAAGGGGACCAGGTCAATACATTACATGGGGCACATCAAGATGATGGCCGCCGCGCAGCCGTTCCTGTCCGGCGCCATCTCGAAGACCGTTAACCTGCCTCAGGAAGCGAGCATCGAGGATGTCGCAGAGGCATATGCCGAGAGCTGGCGCCAGGGCATCAAGGCCGTGGCCATCTACCGCGACGGGTCGAAGGGAACCCAGCCGCTGAACACGAGCCTGGACGCCAAGCGCGAGCCCTCGCCGCTGGACGCGGCCGGAGCCCGTGTACTGGGCCAGCTGGCGATTGGCGAGCCAGCCGTGGAAGCCGATCTGAAGGCTCTGGAAACCGGCATCGGCGACACGATCGAGGTCTCCACCAAGCCGATTATCGCCGCCGCCGCCGCCTTCCAGTCAGCGCTGGACGAGATTGCTAAGGCTGCTGACGTGCCCGTGCTGCAACTTACGCCCGATCTCGCTGAAGAGTCCAATGCGCAGGACCTGAACGGGCCGCCGCGCGCCGTTCGTCACCGCCTGCAGGACGAGCGTGCCTCCATCACGCACAAATTTTCTATCGCAGGCCACGAGGGCTACATAACCGTAGGCCTTTATCCCAGCGGACAGCCGGGCGAAATCTTCATCAAGATGGCCAAGGAAGGCTCCACGGTCTCCGGCCTGATGGATGCCTTCGCCACATCGATCTCGCTCGCGTTGCAGCATGGCGTTCCGCTCAAGGTTCTGTGCGAGAAGTTTGCCCATACGCGCTTCGAGCCCTCGGGCTGGACCGGCAACGAGCAGATTGGCTACGCCAAGAGCCTGATGGACTACATCTTCCGCTGGCTCCATCTGCGTTTCCTCTCAGGCCAGCAGCTGGCGCTGTTTGCCAGCCTTGCTCCTCATGCGCCGGAACTGCCGACCCCGCCCACTATGATTCCGGATGTCGAACCTGTGCAGGATTACAACGAACTTTCGAATAGCCAAATGGCCCATCTAGCCAAGGAAGTAGCCGACCGTCTCAACAGACTAGGAGGGTTCGGAACGGGCCATGTGAGCGGCGGGGGCATCGCTCCCGAGGCGCAGACCGCGCCGCCAGTTGCGGAGAATTCAACTCAAGGACTGAAGATGGAGGACCGCGGCATCTATCACACTGCTCAGGCCATGGGCGAGTTCGTTGTAATGGGCGACGCGCCCAGCTGTTCCGTGTGCGGCTCGATCATGACCCGCAACGGCAGTTGCTACCGCTGCATGGAGTGCGGCTCGACGAGCGGTTGCAGCTAAGGCGTTGCTGTCTTGGTAAAGCGGGCATTCTTTTGTGCGGAGACACTTAGAATGCAAGTTGCGTTCAGAAAAACGCAAGTTCGACTTGATTTGCAGGTTTCGCCATACGCCGGTTTGACTACGGGTGTGCGTTGCTGCTCAAGATGAGAGTTGAATTCATTTTGGTGAAAGCCTGACAATCAAAATGAAAGTAGTGGCAAGACTTTCATCCTTAGATACTTGGAAGGCCGCAGCTTCGAGTTGCGGCCTTTATTCTTGCTCAAAAATGGGTATTCCGTAACACAACGTCAACATTTGCGGCGGTCGCAGAGTGGCACCCGGCGATTGCAGAAAACTTCTATTCCTCATCTTCGTCAGTAGATTCGTCTTCAGCTTAGTCCTATTGCGGGAGAAGCGCCTGCTGGGCGCTGTTGAAGAACGAGACGATGTTCTTGGCGAAGACGAGGTTGATCTCGGCGTTGGTGACGAAGGGGGCGTTGGGATACTGGGCCGTAAGGAAGGACATGAGAATGTCAGGGTCGCCGATGGGGAAGGTATCCAGCAGGCTCATGGCCTTGTAGATGAGGACGTCGGAGAAGACCTCGGCGTTGGTGCTGAGGTTGGGCCACTGCAGGATGCCCTGGACGAGCACGTAACCCTGCACCTGGTTGACGCCCTTGCCGGTGTGCTGCTGAGTGGCGAGGGTGAAGCCGGTGTAGGAGGCAGAGCCTGAAGAGGAGCTAAACGGTGTGATGCCGCTGAAGGACGACTCGCCAGTCATGTTGGAGCTGATGCCGGAGACGAGGTAGTAGCGCCACTCGTCACCGGGGTGGCCGAAGACGTCGTAGTCGCCAAGGAGGCTGAACGTGGATTGGTCGTAGGTGGACGGCGGCTGGATGTAGTACATTACCGTGCCGTCGGTGGTGGCGACGTAGTCGGCCTGCAACGAGTGGAACAGCTTGCCGTCGTAGTACTGGATGGGGTTGCCGTTGACGTCCTGATAGACGGAGATGCCGAAGTTGGTAGGGACGTTGACGGTAAGGCCATTGGGGTCGAGGTAGATGGTGTAGAGGACGCCGCCGCTGACGGGGTCGAGCACGTTGGCGATTTCGCTGGCGCCGGGCAGAACGGACTCCGACATGAGAACGGTGTTGAGACCGAGCGCCGAAGTCAGGACCTGCGTGAGCAGCTTGGCGTTGGTGGTATCTCCCCAGTTGGCGACGGTGGTGAAGGTTTTGAAGAGGTCGAAGGGTATGACGTTATTGGGCAGGATGGGCACGCCCGTGTTGGGACCGGTGGTGGGCACGGTGCCGGCGCTGAGGCCGGAAGCGGTGGGTTCGCAGAGGACGACGTTGGCCTCAATATCGTTTCCGGGGTTGTGCGCGGGGCCGGAGTTGGCGGGCTTGTTGAAGAGGAAGTCCGACGCGGGATTGAGGATGGGCACCGCCATGACGGGCGTGATCTGCGGTGTGACGACGGCTTCGGTGGAGATGGGCGGCAGGAAGCGCTCCGAGTAGGTGACGCGGTAGAGCAGGCGCCATGGGATGGAGGCATTGCCCTGTGCGGAGCGCATGGCCGCGGCGTCGGGGTCTGGACTGTTGGCGAGCCAGATGGGATCGATAACGGTGTTCCAGAAGTCGTCGGAGTTGTTTTGCGCGGGCTGCAGGAAGAAGGCGTAGGTGCGGAAGAGGTTGGTCTTGCCTGGACGGTCGTAGGGCTCGAGCGCACCGGTGAGGCCGTCGGCGTTGCCAGTGGTGTAGGCGGGCTGCGGCTGGGTGTACGTCTGGTTGGTATCGATGTTGTTGGAGAGAGGCAGGCCCGCGCCGGAGGTGACGGACGGGACGATCTGGTAGATGAGTCCGTCGGAGCCGATGACAAGGTTGAGGCCGCTCTGGTTGTTGGGGTTGAACATCGAGTTGAAGTTCATCACGAAGTGCGCATCGTTGTTGGAGGCGTAGCGCATCTGCGTGTCGGGGTCGATACCGTCGAAGGAGGCCGCTAAATCGAAGGATTGGGTGGCCGTGTTGTTGTAGCTGTATTTGAAGGTGCCCTTGGTGGTCATGGTGTAGGCGAGCTTGAAGTCAACCACTGTAATGGCCGTGCTGCCGAACTTGAGGTTAAAACTGAACCTGGCGTCGGCCGAGTTAGCGTTGGTGGTGGTGTAAATGTTATCGAAGCTGGTGGTATAGGTGTGCTTGACTTCCTGCGTGCCACCGCGTGATGACCAGACGTACTCGTTGTAGAAATCGAGGCCGGGCGTGAGGCTCGAGTCGAATGGGCTGTCCTGCGTGTTGAAGGCGGTCTGGTAGAGTGCGAGGGCGTTGTAGGCCTGCTGGTCGATCTCCTTTTTGATCTGATAAGCCTCAACGACGCGCATGTAACTGGCATCGTGGCCGACTTCGCCGGGCGAAAAGTTGCCGTCGTACACGGGCGTCATCTGGCCGGTGGAGGTGGTGTAGGTTTGCGCGCCAGTGGGCAGTGCGGCGGGGTTGTAGGCGTAGCCAATGACACCGTCGAGTACGCCGGGGCGCAGGTATTTGCTGTTGATGCGGAAAGTGACAATGTTGAGGTCGCGCGGGATCTGCGGGTCAGGCACGCGGACGAAGCCGTAGACGGTGTTGGTCTGCAGAAGCGTTTGCTGGTAGACGTCGAGGGTCTCCGAAGTGACGAAGGCGGTGCCATACGGCGATGGGACGTACATGCGCTGGCCGAACTTCTCTTCAGTAGGCGCGGTCTTGGGCAGCGCGGCTGGCGGGTTTGAGGTTGTGAAGCCGCCAAGGTTGGGGCTCGGCAGGATGGCGGTTTTGGAGCTGGGATTACCGGCAGTCATGCTGGGCGTGGTCAGCGTGTTGAGCGCGCTCATGAACTGGTCGTTGGTGTAGGGCGAGAGCGTGGCCTGGAGTTTGACGGTGTACTTGTTCGACTCGTCCAGCTTGTTGCTGGCGGTGGTCTGGCCGCCGGAGCCGTTGCTACTGATGGAGGAGCCATCTGAGCCGGCTGTGAGGTCGAGAGTTGCCATCGCCTGTTTGTCGGCTTTCACGCCAATACCGAACGGCGCCACGATGTAGCCCAGGTTGAACGCGATGCCGAAGGAGTCGCCATAGTCCCAGCGTGTCTCGTTCGAGATGTCGCTATTGCTGGAGTACTTGAACGTGACGGACGTAGGTGCGCTGAGGGTGACGGAAGTGGCGCCTGCGTAGGAGGACTTGTTGGTGAGGTTAGCCATGGGCGCGGGCGGAGCGCCTTCGACGTAGCCGATGACCTGCACATCGCCTTGCTCCTGCGAGACCCAGCTGAGGACGAGATCGCCGACCTTCTTTCCGGCATAGATTGTGAGGACGTTGTTCTTGACGAAAACGTAGGCTTCGTTGATTTCTCCTGCGAGCGTACCAGTGACGCTGTTGAGGGTTACCGAGTAGGTGGTCATGGAGGGGACGGTGTCGCAGAGGGTGAGCGCGACACCGGGCGGCGTGTAGAGGTTGGGCGTGATAAGCGGGCCGCAGACGGCGACGCATGGGCAGCCGGAGAGGTCCAGCGAGGAGTTGGAGAAGACGAGGCTGGAGAGCGTGCCGTCGTTACTGACTCCGATGTTGTCGATGAACGCTTTCATGGGGAGGATGGGGCTGTCGAGCGAGGGTGCGGGGATGCCGCCCGGCAGGTAGACGGCAAGGAAAGGCTCGTTCGAGGTGACGATGCGACCGAACATGTCGTCGATAACCTGGTAGGACTGGCGGGTCATGGTCCAGACGCTGATCTCCTGCAGCTTGTAGAAGCCGGCGTTGAAGTTGAGCAAGGAAGAGCCGGCGGTGTAGCCGGACTGCATGGATGGAGGAATGGCGCTGCTGGTGACGAGCGTGAGCGGCATGGAGTAGCCATTGATATAGAGCGAGGTGCCCTCAAGCTCATGGCCGGCGAGTGGCGCGATGTAGGCGTCGGCGGCGTTGAGAGAAATGGCGACTGCGTTGGGATCGACCGAGTTGTTGACGACTCCATTGGGATCGTATGCAGCCACCCAGTAGCCCAGGAGGCCGGAGGTGTTGAGCTGCGCTTGCGTGGCGCTGGCGATGTCGACAATGCCGGAGTTCGTGTTGATGCCTTCGCGATTGATGGCGCTGCTGAAGAGGTAGACGTCACGGATGTTGCCGACGCCGGATGTGCCGCCGAGTGGGGTGGCCTGCCCGCTGTCGTCGTAGGCGGAGCCGATGAGGAGATGTGCGGAGCCGGTGGAGTTGACGGTAAGCGCGGCTTTGTTGGAGCCGACGCTGTTTGGGGTGACAACGGGGTTCCAGCTGCCGAAGGTGCCGTCGGCATTGACGGTGCGGACGGAGATGGTGACGTTGTAGCTCTGGCTGCTGCTGGAAGAGTTGCTGAGGTTGTTGAGCAGCGTACTGAGCGAGGACGTAGAGTCGGCGGGCGAGATGCCGGAAATCTTGATGGCGCCGCCGCCTGAGGGGAAGCCGGAGGACGTGAGATTCATACCAGAGGAAGCTGCATTGCCCATCTCGCGGGGATCGAGTGGCGAAGCATAGGGATCGGTGCTGCCTCCATTGCCGGTGGGCGTGGCGGTGTTCTTGACGATGATGACTTGGTAGTACTGGTTGGCCTGAATGGTAGGGCCAAGAAAGAGGGGGCTTTCGTTGCCCGAGCCGTCGAAGAGTTGCAGCGTGACGGCGCCGTTGGAGATGCCGACGCGGTAGGACATGTCGAGCTCGGGCGAGGTGTTGTCCGAGCCAGTGCCTTTGTAGAGCAGGCCCTGGGTAGTGTTGACGTCGGAGGCGCTGAAGGTCATCGCGATGCTGAAGTCGCGATTGAAGTTGTAGTTGGAGGCCTGGCTGACCTCGAAGCCGGAGCCCTTGCAGAGGATGGTGTAGGGCTGCTCGTAGGTGAGGGAGAAGTGGCGCCAGCCGGAACTCATGACGGGCGGCGTGGTAACGGCCTGCATTACGGTGCCGTTGATTCCGAGATAGACTTCGAAGTTATTTTCAAAGTCGACGTCGACGTAGTAGACGAGCGGCTTGGAGGTACTGGCGATGTAGGTGAAGGGGTGGTACGCATCAGTGGGGATGATGGGGAGCGAGTGCCAGAACTCAACGCTGAAGTCGCCCTGCGTGCCGATCAGGTTGTCGAGCTGGCTGTCGGTGGAGACGACAGGAGCCTTCCAGGCTGCGGCGTAGCTTTCGCTGGGGACAGCGGTTTCGACTATGGAAGTGATGAAGGCGTTGTAGCCGCCAGTCTCGAAGGTGAGAGGATCGGAGGCGACGAAGGTGAAGGGCGCGGCCTGCGTGAAGCTGGGCAGCAGGCTGGGGACATCGACTTTGATGATGTTGGCGTTGGAACCAGCGGCGTAGACGATGTCGTAGAGCGTGCTGACGCCGCTGGAGTTCGTGACCATGAACTGGAAAACACCGGAGGGCGACTGCGTGACGCTGGTGGGTTGCGTGGCGAAGCCGTAGACGAGGCCGAACTGGACTTCGACGTTGGAGATGGAAGTGGCAGCCCACATGCTGCCGCGGTTAATGCCAGTGGGCGTGGTCGCACCTGCAGTGGTGCCGTCCGTGACGAGGTAGGTGTTGCCGCTGAAGTTGAAAACAGCGAGCTGCTGCTGGTTGGGTGTGGGATGCGCCCCATAAATGGTGTAGGACTTCTGCACGGCGACGTAAACGCCTTCCGACGCGACCATGGTGTAGAGAACGTTCTTGTAAGTGAAGAAATCCGCCCCGCCGGACTCCGGCGTGCCGGCGTAGAGGTTGAGGATGGTGGTGCCGGCAGTGATGGTGCCGATGGGCACGGTGGTGCCGGGGTAGTTGCTGGCGGTGGGCGGCGTCTTAACGATGGTGAAGATAAGGCTGGAATCAAGCTTGAAAGTCTGCGCGGGCTGCGCGATGGTGTAGAGCTTGGTGCCGGTGATGGTTAGCAGGTTATGCGAAGAGTCTTCGGTGTACTTGTAGATGAGGCCGCCGAGGGTGAAGGTGGAGTTGGGCAGCGGCTGGCCGGCGACGACTGTGACATCGGTGGAGAGCGGAGAAGTGTTGCTGTTCCCGACGATAGCGTGCGGCGTCTGGTTGACGTCGATGACGTAGTTGGCGCCGCTGATACTGAACATCGTGGGATTGGGCAGCAGAGGGAGCGGGCGCTTGTTGTTGTCGGTGACGACGAGGTTCACGGGATCGAGCGTGTAGGTGGCCGCGCCGATGAAGAAGGTGGGCGAGAGATAGGCCGTGAATTGGCCGACGACAGAGCCGGCGTCGTAGATGTTGAGGTCGTCGAAGATGAACTTGGCCTTGGTGGTGTCGAACGAGTTGGTGAGTGTGAAGCCGGAGTTGGTAATGGCGATGGAGGCTTGGCCTTGACCGAGCAGCGAGCCGGTGGAGACGGTGTTGTAGGTGATGATGTAAACGTCGTCGTTGACGTTGAGGATGTCCCGGCTGGGCTTGACTGGGAAAGTGGCGACGATGGAGGAGGGCTGATTGTTGGGGCCGAGCTGCAGCGTATAGGTGATGGTGGGATCAGTGAGCTGGAAGGTGTCTGCGGTGAGGAATTTCTTCGGAGGCGTGGCATCGCCGACTACAGAGCAGGCCGAGTAGTCCGCCCCGGCGGGCGTGCCGGTGATGGTGTAGAGGTTGCCGTTGATCTCGAAGGAATTGGTGTTGACATTGATAGCGGCGGCGCCGCTGGTGGGATCCACCTGGTCGACGAAGATGCTAAAGGTGTCAGAGCCTACGGTGGCGACGCCGACGTCGACGTTAGCCCCGGTGATGACGGGGAAGACGACGCTCACGTCGTTGTAATGGATGAGGTAAGTGTTGCCATCGGCGGGAACGAAGGCGTACTGCGTGGTTTCGGGCAAGTAGGCGAGAGCTTCGACACGGTTGTCGGGGACGTCGATGTAGTAAGTGGCGCCGTTGATGACGTCGACGAAGAAGTGGTTGGTGTAGACGAAGGCGGCGGAGATGGGGTTGTTGCCGGAATCGTTGAAGGAAAAGGTAACGCTACTGACGGTGTCCGTGAAGGTGAGCTGCGAACCGGAGACGGTGGCGGGGAAGGTGTTGGCGGGGTGGCGATTGTCTGTGACGGAGGCCGCGCCCACGGTGTAAGTGACGGAGAGGCCGTTGTAGTTGACGGTGAATTGCTTGGTAGTGGTGTTGTAGTCCAGGCCTGCGTACTGCAGGGTGGCCTGCGAGGTCGTGGTGTTGAGCGCGTAGGTGAGTGAGCCGGCGGTGAGGGTCTGATTGGGCTCGGTGCCGCTGAGCGTGGCTAGGTTGGTTGACTTGACTATGTTGACGTCGTTGACGGTGTAGACGGTGTTGCCGTCCGCGGAGAACTCATCGTCGTTGTTGATGAGGTAGCCCTTGAGGACGTTTGCGCCGCGCACGGTGTAGGTGAGGCTGGATTTGGGCGCGGTTTCCGGCACGATGAAGCGGCCGTTCACCATGGGATAGTAAGGGCCCGCGGCGGCATTGGTGTAAGCGACGGGGACGTTGACGGAGAAGGTGGTGGTGCCAACGAGGAACTGATTGTTGAGAACGGGATAGACCTGTGCGGGTGATTCGTTGTCCACGGCCAGCGTGACGGCGGTGCTGACGACGACGGAAGCGACGAGGACATCGGTGGCGCCGGGCGCGGGGAATGGATAGACGGCGTTGTTGGAGTCGACGAAGCTGATTACGCCGGCGTTGATGACGCAGATGTAGGTGATGCCGGTGACGGGATCCGTGAATTCACCGCCGGTGAGCTTGCCTCCGGAGGCGGTGAGGGTGGAGATGACCTCGGAGCCGCCGGGGAGCGTGACCGCGGCGACGGTGACGGTGCTGCCCGCGACGGTGATGGTGTATTGCAACGGGATCGTGAACTGGCCGCCCGAGATGGGGAAGACGCTGTAAATGTTGCCGCTGGCGGAGCCTGTATCTGCAACGCTTACATTTACGAAGTAAGTGGCGCCGCTGGGGACGGTGAAGTACGGAGTTGCGCCGAGGTTGGAGAAGATCTCGAAGCTGTTGCCCTGGTTGACGGCGGTGTTGCCGCTGAGGGTGTAGGTGAGACCAGTATCGGCGTCGGTGAACTGGTTGTTGGTAATGGCGAAGTAGTGCTGGCCATCGAAGGCGGCAACGTCCGTGGAGCGGCCGAAAAAGATGGTCTCGCTGCCGAAGGTGAACTGGTTAGGACTGAGCGGCCCGGTTGAGTTGACGATGTAGGTCTTGCTGGGACCAGCGGCGATAGAGACGCCGTCCGTACGAACGGTGTAGATGTGGGCGGCGGTGGTGATTTGCGGCGGCGTGCCGGTAAGCAGGTAGTACTTGATGCCGTCGAAGGCGGCGACGTCGTTGACGGTGTAGGTGGTGCCGGAGTCGGTGAAGGTGGAACGCGTCCACGGCGAGGTGCCGGAGAGCGTGAACGGCGGAGGCACGGAGACGGTGCCGTCGAGACCAATGCTGTAGGTAGTGCCCGCGTCCACAAAAGTGCGGTAGGAGAGGATCGGGTAGGTGATGCTGTCGCCAACGACAGTGTTGTTGCCGATGAGGTACTCGACGTTGCCGATGTTGACGGTGGTGGCGTTGGGCTGAGTGGTGACGGTGAAGCTCTGGTTGGCGGTGGTGATGGTGTAGGTAAAGCCGGAAGTGGTGAGCGGATAGAGAGTGCCGTTGCCGACAATCTGGCCGTTGAGCGTGTCGAGCTCGTAGACGTAGTTCTCGAGGACGACGACGTTGGCCTGCGTGATGTTGAACTGTCCGGAGATGGTGGCGCCGTTGAGCGAGCCGCCCTTGAGCGCGATGGTGTACTGCACGCCGTTGAGCAGGAACTGGGTGTTGCCGGCGGTCATGCTATAGACGTTGCCGCCCCCCACGACAGTGTTGGGCTGCACGTTGGTGTTCATGATGTAGACGGTACCGTTAATGGAGAACTGGTAGGGGTTGATGGGATAGGTCTGACTGTTGCCGGTGACAGTTTGGTAGTTGCCAAGCTGGTCCTGATTGAAGGTGTAGAAGTTGCCGCTGAGCGTGAACATCTGCGGCGAGGTCATGAGCGCGTAGGACGCAGGCGAGCCCGTAGTGGAGGCAGAGTACGGGAACATGGGGCTGGCGTTGACGGTGTACTGGCCGTTGGCGAAGCCGATGACGTAGCCATAGCCGCTGTTGGAGGTGAAGGCCAGACCGGTTTGCAGCGGGACCGTGGTGGTGGTTGTGCCGGCGGTGATGGTGACGGTGCCGTGGACTGGGTCGTAGGTGTAGGTACGGCCGATGACGCCGAGGACCATGTTGGTGAGGCCGCCGGGGTTATTGAAGACATCCACAGTGACGGCGGAACTGTTCACAAGGCCGCCAGCCGCGATGGAGAACGGCGTGATGGTGATCGGCGAAGGCGCCTCGCTACCGGCGGGCGCGTCAACGTCCTGGTAGGAGACGGTGTAGATGCCGCCGGTGAGCGGGTTGAAGGTAAAGGTGGTGCGGTCGGCGGTGACGTGGGCGTTGTTCGGGCCAAACTGGTAGCTCTTGCCGCCGAAGACGATGGTGTAGCGCGAGGTGACTCCGTCTGTGAGTGTTGTGCTGAGGTTTACCGAACAAGTGTTGGCGTTGAGGACGAACTTGGGCAGCGTGATCACGCCGTAGATGGGATTGGCAGGGTCGGTGGTGTCGATGAAGTATTGCGTGCCTGTCGCGGTTACAGTTTTGCCGGTGGAATCGAAGAGACTGTTGGAGATTCCGTTGAAGGTGTAAAAGATGGAGTCGTCGGCCTTCATGGTGGCGCCGGGCGTGGGATCGCCGGAGACAGCGGGCGGGATGGCGCCGGAGCCCTGAAAGGCGCAGCTGAAGGGTGTGCCGATGAGCGCGCCGAGGCCGTCGCCGCCATAGAGGCCGGCGGATGGGCCAGCCGGTACGGTGGGACGAGGGATGTAAGTGGTGAGGTCCTTGGATTGCAGGATGGCAACGGAGACCTGTTTGTCGAGGCCATTCGAGAGCGAGCCGTAGAACGGCACGGACTTCTGGGACTTGGTGTTGAAGGGAACGATGGTCGTGGAGCCGGCGATCTGGTAGGTAACCGAGCCGGAGTAGATCTGCGAGATCTGCACGGGCTGATGGTTGGCGCCGAGAACGTTGAGCGTGTAGCCGTTGAAGCCGGGCGCTCCCAGGATAGGAGCAGCCTGCACGCTGCCGCCGACGGATTGGATGGGAATATACGCGGGCGGTTGGCCAGGGCTGGATGGGCCCATCGCCGCATAGATGAGGTTGGAAAGCTTGTTGATCTGCGCAACGAGGTCCTGCGGATTGACGTTGTTCGGCGTTTCAGGGATGGGCGGAGTAGCGCCGAGGCTGGCTGGCGCGCCGAGTGTGACTTTGAGCGGGAAGCTCTGCGTCTCCAGCACGCCGCCGTTGGGCGAGTAGAGGACATAGGTATAGAGCTCGTAGTAGTTGCCGTCGGAGTCGATGGAGTAGCTGGCGACTTTGGTACCGGTGCCGGTGCCGTCATCGACGAGGCACATGGCGTAGCCCTGGTCGATGAGGTCGAAGCTGGCGCCCTTGAGGGTCCAGTAATGGTCGCGCGAGAAGATGAAAAAGTCGTACTTGGTGGGCAGGCCGTACAGTGGAAAGGTGGTCGTGCCGGTCGGATTGCTGCCGATGGAGGCGACGTCGCGGTCGGCTTTCTTGCTGAGGAAGACGGAGCCGGTGACGCCGTTCTGCAGATGCAGATTGCAGGAGACGACGGAGCTGTAGGTGTCCATTAAGCCGAGCAGCTGCGGGCGCACGGGATTCTGGATGGAGAGGATGAGTGAGCGCGTGCGGTTGGTGAACGTGGGATCGACGAGCGCCGGCGGGACGTTCGGAATGTAGTTTGGCAGGCCGGGCGCGGTGAAGGAATCGTAGGCGAGACTCCAGTACTGGCGCGGCAGGCTCATGTCCGAGTTGTAGAAGCTGATGTCCCAGTCTTGGCCCATAACGCCGGTGATCTGCTCGAACAGCGGGATCTGCGCGGGGAGAACGTCGTTGACGTCGAAGTGGTCGGGGCTGGAGAAAGTGTAGCCGGCGGCGCTGAGATAGCCGTTGAGAAAGACGAGGCCCTTGGTGGACTCGGTGGAGTCGTAGGGCGAGAGTGTGCCGAGGTCGTTGTTGTTGTAGTCGAAGAGCACGACGATGAGCAGGTTCGACGTGGAGGAGACCGCGGAGACGAAGCTGAGGCCGACTTGGTCGTTCTGCAGCATCGACTCTTCAATCTTGTAGGCCACGCCGGAGACGGACTGGAAGCTGTTGACCGACATGCCCATGTAGCTGGTGCTGAGCGGCGTGGTGACGGGACGGTTGTGAGAGGAATAGACAATGTTCGGGCGATCCATGCCGTCGCCAGTGGGCAGGATTTGCTGCGCGCAGATGTTGGTGGGCGGATTGCGATATGGCTGCGGATTGGCGGAGCGCCAGCAGATGCCTTCCTGGATCTGGCCGTTGGTGAGCGCCAGGATCTGCTGCTTGGGCTGCAGCGGGTATTTGTGCGCGAGATCGTTGGTGGTGAATAGGACGGCGATGGGATCGTAGACGAAGTGCAGCTTCTGCAAGCTGAGGACGGGGTTTTCCTCGAGGTCGAGGTTGAAGCCGTTGGGGTAGTTAACGCCGTTGACGGTGGCGCCGGTGGTGGCGACTATCTCCGGGTAGACAAAGGTCCAGATCTGCTGGCCGAGGAAGTTGGAGAGGTCGGCGATGAAGCCCTTGCCGGCGTCAAGCTCGGGGATGGGGATGAAGATGGTGGGGACGTAGAAGGTGTTGCCGGTGATGTCGGTGAAGTCGAGGGTGTCGAGCGTGTCCACCATGGTGGTTGGGGTATAGGTGGTGCCGAAGTAGGAGAGCCCGCTACGCTTGTAACGGGCGGCCTGCGCGAGCTTCAGGTTGCCGGTCTGCGTGGGGACGAAGGTATCAATGAGCAAGCCGGAGGTAGCGCTGAGCCCGCCTACGGAGCTGAGCGAGGCGACATTGGAGACGGCGCGCACCATGTAGACGAGGTTGTTGTAGGTAAGGAGCTGGAACTGTGGTGGAAGCTGGTTGCCGTTGCTGTCCTGCGAGACTAAGCTGCCGGTGGTGATACTGATGGTGCCGAGGCTGGTATTAATGGTGTCGATGGTGGTGAGAGTGGAGCTGGCCTGGCCGGCGATGTAGCACTCGGTTGGGAATTTGAGTATCTGGTTTGTGCCGATGGAGAGGTCTGCGGTGCCGGCGGTGGAGTCGATGGAGAGATTGGTGTATTGCGCGGTGCCGCCGTTGGTGGTGACTCCGATGATGTAGGGCTTGTTGGCTACCGAGATGGTCTGGACGGCGTCGTATTGATGGTCGGCGAAGGTGTGGGTGAGCGCGTACATATGCGCGGGCTGGCGCTTGTCCACGGCGAAAGGTGCGTCGAGTCGGAAGGGGACGAGGTCGCCGCCGCCGTAGGCCACGTAGATGGAGGTGCCGGTGGGATTGGTGGCCTGCATCAGGTGGCAGTCAGTGTTCCAGTTGAGGCGGCGGCAGACGAAGCAAGCGGGCGGAGTGGGCGGGAAGATGAAGTTGATGAGATTCGTGTCGAAGAGCGAGGCGTCGGGCAGCTTGTCGATAGTGACCCCGGTGAGCGCGCGCGACGTGGCGGCGTCGCCACCACCGGTGGGTAGGGTTGCTCCTCCTCCGCCAAACTCGCTGAGGATGGCAGTGCTGGCAAACTGCGTATAGAGGATGCCGGGATTGAAGATGGCCGTCTGCTTGGCGGAGTACGGCATGTTAGTGAAGATGTAGGACTGCGACTTGCGCAACTCAAGGTCGAGGATGGCGGGGTAGGGGCTGAAGTCGAGATTGTCGAAGTTGTTGGAGCCGTCGTAGAGCGAGTACATGTAGCCGAGCGAGAGCTCGTTGGTTTTGCTGAGGACGTTCGTGTAAGCGCTGTCCTGGTAGGCCCAGTTTCCGTACTGATCGTGCACCATGGAGGGCACGATGATGGTCATGTTGTAGGCGGTGAGCGTGCTAAGGAAGACGACGCGCACGTAGTAGGGATCGTAGGTGACGTTCTGTGTGGGGTCGGGCAGCTGGTCGGGAATGGCCAGGTCGGAGTCGACGAGTTCGATGAGATAAGCCTCGCCGGTGCCGGGGTTGTAGACGGAGAAGCCGTAGATGGGCTGGAACTGGCGGCGGCCAAAGGCTGCAGCCTCCGACGCGACGGCTTGGACAGCGTGGTCTTGAGTGACAGCGTTCTGCGGCGAGAGCGCCTTCGTGATGGCGAGGCTGGCGGTGGCAACCTGCGCCTGCTGTTTATCGATGCTCTGTTGTGCGGTGACGCTCCTGGGCGTGGAGGTGATGAGCCCGCCGGTGTTGAGGTTGGTAACGAGTGCCCCGGAGACAGAGGTGGTATTTGCGGCGGAGACTGTTGTGGTCGCGGTGGTGGCGACAGTGGTGGCGTCGACGGTGGTCGCCGTATCGGCGGTGTAGGGATTGTTCTGCTGCAGCTGGCCAGGCACGATGATCTGCTCGCCGTCGAGCGGGCCGGGCGTTTGTTGGACAACGGGCGGGAATGTGGTGTTGAGGATGTTGAGGATGGTGTTGGTGATGACCTTGAGCTGGCCCTGGTCGACGGCCTGGGTCGTGTTGTCATAGGGGAATTCGTAGATGGGCCACACGATCATGCCGGAGGTGTCGAGGTACATCTGCATCGGTTCCTGCGTCTGTGCAGTGGCGAGGCCGATGCGCGCAACGTCCGCCTGCGCCTGGCTGATCCGCGCAGCTTCGGTGGCGCCCGTGTAGCGGACGTCGAGGTAGGGATTGTGGCGATTGGCGAACTGCCAGTACTGGTTCTGCGGCCAATAGACAGGCGGGTATGGACGCGAGTTCGGGTCGACGGCGAGGCCCTCCATGTTGATGACGCTGAGCATGTAGCGTGTGCTGCCGATGACCACGCTGTCGTCTTCGGGCACGAAGACGTATTTCAGCACGGTCCCCATCTGGGCCTGGCGCACGAGTCCCATGAGGACGTGGCAGGGCGCGAAGGCGGCAGAGGTCGTGTTGTCCGGCGCGGAGTTGATGACGGCGCTGGCGAGGAAGACGTTGGCCGAGCTGACCAAGCCGATGGCGCTGGTGTCCACATTGATGTTGGAGTACACGAAGAGCGAGCTGTCCGTGATGGAGAGTGCGTAGTTGGGCGTCCCGCTGGCGACGGCGCTGAGGGTCATGCCGCCGTTGAAGCCGGCGCCGGTGAGCTGCGACGGGACGACGGTGAGGAAGATGGGGACGGACAAGAGCGTCATTTGCGCGGCGCCCCCGATGAAGCTGCCGAAGTAGACGCTGCCGGGCTGCGGCGTGGGCGAGCCGGCCGGCGTGGGCACAATGACGCTGGAGGCAAGTAGCAACTGATTGGCATCGAGCAGATCGTATTGGCTGTTATTGGCGCCGATGGTGAGGCGGACGCAGTATTGCGCCCCCTGCATCACTCCGCTGGTGCCGATGGCCGGGGCAGCGAGCGTGACTTGGAGATTCTGGTAGGATGCGACGGTCGTGGTGGTCGCGGTGTAGACCATGGCGCCAACATAGGTTGCGCCTCCGGGTGTTCCGGCCTGCGTTATCAGGCTGGTTGCTGTGCTGCCGTCTGAGCCGCGCACGCTGAGGTTAGAGCCGGTGACCGAGAGGATGTAGGTGACGCCGGCGGTAAATGTAACTCCGGAGGAAGCAATCTGGAGTTGGTAAACGTTGGGAGCGCTGGTGGCGGCGTTCTGAGTCTGTGTGAGGTTGATGACGACGCCCTGGGTCTCGGTCTGTAGCGTTGCGCCAGCGCCGAGGGATTGCTGGGCGAAGGCTGTACCGATTTCGATGTTGGTGATGCCGGTTCCAGTGAGAGCTTCCTGCGGAATAAAGGCATTCAGGCCCACCTGGACGACGATGGGGTTCTGCTCGATCAGGATGGGATTGTTGGCGGTATTGCCGATGCTGACGCCGGGCAGAACCGTGGGGAGGTTGGTAATGACGCCGACGGGCTTGTTGACTGCGGGCGGAGGAACAACAACTGGCAGAGGCGCGACCACTGCGGCTTCGACGGCTGGCTTTGCGGCGGCCTCCTGGACCTTGGCGATGCCGTTGTCGATGGGGACGCGGAAGACGGGCGGCGTGGTAGTGATGGTGGCGACGATGGGGACGGTGAGCTGATCCACGACGCCCGCGGCAGGCGTGGAGGTCATGTCGAAGTTGAGGCCGGCGTCGGTGATGCTGAGGCCTGCGCCGTTGGTGGTGCCTTTGGCGGCGATGGCAGTGTCGAGGATGGAGACGAGCGAGTCGGTGGACCAGAGGTAAGTGGCCTTGGTCAGATTGCCAACGACATGCTGCAGCGTGCCGCCGTTGAGGAACGGCGTCGTGGGATCGTAGATGGTGGTGGGCGCGGCAAGGGCCGCGGCGGCAGAAGTAAATTCCGAGTTGGCGGAGCCGTAGTCGTAGATGGGGACGCCGAGTGATTTCTGCCAGGAGTTATCGCGGTAGTAGCCGATGATGCACTGGTTGGCGAAGGCACTCAGCGGCGAGGCAGCCGAGCAGGTGAGCGCGAGCACGCCCAGGTCGGCGCGAGGCTTGAAGGTGGTGTTCGTGATGACGGTCGCGTTCTGAAAGGCATAGGAGGTGAAGACCTGGCCCTGCACATTGGTTTGGCTGGTGGCGTCGAGCGCGAGCGCAGTGGCGCTGGAGTCGACGTAGCCCGGGCCTCCAGAGAAGATGACGGTCTGGCCGCAGTGCACGGTGGCGTTACCTTGCGAGCCCGTGGTTTGCTGTTTATTGACGTAGTAGTTGCCGGAAGAGACCTGATCGTGTGAGTAGTAGGTGGGCAGGAAGAAAGTGGTGGCACCGAGCTGGTTGTTCTGCGTGACGTCGTAAACGAGCGCATCGACCAGGGGGACGATCGCGGGCTGGTCATTGTAGATCTGCTCGTTATGGGTGGCGAGAAAGTCGTTGAGCGGCACGACCTGCGAGACGGCGGAGCCAAGCACGATGGTGCGCAAGCCGGTGGCGGGGTCGTAGCCGCTTTGCAACTTGGCGGGCAGAGCCGCGAAGGTTGGATTGACGGGAGTCGGGTTGATGTCTGCGCCGAGGCCGCCGGGAATGTAACAAAAGTTGACCGCAGAAAAAATGGAGCTTTGGGAGAGTGCGACGTAGAGGTCGCGGATGCCGGCGTCGGTATTGGGATAGAGCTTTCCGGTGGTCTGGTTGAGCGGTGCGGTGGAGGAGGTGTTGGCCGTCAGCGAAAGCTGAAAGTACTCCTCCCGCACCTTCCTGACCACGAAGAGACGCGTGGAGCCAAGTTGCGCGTAAGGGTCCACTTCGGAGCCAACCATATAGGTGTTGAAACTCTGCAGAGTATTACTGGCGTCGTACCAGGATTTGCCCAGCCAGCTGAGAGCACTGTAGAACCATGCGGGCGCCCACCGGAGCAGCGGAAGCGGATGGAAGATGGGAACGCCGAAGATAGGCAGCGGGGCTACTACCGGTTCAGGCGCCGGAAGGACGATCCGGTTGACGGAGGAAACAACCGTCTCACTGGGCGCGCCTGTGAGGGTCTCGTTTACCGGGGATGCGGCGTTGGAAGCGAGGAAATTGGCCATGTCGGGTTCTCCGAGGGGCCGGTTCGAACCGTGAAGCGGTCATCGAACATAGCACGGAAGAAACCAAGCCGAGCAAAGATGTAGTTTCCGGAAGGAAGAGGCTTAGTTGTTTGAGACAGCTCGATTCCTGGGAAGTAAAGAATGCCCCGAGGTATATTGAATTGTCAAGCAGGGCAGGCGCTCGAGAACGTCATTCTTGAGAGGCACACCTGCTGCATCTGTCGCAAACGCTGCAATACGCGTCTCAAAGGATGCGAAAGACTGTCCGGGCTGGCCTCCGGAGCCTCCGGCGATCAGGAGACATACTGGACTTCCGGACGGCTGCAAGGAGGAGCAAGGCTCCAAAGCCGGCACGAACATGGCTGCGTTATAACTGCGGCGATACGATGGAACCCGCATTTTGAATAGACTATTGACTGCAGATAATTTCCCTGCTTGGATGCACACTGATGAGTGGCAGAGTTGTGGGCGCGCCAGACCAAGTGCTTGGGTCGGCCTGTAACTCCTTATGCTGGACGATTTTGCGCGTAAGTCGTTTGCCGAGAGGATTTTACAGCGCATACCATCGCCTAACTATAACAAACAAAGGATTTTACGCCCAAAATATGGGTGGGGGTACCCTGAATCCGTGCGTCTCCCGGTCGGCACAGCCGAAGCCGTCCCCTCGCAAAATCGCTAGCCTACAGACAGATGCTTAGTCCTTCAGCACCTGGTCAACTGTCTCGATATCGACTAGTCCCTTGCATCCGTAAATTGCGGGCAGCACGCGATCGGCGGGGTAGGTTCGCCGCAACTGGGCGACCTTCTCCGTGCCGCAGCGGTAGGCCGGCAGATACATCCGGCCCAGCAGGGGATGACGTCCCCATGCGCCCGACAATTTATCGGCGCGCTCTTCCGTGACTAGGAAATCGCGGCGCAGTGTGGCCGCAACTTCCGGCTGCGGTTTTCCTTCGCCCCAGGTGAGATAAGACGACTGGTTCTTGGCGTCGTCTTGCAGCAGAGCCAACAGCACGCCGATTTGCAGATCTTCGTCGGGCAACTGGTCCACTTCAGTGACACCATGCGCAATCAGAATCGCGTTGTTGGCGATGCCCTCAAAGAGCGTGGCGGCGCGGGTGTTCATGGTAAGGATGGTGGCCTCGAAGCCGGCCTTTCCCCGCACGTACAAATCCTGCAGGTAAGCGAATGTGGTGACATGGCCCGGCACGACCTCGTGGCTTACGAGCTGCTCGAATTCTGGATAGGAAATCTGCAGCGAAGCGTTGATCTCGTAGTTGGCTTCGTATTGCGGAGAGTCGTCGGCGTTGCGCGCGCGGCCGATATAGTTCATCGAGCCGGAAAACCACGCGTCCTTGATGGGTTGGAAGTCGATGTTCGCTCGCGGCACCCTCGCCAGTTCCTTGGGAAGATAGGGCGACAGGTGCTTGGCGCTGAGGGTATCAAAACGCGCGATCACAGCCGCGCTCAGAGCGCGCACAGTGGCCATCGGCGCCACACGCTCGCGGCGCCATGCATCGACGGCCTCGAGCAACCCGCCGGCATTGGCCGAAGCATAGCCGGCCCGGCCCAGCAATTCAGCAACACGCTCGCGCTTTTTCTGCGGCTGAGAAGGCTCCGGCGGCCTGGCCGTTGACGCTTCGACGCAGCGAACATAGGGCACGGCATCGCCTTTGCCTGCGACCTCCATCGCCAGGTCCCACATGGTATCGAGAGAATTGGCCATGCCGGTCAGAAATGCTTGGCGCAACCCGTCCATTTTTTTCGCTTCCTGGCGAACTCCATCGATGGCCGCGGGCAGGTCAACCGCTCGCAGGTACTCTTCGACTGCCTCGCGATTCTTGACCGAAACGCCGCCCAGTTGGCGCAGTTGCGCCGCTGCCGGGTGCGTGTAGGCGGCGGGCAGCGGGAAATCGGAAAACCATGAATCGGCGATGAAGCGGCCCATGCCTGAAGGGTTCATCACGTCACCACCCCAGAGCGTGTCAATGCCTAAAACTGCATCAGCAATAAACTTATCTGCTTGATTCATTACTTACACCTTCTCCTTCTTTGTGGAACGAAACCATACATAGAGGCAGACGCACACGAAAAGCAGCGCGGAAATCGACTGCGAGATGCCATCGTTTGAATAAAACGGAGTCCTAATCCAATCGGAGCTATACCAGGGGATGAGGTGCAGGGCCGCGCCAAGGACGCCACCGAGCGCACCGCCGGCCATCAGTCCCGAGGCCAGGATAACGCCGCGCTCGCGAATTCTGCTGCCCTGTTCGCCGCCGGTCTTTTCCGAACGCTTGTTGATGAAGTGCGAGAGGATGCCGCCGGCCAATACGGGCGAGGTGAGATCCAGTGGCAGGTAGATTCCCAGGGCGAAGACCATGGAAGACTTGCCTAGCATTTCCAGGATTATCGTGATGAGGGCGCCGATTCCGAAGAGCATATAGGCAACAGGCTGGTGGCTCATGAATCCCACCACCAGGGCCTTCATGATGGCAGCTTGCGGCGCCGGCAGCGCCCCTTCTCCCGTTTCTCCGAATTGATAGACCTTGGCCAGCAGGACGATGGTGACCCCTGCGGTAATTGCGGCGGCAATGACGCCGATGAACTTTACCTTCTGTTGTGCGGCAGGAGTTGAGCCGAGCCAGTAGCCGGCCTTCAGGTCGGTGATGAACTGGCCGGAGACGCACAGCGCGGTGCAGACCATGCCGGCAATGGCCATCACGAAAAACATTCCCGTGTCTCCCGAGAGGCCAAAGTTCAACAGCACCACAGCGGAGATGATGATGGTGAGCATGGTCATCCCGGAAGCAGGATTGTTGGCGGTTGTGGCAATTGCATTGGCGGCTACAGAGGTAAAGAAGAACGAGAAGATCAGCGTGAGGACCAGGCCGAGAGCCAATACCGTCCAGGAGACTTGAAGCCGGCCAAAGAAGATGGCCACAGCGATGGAGCTGGCGACCACACCGAGAAGAATGGAGATGATGGAAATATCGCGGTCGGTGCGCTCCGGGGCCGCGGCCTCGCCGTGGCGGAAGGTGCGCAGCGCAATGCTAAAGGAGCCCGCGACCACGCGCAGCGATTTTAGAATGCCTATGATGCCGGCGGTGGCGATGGCTCCCACGCCGATAAAGCGCACGTAGTTGCGCACGATCTCCGCCGCGGTCATTTGCGCGATGGGAATTGCGGAGGGGTAGACAGCCGTGTTGATGTGGCTGCCGAAGTACCAGATCAACGGGACCAGGACGAAGCTGGTAAGAACACTGCCGGCGCAAAAGACCATTGCGCTGCGCAAGCCCATCACATAGCCCAGGCCGAGAATGAATGTGACCGCGTCGAATTTGAAGACCATGCGGCCCTTGTCGGCGAGGCTGCGCATCACCGGCACAAATTGGAAGTCGAGATATTCCTTCCAGACATGAAAAGTGGTGACGAAGAAATCGTAAGCGGCTGCGATGCCGGTTGCCTGAAGGAGCAGCTTGGCCTGCGAGCCGCCCTTTTCGCCGGTGACGAGCACTTCGGTGATGGCGGTCGCTTCAGGAAATGGCAGTTGGCCGTGCATCTCGCGCGTGAAATAGCGGCGCAGCGGAATCAGAAAGAGTACGCCCATGCAGCCGCCGGCCAGGCAAATGAAGATGGTCTGCACCGGATGCGGATCGAGGTGAAGTATGTAGAGCGCGGGCAGGGTGAAGATGGCGCCGGCCACCACACTGCCGGAGGCCGCGCCGATGCCGGTGATAATGACATTTTCAAGCAGGCTGGTGCGCCGCTTGTATACGCGCGCCAGGCCGATGGCGAGGATGGAGATGGGGATGGCGGCTTCCATCCCCTGACCGACCTTCAGTCCCGAATATGCTGAAGCGACGGAGAAGATAACGCAGAGCACCACTCCCCAGAAGATTGAGCGGAACGTCAGCTCCGGCTCATTGGCCGCAGCGGGAATGATGGGCTGGAAAGATTCGCAGGGTTTCAACGGACGGTAGGCATTTTCTGGAAGAGAGGTTGGTTCGTTTTCGTTCATCAATCTAAAATCCCCTATCGGAGGCGATCCCCGGCCCTGTTTCAAGGGCATCCAGGCGAATGCCAATTCGGACCGGTCTTGGATTCACTTTAAGCCCGCAGTACACCATACACTCTACCAACGGCCCGGAGTCAAATCGGGCGGGAATGGGAGCACTTGCCTAGAGGCTATCTCGTCTGAAAGGCAGACACTTCCGGAACTTTACTGCTTGCGGGTGACGGTGGGGGATTTGGTCACGGCCGACTGCTTGCGCAGCGGCACCATGGCTCCCGCGCCGGGAGCGGCCTGAGAAAAGCGCGAGAGCATCTCCGAGCGCACGTACTCGACGAAACTCTGCATCTGGCGGTTCATCTCTTCCATGCGTTCGCGCATCTGCAGAATGATGGCGATGCCGGCGATGTTGACGCCGAGGTCGCGTGCGAGGTTGAGGATGAATTCGAGGCGCTCAATGTCTTCGTCGGTGTAGAGGCGCGTGTTGCCCTCGGTGCGCGACGGCTTCAGCAGGCCCTCGCGCTCATAGAGGCGCAGGGTCTGGGGATGGATTTCGTACATCTCGGCTACCGCCGAGATCATGTACGCGCCCTTCGACTTGCGTTTTGCGGCCATATACTTTCCCGAATCAGCTTATCTTAATTGGTACGCGAAGTGCTCCTGGAATCGACTGCCTCACATCTTCTCAAACAGCGCTGTGCGCGGGTCGTGGTCGTTCAGTTTGGCCAGCTCGCGCATGATCTCGCGGCTGCGCTCGTCCGAGAGCGTGGGCACCTGCACCTCGACAGTCACAATCTGGTCGCCTCGCTGTCCGGGGTGCTGCGCGCTCTCCACGCCGCGCTCCCTCATGCGCAGTTTTTGCCCGCTCTGGGTGCCGGGAGGAATCTTCAAGTGCGCGCGGCCGTCGATGGTGGGCACATCCACCTTGGCTCCCAAAGTGGCCTCGGGCACAGTTACCGGAACGGTGAGATGAATGTCGTCGCCCGAGCGCGTGAAGACCGGGTGAGCGCCGGTGCGAACGATGAGAAACAGATCACCCGGCGCGCCGCCGTTCACGCCGGCGTTGCCCTTGCCTTGCAGGCGAATGCGCTGCCCGTCGCGCGTGCCGGCCTTGATGCGAAACTCGACCGCCTCGCTGCGGTTGACCAGGCCCTCGCCGTTGCAGGTGGCGCAGACATTGGAGGTTTGCCCGGTACCGTTGCAACGTGGGCAGGGAATGTTGAACTTCATGCGCCCGCCCATTTGCGTCACCTGGCCCGTGCCTTTGCACTCCGGGCACTGCATGGGCCCGCCGCTGGATGCCTGGCCGTGGCATGTGGGGCATACCTCCTGGCGATGCACATCAATCCGTGCCTGCCCGCCCCGAATGGCGGTCCAAAAGTCTACAGTGGCCTGGTATTCAAGATCGGTGCCCGGCTGCGGACCGCGCGGGCGCTGCGCCTCGTGCGCCCCGCTGAAGATGCCGGAAAAGATGTCTTTGAAGCTGCCCCACGACTGCGAACCTGCTCCTGCTTGCTGGTCTGCGTGCATCCCGGGACCGCTCTGGAAACCGGAAAAGTCGAAGCCGCCGAAATCCACTGGCGCGCCGCGGCCCGAGCTCTGCCGGGCATAAGCCTCGGCCGCCGCAGGGTCGATCTGGTCGGAGTAGAAGCCCACCTGGTCGTAGACCTTGCGCTTCTTCTCGTCGCTCAGCACGTCGTTGGCCTCGGAGATCTCCTTGAACTTTTCCTCGGCCTGTTTGTCGCCGGGGTTCACGTCGGGATGATACCGTCGCGCAGCCTTGCGGAAGGCCTTGCGAATCTCTTCGGGCGTGGCAGTCTTCTTCACGCCAAGCGTGCGGTAATAGTCTTTATTCGTCGTGGGCATGATCGCCTTTGGAATCTGTTTTGGTTACGCGCTGATAATTGTCATCCATTTTCCTGACGCTGCACGCTCCATTTGATAATAAACAAGATGGTCAATGAATGTAGCATCAGACAAGCACTGTGATGCACTAATGAAAAACCGCGTTGCGGCCGGCGATCAATCGGCGGCGTCGGCTTTTCCTGCGGCAGCCAGGGCGGGTTGCCTGGCGGCGCCTGACGTTGGGATGGCGTCGAGGTCCACCTTGCCATCGGCCAACTGCATGAGGAAATCCTGGGACGAAAAGGGTTTCTGGTCCTTGAGCAGCTTGCTGGCGCGGATGTAGCTGCCGTCAGGTTGTTGCAGACGAGCCTTGAGAGTGTCAGCAAGATACGCGGGCAGAATCTCGTCGTGAATGCGGGCGAGCGCAGCGGGGTCGCGGACGGGGAAAACCACTTCGCAGCGCTCGAAGAGGTTGCGCGGCATCCAGTCGGCCGAGCCCATGTAGATTTCGTCATTTCCGCCGTTGGCGAAGTGGAAAATGCGCGAATGCTCGAGAAAGCGGCCCACTATGGAGCGGACTCTGATTCTTTCAGACAGGCCTTTGACGCCGGGGCGCAGCGTGCAGAGGCCGCGAATGATCAAGTCAATCTCGACGCCCGCTTGCGAGGCCTGGTAAAGAGCCTCGATGACCGAGGGTTCAAGCAGCGCGTTCATCTTGGCGACGATGTGAGCGGGGCGTCCGGCCTGGGCGTGCTCACTCTCGCGGCGGATAAGGCCCAGGAAGCTTTCGGCCATGGTGAGAGGCGCCACCAGCAGCGGCCGGTAGTCGTCGATTTCGGCGTGGGCGGTGAGATAGTTGAAGACCATGTGGACGCGCTCGGTAATCTGTGGGTCAGAGGTGAGTAAACTCAGGTCGGTATAGAAGCGGGCGGTAACGGGGTTGTAGTTGCCGGTGCCCAGATGACAGTAGCGGCGGGTTTGGCCGTCCTCGTCGCGGCGCACCAGCATGGCTAGCTTGCAGTGGGTTTTGAGGCCGACAACGCCGTGGAAGACCTGTACTCCTGCGTCCTCCATGCTTCGTGCCCAGCGGATGTTGGAGGCCTCGTCGAAGCGGGCCATCAACTCGACCACCAGCGTGGCCTCCTTGGTGGATGCGGCCTCAGTAAGCGCCGAAAAGACGGGCGAGTCGTGGCTGGTGCGATAGAGGGTCTGCTTGATGGTGACTACGGCGGGGTCTTCCGCGCCCTGCTGAATGAAACTCACCACAGGGTCGTAGGAGTCGTAAGGGTGGTGGAGGAAGATGTCGTGGCGGCGCAACTCGTCGAAGACGTTGACGGACTTGCGGCTCAGCTTGAAGGACCTTGGAGTGAACGCCGGAAATTTCAGATCCGGCCGGTGCACATCCTCATAAAAGAACATTAGTCGCGAGAGGTTCACCGGGCCGTCGCCGCGCAGAACCTGGTCCTCGTCGAGTTCGAAGTTGACTCTCAGCCGCTCGACAATCTCCTCGTCGGCAGCAGTCTCAATCTCCAGGCGCACCGCATCGCCCTTGCGGCGATTGTGGAGTTCGACGCGAATCGTCTCGAGCAGCGAGCGCGCTTCCTCTTCTTCGAAGTAGAGGTTGGAGTTGCGCGTGACGCGGAAAGCGGCGCGGCACAGCACCTCGTAACCGCGGTACATTCCGCTGAGGTTGTGGGCGATGAGGTCCTGCAGCAGCAGGTAGTCGTATGCGCCTTCGGCGCCCGGCAGGCGCACAAAACGAGGCAGAGCGCGGGGCACCGTGACGACGCCCAGCACTTGAGGACCGGAGCTGCGCCGCTTTCGCCGCAGCAGAAGCGCCAGACAAAGAGCCTTGTTGAGTACGCGCGGAAAGGGATGGGCGGGATCAATGCTGATGGGCGTCAGCAACGGGTCAACTTCGCGCTGAAAGTAGCTTTGAGCGAAGGCGCGGGCCTCTTCGTCCATCTCCTCCCACTCCAGCAGGCGGACGCGCTGCTTGCGCAATTCGGGCAGAAGCTGCTCATTCCAGCAGCGGTACTGCGCATCGACAAAGCTGTGGATTTCGGCGGTCAGCACGGCGAGGGATTCGTCGGGGCGCAGGCCGTCGTAACCCGGTTCGCGGTAGCCGTCCTCAATGCGCTGCATGAGGCCGGCCTGGCGCACTTCAATGTATTCGTCGAGGTTGGAGCCGGTGATGGCGAGGAACTTTACCCGCTCCAGGAGCGGATTGGAGGGGTCTTCTGCCTCTTCGAGCACACGCCGGTTGAACTGCATCCAGGAGTGGTCCCTGCCATTAAAGAGTTTTTGTTTCTGTGTCATTCGTGCCATTGCGTCCGTTCCGTGCGCCGTAGTTGGCAGTCTACAGCTTTTTGGAAGAACAAGGAATAGGGGGCAAAGAGTAGGGAGCAGGGACTAGGGAATAGGGACTAGGGCGCGCGAAAAGGGCTGAGTGCGGGAGGAGAGGCTTTCTTGCGCAAAATTGGGCTAATTCGCGAAAGGGCGGTCAGCTTTCCTTGCGGTAGAGCATGTCTCGGATGGTTCGCCTTCTGGCTTCATTCATTTCGCTCTCGGCTTTGCGGGCGTCGGGGTCCAGAGGGCTATTTTCGTCGGGTTCGGCGGACTCGGGTTCACTGCACGAAGGGCAGCGATTGGCGAAGCCGGGCTTGTTCGGGTGCAGTTCGAACTCCTGGGAGCAAATGACGCAGGTTTTGATCGGAAAAGCCATACAAAAAACATGATAACGCGAACGATTTTTTCTTGGCAATTTCGGGGCGCCGGAGTAGATGCCGTGTGCAACGGAATGCCGACGCTGATAGCCGCTTCGGTACACTGACAATCCTCAGCCGGGATCAATCGGGTTCCGCCATGGAAACGCTATTTACTATGTAGTAGTTTCGGATCGGCGACGATCCAGGCAACACCCAATTCCTGGACCTTCCGTCGTTCGTTATCTATCCTCAGCCCTTGTGGTCAGTTTTGGGCTGCGCATGATCCAGGCGCAGGTGATGTGAAGAATGGACTCTGCTGCGTCGGTCCAGGTCTATCGCCCAACAATCGAGCGGATCGACGCATCCACGCAACCGGATTCTCTGGCGGTCATCCTGAGAACCTGCGGAATCGAATTGAAAACCGTCGATGCCCTGCGATAGACTGTTCCGAGTTCACCGGCAACGAGGGGTCAGCAGATCCGCATCGATGCGCGCTGCAATCAGGCCGGACCTTCCAGAACACGTACGAGAGAGGCACCTTTCCCATGTTCATCTCTACGCAAGCCCGCTCCGCGGCCATCGCCGCATTGGCTGCCATCGCCACTGTCAGCTCCGTCGCAATTCAAGCCCAAACCAGCTTCCCTGCCGAGGTCGCTTCCACTAAACCGATCGCTTTCTACCGGCTCGACTCCACCTCCGGACAAAGCCAGGCCGGCACCAGTACCTACAAGGTAACCGGCTCTGCCGCCATTGCGGTCTCCGGAGCGCCTGTCCTCACCGCGAATAATCGCTACCTCAACCTCGATGGACACTCTGCCTACATCACTACAACTCAATTCGGGGGAGTCGGCGCCGCCGCAAGCATCATGGCCTGGGTCAACATGGCTGAATTGCCCTCGAAGTCCGGCCACTTCTTTTACGTCGCTGGCGAGTCTGAGAACGGCAACGATCTCGACGTGCAGTTCGAAACTGACAATACCCTCAGGTTCTATACCGCCTCCGGCGGCCATCTTTCGTACACTCCCTCACCCAATTCGCTGATCGGCCAGTGGCATCAGATTGTTGCCACACTTGACACACCCACCCACGCCCGCGCGCTCTACTGGGACGGCAAGCCCGTCGCCACGGATAAAGGCGGAGGCGAAGCCGGCAAGAAAAATGTCTTCACCATTGGCGCAAGCGCCGTTTTCCCTGGCAGATTCTTTCATGGCGGCATCGACGATGTAGCCCTATGGAATCGCGCCCTCAAGCCCGCGGAGGTCACAGCCATCTATGCTGCCTCCGGCGCGAGCGCATCTTCGGCTCCCGCGAGCGCCCCGGCAGCAACTGTTTCTGCTTTCACCACAGCCTCAGGCCCCTTCGCCACCAAAGCCAAAGTCGAGATCGAAGATGCAAAGGGCCCCGTCCAACTCAAGCGCGAAGAGCAGATCGCCTATATGTTTCTCTCCGCTATTGAGGAGATCGAGCACGAATGCCAGCTCACCTTGCAGCACACTTGCCCACTGGATCAGCTTCTGTCGGGAACGTATCCCAGAGGAAACAGCATCGAGCATCTGAAGTTTGACCCAAACAAAAGCGACCCCAACTACACCTACACCCTCGCCGTGAACGGAATGGCCTGGGAAGCTCACGCCACTCCCAAGAAGTCTGGCTTGAAAGGCTTCTGCTCCATGTCCAGAAGCATTGGCACCACCACCGTCACCTACAGCAACAATGGACCAGCTGGCTGGACCAGCACGGAACTTGGCAACCGTGGAATGGAAGGCGATTCCTTCGCAACCCAATGATTTCCACTTCGACCAGCGTCAGGGCGCCCCAAGTTCCCGGGGCTCCCGACGATGGGTCTTCATCTCTGGGGTGGAGATCCCGTTTGTGGAACCCGGGACTTCACGAATCCCAAGTGGCGCCTCCAAAGAAGAGAGCAAGGCTGCTCCTTTGAGTTCCGAGTGTGTAGCCGGCAACCCGGACAGACCTTGCCTCCCTCCGAATGGAGTTTTTCCGCAGCCTGCGAGGCTCAGTCGATTTTGCCTGGCTTATGTACGGGCTGGAGACGCGTACACTTCGTTTGAATCTCGTACGTTTCAGGCCGGCCCACTACCGGCCGCTGTGCAGAATTGACCAGTCCTGCCCGGCGGGTTGAGGATAAAGGTTGAGAGCGGTCGCTTTATTCCCCGGAAGATGCAGTATCTTCGACTCGCTGTGCTCGCGCATAAGGAGGTCCCAATGCCCCCAGAATCCAGTTTGCCGAGTGAGAGCGCGACCCCGCCTCAGTCGATCCTTGCCGAAGCTGAGGCCTTTTCCAAGAGGGTGCATGGGCTGATGAATGGCCACGCCAAGGATGAGGCAGTGGTGTCAAGAGGGGTGGCCGGAATGGACGACGTGGTGGATTTGATGGCCGCGCGGCTCTACAGCATGGCCTCGATGCTGGTGGGCGAAGGTGAACAGAGCGTGCGGCTGGTGGAGCACGCGATTGCCAATGCGGAGGGTTCCGCTTGCCACGATCTGGAAGAAGCGCGCAGAAGCGGCCGGCGGGCGCTGGTTGCCGCGGCGATTAACCTGATGGCCAAGCGCAACCCCGGAAGCCTGGCCGCGCCGGATGGGCTGGAGCCGGTGTCAGCGTGCATTAAGGACGACGATCTGGCCTCGGCAGGGATTTCGACAGCGGAACTGGAAAAGATGATTGGCGGGACGGAGCGCGAACGGGTGCGAAGCTGGCTGGAAAGCCTGCCTGCGGCTCAGCGGACGGTTTTTGTGTTGCGCGCAGTGGCCGGGTTTACTACCCCTGAGACTGCCGCGATGCTGCGGACTCATGGTGGGCCGCAAGCCGCCGCATGGACACCGGAGGGGGTTCGTGGGGAATTTCGGCAGGGGCTGTGTTCGCTGGCTTCGCAATTGCTGCACGCTTCGGCGGCGAAGTGAAATACAGGGAACAGGGAATAGGCAGTGCCTGGCGAATCGAACGAGCATTCGGCAAGCGAGGAAACGTGTCCTGCAGGGGCTAAAGTCCATCAGTTTTGCTGGCCTTTGCGGCACGACTGAAGTCGGGTCCTGACACAAAGCCGGTCGATTTGGGATTCACCAGACGCCGCCGAGAGCGGAGTGCGTGACGCAACTTGGCATGTCGATTCGATACACTACATATACGAACCCTGCCGGTGGCTTTTCGCATCTGTTAGAGAGCGAACAATTTCAGGGTCAACAGTGCTTCAGTGAGAGTCGAACGGTTTAGATGCCCTCAAATACTTCAAACAACAGCTCGATTCGGCCCACAGCCCGCGCCCTGGCTCTGGGCCTCATGGTGCTGGCTCCCGTGGGGTTGGCCGCGCAAGCGCCGCCCACCGCATCGATGCAGCCGACCGCGTCAAGCTTTCAAGGCAGCGTGGCAAAAGACGAGGTCTCGGCGCAGCCTATTGATTTAACACTCGACGACGCGATCCAGCGGGCGTTGAAGGCCAATCTGGGCGTGATTCTGAGCAGCGCACAGACGGCAGCGGCGCGCGGCGAACGGCTGAGCCAGTTGCAGGCCCTGTTGCCCTCGGTGGACGCGAGCGCGAAGGAAACCGTGATGCAGGTGGACCTGCCCGCCGAGGGGTTGCGCATTCCTGGCTTTCCCACCATCATTGGGCCGTTTGGATTTACCGATCTGCGGGCGTCGCTGAGCTGGTCGCTGATCGATGTGACTTCGCTGCGCAACTACCTGGCCGCGCGGCACAACTTTGCCGCCGCGCAATTGTCGGCCCAGGACGCGCGCGAGATGGTGATGCTGGTGGCGGGCAACGCATACCTGCTGGCGCTGGCCGACGAAACACGCGTTGCCAGCGTGCAAGCGCAGGTGGCGACGGCGAAAGTATCGCTGGACCAGGCGGTTGCCAACCACGAGGCCGGGACCGCGCCGCTGCTGGATGAGCTGAGAGCGCGGGTGGATTACCAGTCGTTGGAACAGCAGTTGATTGTTTCGCGCAACGCTCTCGAAAAAGACAAGCTGGCGCTGGCGCGAGCGATTGGGATTCCTCTGGCGCAGAGCTTCAACCTGGCCGACAAAGCGCCTTACGCGGCCTTTGACGGGATTGATGTAGACAAAGCCATCCGCGAGGCACACGCAAACCGTAAGGATCTGGCGGCGATGGTGGAGCAGACCAAAGCGGCCAAGGAGCAGCGCAAGGCGGCTACCGCCGAACGGCTGCCCACACTCACATTCAACGGGGACTACGGCGATATCGGCGTGAATCCGAAGAAGTCGCATGGCACCGGCGACGCTTCAGGCACGCTGAGCGTTCCGCTTTTCAGGGAATACGGGCTGCGCGGCGAGGCACAGGTGGCCCAGGCGCAACTGGACACGGTGCAGGCTCAACTAAGCGACAAGAATGCGCAAGTGGATGCAGATGTGAGGGATGCCCTGTTGGACATTGCCGCAGCGCAGAAGCAGGTGGAAGTTGCGCGGTCGTCAGTCGAGCTGGCAACTGAGGCACTGAGCGAGGCCCAGCAACGCTACGCGAATGGCGTGAGCGATAATCTGGCAGTGAGCCAGGCCCAGCAATCCGTGGCCCAGGCCAACGATCAATACGTGACCAGCCTCTACCGGCACAATGTAGCCAAGCTCAGCTTGGCTCGGGCCCTGGGAGCAGGCGAAAACTACAAGAATTATCTGGGAGGAAAGTAAACGTGGCGGATTCAGCTCCAACACCCCCAAACAATGCGGACGACGAGATTGAGAGCCTACAGCCGCAATCCCGCCGCAGGGGCATTATTATTGCGGTGATTGTGGTGCTCGCGCTGGTTGCACTCGGCCTGTGGTGGCACTCGACTTATAGCGAAAGCACCGACGACGCGCAAGTGAACGGCCACCTGATTCAGGTGAGCGCGCGCATCGCCGGCCAGGTCGCCAAGGTTTACGTGGATGAGAACCAGGTGGTGAAGGCGGGTGACACGATTGCCGAACTGGACCCGTCGGATTATCAAGTCGCGGTGGAGAACGCCGAGGCGGCGCTCGAGAGCGCGCAGGCCAATGCCGCTGCGGCCAACGTGAATGTGCCGATTACCACCGTGAATACCGGCAGCAATCTGCGCTCGGCCGATGCCAACCTGACCGGTTCTCAAGCCGGGGTGGGGCAGGCAGAGAAGCAACTGGACGCGGCGCACGCTCGCGTGGCCGAGGCCCAGGCCAACTTTACCAAGGCGCAGGCGGATCTGGAGCGCTACAAGCCGCTGGTTGAAAAAGACGTCATCAGCAAGCAGCAGTATGACGCCGCCGTGGCCGCAGCCGACTCGACCAGGGCCGCCGTGGCCGACGCACGCGCCAACGAGCAGGCTGCCGTGGATGCAGTGAAGGTTGCCCTCGAGCGCGAGACCCAGGCCGAGGCCGGGTTGAAATACGCACAGACCGGCCCTGAACAGGTGGTCGCGCAATCAGCTCGCGCCAAGCAGGCTCAGGCCCAGGTAGCTCAGGCGCAAGCGCAACTCGACCAAGCCAAACTCAACCTGAGCTACACAAAGATCGTGGCTCCGGAGGCGGGCATCATCACTCGCAAGAGCGTAGAGATTAACCAAAACGTCGCGCCGGGGCAGAACCTGCTGATGCTGGTTTCACTTGAAGGATTATGGGTGACGGCCAACTTCAAGGAGACGCAACTTCGGCATATGTCCGCCGGCGAGGCTGTGGAGATTGAAGTGGACTCGACGGGCAAGACTTATCACGGCAAGGTGACGCAGATTGGCGGCGCCACTGGCTCGGTGCTTTCGCTTTTTCCGCCGGAAAATGCGACGGGAAATTATGTGAAAGTCGTGCAGCGGGTTCCGGTTCGCGTAGACTTCACTGACCTGGCAAACGAGGATCCCAATCACGAGTTGAGGCCGGGATTGTCAGTAGAGCCGAGTGTGCGGGTGAAGTGAAGGGTAGTCTAAAGCCGCTAACCAGAGGCTGAATAAGCCATGAAAGACTCGATACCCGTATCGAAGGAAAACTACCTGAAGGCGATCATCGAGGCCGAGGCCGAGGGCAGGCAGGTGATTTCGGCTACGTTGGCGCATTGGCTTGAGGTTTCAGCGCCGGCCGTGACCATGGCGCTCAAACGGCTGAAGCGCGACGGTTTTGTGGAGGTAGGCGCGGACGGCATTGTGCGGCTGACCGCGTCGGGCCGCGAGATTGCCTACCGCACAGCTCTGCGGCATCATCTCATCGAGCGCATGCTGAGCGAAATGTTCGGCATGGAATGGCATGAGATTCACGAGGAGGCCGAGCGGCTGGAGCATGCGGTCTCGCTGGCCTTTGAAGCCAAACTCAAAGAGAAACTGGGCGAGCACGGCGCCTGCCCGCACGGCAACCAAGTGTTGCCCGAGAGCCCTGCGGTGCGAAAGAAGCGCGGCGAGATTCAATTGTCAGAGGCCGTCGAGGGGCGGCGTTACACGGTCATCAGCCTGCATGAGCGCGACCCCAAGCTGCTGCTTTTTTTGCATAGCAACGGTATTGGTCCCGGTCAAAGCTTGCGGGTGGTGAGTCAGAATTACGACAAAACCGTTTCGATTGAGCTACCTGCGGGAGTTTCTATTCTTGGCCACCCGGCGGCGGATGCGGTCTGGCTGAGGGTGGAAAGCCGGAGATAATTTAATTTAAGAGAATGCGTTAACTATAGTTAACTGGTTGTGGCATACTCGTTGTATGACCGTTACGGCCGAAATCCCCCTGCCCGTAATCCCTGGCCTCGCGCCGGGCGCCGAACACCAGATACCTTCGCTGGGAGAGGTCCATGCGACGGTTGGCATTTCCCGGTCGCCGCAGTATTGGCGGAGGCTGCTGGGTTTTCTGGGCCCCGGATTCCTGATTTCCGTCGGCTACATGGACCCCGGCAACTGGGCCACGGACATTGCCGGCGGCTCGCGCTTCGGCTACACGCTGCTGTTTGTCATCATGGCCTCGAATTTGATGGCCATTCTGCTGCAAAGTTTGAGCCTCAAGCTGGGCGTGGCCACGGAGCGCGATCTGGCGCAGCTCTGCCATCAAAGCTACGGGCCAAGGGTGAGCTACGCGCTGTGGATTGGCGCGGAGATCGCCATTGCCGCCTGCGATTTGGCCGAAGTGATCGGCTCGGCCATTGCGCTGGAGCTGCTGTTCCACATTCCGCTGTTTTACGGCGTGCTTATCACAGGCCTGGATGTGCTGCTGATTCTGGTGCTGCAACGCTGGGGATTCCGCTATGTTGAGGCGCTGGTCATCACGCTCATCGGCACCATCCTGGGTATGTTTGGCGTGCAGATGTTTCTTTCCAAGCCGGATTACTGGCCGGCGCTGCACAGCCTCTTCATTCCGTCGACGGCTATTGTCACCAATCCCGCCATGCTCTACATCGCCATCGGAATTCTGGGCGCGACAGTGATGCCGCACAATCTTTATCTGCACTCCTCGATTGTGCAGAGCCGCAAATACGAACGCACGACGAAGGGCAAGCGCGAGGCCATAACCATGGCCAATATCGACTCGGCGCTGGCGCTCACCCTGGCGCTGTTTGTGAATGCTGCCATTTTGATTGTGGCTGCGGCGGTCTTCAATCGGCGCGGACTGTACGACGTGGCGGCCATACAGGACGCGTACAAGCTGCTCAGTCCGCTGGTGGGCGCGGCGGGCGCGAGTACACTGTTTGCCATTGCGCTGCTGGCCAGCGGGCAGAATTCATCGATAACCGGCACGCTGGCCGGGCAGGTGGTGATGGAGGGCTTTATCCATTTGAGGGTTTCGCCCTGGCTGCGGCGGCTTATTACACGCTCCCTGGCCATTATCCCCACCATCATCGTGGTCGCGGTCACCGGCGAACAGGGCACGGAAAAGCTGCTGATCCTGAGCCAGGTGATTCTGTCGTTGCAGTTGAGCTTTGCCGTGGTGCCGCTGGTGCTCTTCACCGGAAACAAGAAGATCATGGGCGAATTTGTGAACGCCCGCTGGCTGAAGGCGCTCGCCTGGTTCGTCGCTGTGCTTATCGCCGGGTTGAACGGCTGGCTGCTGGTGCTGATGGCGCAAGGGAAAACATAGGTCTTCGATGGCCGCGGAGAAAGCTGCCGCGAAGAAAGCTGCTTAAGGCGAGATAGCAAGTCAGTGAAAAGGCCCCGAAGCGATGCTTCGGGGCCTTTGATTTGGGCGAAAAACGGATTTCTCCGGTGAATTTCAGAGGCCAAATCTCACGATGCGGGATGATTTGGGAGGGAAGAGTTTTCAACAGACATTGATTCCAAACGGGTTAAAAATAATCTGCAAGGTTTTAAGGAAAATTTGCCCTTCTTGCTCCAGGGGGGTGGGGTCAAGGCTAAGCGGCTGCCTTGGGGGCCCTGGCTTGGCCGCGAGATGTCATGTAGGCGACCTGTGCGGCGTAGAGGAGCTTGCTGCCCGAACTCTCCAGAATTATGTCTGCGAGCATCGCTTGAGTGACACAGGCGATAAAGTCGCGGATGTTTTCTTCTCCGGAAAGCGGTGGCAGGGCGTCGAGGTAGGCACGGTTGGCCGCCTTGGAGGCATCATACTTGTCCTTGCCTTTTGCGCGTTCTGCCTTGTTGACGCGTATCCAGGCGCACACGCAGCGGGCGACGGCTGGGTTTGTGGCGGCGGCGAAGGGTATCTTCGTCTCGATTGGGGCGGGGGTGGTTTCAATGGCTTCTGTCATGTTGGTTTCCTGATTTGATTGTGCAGGAAAATGCGTAATTATCTGCAAACGCCTGCGGTGGGGCGGTGGGCTTCGGCCTCTTCTACGACGGGATCAGCGAGTGAACGGGGTCATTTACAGCGAGGGAAATTGGCGTGTCAGATTGGACACTGGGCGACTTTGCTGGATTGATATTTCACGGTCGATTTTTTGAGTTTTCCCCGGTCCCCAAAGGCGAGGGACCGGTGGCACCCTCGACTTGATAAAATCCTGCTTGAGACCGGGGCCACGCAATATAAAAGGGCGCCCCTTTCGTGTAAGCTGCGGTTGCTGTGCTGAAG